>Ga0164306_10000658_pt1 | contig 14452 bp, 11 predicted proteins | sample Whisoiple_242_MG_FD_110213 | JGI IMG/M metagenome (GOLD analysis project Ga0164306, IMG submission 110213) | Soil microbial communities amended with fresh organic matter from upstate New York, USA - Whitman soil sample_242_MG | ecosystem: Environmental > Terrestrial > Soil > Unclassified >... | reverse complement strand
CGTCGGCGTGCTGCGCGAGCTCAACGCCGCGGGCACGACCGTCGTGGTCATCACGCACGACCGGGACCTGGCGGGGTCGCTGCCCCGGCAGGTGGCGATGCGGGACGGGGCGAAGGTGGCCGACACCGGGCCCGGGACCGGGTGCGGGGGTGCGCGGTGAGCGCCGGTCCGAGCGCGGGTCCGGGCGCGGGTCCGGGCGTGCGGCCGCCGCTGCGGCCGGTGCGGCTCCGGCCGACGGACGTGCTGCGGGTCGGCGCCGTCGGGCTGTGGACCCGGCCGCTGCGGGCGGTGCTGTCGGCGCTCGGGATCGCGATCGGCATCGCCGCGATGGTGGCCGTCGTCGGCATCTCGTCGTCGTCGCGGGCGGAGCTCGACCGGATGCTCGGGGAGCTGGGCACCAACCTGCTGTCGGCGGCTCCGGGGATGTCGTTCTCCGGGCGCGCCGCGACGCTGCCCGCGGAGTCGGTCGCCATGGTCCGGCGGGTGGGTCCCGTCGAGGAGGCCTCCTCCACCGGCACGGTCGACGCCCGGGTCTACCGGAACGCGCACGTCCCGGCCGGGGAGTCGGGCGGCATCTCCGTGCACCCCGCGGACCTCGACCTGCTCGACACCCTGCGGGCGACCGTCGGCTCCGGGGTGTGGCTGAACGAGGCGACGAGCCGGTACCCCGCGGTGGTGCTCGGCCGGACGGCCGCGGACCGGCTCGGCATCGCGGAGGCCGACCCGCGGGTGCTGATCCAGGTCGGCGGGCAGGCGTTCTCCGTGGTCGGCATCCTCGACCCGGTGCCGCTGGCGCCCGAGCTCGACACGGCCGCTCTCGTCGGGCGCGAGGTCGCCGCGGCGCAGCTCGGCTGGGACGGGGCGCCGAGCACGCTGTACGCCCGGGCCGATCCCGCGCACGTCACCGCCGTGCACCGGGTGCTCGGGGCGAGCGCCAACCCGGCGGCGCCGAACGAGGTGCAGGTGTCGCGGCCGTCCGACGCGCTGGCCGCGCAGGCGGCGACCGACGCCGCGTTCACCGGGCTGCTGCTGGGGCTGGGGGCGGTGTCGCTGCTGGTCGGCGGCATCGGGGTCGCCAACACCATGGTGATCTCGGTCCTGGAGCGGCGCGCCGAGATCGGGCTGCGGCGGTCGCTCGGCGCCACCCGCGGGCACATCCGGCGGCAGTTCCTGGTGGAGTCGCTGGTGCTGGCGGCGCTCGGCGGGCTCGCCGGGGTGGCGATCGGCGTCGGGATCACCGCGCTGTACGCCTCGCTCCAGGGGTGGCCGGCCGTGGTGCCGCCGCTGGTCGCCGCCGCGGGCGTCGCGCTGACGCTCGTCACCGGGGCGGTCGCGGGGCTGTTCCCGGCGGTGCGCGCGGCGCGGCTGGCGCCGACGGCGGCGCTGACGGGGGCGTAGGCGGGCGGGGAGCCGGCCCCCCAAAGAGGCGAGGGGGCGCAGGACGGCGCCGCGTGCGGAGGGCGCGCGGCGCGTGCAGGGCGGCGGCCGGGTCCGTGGGGACGGACCGGCCGCCGCCGTCTCGTGCCCGGCGCGCGGCGCACGCAGACCCCGCCCGCGCGGCCCGTACGGCGGGCGCGGGGGGCCGCAGATCCGGGCCCGGGGGGACGCAGATCTGGGCGGTCGCGGCCGGGCGCGGCCCCCGCGCGCGCAGGGTGGGTGCATGCCGACCACGACGACCGCCACCCGCCGACCCGACACGCCGCCCGCGCGCCGCCGCGGCGCCGCCGCGCTCGCCGCCCTGGCGCTGGCCGCGGCCGCCGCCCTCACCGGGGCGGGGCCCGCCGCCGCGCACGCCGCGCCCACCGCGCCCGCCTCGTCCGGCGGGCACCTGGACCTCACCGGCGACCCGCTGGTGCACACCTTCGACCTCGACCGCCCCGGCGACTCGGTCACCGGTGAGTGGACGGTCGCCGGGCGCACGACTCGGGCGGTGGGCTTCGACGGGGTGCTCCGTCCCGACGACGACCGGGCGCCCGGCCTCGCCGCGGCCCTGGCGGTCGAGTACGGCTCGGTCGGCGCGGACGGCGCCGTCGCGGCCTGGCACCCGGCGGGCACGCTCGCCGCGCCGCGGTCCTACGCGGACGCCCTCGGCACGGACCCGGTGACGCGCGCGGGCGAGCCCGTCGTGATCCCGGTACGGGTGTCGCTGCCCGACCCGGCGCTCGTGACCGGGGAGCCCGGGCGGACCGTCGAGGTCGGGGCCTCGTTCACCGTCACGTACCTGGCGCCGGGCGGCGGCGGGGGCGGCGCGGGTGGCGGGGACGACGCGACCGGCGGCGGCGACGTCGTGGCCGGCGGGGGCGGCCGGGGGCCGCTCGCGCTCACCGGCGCGGATGCGTGGTGGCTCGCGGCGCTCGCGGCCGCGGCGCTCGGCACCGGGGCCGCGCTGGTGCGGCGCCGCCGGGACGCGCGCGAGCAGCAGGCGCTGACCGCGGCCTGACCGCGCGCGGCGCCACGCAGGACGGCGCCGCGCGCGGAGGGTGCGCGGCGCGTGCAGGGCGGCGTCCGGTCCGTGGGGATGGACCGGACGCCGCCGCCCCGCGCCCGGCCCTGGGTCGGGCGGCGCGGCGGGGGAGGCGGACGTGCAGCCGCGCAGCCGCGCCGCCGCGCCGCGCTGCCGCCGTGGCCCCGCGCTGCGTCAGCGGGCGTCGCGCTTGGCCTGCCGGCGCGCGCCCTGGGCCAGGCTGCTCGCGTCCCGCTTGCGCCCGCCCGTCGACTTCGCGTGCTCCCGGGCCAGCCCCGCGCCCACCGGGTCGGCGTCCTCCGGCGGCCCGGCGTGCGGCCCCGGCGACCGCCCCGCGCGCGCCTGCTCGAGCCGCTCGTCCCGCAGCTCCTCCGCGGCCTCGTGCGCGACCTCCGCGAGCCGCGCGCTGACGAGCGACAGCGCCTCCTCGAACGCCGCGAGCCGGACGCGGTGCTTCTCGTTCAGCGGCGCCGCGGAGCCCCGGCCGCCGTGCTCGCCGACCCGCTCCGCGGCGCGCCGGCGGTAGTTCGACAGCTTCTTGTTCCGGGCCCTGCGCACGCGCCGGTGCAGGTCGAGCAGCGCGTCCTCGTCGAGCTCCGCCATCCGGTCGGGCTCGATCTCCCGGACCAGGTCCAGCTCCCGGCGCTTGAGCACCCACAGGTAGTCGTCCACGGCACCTCCTCGTGCGGCGCCGCGGGCGACGGTGCCGGCGACGCCCGTCCAGGCTGCCACCGCGCGCCCCGCGCCGGAACCCCCACCTGGCGCGGCCACGGGCCGGGCGGCGGCGGTGCGGCGGGCGCCCTCAGAGCAGCGCGCGCCCGGACGCCACGACGGCGACGTAGAGCAGCGCCGCCACCAGGACCGCCCCGACGGCCTCGGCCCACGCGCGCCGGAGCGACCGACGGCCGGCCGTGGTCACCGCGCCCGCCGCATGGGCCGCCGCACCGGCCGCGGGAGCCGCCGCGCCGGGCGCCCCCTCCGCGACCCGCAGCCGGGTCGCCGCGAACCAGACGGCGCCGATCCCCAGCCCGGCCCCGATGCCGCCGCCGGCGAGCGACAGCAGCGCGACGGGCGCGAGCAGCAGCCACGCGCCCCGTGCCAGCGGCGCGTCCAGGGCCACGCGGTCGTCGCCGACGACCAGGACGGGCGTCAGCCGGCGCCAGTCGAACTCCGTGGTGACGACCCGTTCGCCGTCCGGGCCCGCCAGCCGGTACCGCCCGAACCGGTCCCGCGGCAGCTCCGTCCCGTCGGCCAGCACGCGCGGCGCCGACCCCCACGGGCGCTCCACGACCAGGTCGCGGCCCAGGACGCGGATCCGGACGTGGCGCGGCATGGCCGCAGTCTGGCGCGGCGGGGACGGCCCCGCACGCCCGGCCGCCGCCCGCTACGCGTCGTCCAGCCCCACGGCCAGCCGCGCGATGTCCCGCCGGTCGGCCGCACCCGACTTCAGCTTGATGTTCCGGATGTGCGTCTCGACGGTGCGCGGGCTGAGGTGCAGCGCGCCGGCGATGGACGCGTTCGACCCGTCGTCGGCGACCATCCGGATGATCTCCTGCTCGCGCCGGGTGAACCGCGGCTCGCCGTCGTCGCCGGCGAGGTCGGCCTCGTGCCGGGTCAGGGCGTCGGCGGCGCTGCGGGCCTCGGTCGCGGCCACGCCCTCGCCGGCGGCCCGGAAGAGGCCCGAGGCCAGCACGTAGCTGCGCGCGGCCAGCTCGCGGGCGCCGATCCGCTCGAACTCCCGGCCGGTCTTGAGCAGCCACGGCGCGTCCTGGTCGAGCACGGCGCGGCGGGCGTCGAGGTAGGTGAGGTACACCGCGCCGCCCAGGCGCTCGGCGGCGGGCCGCACCTGCTCGGCGCGGGCCGGGTCGTAGGCCAGGGCCATCTCGACGATGCCGGCGACGTCGGCGGGCAGCACGTAGCCGGCGGCGCGCAGGTCGTCGCCGAGAGCGCGCAGGAGCTGGCCGGCCTCGGGCTGGGCGTCGTGCGCGGAGAGCTCGAACGCCTCCTGCCACTCCGGGGTGCCGAACGGCAGGGCCCGGCTGACCGGTCCGGACCGCCGCGCCTGGTGGACGAGGCCCGTCGTGACGGTGCTCGTGTTCGTGTACGCGGTGAGGCAGGCGAGCAGCGTCCGCACCGCCCCGTCGGGGCTGAACGGGATCGGCCCGGCCGCCGCGCCCGTCGACAGCACGCTGAACAGCCGCTCCTTGGCCTGCTCGATCCGGGTGTAGGCGGCCAGCGACAGCCCGGCGAGGTAGCTGCCGACGACCAGACCGGTGGGGTCGGCCTCCGCCGCGGCGCGCTGCGCGAGGGCGTCGCCGGAGCGCTGCAGGTCCTCGAGGTCGCCGCGCGCGTAGTGCGCGAGCCCCTCGACCAGGTGGGCGGTGCCGGCGAGCAGCGCGGGCCGGTCGTCGCGGTCCGCCTCCAGCAGCGGCAGGGCGTCGGCGGGCCGGCCGCCGAGCACGTGCTGGGCCGCGAGCACCAGGCGCGCCGTCGCGGCGTCGTGGCCGGCCCCGGCGGCGCGCTCGGCGAGGACGGGTAGCGCGGCGGGGTCGGCGCCGGCGAACTCCAGCCGCAGCGCGAGGCCGAGCGTCGACAGCGACTCCCCGTACCGCAGGGCCTCGGCCCCGACCGGGCCGGCCGTCATGCTCGCGATCGCCTCGTCCAGCCCGTGCCCCCGGGACAGCAGCCAGCGGGAACGCAGGTAGCAGAGCTCGACGTAGGCGTAGGTGTCCGTGCCGGTCGTCAGGTCGGTCTCGCGGAGCACCCGCTCGACGGTCCGCGCGTCCCGCGCGTCCGCCATCCGCGCGGCGAGCACGCGGGCCGCGTCGGGCACGTTCCGCGACAGCTCCCACGCCGCCAGGGTGCGGGACAGCCGCGCGCGGCGGGCCTCGGTGACCATGCGCCCGACGAGCGGCGTGCGCGGCCCGGGGCCTGGGTCCTCGTCGGGTCCCGCGGGCGGGGCGGGGGCCGCGCGCCGGGCCAGGTGCGCGGCGAGCCGCCGGGTGGCCGCGTCGCCGAGCCCGTCGTCGCCCGCCGCCAGCCGGCGCGCCGCCTCCGACAGCAGCCGGTGCCGGCGCACCCCGGCGACGTGCCGCTCGACGTAGTCGCCCAACCCGGGCGGGTCGAGCGCGACCACCGCCTGCCCGCCCAGGTGCACCACCGAGACCAGGCCGGCGGCCTCCAGCTCCTCCAGGAGCACGCCGCCGAGCAGCGCGGTGGCGGCCTCCGGCGTGACGGTGCCGGCGAGCGCCAGCAGCTCCAGCCCGTCCCGGGCGGTGCCGTGCCGGCCGGCCACGAACGACTCGTACACGCCGTCCGTGGCGCCGGACCACAGGTCGTCCCGCGCGGCCCACTGCCCGTCGACCACGCGCAGCGCGCCCGCGACCACGGCGGCGTCGCTGAGCGCGAGCGCGAGGCCCGGGAGCCCCGCCGAGTCCCGGTGCAGCCGCGCCGTCGCGCCGGGGGAGACCGGCCCGCCGAGGCGCTCCTCCAGCAGCGTGTGCAGCGGCTCGACGCCCAACCCGGTCAGCGTGATCTGCACCAGCGGGCGGACCAGGCTGGCCAGCGCGAGCGGGGACGCGCCGCCGGCGCCGGGGCGCTGGGTCGTCGCGACGACCGGGCAGCCGAGCCGGTGGTGCACCATGCCGATCAGGGACCGGCTGGCGTCGTCGAGCAGGTCGGCGTCGTCGATCAGCAGCACCCGCCCGTCCTCCTGGACGTGCAGCGTGACGAGCTCGGCGAGGTCCGAGAAGTCCCGCCCGACCGCGGGCGGCTGGCCCGGGCCCGGACGCCGGCGGACGGCCGGCGGCAGCGCGGCGCGGATCGGCTCCAGGTCCGGCACGCCGAGGTCGCCCCGGATGTGCAGCACCGCGGTGCCGCCGCCCTCCAGCGCCTGACGCGCGCGGTGCAGCAGCTCGGTGCGCCCCGACCACATCGGCCCGACGACCGCGACGTTCGCGCGGCGGCGGACGAGGGCGAGCAACCGGTGCAGCTCGTCGGACCGGCTCGGCATCGACCGCCTCCTCACGACCATCCCTGCGGTCACCACTATTCACCTGGCCAAGGGTTCTGCGCACCCCTCATTTGGGACGATGGTCCTGGGTGGTGCCGGTCGGTGAGGTCGGGGTGCCGGGGCGGGGGTCGGTGGCGGCGTCGGGGGCGGTCGTGGCCGCGAGGTACTCCTCGACGATCTCGGTCGGGATGCGGCCGACGTCGGCGACGCTCATGCCCTGCCGGCGGGCCCACGCGCGGACCTGCGCGGCGGTCGGGGCCGGCGGGGCGGTCGGGGCGGGCGCCGGAGTCCGCGCGAGGCCGGCGGGGTCGCCCTGCGGGGCGGGGAGCCCGGCCGCGGGGTCGTGCGGGCGCTCCGGCGGGTCGGGCGGCGCGGACGGCCCGGGCGGCACGGCCGCCGCCGACGCGACGGGCCCCGGGCAGGCGAGCTGCGCGACGGCCTCCTCGCCGGTGCGCGCGCAGGTGAGCCGGATGGTCACGGGCCCGCACCGCGGCCGGTCGAGCTCGACGTGCAGGTCGGTGCCGCCGTCGGTGGTCGGCACGACGGTGAGCCGCAGGGCGGGCCCCTGGGACGGAGCGGGGTCCGCGCCGGGTCGGTCGCCGGTCACCGGGCGCCGGCCGCGACGCGGTGCCGCCGGCCGCGGGGGCGGGCGGGGCCGGCGGGGTCGACCGGGCCGACAGGGTCCGCCGGGTCGGCGGGGTCGTGGAGCCCGTCGGCCGCGCCCGGTCGGGACCCGGCCGGCGCGCCGCCCCCCGGCGCCGCCGCCCGGGACCGGCCCCGGCGGGCGCTCCCGAGCCCGAACCAGAGCAGCGCCCCCGCGGCGGCGACCAGCGTCGCCCGCCCGGGGACGGACTGCGCCGCGGTGAACGCGGCGGCCGCGCCGCCGGTCACGGCGAGCCGCGGCGTGCCGAGCACGGCGTCCTGCCGCACCGGCTGCGGGTCGCGCCGGTCGTTCCCGTCGCCGCGCAGCCACGCGCCGTCCTCGGTCGTGGCGTCGACCCGGTGCACGTAGGGCTGGCCGGCGGCACCGCCCGCCCCGAACCCGACCACGACGACCTGGCCGACGCGGGTCAGCTCGTCGCCGGCGGGCCGCTGGACGACGAGCACGTCGCCGACCTCGTAGGTCGGCCGCATCGACCCGCCCGTCACCCGGAGGTAGGTGTCGCCGGTCGCGAGGTTCCAGGCGAGGGGCAGGGCGAGCACGAGCAGCAGCAGCGTGCCGAGCACGCGCGCGATGCGGCGGGACATGGGGTCTCCTCGGGGTGCGGGCGGGGAGCGGGCGGCGCCGGCCGGGTGCGCGGGGCACCCGGCCGGCGCCGGTTCGCGGCTCGGCGCTGCGTCAGGCCGCGCGCGGGTCCAGGTAGCTGACGACGAAGTCCGCGTCGACCGCGAGCGACGTCGCGCCGTCGACCGCCTCGTCGCCGTCGAGCACCCGCGGGTCCGGCAGGCTCACCCGGACGGCGATCTGGACGGTGCCCTCCCCGGCGATGTCGTTGGCGCCGACCGTGCCGACGGCGTCCGCGTAGCTCCGGCCCTCGGCGAGCGTGCCCGCCCCGTGCCAGGTGGTCGTCCCGCCGGACACGACGCCGTACTCGACGTGCAGCGCGGCGGCCAGCGAGGCCGGGACCGAGCCGCGCGGCTCGAGGGTGCCGTCCCACGACGCGGCGTCCGTGCCGTGGTTGGTCAGCGTCCAGGTCGTCTCGACCGGGTCCTGGTTCCACACGTTCTGGAACGTGTGGGTCAGCGCGTCGCCGTCGATCTCCAGGCGCGCGCCGCCCGGCGCGGTCTCGCCCTCCTCGGGCAGCTCGGCGACGAACCGGTTGTCGCCCAGCACCGTGGTGAGCGGGCTCAGGGCGCCGACGCCGACGACGCCGGCGCCCAGGACGCCGACGAGGCCGAGGGCCCAGAGCCGCCGCCGCCGCGAGCGGGTCGCGGCGTCGGTGGTGGGGGTGTCGGGGGTGTGCAGGTCGGACATGGTGGCTCCTCCGTGTGGGTGCACGCCCCCGTCGCGGGGGCGGATGGGTGTGCTGCCCGGCGCGCTCCGGAGCGGAGCGGTTCGGGGAGGTGCCACGAACGTAGGGAGCGGGCAGGGCGGGGAGGCCGGCGCGGCGCGGAGTTCCGGGCGCGACGGGGCGCGGTCTGCGCGTGGGGCGCGGGGGACTCAGGGGCGGCGTGCGGAGGGCTACGGGCCGGGCTGCGGCGCCACGGGCGCGGGGCGGTCGGGTGCCCCCAGCAGGACTCGAACCTGCAACCGACGGATTAGAAGGCCGTTGCTCTATCCATTGAGCTATGGAGGCGTCGCCGGCCGCCGCGCGGCGGGCCGCGCGACCGGCGGACCCAGGGTACGCGCCCGCCGCGGCCCGGTCCGGCGGCCCCGCCGGGCACCGCGGGCAGAAGTCGCCGCAGGTCACACGGCGCGCACGTTTGGCCCGCCCCCCGTTCACACGAGAGGATGACGGGGTGAACGTGCAGGCGGAGAGCTCGGCGGCGCGGGACGTCCTCGACCGGCCGCTGGCCGCGACGTCCCTGCTCGACGCCCTGACCGACCTCCTGCGCGACGTCCGGGCCACCGAGTTCCCGCTCGAGGTGCCGGGCGTCGGCGCCGCGCGGGCCTCCCGCACCCGGCTGGTCGACCAGCTCGCGGACCACCTGGTCCCGCGCCTGCGGCAGCTGTCCGCGCCGGCGATCGTGGTGGTCGCCGGGTCGACCGGGGCGGGCAAGTCGACGCTGGTGAACTCGCTGGTCGGGACCGAGGTGACGACCGCCGGCGTGCTGCGGCCGACCACCCGCCGGCCGGTGCTCGTGCACCACCCCGACGACGGCGAGCTGGTCCGCGAGCACCCGGTGACCGACGCGGTGGAGATCGTCGCCTCGGACCGGGTGCCCCGCGGCATCGCGCTGATGGACGCGCCCGACGTCGACTCCGTCGAGGAGGCCAACCGGCGCTCGGCGCACCGGCTGCTCGAGGCGGCGGACCTGTGGCTGTTCGTCACGACCGCGGCGCGGTACGGCGACGCGCTGCCGTGGCGGGTGCTCACCGGCGCGACCGAGCGCGGGGCCTCCGTCGCGATGGTGCTGAACCGGGTCGACCCGGCGTCGCTGCCGACGGTGCGCGGCGACCTGCTGGACCGGCTGCGCTCGCACGGCATGCAGGGGTCGCCGCTGTTCGTGGTGCCGGACCTCGGCCCGCACGAGGGGCTGATGGACCCGCCGCTGGTCGCGCCGATCACGCGCTGGCTGACGATGCTCGCCGGCGCCGACCGGGCGCGCACGGTCGTGGCGCGGACGCTGCGCGGGTCGTTCGCCGCGCTGCGGCCGTGGGTCGACGAGCTGGTGGAGGCGGTGGACCGCCAGGCCGAGGCCGCGACCGCGGTGCGCTCCGCCCTCGAGGACGCCGTGCGCGCGCCGGCCGAGGACGCCCGCCGGACGATCACGCGCGGCGCCGTGGCGCAGGGCGCGGTGCAGGCCCGGTGGACGGAGCTGACCGCGCCGGGCGCGGCGCTCGCGGACGTGGTCAAGGGCGGTGGCCGGGTCGACCGGTCGCGCCGTGCCGGGCGGGACCGCGCGGCCGCGGTCATGCCGCTGGTCCAGGACCTGGTGTCGTCCGCGAGCTCCACGCTGTCCGCCGTCGGCGCCGCCACCGAGACCGCGCTGCGCGACGCGCTGGCGACCGGCCCCGCGGGGGCGACGACGCTCGCGGGCGACTGGTCGACCGCGGACCGGGCGGCGGACCGGCCGCGCGAGGTCGAGCGGGCCGCCCGGGACTGGGTCGGCGGCGCCGTCGAGGTGCTGACCGCCGACGACGCCGCGCCGGCGCCCGCCGGCGAGGACCGCGCCGCGAGGCGCGCCGCCGGGAAGGCCGCCAAGCGGGCCGCCGCCGCGCAGCGCGCGCTCGGGGACGAGGGCCTGGCCGCGCTCGCGCTCGCCTCCGCCGCGGGCCTGGAGCCGGCCGACCGGATGCTGGTCGACCTGCTGGGCGACCGCGGCACCGCTGTGGCCGCGACCCTCCGGGACCGGCTCGCGCAGCACGCCGCCGACCAGGCCGGGCGCGAGCGGGACGCGGCCGTCGCGGTGCTCGACCGCCCGGCGCTCGCACCCGACGCCGCGTCGACGCTGCGGCTGCGGCTGGCCGTGATCAAGGGGCTGACATGACCGACCCGCGCAGCGACACCGCGGCGCTCACCAAGCGGCTGGCCCGGCTCGACGAGGCGCTGGCGGTGGGCGGCGACCGCGTCGACCCGGCCGTCGCGACCCGGGTGCGGGGGATCGGCGACCAGGTGCGGACCCGGCTGGCCCTCGGCGTCGACCACACGGTCGTGGCGCTGCTCGGCGGCACCGGCTCCGGGAAGTCGAGCCTGTTCAACGAGATCTGCGGCCTGGAGTTCGCCGAGGTGGGCGTCAAGCGGCCCACGACCTCCCAGCCGACCGCCTGCGTCTGGGGCGGGGGCGGCGAGAAGCTGCTCGACTGGCTGGACGTGGCGGAGGACCGCCGGATCGAGCGGGAGAGCGCCCTCGACGGCGACACCGAGGCGCCGCTCCGCGGCCTGGTGCTGCTCGACCTGCCCGACCACGACTCGATCGAGGACGCGCACCGCGAGGCCGTCGACCGGCTGCTGCCGATGGCGGACCTGCTGATCTGGGTCGTCGACCCGCAGAAGTACGCCGACGACTCGCTGCACTCCGGCTACCTTCGCGGGCTGGTCGGGCACGAGGGCGCCATGCTCGTCGTGCTGAACCAGGTCGACACGGTGCCCGCGGAGCAGCGGGAGGCGCTGACCGCCGACGTCGGCCGGCTGCTGGCGGCGGACGGGCTCACGGGCGTCGAGGTGCGGACCACGTCCGCGCGCACCGGCGAGGGCGTCGCCGAGATGCGGGACACGCTGGCCGAGGTCGTGGGGCGGCAGAGCCTCGCGGCGCGGCGCGCGTCCGCCGAGATCACCGACGCGGCGCGGCTCGTGCAGGGCGAGGTCGGCGACGCGGAGCCGCCGGCGGACGCGCTCGACGTGACGCCGGTCGCGGTGACGCTCGCGCACGCCGCGGGGCTGCCGGCGCTGGCCGACGCGGTCGCGGCGGTGGTGCGGGGGAGCGCGACGACCGTGCCGGAGCTGGTCTCGGTGCAGGAGGGCGCGGTCGCGCTCGCGCGGGGCCAGTGGACCGACGCCGTCACCGCCCGGCTGCCGCGGCGCTGGGTCGAGGCCGTGCGCGGCGCGCTGGCCGGGACCGAGGAGATCCGGTCGGCCGCCGACGAGGCGCTGTCCCGGGTCGCGGTCGTGACCCGGCGGTCTCGGCTCGCGGTGGCGCTGCTCGTGCTGGCGGTGGTGCTCGCCGTCGGCGCGGTGGCCGCCGCCGGCGCGGGGGCGTGGCGCACCTGGGGCTCGGGCACCGGGCCGGACGAGCTGCTGCGGCTGGGCTGGCCGCTGGCGGCCGGGCTCGCGGTGCTGGCGGCGCTGTGCGCGTGGCTGGCGGTGCGGGCGCGGCGCGCGGCGGCGACGCGGCGGGCGGAGCGGGTGCGGCGGGACGGGCGCGAGGCGCTCGAGGGCGTGGCCCGGCGCTGCCTGGCGGAGCCGACGGCGACCGTGCTCGCGGACCACCGGCGGGTGCGGGAGCTGGTCGCGGGGGCACGCGAGGGCTGAGGGCCCGCGCGGCGCGGCCCGGGGTGCGTGATCGCGGGGCGCCGAGTCCTCCACAGGCGCCGGGGCGTGCGTCGTCCCCAGGTCCGGTGCGGCCACCGGGCGCGGGCGGTGCGCGGCCGGGCAGCGTCGTGCCCACGGCCGGCCCGCTCGGGCGCCGGCCCCGGGCAGCAGGAGGACGCATGGCGGTCAACGAGCTCACGGTGACGGTGGTCGGCTGGGTCGGCAGCGACCCGGTCCAGTACCTCGGCGACGACGGGCAGGTCCCGTTCACCAAGTTCCGCCTGGCCAGCACGGCGCGGGTGTACGACCGCGACCAGGACGGGTACGTGGACGCCGACACCAGCTGGTTCACGGTCAAGACGTTCCGGCACCTCGCGCTGAACGTCGCGGAGGCGGTGCGCCGGGGCGAGCCGGTGGTGGTGCACGGCCGGCTGCGGCTGGTCGACTGGGCGACGCCGGACGGGCGGTCGCGCACCACCGCCGAGCTGACGGCGGACGCGGTGGGCCACGACCTGTCGCGGGGGACGACGCGGTTCACGCGGACGGTGCACGTGGCGCGCGGCGCGGGCGGGGTCGGCGACGACGGAGGTGCGGGCGACCCGGGCGCGGGGGGCGACGACGGGGCCGGTGCGGGCGGTCCGGGCGGTCCGGGCGGGAACGGGGCCGCGGCGGGGGAGTCGGCGCCGGTCGACCTCAGCCGGGCGGTGGAGCTGCCCGACGACGACCCGCCGGCGGGGGACGTGTCGCCCGCGGAGCCGCTGACGGCCTGACGGTCGCCGCGGCGGCGCGGTCCCCGGGGCCGGGATCGCCTAGGCTGGGGGACCGCGCCGTCGCCCGGCACCCGCGAGGTCGCCCGGCGCGCGCGGACACCGGTACCGACGACCCCGAGGCGGACGAGAAGCCAGTGGCTGAGTTCATCTACAGCATGTACAAGGCGCGGAAGGCGCACGGCGACAAGGTCATCCTCGACGACGTCTCGCTGAACTTCCTGCCCGGCGCCAAGATCGGCGTCGTCGGGCCGAACGGCGCGGGCAAGTCGACCATCCTCAAGATCATGGCCGGGCTGGACCAGCCCTCCAACGGCGAGGCGCGCCTCAGCCCCGGCTTCACGGTCGGCATCCTCCAGCAGGAGCCGCCGCTGAACGAGGAGAAGACCGTCCTCGGCAACGTCCAGGAGGGCGTCGCCGAGATCAAGGGCAAGATCGACCGGTTCAACGAGATCTCCGCCCTCATGGCCGAGCCCGACGCCGACTTCGACGCGCTGCTCGCCGAGATGGGCCAGCTGCAGGAGGCCATCGACGCCGCCGACGCGTGGGACCTCGACGCCCAGCTGGAGCAGGCGATGGACGCCCTGCGCTGCCCGCCGCCGGACGCCGACGTGTCGGTGCTGTCCGGTGGTGAGCGCCGCCGCGTCGCGCTCTGCAAGCTCCTGCTCGAGAAGCCCGACCTGCTGCTCCTCGACGAGCCCACCAACCACCTCGACGCCGAGAGCGTGCTCTGGCTCGAGCAGCACCTCGCCACCTACCCCGGCGCCGTCCTCGCGGTCACCCACGACCGGTACTTCCTGGACCACGTCGCGGAGTGGATCTGCGAGGTCGACCGCGGCCGGCTGTACCCGTACGAGGGCAACTACTCCACCTACCTGGAGAAGAAGGCCGCCCGCATGGAGGTGCAGGGCAAGAAGGACGCCAAGCTCGCCAAGCGCCTGAAGGACGAGCTCGAGTGGGTCCGCTCCTCGGCGAAGGGCCGCCAGGCCAAGTCGAAGGCCCGCCTGGCCCGCTACGAGGAGATGGCGGCGGAGGCCGACCGGACCCGCAAGCTCGACTTCGAGGAGATCCAGATCCCGCCGGGCCCGCGTCTGGGCAGCGTCGTGCTGGAGGCCGAGAAGCTCGAGAAGGGCTTCGGCGACCGCGTCCTCATCGACGGGCTGAGCTTCACGCTGCCGCGCAACGGCATCGTCGGCGTCATCGGCCCGAACGGCGTCGGCAAGACCACGCTGTTCAAGACGATCGTGGGCCTGGAGCCGCTCGACGGCGGCTCGCTCAAGGTCGGCGAGACGGTGTCGGTGTCCTACGTCGACCAGTCGCGCGGCGGCATCGACCCGAAGAAGACGCTGTTCGAGGTCGTGTCCGACGGGCTCGACTTCATCAAGGTCGGCAACGTCGAGATGCCGTCCCGCGCCTACGTCGCCTCGTTCGGCTTCAAGGGCCCGGACCAGCAGAAGCCGGCGGGCGTGCTGTCCGGCGGCGAGCGCAACCGCCTGAACCTCGCGCTCACCCTCAAGCAGGGCGGCAACCTGCTGCTGCTCGACGAGCCCACCAACGACCTCGACGTCGAGACCCT
>Ga0164306_10000657_pt1 | contig 14462 bp, 15 predicted proteins | sample Whisoiple_242_MG_FD_110213 | JGI IMG/M metagenome (GOLD analysis project Ga0164306, IMG submission 110213) | Soil microbial communities amended with fresh organic matter from upstate New York, USA - Whitman soil sample_242_MG | ecosystem: Environmental > Terrestrial > Soil > Unclassified >... | reverse complement strand
CTGGTTGAGGTCGCGCAGCAGCTGGAGGATGGAGCGGGTGGTCTCGGGGTCGAGTGCGGAGGTCGCCTCGTCGGAAAGGAGCACCTTCGGATCACCCGCGAGGGCGCGGGCGATGCCGACGCGCTGCTTCTGGCCTCCGGACAGCTGGCCGGGGTAGGACTTCGCCTTGTCGGCGAGGCCGACGAGGTCGAGGAGTTCGAGCGCCTTGCGGGTACGTGCCTGTCCGGAGATGCCGAGGATCTCCAGGGGGAGCTCGACGTTGTCGCGGACGGTGCGCGAGTCCAGCAGGTTGAAGTGCTGGAAGACCATGCCGATGCGGCTGCGTGCCCGGCGGAGCTCCTTGCCGGCGCGACGACCGCGTCCCGCGAGGGCCGTGAGGTCCTGGCCGTCGACCGTCACGGTTCCCGAGGTGGGTCGTTCGAGGAGGTTGACGCAGCGGATGAGGGAGGACTTGCCGGCGCCGCTCTGTCCGATGACGCCGTAGACCTCGCCCTCACGGACGTGCAGGTCCACGCCGTCGAGGGCGGTGACCTCTCGGCCGCGTGACTGGTAGACCTTCGTGAGGCCCGAAGTGGTGATCACAGGGTTTCCGTCACTGTCGAGTGCGCGGCGCGGTGTCCGCCGGGCACGGGGCATTCGTCTGGTGAGACTGTTCTCAGTGTTCGACCGGTGGGAGTCTCGGCACGGCCCGGCTCCGGCGGGTACGCAGGGCGCGGGGCATGCCCGGGCCGGCTCGATCCGCTGGGTGCGGACGGCACGGGCTCGGTCTCGCTTCGGGGCGCGAGGCTCAGGCGGGGGCCCTCAGAAGGCGCGCATTCGACACATACAACGAGCACCGGGCGTCAGGATCGCCTCGGTCGCAGGGCTGCGGTAGCTCGTCGTGGTCATGGCCCAAGTAAAACAGACGTAACGTTCCGGCGAGCCGTGCTGTCCGCATAGCGGACAGCACGGCCTTGTGTGCACCCGGTGCCGCAGCCCTCCGCCTGACCACTCTGACCTGCGGAAACGCGCCCCGGTCCGGCGGCCGTGCCGACGGGGGCGCGAGCATGCTGTGCGCGCCCTGTGGCCAAGGCCACGATTCGTGGGACGCCCGCACGCGCCCGCCTCACGTCCCGGGCCCGCACGCGGCCGCTCCCCCCGTCCGTAATACCCTCGGTCCATGCTCGACGCCCTGACGGTCGCGGTCGCCGTGACCGCGCTCGCCCTCGCCGCCTGGTGCGGATTCGCCGCCTACCGGGACCAGCCCACGAAGGACTGGCACTTCATCGGCATGGCCGTGGTGTCCGTACTGGCTCTGGCGCAGCTGGTCGTGGGGATCGTGCAGCTGGCCCGGGGCGAGCGGCCCGACCAGGGCATGACGATCTTCATCGCCTATCTCATCGGCGCCGCCGCGGCCGTGCCCGCGGCGGGATTCCTGTCGCTGACGGAACGGACCCGCTGGGGTTCGGTGACGGTGGCGGCCGGCGCGGTCGTCCTCGCCGTCCTCGAAGTGCGGCTCTACGACATCTGGGGAAACTGACCATGAGCGACACCGACCGCACCGGGGCCCCCGCCCCGCAGCACGAGACCCCGGACCGGCAGCAGCGGTTCGAGCTCGGGTCCGGCCCCGGCCGGGTACTGGTCTGGTTCTACGGCGTGTTCACCGTGGCCGCCGCGTCCCGCTCGATCGTCGAGATGATCCTGGACTTCGGCAAGGCACCGCTCGCGTACGTCCTCTCCGCCGTCGCCGCCATCGTGTACGGCTTCATCACGTACTCGCTGGTGCGGGGCGGGGAGAAGGCGCGGAAGGCGGCGCTGATGTGCTGCGCCGCCGAGCTCGCGGGTGTGCTGGTCGTCGGCACCTGGACGCGGTTGGAGCCGTCCGCCTTCCCCGACAGCACGGTCTGGTCGGAGTTCGGCATGGGCTACCTGTTCATCCCGGTGATCCTGCCGGTCACCGGGATGATCTGGCTGCGCCGCGCGCGTAACGCCTGACTGCGGGCGTCACCGGGGTGGTTCAGGCGCTGGTGACGTACGCGGGCGCGTCGGCGTCCTTCTCCAGCAGGACGAGGCGGACGCCGTCGCCTCCGGTGGCGTTGCCCACCCGGGCGTAGCCCGCCTTGCGGTAGAGACGCAGGTTCCCCTCGCTGCGCTCCCCCGTGTGAAGGCGGAAGCGGGTGGCCGAACGGCGGGCCGTCAGACCGGACTCGGCGGCACGCAGCAGGCGGGTGCCCAGGCCGTGGTTGCGGAGCCGGGGGTGGACGCAGAGCTTGCCGATCCGGCCGGTGCCGTCCGTGTCGGTGAAGCCGCGCACGGAGCCGACGACCTCGTCGCCGAGGCGCGCCACGAACACCAGGTCCGCGCCCACTTCCTCCCGTACGGAGTCGAGGGACTGGACGAGCGGATCGATCCGGTAGTTGCCGTAGAGCTCCGCCTCGCTCTGGAAGCAGAGGTACTGGAGTCTGAAGATCTGCTCGACGTCCTGTGCTGTCGCCGCCGAGATGGTCACGCTCATGCCCATGTGTGCATGCCTCCCGCTCACCTGCTCCGCCGGTTGTCTACCGCTCCATTCCCCGCGGTTCAGGAGCTACAACCTCCGCCGCGAGCATTCTGCGCAGACATCCAAGGCATCGGGAACGCATCGGACCCAAACTGCCCTGTGACATACCCAACTCCCCTGCGATTTCGCGGTAGGTGGGGTCGTGGGCGGCCAGCATCGCGGCGAGCAGGCGCGGGCATCGTCCGGGGAGCCGTCCCACCGCGGTGCGCAGCGTGCGGCGTTCGTCGGCTCCCACGGCGATCCGTTCGGGACAGCCGGCCCAGTCGCCCGGGGCCTCACCCGCGGTGAAGGCGCGCTCGCGGCGCAGCCGGCGGCGGGCGACGCGCGCCTCCGCGCGGACGGCGGTGCGGACCCAGCGGACGGGGTCCTCGGGCACCTCGGGGCCGGGCCGGCGCTCCAGCAGCCTGACCCAGACCGCCTGTTCGAGGTCCGCGGCTTCGGTCCCGGCGGCCTGGGCCTCGGCCGCCGCTTCCGCCCGTACCAGGGCGTTCAGGGCCAGGACGGCCTCCCCCGCCGCCGCCCCCACGTCCGGGACGGCGGCGGGGGCGGTGGCGGGGGAGGCGCAGGTGGCGGGAGGAGCATGATCGAGAGAGGTCATGCCCCGTCAACGCACGTCGGGCGGGGCCGGTTGCCGCGCTCGGCGAGCTCCACCCGACCGGGGCATGCAGGCCGGGCGGCTGACGCCCCCGGCCCGGACCCGGGCCCCTCAGTCCTTGGCGAAGTCGGCGGCCGCGAGCAGCGCGGTGTCGGGGTTGTCGGAGAAGATCCCGTCGATACCCGCCTCGAAGTACACCCGCAGGGCTCCGAACACGTCGCCGTAGGCGTTCGGGTCCGTGCCGCGCCGGAAGTCCGCGGGCAGGAAGGTGTTCTCGTTGCGCATCGTGTACGGGTGCAGGACGAGGCCCCGCGCGTGCGCGTCCGCGACCAGGGTGGTGGGGGTGGTGAGCCGCCCGGCGCCGTCCCGGGGGATGACCAGGTCCAGCGTGGGGCCGATGCCCTGCGCGAAGCCGGCGATCCACTTGAGCCCGGCGGGCCGGACCAGATCGGCGACCGTGCGGGGGTCGCCGGACTCGACGAAGTCCCAGGGGCGCTCCTTCGGGCCCGACAGCAGGACGACACGGGGCGTGGCCACCAGCTTCGCCAGCCGCTGCATGGAGCTCGGCTCGAAGGACTGGAGGATCAGGGCGGAGTTCGCCCGGTGACGGCCGTAGCGGCGCAGCAGCTTGGCGAGCGGCTCCTCCAGGCCGAGCCCGAGGCCCCTGAAGTAGGTGGGGTGCTTGGTCTCGGCGTAGAGCCAGACGGTCCTGCCACGCCTGCGGCCCTCCTCGTCCGCCCAGCGCAGGACCTCTTCGAACGTCGGGATCGTCCAGCGCCCGTCGTAAACGGTGTTCTCCTGGCGGTTGCCGGGGATCCGTTCCTTGGCGCGGAGCGTCTTCAGCTCGGCGAGGGTGAAGTCCTCGGTGAACCAGCCGGTGAGCGACACCCCGTCGACCCGCTTGGTGGTCCTCCGGCTCGCGAACTCCGGATGCTCGGCGACGTCCGTGGTGCCGGTGATGTCGTTCTCGTGCCGGCAGACGAGGTGGCCGTCCTTGGTCGGCACCAGGTCCTGCTCGACGATGTGCGCGCCCATGTCCAGGGCCAGCCGGTAGGAGCCGAGTGTGTGTTCGGGCCGGTAGCCGCTGGCGCCCCGGTGGCCGATGACGGTGGGCACGGGGAGGTCGCGGTAGGAGCCGTGCCCGCCGCCCCGTCCGACGGGCGCGCCACGCCCGGCGGCGTGCGCGGTGCCGGAGATTCCGAGAGCCGTCGTACCGAGGACGGCGGCCCCCAGGAGGGTCCGCCGACCGGGTGCAGTCTGCGCGCGCTCTGTCATGAATGCTCCTCGCATGTGATGTCCGGCACCTTCCGGGGAGGCTTGATCGTAGGCAGCTACGCCATCGGTGGGGCGGCCCGTGGACGAACATGGCGGAAACACACGTCAACACTGCGTATCGGCCCGGTGAACCCGATGTGCGGAGATGCGGTACCCGCGAGTATCGTCCTCACCTGCACAGACCTTCACGCATTCACGCCCCGGCCGCCCGGCCACGACACCGGAGGAAGCGTTGTCCCGACTCACGGTCATCAAGGCAGTGCTCGGACCGATCCTGCGCCTGCTCTTCCGGCCTCAGGTGGAAGGCGTGGAGAACATCCCGGGCACCGGGCCGGTGATCCTCGCGGGCAACCACCTGACGTTCATCGACTCCATGATCATGCCGATCTGCTGCGACCGGCCGGTGTTCTACATCGGCAAGGACGAGTACGTCACCGGCAAGGGCCTCAAGGGCCGGCTGATGGCGTGGTTCTTCACGGGCTGCGGAATGATCCCGGTCGACCGTGACGGTGGCCGCGGCGGTGTCGCGGCGCTGATGACCGGCCGCCGGGTGCTGGAGGAGGGACAGGCCTTCGCCATCTACCCCGAGGGCACCCGCTCCCCCGACGGCCGCCTCTACCGGGGCCGTACGGGGATCGCCCGGCTGACCCTGATGACCGGTGCGCCGGTCGTGCCGTTCGCGATGATCGGCACGGACAAGCTGCAGCCCGGCGGCGCCGGCCTCCCCCGGCCGGGCAAGGTGACGGTCCGCTTCGGCGAGCCGCTGGAGTTCTCGCGTTACGAGGGCATGGACCGCGACCGCTACGTCCTGCGGGCCGTCACGGACTCCGTGATGGCCGAGGTGATGCGGCTGTCCGGCCAGGAGTACGTCGACATGTACGCAACGAAGGCCAAGGCCGCCTGAGCCTGACAGGCGCATCCGGACGAGGGACCCCGCGCGACCGCGCCGGGTCCCTCACTCGTCGGGGATGATCCCCTCCTCCAGCTTCTGGTCGCGCAGCAGGTACCAGGCCGAGACGGCGGTGGCCAGCAGGACGACGGCACCGACCGCCGCCGACACCCGCAGCCCGTTCACGAAGGCCTCCTGCGCCGCGACGACGAGTTCGCCCCCCTGCTGCGCGGGCAGGTGCTCCGCCGTCTCCACGGCCCCGCCCAGGGACTCGTGGGCCGCCCTCGCCGCGGCGTCCGGGACGCCCTCGGGGGTCCCGAAGCCCTTGTAGACGCCCGTCACGATGGACCCGAGCAGCGCGATGCCGCGGGCGGCGCCGCGTTCGTACGCCGACTCGGAGTCCGCCGAGGCGGAGCCCGCCTGCTCCTTCGGGACGCGGGAGAGGATGACGTCGGAGGTGACGGTGAAGGCGAATCCCGCACCGACGCCGACCACCAGGAGCAGCACCCCGATCAGGGGGTAGCCGGTCTCCTTGTGGATCACCGTGACCACGGCGAGCGACACGCCGATCGCCCCGAGCCCGAGGGCGACGACGGAGCGTACGGAGTAACGGCGTGCCACTCTTCCCGCCAGGAGCCCGGCGGTCACCGCGCCGACGGCCGCGGGCAGTTCGGCGAGCCCCGCCTCGAGCGGGCCCCGCCCCTGGACCAGTTGAAGGAACTGGGAGAGGAAGAAGACGATCCCGGACAGGCCGAGGATGGTCAGCAGATCGGCGAGGACCGCGCCGGAGAACCCCCGGTGGTGGAAGAGCCGCATGTCCAGCAGGGGCGCGGGGAGCCTCAGCTGACGGCGCACGAACCAGGTGAGGGCCAGCAGGCCCCCGACGGCCGCCACGGCGTTCTCCGCGCTCACACCGTGTGCGGCGGCCTCCTTGATGGCGTACACGACGCCGACCATGCCGACCAGGGAGAGCCCCACACTGGGCAGGTCCCAGGGGCCGGGCGCCGGGTTCTTCGACTCGGGGATCATCTTGATGCCGACGGCGACGAGCACCGCCATGACGGGAAGGTTGATCAGGAAGACCGAACCCCACCAGAAGTGCTCCAGCAGGAGCCCTCCCACGACCGGCCCGACGGCCGCGCCCGCCGAGGCCATGGCTCCCCAGATGCCGACGGCGAGGCTGCGTTCGCGCGGGTCGTGGAAGAGGTTGCGGATCAGGGCGAGGGTCGACGGCATCAGCGTGGCACCCGCGACACCGAGCAGGGCCCTGGCCACGATCATCATCTCGGGGCTCGACGCGTAGGCGTTGAGCACCGAGACCGCCCCGAAGGCGGTGGCGCCGGTCAGCAGCAGCTTCTTGCGGCCGATGCGGTCGCCGAGGCTGCCCAACGAGACGAGGAGGCCGGCGATGACGAAGGAGTAGACGTCGCCGATCCAGAGCAGCTGGGTGCCCGTCGGTTCGAGGTCCTCGCTGAGGAACGGGGTGGCCAGACCGAGGACGGTGGCGTCCACGGCGACCAGCAGCACCGCCAGGACGAGGACCGTGAGGGCGATCCACCGCCCCGGATGGTGCTCGTCGCCCGTGACGCCCGCCCTGGAGAAGGTGCTGCTCATTTCTCCACGCTCCGGCGTGCTCCGCCGAGGAGCAACTCGACGATCATGTACGGGAAGTCCTGTGCGGCGACCCGGCCGTCCTGGACGGCCCACGCGCAGCTCCCGATCAGGCCGTACAGCGCCTCGGTCAGCCAGGCAGGGGTGAGGTCGATCCGGATCTCCCCGCGTTCCTGGCCACGGCGGAAGAAGGCGGCGACCCGGGCGTCGAGGCGGTTCCACCCCTCGTTGACGTCGTCGCCCTCGAAGAGCTGGTTCTCGGTGACGAGGAAGGACAGCAGTCCGGCGGCCGGCTGGACCGCCGCGACGAAACGCCGCAGCCCGTCCTCGGAGCTCCCCTCGTCGAGCCCGGCGGCGTCCAGGGCAGCCTCGAATTCCTGGATGCCCAGGTCCTCCAGCGCTCCGACCAGCGCGTCCCGCCCGGCGAAGTGCCGGTGCAGGGTGGCACGGCCGATGCCCGCGGCTCTGGCGACCTCGTCCATGGTCGCCGTGGACTTGCGGGTCAGCAGCGCCGCGGCACTGCGCAGCACCTGCTCGCGATCAAGAGTCATGAGACGACAGTAACCCATTTGAGACACCAACGTCCCATCGACTCGGTTCAGGCGAGCACCACCCGTCCGGGGCCGGGGGTGCACCATGGCGGCATGAAGCCGCTGCTGCTGATCGACATCGACGGTCCGCTCAATCCGTACGCGGCTCTCGCCCGCAGCACACCGCCCGAGGGATACCGGATCCACCCGATGCGGCCGACGGGGTGGAAGGACGGAGTACCACTGCCGGTCCTGCTCAGTCCCGGCCACGGCGAGGAGCTGCTCGCCCTCGCCGCCCGGTACGAGCTCGTCTGGGCGACCACCTGGAAGGACGAGGCAAACGAGTGGGTCGGGCCCCGGCTCGGGCTGCCCCCTCTGCCGTTCATCGACTGGCCCGCGATGCACGGGGCGACAGCCGACGGGACGTACTGGAAGACGCGGTACGTCGTCGACTACGCGGACGGCAGGCCGTTCGCCTGGGTGGACGACGAGATCTCCGCTCCCGACACGGACTACGTCGCCGCGCACCATCCGGGCCGGGCCCTGCTCCGGCGGATCGACCCCTGGGTGGGCCTTCTGCGGGAGGACTTCGACGCCCTCGCCGGCTGGGCGGCGTGAAGCGTCGGCGGCCCGGTCCCCCATGCGGCCGGGTCGCTCGGACAGCCCGGCCGCTCAGCTCCAGGGCAGCGAGGCGCGGTGCCGCCAGTACGCCTCCGGCTCCTCCACCAGGGCCGCCAGCCGGTCCAGCCGGTCCGGGTCCAGGTCGAGCAGCGGGGCGTGCAGGTTCGCCGCCAGTTGGGTGACGGTGGCCGCGCCGGACAGGACGACTCCGGCCCACGGCTGACGGAGGACCAGCGCCAGGGCCACGGCGTCGGCGTCCAGTCCGGCCTCCGCGCCGATCTCGCGCACGACGGCGGGCGCCTCGGTCCCGGCGAGCCGGCCGTTGGCCATGGCCTCCTTGACGATCACGGTGACGCCGGCGTCGTGCGCCTCGGCGAGCGCGGCGCCGGCGGAGGTCTCCAGGGCGTTGAACGTGGCCTGGACGGTACGGAACAGGGGTTCGCCGTCCACGGTCACGGCGAGGGCGGCCCGGATGGCGTCGGCCTGGCCCGGGCCGCTGGCGGAGAAGCCGACGGTGGTGCCCGTGGCGGCCAGCTCGGCGAGACGCGCGTGGAGGTCCTTGTCGGCGAGCACCGGGCTGTCGGCGGTGACGGAGTGGACCTGGTACAGATCGAGCCGGTCGCCGAGCAGCTCCGCCGTCTCGGCGTACTGGCGCTCGAAGGTGGCGAGCGAGTGGTCCTTGACCTCGTGCTCCTCGGCGTCCACCCGCCAGTCACCGGTGTAGGTGTAGCCCCACTTGCTGCCGACGACCACGTCCGTCACCTCGGGACGGGCGGTCAGCCACCCGGCGAGGAACTCCTCGGCGCGGCCGTAGGAACGGGCGGCGTCGAAGTAGCGGACACCCTGGGCGTAGGCCGCGTCCAGGAGTTCGTGGGTGCGGGCGCGCAGGGCGTCCACCCCGCGGTCGCCGGGCAGATCGCGGTCCCGGTGCGGGGTGATGTAGCCGGGCCTGCCGACGGCGGCCAGGCCGAGCCCGATGTGAGAGGTCGGGGTGGTCGCTCGGTTCAGGCGGGCGAAGGGCATCGCGGGCTCCTCTGGGTCGGTTCCGAACGCCTTCCCGTCAACGTAGCCCGCGATGCCCGCGAATCACCCGCGCGCGGTCGCCCAGGCGTGCTGCGTCACCAGGTCGGCCTTCACCTCGGCCAGCTGGACCGCGACGGCCGAGGGGGCCGTCCCGCCGCGCCCGTCGCGGGAGGCGAGTGCGCCGGGCACGTTCAGGACGGTGCGGACCTCCGGGGTGAGGTGCGCGGAGATCTTCGCGAACTGCTCGTCCGTCAGCTCGTCGAGCTCGATGCCCTCCTGCTCGCACACCTTCACGCACTCACCGGCGACCTCGTGCGCCACCCGGAAGGGGACGCCCTGCTTGACGAGCCATTCGGCGATGTCCGTGGCGAGCGAGAAGCCGGCCGGGGCCAGCTCCTCCATGCGCTCCCGGTTGACCGTGAGCGTGGCCATCATCCCGGTGAAGGCGGGCAGCAGGATCTCCAGCTGGTCGCAGGAGTCGAAGACCGGCTCCTTGTCCTCCTGGAGGTCGCGGTTGTACGCGAGCGGGAGGGCCTTCAGCGTCGCCATCAGGCCGGTCAGGTTGCCGATGAGGCGGCCGGACTTGCCCCGGGCCAGCTCGGCGATGTCCGGGTTCTTCTTCTGCGGCATGATCGAGGAGCCGGTGGAGAAGGCGTCGTGGAGGGTGACGAAGGAGAACTCCTTCGTGTTCCAGATGATGATCTCCTCGGCGATCCGGGAGAGGTTCACGCCGATCATCGCGGTGATGAAGGCGAACTCGGCGACGAAGTCACGGGACGCGGTGCCGTCGATCGAGTTGGCGACGGAGCCGCGCTCGAAGCCGAGGTCCGCGGCCACCGCCTCCGGGTCGAGGCCCAGGGAGGAGCCGGCCAGCGCGCCGGAGCCGTACGGGGAGACGGCGGTCCGCTCGTCCCACTGTCGCAGCCGCTCGGCGTCCCGGGAGAGGGACTGCGCGTGCGCCAGGACGTGATGGGCGAAGAGGACGGGCTGGGCGTGCTGGAGGTGCGTGCGGCCGGGCATGGCGACGTCGGGGTGCGCCTCGGCCAGCCCCACCAGGGCGTCCTGGAGCTCGGCCACCAGTCCGCCGATGATCCGGGCGTGGTCGCGCAGGTACATGCGGAAGAGCGTGGCCACCTGGTCGTTGCGGGACCGGCCGGCGCGCAGCTTCCCGCCGAGGTCCGGACCGAGACGTTCCAGGAGCCCGCGCTCCAGTGCGGTGTGGACGTCCTCGTCGGCGATGGTGCGGGTGAAGGAGCCGTCGGCGACGGCGGATTCGAGCGAGTCCAGGCCCTCGGTCATCCGGGCCAGCTCGTCGTCGGTGAGCAGTCCCGCCTTGGTGAGCACACGCGCGTGGGCGCGGGAGCCGGCGATGTCGTAGGGGGCGAGCCGCCAGTCGAAGTGGACGGACGCGGACAGCTTGGCCAGCGCTTCGGCCGGGCCGTCGGCGAAACGGCCGCCCCAGAGGCGTACGTCGCTGTTTCCGGTGCCGTTGCTCACTGCGTGCTCCTCGGGAGTGCAAGGGATGTGCGTCCGCCTCACGGCGTGATGGCATAACTATGCAAGGGGCCGCATGTTTTGTCAAAGCAACGGGCCGCGGCGCCGGCTGCCACCACGCCCGCCACGGGGTGAGTCCCTGGGCCGTACGGAGCAGGCGCGGTGGGGGCGTGCCGCCGGGCCCCGTACGGTCCGGAGCATGCGCAGACTCCTGGTGACCGCGTCGGTCCTGCTGGCCCTGGCCGGTTCGCTCGCGGCGCGGCCCGCCGGGCCCCCGCCCCTTCCGGAGCGGCTGGCCGACACGGGCGGCGGTACGCAGCTGATCACCGCCCAGGCCCCGCGCGCGGACTCCACCACCGGCACGCTCACCTGGTGGGACCGGCGCGGCGGCGGCTGGGTGGCGGCGGGGTCTGCGCCCGCCCGCTTCGGGGCGAACGGCCTGACCGAGGGCGCCACGCGTGTCCAGGGCACGAACACCACGCCCACCGGCCTGTACGACCTGCCGTACGCCTTCGGCATCGAGGCGGCCGCGCCGGGAACCCGCCATCCCTACCGGCGGGTCGGCGAAGGCTCGTGGTGGTGCCAGGACAACCTGTCACGCTCCTACAACCGTTGGGTCGACCCGCGTCCCGCCGACTGCCGCCCCGAGGAGGCCGAACACCTCGTCGGCTACTCCACCCAGTACGCCCGTGCGCTCGTCATCGGCTTCAACTACCACCGGCCGGTGCGGGGCAGGGGCGCCGGGATCTTCCTGCACGTCGACGGCAAAGGGGCGACCGCCGGCTGCGTGTCCGTGCCGGCGGCCGCCATGAACCGCGTCCTGCGCTGGGCCGACCCGGCCCGCCGCCCGCACATCGCGATCGGGACGGCGTCCGGACGGACCGCGATCACCCGCTACTGAACTCCGCGGTCGTTCTGGGCCAGCCGCAGCAGGTGGTCGGCGAGGGCCTGGCCACCGTTCGGGTCACGGCTGATCAGCATCAGCGTGTCGTCCCCCGCGATCGTGCCCAGGATCGCCCGGAGTTCGGCCTGGTCGATGGCCGAGGCGAGGAACTGCGCGGCGCCCGGCGGCGTACGCAGCACCACCAGGTTGGCCGAGGCCTCCGCGGAGATGAGCAGCTCGGCGGAGAGTCTGCGCATCCGCTCCTCCTTCGCCGAGCCCCCGAGCGGCGCCTGCGGGGTGCGGAAACCGCCCTCGCTCGGCACGGCGTAGATCAGCTCGCCGCCGGTGTTGCGGATCTTCACCGCTCCGAGCTCGTCCAGGTCGCGGCTGAGCGTCGCCTGGGTGACGCTCAGGCCGTCGTCGGACAGCAGCCTGGCCAGCTGGCTCTGCGAGCGCACGGGCTGGCGGTTCAGGATGTCCACGATCCTGCGGTGGCGCGCCGTGCGTGTCTGTGGCACCGACGGCCCGCCGTGCTCGGTTTCCTGCGCCTCGGTCATCGTCGTCGCCTCATTCTCCGGATCGTCACTCCCCGGATCGTCCGTCCCCGTAAGCCGTGTCGAGAGCTCCCGGCAGAATCCGCAGGAACGCGTCCACCTCGGCGTCACCGATGATCAGCGGCGGCATGAGCCGTACGACGTCGGGGGCGGGTGCGTTCACCAGGAGTCCGGCTCCCTGGGCCGCCTGCTGCACCTTCTGCGCGAGGGGCCCGGTGAGCACGATACCCAGCAGCAGTCCGGAGCCGCGGACGTGGGAGACCAGCGGGTGCCCGAGGCTCTCGACACCGTCCCGGATCCGCTCGCCGAGCCGCTTCACGGTGTCCAGGGTGCCGTCGGCCGCGAGGGTGTCCAGCACGGCCAGACCGGCGGCGCAGGCGACGGGGTTGCCGCCGAACGTCGTGCCGTGCTGACCGGGCTTCAGCAGGTCGGCCGCGGGGCCGAACGCGACGGTGGCGCCGATCGGCAGCCCGCCGCCGAGGCCCTTCGCCAGGGTGACCACGTCGGGCTCGACGCCCTGGTGGGCCTGGTGCTCGAACCAGTGGCCGCAGCGCCCGATCCCGGTCTGCACCTCGTCGAGGACGAGCAGGGTGCCGGTGGCCCGGGTGATCTCCCTGGCCGCCTCCAGATAGCCCTTGGGCGGGACGACGACGCCGTTCTCGCCCTGCATCGGCTCGATGACCAGCAGCGCGGTGTCGGTGGTCACGGCGGCCCGGAGCGCCTCGACGTCTCCGTACGGCACGTGCGTGACCTCGCCCGGCAACGGCAGGAACGGGGTGCGCTTGGCGGGCTGGCCGGTGAGCGCGAGGCTGCCCATGGTCCGGCCGTGGAAGCCGCCGTCGGTGGCGACCATGTGCGTCCGGCCGGTCAGTCGGCCGATCTTGAAGGCCGCCTCGTTGGCCTCGGCGCCGGAGTTGGAGAAGAAGACCCTGCCCGTGCGCCCGAAGAGCTGCAGCAGCCGCTCGGCGAGCGCGATGGGGGGCTCGGCGGTGTAGAGGTTGGAGACGTGGCCGAGGGTGGCGATCTGGGTGGAGACGGCCTCGACCACCGCGGGATGGGCGTGGCCGAGCGCGTTGACCGCGATCCCGCCGACGAAGTCGAGGTACTCGGTGCCCTCGACGTCCCAGACCCGGGGGCCCTCGCCGCGCACCAGCGGCAGTTGCGGGGTGCCGTAGTTGTCCATCAGTGCGCCCTGCCAGCGCTGCGCGAACTCCTGGTTGCTCATGACTCCCCCTCAGCGCCGAACCGGGCGGCGGCTGTTGCGTCGGGCACGACCATCGTGCCGATTCCTTCGTCGGTGAAGATCTCCAGCAGGATCGAGTGCTGGACCCTGCCGTCGATGACACGGGCGGTCTCCACACCGTTGCGTACGGCGTGGAGGCAGCCCTGCATCTTGGGCACCATGCCGCTGGAGAGGTCGGGCAGCAGCTTCTCCAGCTGGGTGGCGGTGAGGCGGCTGATGACGTCGTCGCTGTTGGGCCAGTCCTCGTAGAGGCCCTCGACGTCGGTGAGGACCATCAGCGTCTCGGCGTTCAGCGCGGCGGCGAGTGCGGCCGCCGCGGTGTCGGCGTTGACGTTGTAGACGTGGTTGTCCTCCGCCGAGCGTGCGATGGAGGAGATGACCGGGATCCGGCCGTCGTCCAGCAGCGCCTGGATCGCTCCCGTGTCGATGTCGGTGATCTCCCCGACCCGGCCGATGTCCACGGCCTCGCCGTCTATCACGGGCCGGTGCTGGACGGCGGTGATCGTGTGCGCGTCCTCGCCGGTCATACCGACGGCGAGCGGGCCGTGCTGGTTGAGCAGCCCGACGAGCTCACGCTGGACCTGCCCCGCCAGGACCATGCGGACGACGTCCATGGCCTCGGGCGTGGTGACGCGCAGCCCTGCCTTGAACTCGCTGACCAGGCCCTGCTTGTCGAGCTGGGCACTGATCTGCGGGCCGCCGCCGTGCACCACGACGGGCTTCAGCCCGGCGTGCCGCAGGAAGACGACGTCCTGGGCGAAGGCGGCCTTCAGCTCCTCGTCGACCATGGCGTTGCCGCCGAACTTGATGACGACGGTTCTGCCGTGGTGCCGGGTGAGCCAGGGCAGCGCCTCGATGAGGATCTGCGCCTTCGGCAGCGCGGTGTGCTTCCTCGCGGCGCTCATGAGCTGTACGCGCTGTTCTCGTGGACGTACTCGGCGGTCAGGTCGTTGGCCCAGATGACGGCGGACTCCGCCCCGGCCGCGAGGTCCGCGGTGATCCTGACCTCCCGGTAGCGCATGTCGACCAGTTCCCGGTCCTCGCCGACGCTGCCGTTCTTGCACACCCAGACGTCGTTGATGGCGACGTTCAGCTGGTCGGGCTCGAAGGCGGCCTTCGTGGTGCCGATCGCGGAGAGGACGCGGCCCCAGTTGGGGTCCTCGCCGTGGATGGCGCACTTGAGGAGGTTGTTGCGGGCGATGGAG
>Ga0164306_10000656_pt1 | contig 14479 bp, 11 predicted proteins | sample Whisoiple_242_MG_FD_110213 | JGI IMG/M metagenome (GOLD analysis project Ga0164306, IMG submission 110213) | Soil microbial communities amended with fresh organic matter from upstate New York, USA - Whitman soil sample_242_MG | ecosystem: Environmental > Terrestrial > Soil > Unclassified >... | reverse complement strand
CGCGGCCTGCGCGGCCTTCTTGTCCCCGTCCAACCGCTCGGCGAGCTGGTTGATCAGATCGGTCTTGTTCACTGTCCCTCCCAGGACTCTCCGGCCCACGGCAGGTGGGGGCCGATTGGTCGCAAACGGTAGGCGCAAAATCGTCGGAGCGCCAGCCCGCCACGCGCAGGAGTCAGTGTGTTCTAACGGTTCTCACCGCCGATCGAGCCCGATCCCGGGCCCCGGAAAGGCTTCTCGGAGCGCCTCCCTCGGCTCCGCTGACGGATGAGAACTGTTGTGTGACAGAAGGTATCAAATGCTAAACCGACGCGACCTGCGGTAAGCAGGAGGTCAGCGGGTGGTCGGCGCGAACGCCGGGCGATGACCTTCAAATTCGTCGATTTCGTCGGCGTGCCGCAGGGTCAAAGAGATGTCGTCCCAGCCCTCGAGCAACCGCCAGCGGATGTAGGGATCGATCTGAAAACCGATCACCAGGGCCCTCGCCGAGATCGTTTGCTGCTCTAGGTCGACCGTCACCTCGGTGCCCGGCTCGTTCTCCAGCAGCTTCCACAGCAGCTCGACATCGTCCTGGGTCACCTGGGCCGCAACCAGACCGCCCTTGCCGGAATTCCCCCGGAAGATGTCGGCGAAACGCGGCGAGATCACCACCTTGATCCCGTAATCCATCAGAGCCCAGACCGCGTGCTCCCGCGAGGATCCGGTACCGAAGTCGGCGCCGGCGACCAGCACGGAGCCGGCCGAGAAGGCCGGGTGATTCAGCACGAATGTCGGGTCGTTACGCCAGGCCGAGAACAGGCCGTCCTCGAAACCGGTTCGGGCGATGCGCTTCAGATACACCGCCGGGATGATCTGGTCGGTGTCGACGTTGCTGCGGCGCAGCGGAATGCCGACCCCGGTGTGGGTGTGGAAAGCGTCCATCGTTTCTCTCTCCTGGCTTCGTGGGCGATTCTGGCCGAGCAGGTCGGCCGGGCTGCCGACCTGCGGACCCCAGCGGATCCGCGACGTTCTAACGGAACAGTCAGACTGATGCTCCGGCCAGCGCCGGAACCGGCTCGAGATCGGCCGGGGAGGAAAGGGTTCCACGCACCGCGGTGGCGGCAGCGACCAACGGCGACACCAGATGGGTGCGGCCGCCCTTGCCCTGCCGACCCTCGAAGTTCCGGTTCGAGGTCGACGCGCTCCGCTCGCCGGGAGCGAGCTGGTCCGGGTTCATGCCGAGGCACATCGAGCATCCGGCGCTGCGCCACTCCGCACCCGCCGCGGTGAAAACCGCATCCAGGCCTTCCTCTTCGGCCTGCGCCTTCACCCGCATCGAACCGGGAACGACCAGCATCCGCAGCGTCGGGTCGATCTGACGTCCGCGCAGGATGTCGGCCGCTGCCCGCAGATCCTCGATCCGTCCGTTGGTGCACGACCCGAGAAAGACGGTGTCGATGTGGATCTCACGCAACGGGGTGTTCGCGGTCAGACCCATGTACTCCAAGGCCCGCTCGGCGGCACTGCGCTCGTTGTCGTCGGTGATCTGCTCGGGATCCGGAACGCTCGCCGACAACGGAAGCCCTTGTCCCGGGTTCGTCCCCCAGGTGACGAACGGCGTCAGCGCGTCGGCGTCGATGATCACCTCGGCATCGAAAACCGCGTCGTCGTCGGTGACCAGCGACGACCAGTACTCCACGGCGGCATCCCACTGCTCGCCCTGCGGAGCGTGATCGCGACCCTTGACGAACGCAAACGTCGTCTCGTCGGGGGCGATCATCCCGGCCCGGGCACCGGCCTCGATGGACATGTTGCAGATCGTCATCCGGCCTTCCATCGACAACGCCCTGATCGCGGCGCCGCGGTATTCCAGGACATAACCCTGGCCGCCGCCGGTGCCGATCTTCGCAATCACCGCCAGCACGATGTCCTTGGCCGTGACGCCAGCAGAGAGCGTGCCCTCCACCGTGATCGCCATCGTCTTGAACGGCTTGAGCGGCAGCGTCTGGGTGGCGAGCACGTGCTCGACCTCACTGGTGCCGATACCGAACGCCAGCGCCCCGAAGGCGCCGTGGGTGGAGGTGTGCGAATCGCCGCAGACGATCGTCATGCCCGGTTGGGTCAACCCCAGCTGCGGGCCGACGACGTGCACGATGCCCTGTTCCAGATCGCCCATCGGGTACAGCGGGACGCCGAACTCCTCGCAGTTGGACCGCAGGGTGTCCACCTGCAGGCGCGAGATCGGGTCCTTGATCAACAGATTGCTCCCGATGAACGGTCCGCGCGGCATCGATCCACCGCCGAACTCGGTCGGCACGTTGTGATCTTCGGTGGCCAGGGTCAGGTCGGGACGGCGGACCGGCCGGCCGGCCAGCCGCAGCCCCTCGAAGGCCTGCGGGCTGGTCACCTCGTGCACCAGGTGCAGATCGATGTACAGCAGGTCGGGCTCACCCTCCGCGGCGTGCACGACGTGTGCGTCCCAAACCTTCTCGGCGAGCGTCTGCCCCATGGCCGACCTTCCTCTTCCAGTGCTGTGCCCGCTCGATCCGGCGGACTCTCGGGTCTTTCACCACGACCCGACGAGCGGCGGCCCGGCGTCGTGGACATCTCAGCATGCGAGAATCTAGTATCGCTCCATGGGAAAGTCTAGCGGCATCGGCGTCTTGGACAAAGCGGTCGAGGTGCTGCGCGCAACCAGTGCCGCACCGACCGGACTGGCAGATCTGTGTGCCACCACCGGGCTACCCCGGGCCACCGCGCACCGGTTGGCCGTGGGCCTGGAGGTGCACGGACTGCTGGCCAGGGACGCCAACGGCCGCTGGTGCCCCGGTCCGATGCTGGCTGTGTTGGCTGCCGGTGCCCCCGACCCGCTGATCGCGGCCTCCGCCGATGTGCTGCCGCGACTGCGCGACCGCACCGGCGAGAGCGTGCAGGTCTACCGGCCCGACGGGCTGTCCAGAATCTGCATCGCGGTGGCCGAGCCGCCGTCAGGGCTGCGGGACACCGTGCAGCTCGGATCCCGACTCCCGATGAACGCCGGGTCGGGCGCGAAGGTGCTCACGGCATGGGCCGACCCCTCGACCCAGCGTGCGGTGCTGGCCGAATCGGCCTTCTCCGAACGCACGCTGGCCGAGGTGCGCCGGCGGGGCTGGGCGCAGTCGGTGGCGGAGCGGGAGCCGGGGGTCGCGTCGGTGTCGGCGCCGGTGCGCAACCCGAAGGGCGCGGTGATCGCCGCTGTCTCGGTGTCCGGCCCGGTCGAGCGGATCGGCCGCCGGCCAGGCGCACGATGGGCAGGCGATCTGGTGGAGGCCGCCGACGCCCTCACCGCGCGGCTGTGAAGCCGCACACCCAGGGCCTTGCCCGAAGACAAGAAAATCCCGGAGCGCGCCGTTGCGCTGCCGGGATGATCCTGCTGTAGCCCCGAAGGGATTCGAACCCTCGCTACCGCCGTGAGAGGGCGGCGTCCTAGGCCGCTAGACGACGGGGCCCTAGAAACAGTTGACACAGAAACAGTTGACGCAGAAACCCTGTGTCACGCAAACGTGCCACAGAAACACTCTGGACTTCGGCACTCTCGTGCCAAAGTCCGCTTGCAGATGTTACACGATCGGCCGCACAGCTCAGGACCGATCGCGTCGTCATCTGGCTGGGGTACTAGGACTCGAACCTAGAATGAGGGAATCAGAATCCCTAGTGTTGCCAATTACACCATACCCCAATGTCACCCTGAGTAACTCGATTCAGGGCGGCGCCGAGGAACGATACTACCTGCCGCGCAGCCCTACCCGAAATCCAACGCCGATCACGGTTCGATGTCCAGTTCGTCCAGCGAGCCGATCTCGAGCGCCGGTACGGCGGCATCTTTGGAGTCCGGCCGACGGGACTGCGCGGTTCGGTTCAACCAGACCGGACGCATTCCGGCCGCGGCCGAGCCCAGCACATCGACGTCCCAGCGGTCCCCGACATAGGTGATCCGGTCGGCCGGCAGGCCGAGCGCTTCGGCAGCTGCCCGGAAGATCCGCGGGTCCGGTTTCGCGACGCCGAGCTCACCGGAATAGAAGCCGCTGTCGCCGAGATCACCGAGTCCGACCGCGGTCAGCTTGGCCCGCTGATAGGCGCCGTCGCTGTTCGAGAGCACCCGCACCGTCACCCCGGCCCGGTGCAGTCGATCCAGGCAGGCCGGCACGTCATCGAAGACCCGGAAGTGGCCGAAGATCGCGCTATTGCGGTGGTCCTCCAGCAGCTCATGACTCAGCCGATCCGCCCCCGGCCGGCCGATGGTGCGCAGGAAGGCCGCCATCCGGTTGATCCGCATCTGCTCGAAATCGACTTCGCCGTCGGTGAACCGGCGGTACTCGGTCTCCGAGACCTGGTCCCAGGCGCGGTCCGCGGCGCCGGCCAGTCCTGCCGGTCCCTCGTCCGGGCCGCCCGGCAGGTCCGCGAGGTGCTCCCGGACCACGTCGAGCAGCGCGAGCCGGGCAGCCCCGGCGAAGTCCACCAAGGTGTCATCGACGTCGAACAGCACCGCGTCGAACAGCCTCGCGTCGAACGGCACCGTGCGCGGCGCCTGCCGAGAGAACTCAGGCACTGCTCGCGGCACCCACCAGATCGAGCGCAGCCCGCAACCGCGCCAGTGTCGCGTCCCGGCCGACCAGTTCGAGCGATTCGTAGAGCGGCGGTGAGATCGTCCGGCCGGTCACGGCGACCCGCACCGGCGCGAAGGCCAGCTTGGGCTTGAGACCGAGGTCGTCGACGAGCGCTGCCTTCAGCGCCGGCTCCAGGGAGGCCGCCGCAAAGTCGGGCAGCCCCTCGATGGTCGCGATCGTGGCCTCCAGCACCGGCCGGGACGCCGCCGTCAGCACCTTGCCGGCAGCAGCCGGCTCGACCGCGAAATCCTCGTTCGCGACCAGCAGGAACCCGATCATCGTCGCCGCCTCCGAGAGCAACGCGGACCGTTCCTGCACCAGTGGCGCGGCAGCGGTGACCAGTTCGGTCTGCTCCGTGCTGGGTTCGGCCGGCAGATCGCCACGAGCGACGAGATAGTCGATCAGCCGAGCCGCGAAATCGTCGGCGCTCAACATCCGAAGATGGACCCCGTTGATCGACTCGGCCTTCCGCCGGTCGAACCGGGCGGGATTGCCCGAGATCCGCGCACCGTCGAAGGCGGCGACCAGCTCCGCCGGGCTGAAGATGTCCCGGTCGTCACCGATCGACCAGCCGAGCAGTGCCAGGTAGTTGACCATCCCCTCGGTGATGAAACCGTCGTCGCGGTACTGGAACAGGTTCGATTGCGGGTCCCGCTTGGAGAGCTTGCGGTTGCCCTCGCCGGTGACGAACGGCAGGTGGCCGAACTGCGGGACGACCTCGGCCCGGCCGATCGCGATCAGCGCCTCGTACAGCGCGATCTGCCGCGGCGTGGAGGGCAGCAGGTCCTCGCCGCGCAACACGTGGGTGATGCCCATCAACGCGTCGTCGACCGGGTTGACCAGTGTGTAGAGCGGATCCCCTGTCCCCCGCACCAACACCGGGTCCGGCACGCTGCCGGTTGGGAAGGTGATCGGTCCCCGGACGATGTCGTCGAAGGTGATGTCCCGATCGGGCACCCGGAGCCGGAGCACCGGTCGTCGACCTGCCGCGACGGCGGCCTCGATCAGCACGGGATCCGGGGTGCGGTCGTAGTTGTCGTACCCGAGCTTCGGGTCCCGGCCGGCCGCAAGGTGCCTGGCAGTGACGTCCTCGTTCGTCGAGTACGACTCGTAGAGGTGCCCCGCCGCCAGCAGTTCGGCCGCCACCTCGCGGTAGATCGCGCCGCGCAGGCTCTGCCGGTAGGGCGCGTGCGGTCCGCCGACGTTCGGCCCCTCGTCCCAGTCCAGCCCGAGCCAGGTCATCGCCTCGATGATGGACGCGTACGACTCCTCGGAATCGCGGGCCGCGTCGGTGTCCTCGATCCGGAAGACGAAGGTGCCGCCGTGGTGCCGGGCGAACGCCCAGTTGAACAGCGCCGTGCGGGCCAGTCCGACATGCGGTGTGCCGGTGGGGGAAGGGCAGAAGCGGGCCCGGACGGGCCGATCTGCGGTGGGGCGATGGGCGTCAGCAGTCTCTGTCATGGCACGACCACCCTATTCCGCGGGTTGCCGCCGTCGAATCCGGTCCGGCGGCGGTCGGCCAGCTCTGGCTCGAGCCGCACGACATCGCGGGGATGGAGGTGCTCAGCGCCGCCTGCGATGGGGTTCCGCAGCTGCCCGGCCAGGACGTCGCCGTGCTGCTGCGAATGTCCTTCACTGCACTGAATCTCGACGGCTGCCCGATGCGCTGCGGATCCGCGCGGCGACGGTGCAGACCTGTCCCTTCACGAACCGCCGGCGCGACACCGCGCCGCCGGCCTGACCCGCCGAATTCCCACGCCCGCCCCTCCAAATCCCCCTGTTGATCAACCACGCCGGCACCCTTCGCGGCGAAAAACGCGACCGCAAGTGGTTGATCAACAGCGGTGTGAGTGGTGGGCGAGCGTCACCTTTGAAGGCGATAACGGCGAGACCGGGTCAGCGGCGGGCGGTGGCGGGGTTGGTCAGGGTGCCGATGCCTTCGACGGTGACCGACACTGTCTGGCCGACGACCATCGGACCGACGCCGGCCGGGGTGCCGGTGAGCAGCACGTCTCCGGGCAGCAGGGTCATGATCCCGGAGACGAACTCCACGATCTCCCCGACGGTGAACACCATGTCCGAGGTGCGGCCGTCCTGCGCGATCTCGCCGTCCAACTCGGTGCGCACCCACAGATCCGCGGGGTCGAGCTCGGTTTCGATCCACGGCCCCAGCGGGCAGAACGTGTCGTATCCCTTGCCCCTGGTGAACTGCACATCGGCGCGCTGCTGGTCGCGGGCGGTGACGTCATTGCCGACGGTGTAGCCGAGGATCACCGACGAGGCGTTCTCGGCCTTCACATCTCGGCACGGTCGGCCGATCACCACGGCGAGTTCGCCCTCGAAATCGACCCGCTCGGAGGACGCCGGCAGTTGGATCGCGGCCCCGGGCCCGATCACCGAGGTCGACGGCTTGATGAAGATGATCGGCGAGGTGGGGACGGCGTTGCCCAACTCGGCGGCGTGATCGGCGTAGTTCCGGCCGATCGCGACCACCTTCGACGGCAAAATCGGCGCCAGCAGGCGACTGTCGGCCAACGGCCAGGAACGGCCGGTGAAGGTCGGGGTGCCGAAGGGATGGTCCTGGATCTCCCGCACCGTCTCGGCGCCGTCGGGGCCGTCGACGGTGACGAACGCGACTCCGTCGGGGTGGGCGATCCGGGCCAGACGCATTGTCGGTTCTCTTTTCTCTTGCAGCGGTTCGAATGTCGGTCCTGTGGACCTGCGGGCGGGCTGACCGTCAGACCGGCAGTTCTCGCCCGGATACAGCTTCCGGCGCGTCCGGCGAGGTGGGCTGCAAGGCGTACACCAGTGCATCCACCAGCGCCTGCCAGGAGGCCTCGACGACGTTGGCGTGCACACCGACGGTGGTCCACTCCTGGGCGCCGCGGGCGGAGGAGACCAGCACCCGGGTGATGGAGTCGGTGCCGGCGGATCCGGCCAGGATCCGCACCTTGTAGTCCACCAGCTCGACCTGGTTGAACTCGGGGAACTGCTCGGCAACGGCGGTGCGCAAGGCAGAGTCCAGGGCGTTCACCGGGCCGTTGCCCTCGGCGGTGGCGATGATTCGCCTGCCGCCGACGTGCACCTTCACCGTGGCCTCGGATGTCACTGTCGGAACGGGCGATCCCGTCTTCTCCACGATCACCCGGTACGACTCGAGCTGGAACGCCTTGGGCGCCGCCTCCTCCGGGTGGTCGGCAGCCAATTCGTCCCGGATCAGCAGTTCGAAGGAGGCGTCGGCGGCCTCGTAGGACCAGCCACCAGCCTCCCGCGACTTGACCGTGTCGACGATCCGGCCGACGGCCTCGGGACGGCCGGACAGGTCGACCCCCAGCTCCCGCGCCTTGAGCTCGACAGACGCCCGACCCGCCATCTCGGTGATCAGGATGTGCATGTCGTTGCCCACCCGGGTCGGATCGAGATGGTTGTAGAGGTCCGGGTCGACCTTGATCGCCGAGGCATGCAGGCCGGCCTTGTGCGAGAACGCCGACGAGCCGACGTACGCCTGGTGGGTGTTGGGCGCGATGTTCGCCAGCTCGGCAAGGGCATGCGAGACCCGCATCATGTCGACCAGGGCGCCCTCGGGCAGTACCGGCAGACCCATTTTCGTCATCAGGTTGCCGACCACCGCGAACAGGTCGGCGTTCCCGGCCCGCTCGCCGTAGCCGTTGGCCGTGCACTGCACATGGGTGGCACCGGCCTGGACGGCGGCGACGGTGTTCGCCACGGCGCAGCTGGTGTCGTCCTGACAGTGGATGCCGAGCCGGAATCCGGTGCGGTCCCTGACCTCGCCGACGATCCGTTCGACGGACATCGGCAGCATGCCGCCGTTGGTGTCACACATCACGACGACATCGGCGCCGGCGGTGACGGCGGCCTCCTGCACCCGCAGGCCGTAGTCGCGGTCGAACAGGTACCCATCGAAGAAGTGCTCGCAGTCCAGGAACACCCGGCGGCCGTTGTCCACCAGCAGCCGCACCGTGTCCGAGACCATGGCCAGGTTCTCTTCCAGGGTGGTCCGCAGCGCGCGCTCCACGTGCCGGACGTCGGACTTGGCCACCAGCGTGATCACCTGGGCGCCGGAGTCGAGCAGTGCCTTGACCTGCTGGTCGTCCTGCGCGCGGACGCCGGCCTTGCGGGTCGCGCCGAAGGCGACCAGGGCAGCGGTGCGCAGGGCCAGCTCCCCCGAGCGTGCCCTGGCGAAGAACTCGGTGTCCTTGGGCATCGCGCCCGGCCAGCCACCTTCGATGAACCCGACCCCGAGCTCGTCGAGCAGCGTGGCGACGGCGATCTTGTCGGCAACCGAGTAGGTGATGCCCTCCCGCTGGGCGCCGTCCCGCAACGTGGTGTCGAAGACGTGGAAGGCGTCTCCCAGCGGAGAGGCGCGCCGGGCCGGGGCGGCGGAAGGATCCACCGAACGGCCGGCGGTGGCCAGGTCGGGGAGATCCATCCGGGACGTTGAGGTCATCGTCATGTCAGCTCGAGGCGAGGGCAGCCAGCCGGTCGCCGACCGCGGACGTCCTGGAGATCGATCCCGGCTGTCGGGTCGCCAGGTCGAAGGCCACCGCGGCCTCGACCCGTCGAGCGGCTTCCGGCAACCCGAGATGATCGAGCAGCAGCGCGATCGACAGCACGGTCGCGGTGGGGTCGGCGGTTCCGGTGCCGGCGATGTCCGGGGCGGAGCCGTGCACCGGCTCGAACATGCTGGGGTTGGTCCGCGAGACGTCCAGGTTGCCCGAGGCCGCGAGCCCGATCCCACCGGATACGGCGGCGGCCAGGTCGGTGAAGATGTCGCCGAACAGGTTGTCGGTGACGACGACGTCGAACCGGCCAGGGTCGGTGACCAGGAAGATCATCGCGGCGTCCATGTGGCAGTAGGCGACTGCCACGTCCGGGTACTCCATGGAGACCTCTTCGACCACCCGGCTCCACAGCTGCCCGGAGTGCACCAGCACATTCGTCTTGTGCACCAGAGTCAGGTGCTTGCGCGGCCGCCGTGCCGCCCGTTCGAAGGCGTCCCGGACCACCCGCTCGACGCCGAAGTAGGTGTTCAGCGAAACCTCGGTGGCGATCTCGTGCACGGTGTCCTTGCGCAGCAGGCCGCCGTTGCCGGCGTACGGGCCCTCTGTCCCCTCCCGCAGCACCACCAGGTCGATCGCCTTGTCACCGGCCAGTGGGCCGGGAACCCCGGGATACAGCCGGGCCGGACGCAGGTTCACGTGGTGGTCCAGCTCGAACCGGATGCGCAGCAGCAGACCACGCTCGAGGATGCCGGAGGGCACCGTGGGATCGCCCACAGCGCCCAGCAGGATGGCGTCGTGATCGCGCAGTTCGCGCAACACCGAATCGGGCAGCAGTTCGCCGGTCCGGTGCCAGCGGGCGGCGCCGAGGTCGTACTCGGTGGTGGAAACGCCGGGGACGACGCCGCGCAGGACCTTCAGGCCCTCCGCAACCACCTCGGGACCGATGCCATCGCCGGGGATGACCGCGAGCTTCATCGTTGACCTCTCTGCCGCGCTGTCCGCGGGGGCTGGCCCGACCGGGCCGCCGACTGGTGTTCAAGGGGTGTGATCGAGCGGGTGATGCTTGTCGCGAGCGGGCGTGAGGCACGCCGAGCCCGGGTCAGGGTATCCGTCCGGGCGATGATCACGGGCCAGGGGTGGCACCCATTGGTCCATTTGCCGCGCAATCAGGTGGCCGCGATACCCCGGATGGCGCTTGCCTCGACGACGTCGCCGATGCGGTCCAGCAGATCCTGGTCAGGTACCCGGTCAACCCGCAGCACCATGATCGACGCGCGACCGTCCAGCTCCTGGGAGATCTGCGCGGCCTCGATGTTGATCTGCTCCTGGCCGAGCAGGGCGCCGACGGTGCCCATCACACCCGGCCGGTCGGCATAGGCAACGACCAGCAGGTTGCCCTCGGCCCGCAGGTCGAAGTGCCGGTTGTTGATCTCGATCAACTTGGCGACCTGGTTGCTGCCGGAAAGGGTGCCGGACACCGTCCGGGACTCCCCATCGGCCATCGCCGCCCGCAGTTTGACCGACGACCGGTAGTCGCCGGTCTCCTCGGTGGAGGTGCCGGTGAGGGTCAGCCCGTGCTCGGCGGCGAGCGCCGGGGCGTTGACGAAGGTGACGGCCTCGGTGATCACCCCGCCGAAGATGCCGCGGACCGCCGCCAACTGCAGGATCGAGGTGTCCTGGGCGGCAAGGTCGCCGCGCACCTCGACCACCACCTGGCTGGGCACCCCGCCGGCGACCGCCGTCAGGATCGTGCCGAGCCGGGACACCAGCGGGATCCACGGCTGGAGCTCGTCCGACACCGGCCCGGCGGCCTGCACGTTCACCGCGTCCGGCACGAAATCGCCGCGCAGCGCGAGCTTCACCGACTTTGCGACCGCGGTGCCGGCCTTGTCCTGCGCCTCCGCGGTGGACGCGCCGAGATGCGGGGTGAGCACCGTGTTGGGTGCGGTCCGCAGCGGGCTGTCCGCGGCGAGCGGTTCCTTGACGTAGACGTCGATCCCGGCACCTGCCACCCGGCCGTCGGCCAGCGCGTCGGCCAGCGCCTGCTCGTCGATCAACCCGCCGCGGGCGGCGTTGACGATGAGCACTCCCGGCTTCACGCCGGCGAGTTCGGCCGCGCCGATCAGCCCGAGGGTCTCCGGCGTGCGCGGGAGGTGGATGGAGATGACGTCCGCGTCGGCCAGCAGGGTCGGTAGGTCGACGAGACGGATACCAAGGGCCGCGGCCCGGGCGGGCTGCAGGTAGGGGTCGTAGGCGATGACGGTGGTACCGAACGCGGCGACCCGGGCGGCGAAGAGCTGACCGATCCGGCCGAGCCCGACAACGCCGACCGTCTTGTCCGCCAGTTCGACCCCGGTGAACTGACTGCGCTTCCAATCCCCCGACCTGACGGAGGCGTCGGCGGCCGGAATGTTCCTGGCCACTGCGAGCAACAGGGCGAGGGCGTGTTCGGCGGCGGTGATGATGTTCGACTGCGGGGCGTTGACCACCAGGACGCCGCGGGCGGTGGCCGCTGGCACGTCGACGTTGTCCAACCCGATCCCGGCCCTGGCGACCACCTTGAGCAGCGGCGCTGCTGCCAATGCCTCGGCGTCCATGGTGGTGGCCGAGCGGATCAGGATGGCATCGGCGTCGGCGAGTGCCGGCAGCAACGCACCCCGATCGGCGCCGTCGACATGCCGGATCTCGAACTCGGTACCGAGCACATCGATCGCGGACTGGGCTAGCTGCTCGGCGATCAGCACGACGGGCTTGGGCACGGCAGGTCATCTCCATGGGTGGGTCGATCAGGGCTTCGATCAGGATCGGTGACGATCGAGATCTGCCGAGCGGGATCGGTGTCGACCACGATCGGGCGTGGATCCGCGCGCTGGCACGACGATCCTCGCAGGGCGCATTCCGCCCGGCGGACCATGCTAACCGTGCCCGGCCGGGTGATTCACACCGCTGGCGGTATCAAGTCGGCTTCAAAACGTTCTTGAGGGTGATCCGCGGCGATATCGTCCTCCTTCACACGTGGATCCAGCTATCGCACCCGACGCACCAACACTGGATCGACACCGGGTCGAACCAGCGCGGCGAACAGAAACGGAACCGCCATGAGCACACCGTCCGGCTACCCGGGAAATCCCAACGATCCCTACGGTTCGGGTGGTCAGTACCCGACCGGCGGCAACCCTGCCGCGAGCGCGCCCGGCGGCTACCCGCCCCCCGGCCAGCACCCCAGCTACCAGCAGTCGCCCTACCCCGGTCCCGATCAGTACGCGCAGCAGCAGTACGCACAGCCGGCCTACGGCCAGCCCGCGTACGGGCAGCCGGCGTACGGACAACCCGCGTACGGACAGCAGGGCGTCAAGGCCCGTCCCGGCATGGTGACGGCGGCTGCCGTCCTGGCGTTCGTCTGGGGTGGTCTGGGAATTCTGTTCGGCACCATCGGGTTGTTCGCGGGCAGCGTGCTCAGCTCGGCGACCAGCTCGGTCTGTGACAGCGAGTACATCACCTCGTCCGATTCCGCCGCCTGCAACGCGGCGAGCGGCGTCAGCACCCTGCTGATCATCATCACGCTCGGCCTGATCGTGATCGCCGCGCTGATGATCTGGGGCGGCGTCGTGGCACTGAGCGGCAAGAACGGGCAGATCCTGGTCATCGCCTGCGGTGTCTACGCGGTCCTCGCCCTGGTCTCGGTGATCAGCTTCGGGTTCGAGTTCACCTCGCTGCTGGGCTTCGTCATCCCGGTCCTTATCCTGGTGTTCATGTTCAACTCCGAAACGCGTGCCTGGTTCCGGGCCAAGGGTGGCAAGACGTTCTGACCTCGACACCGAACGGATCCGCAGCGGCGGACCGAACACTGAGAATCACGGCCGGCGTTCTGGGCTTGGTGGTCGCCGTCCCGGTGATCCTTGCGGTCTGTTTCCTCATGGTCGTCGCCTGGGCCGGCGGCGAACTGAGGCTGTGGTTCATCATCCCGCCGCTCGCCATCCTGGGCGCCCTGCAGTTGGCGGTCGCCATCCGCGCGCTGCAACCGGCCCGGGTAACGGTGTTGTCGCTGGCGATCCTGGGCATTGTCGAACTCGCTCTCGGGATCTTCGTGCTGGCTGCGACCAGCCCGCTCACCGGCGGCGCGGTGACCGGCGGGGTCATCGCCCTGATCGCTGCGGTGGTCTCCTTCGCTGCCGCCTACCGGATGCATCTGGCCGGCGGCGCGGTGGCACGGACAGGTGGGTCGGCGATCTCGATCTCGGTCCGCACGCCGGCGAAGGGTCCGAGCGGTCAGCGGACCGGCGGCACTGGCGGCACTGGCGGACAGCGTCAGACCGCCAAGAGCCGGCCCAAGAGCAGCAAGGGACAGCGCAAGAAATAGCGGCAAGAAGCAACGCAAGAAAGCAGAACGGGCCCCCGAGGAATTCTCGGGGGCCCGTTCCGCTGGGTTCACATGGGGTTTGAGGTGCCGATCAGCCCCGGTTGGCGGTTCCGGTGTAGTCGTCCTCCTTGGCCACCCAGCTCATCAGACCCCGCAGCTGGCGGCCGGTCTCCTCGATCGGGTGCTGCTCCTGCTCGGTGCGGAACTTCTTGAACTCGGGTGCACCGGCGTCCTGATCGGCGATGAACCGGGCGGCGAAGGTGCCGTCCTTGATGTCGGCCAGCACGCCCTGCATGTTCGCCGCAACGTGATCGTCGATGACGCGCGGGCCGGAGACGTAATCGCCGTATTCCGCGGTGTCGGACACCGACCAGCGCTGCTTGGCAATGCCGCCCTCATACATCAGGTCGACGATCAGCTTGAGCTCGTGCAGGCACTCGAAGTAGGCGATCTCGGGCTGGTAACCCTCGTTGACCAGGGTCTCGAAGCCGAGCTGCACCAGCCGCGACATACCGCCGCAGAGCACGGCCTGCTCGCCGAACAGGTCGGTCTCGGTCTCCTCGGTGAAGGTGGTCTTGATGACGCCGGCCCTGGCACCGCCGATGCCGCGGGCGTAGGAAAGGGCGAGTGCCTGCGCGCCGCCGGTGTAGTCCTGCTCCACCGCGATCAGACAGGGCACACCCTTGCCGTCGACGAACTCGCGCCGCACCAGGTGACCCGGGCCCTTCGGCGCGATCATGATGACGTCGACGTCCTTGGGCGGCTTGATGTAACCGAAACGGATGTTGAAGCCGTGCCCGAAGGCCAGCGCGTCGCCCGGCTTCAGGTTCGGCTCGATCGCCTCCGCGTACACGTGCCGCTGTACGTGGTCCGGGGTCAGGATCATGATCACGTCGGCCTCGGCGGCCGCCTCGGCCGGAGTGACGACCCGCAGACCCTGGTCGGTGGCCTTGACCCGGGACTTGGACCCCTCG
>Ga0164306_10000655_pt1 | contig 14481 bp, 11 predicted proteins | sample Whisoiple_242_MG_FD_110213 | JGI IMG/M metagenome (GOLD analysis project Ga0164306, IMG submission 110213) | Soil microbial communities amended with fresh organic matter from upstate New York, USA - Whitman soil sample_242_MG | ecosystem: Environmental > Terrestrial > Soil > Unclassified >... | reverse complement strand
GTGGTGACGGAAAAAGTCTGGCAATATGCCGACGAGATCAATTTGCCGCGCGTGATCTGCGTGAGCCGCATGGACCGCGAGCGCGCCAACTGGGAGACCGCCCTGGAAAGCCTGGTCGGCGCCTTCGGCCGTCTCGTCGTCCCCGTGCAGATTCCCATCGGCAGTGAAAAGAGCCTGAAAGGCGTGGTCGATCTGGTCACCATGAAGGCTTATACCTATGAAATGGGCGGCAGCGGCAAGGGCAAAGAAGGCCCGATTCCCGCCGAACTCGAAGCCACGGCCAAAGAAGCCCACGAAAAGCTGGTGGAGATCGTTGCGGAAGGCAAAGACGAGCTGATGGAAGAGTTCTTCGATAAAGGCACCATCGCCGAAGAGCACCTGATTCCCGCCCTGCATGAAGCCATCAAGGAAGACAGGATTTTTCCCGTGCTGTTCGCCTCCGGGTTGGGCAACATCGGCACTGACCACCTGCTGGATTTTGTAGTCGATTATTTCCCCACGGCCGCGGAACACGCCTCAGTGCATGCCGATGAGGCCACCTCTTCCGGCAATGGCCACGGGATCGATCTTCAGGTGAGTGATAAGGCCCCTACCTCGGTCTACGTTTTCAAGACCGCCAATGATCCCTTTGCCGGACGCATTACTTTCTTTAAGGTCTTTTCCGGCGTAGTGAAGAATGACGCCACGCTCCAGAACTTTACCCGCAGCACGTCAGAGAAGCTGGCGCATCTTTCCGTCCCTCAGGGCAAGAACCTCGTCCCGGTTCCGGAGTTACATGCGGGCGACGTGGGCGCGGTGGCCAAACTGCGCGACACGCTTACCGGTGACACGATGGGCGACAAGACCAATCCTATACGCTTCCCCGGCGTCGTGCTGCCGGAGCCGGCGATTACCTTCGCCATCGAACCGAAGAGCCGCAACGATGAAGACAAGCTTTCCAACGGCCTGCACAAGCTCATGGAAGAAGATCCCATGGTGCGCTTCTTCCGCGACGAGCAGACCAAGGAATTCCTGATCGCCGGGACCGGCCAGCAGCATATTGAAGTGATGGTATCGAAGCTGAAGCGCCGCTATCACACCGAAGTGGTCCTCAAGGCGCCGAAGGTCCCCTACCGTGAAACCATCCGGGGCAAGGCCGACGTGCAGGGCCGCCACAAAAAGCAGAGTGGCGGACACGGCCAGTATGGCGATTGCAAAATCAAGATGGAGCCGCTGGAGCGCGGCAAGAATTTTGAATTCGTGAATGACATTTTCGGCGGCTCGATCCCCAAGAACTACATTCCCGCGGTGGAAAAAGGAATTGTGGAGGCGGCGGCGCGGGGTTTCCTGGCGGGATATCCCGTGGTGGATTTCCGCGTGATCCTCTATGACGGCAGCTATCACGATGTGGACTCGAACGAACTTTCTTTCAAGACGGCCGGCCGCATCGCCTTCAAAAAGGCCATGGAGCAGGCCAAGCCCACTCTGCTGGAACCGATCATGAAAGTGGAGATCACCATCCCCGACGAATTTGCCGGCAGCATCATGGGCGACCTCAACTCGCGTCGCGGGCGCATCCAGGGCATGGACAACAAAGCCGGCAAGACCGTGGTAAAAGCCGAGTGCCCCATGGCGGAGATGCTGACCTATGGCGCCGATCTTACGTCGATGACGCAGGGACGCGGCAGCTTCAACATGGAAATGTCTCATTATGACTTTGTGCCCGCCATGCTGCAGGAAAAGATCGTGGCCCAGGCCAAGGCCGAGCGCGGAGAACTGGTGGAAGTGGAAGAGTAAAAGGGGTACTCCCGAGCGAAGCGAGGGAACCCTATGGCAACCAAGGATTATGGGTTAGAGACCTGTGTATTTTTTCGATTAGCCAAAAATCCATTATTTGGCTACGTCCGCTTTACTATTAGATCGATTTAATTTCAGCAGCAAGTTTGGCGACAGCAATCGTTTGATATAGTATTCGCGTCACCCTTGGCATCCTAATCTGCACTACCGAACCCGACAGTGCACACTGTTGATGGAGGTTTGCGTATGCCAAAAATCTTTATCTCTTATTCCCGGGCGGATGCCGCCTTTGTTAAAAAATTGGTGAGACATCTTGAGCGCTTGGGATTCGACGTGTTGCTTGATACCAAACACCTTCGCGGGGGTCGAGCAACGGATACCGAAATTCGACAGAAAATAGAGCAATCAGACTACTTCATTCCAGTGATTACCAGCAGCGCGGTTCGGTCGCAATGGGTTGGCCCGGTGGAGATTGATTGGGCTCTCAGGCTCCAGAGGAATGGTGGTCGTCTGAAGATTGTGCCGATTCAGCTTAAGCAGAGCCGAGCCAGATTTCCATCGCTTGGTGGAACTAATTATATTGATTTTCAGCACGATTATATCTTGGGATTCGCCCAACTTCTTCAAGCCTTGCCACATGTTGATTATGACGAGCTATTCAACATGCGCAAGCAACTCGACGAAGAAGTCATCCAAGACCGTAGTCTCCTCAATCTTCTCAGGAAAGTCGCTACTCGCCCAGGAAGGAAGCCAGCATGGCTGGGCTTGCCGGCGCGGGCTTTCATGAAAGAAGTTCAAAAGATCGTGGGTAACGAGGATATTCTTAACGAAATATATTGGTGGTTAATCGTATACGGCGTGTTGCAGTTTAAAAACATAGACAGGTTTTGGGATAAGAAAGACCGCTATAAGGATTCAGTCAAGTATGCGAAAGTGGCAACTCGCGGCGCATTTCTCATGGATGACTTAAGCAGCGAAAGTATTCGCATCCGGAAAAAAGGAAGGTTCAGGAGCAGTTCAAGCTGGGTTCCACAGAAACTAGAAGCTTATACACGGAAAAAGCGCTAAACTGGGCCGCTAACTTTGTCCCGAGCGAAGCGAGGGATCCCTATGATCGCCCGCATTTCCTGGCAGGGAGGAGCGCGAGACCAGAGCTCGCGCTTCAGCTATTTCCCTTTGTCGTTTCCCGCGCTGTCGCCGGCGGCAAGCAGCAATTCAAAGCGCACGTTGCTCGCACACTTGCTGCACGCTGGGAACTTCTCCCGCGCCTTGAACGTGGCTTTATGGGGCAGGCGATGCTCGGCGTGCACGACCCTATAAATCCCCGCCGCTGGGACCGCCTGGCCAGGCTTGTAGAGTTTCCTGTTGGAATCGAAATCCATGCGCTCGACCGAGTTGCATGGGGAACGTAGGAGTTGGAATCATCATCTTGTGCGACGGGTTGTCCGCTTCCCGCGGAACTTCCTGGAAGTCTGGATCTTCAGAGATGTGTGGGACGATTTCCAGGACCTTGTAACGCACTCTCTCCCCGCAGCGGCGGCAGTAAGGAAAAATGGTGTTGCGCATCAGGATCACGCTGGCGCGCGGCTCATCCTGGTGGCAGATTTCGTATATCCCGGAATACTCCACCAGCTCTCCCGGAGCCAGTAAGCAGTCGGTCTGGTCAAATATTGTAGTGTTTCTTGGTGCCATGCTTCTTCTTATTGTGTTCCTTCCTCGGCCGCAGCTGCGCGCGCCATGCTTGGAGAGCAACTCGGCTCCCGCAGATGTGATGCGTCCTGAATAGCCGCAAGTTGGTGCGCTCGTGCCATCGGCCGGGATGATTGCATTTTTATTTTCAGGCAACCCTGGAGCAGGTTTCGCGGGCACAAAGATGCCCGCGGCGCAACCGGATACCGGCAGCGCGACAGTAATTGCCCACTTTCTCAAGCGTGAACCCTGTCACCTACGTTTATTATTGAGCAGCAGGGGAAAGTCGCCGTCTACCCATCCTTGTAGGTGTTCAGAATGAATGAAAAATTCGATGTTTCATCAGTGGAGATCCAAAAGCGTTTTTATGACCCTATTTGCACTCCTTCTGAGATAGAGCGCATATTCAATCCTCAATGCGCGAGAGACTACTTACTAGCTTTGCGCGGCCACTACATTGTTGACAATATGCGGATCTTCCGCTTCTTCTTAAGGGCATGGCGAGCTCAAGGGCAGGAGTACTCATTAGAACGAAACTTCGAAACTGAGCACTATGATCGCTATCTCGAAATGCTCTCTTCAGAACACAGGGAAGAGCTTTCTTCTGTTACGTTCGGCGATGTCTTCACTAAAGACGCTAACGGAGAGATATTTAGCAGCCCATTTGGGCGCATTGTCACGATAAGTAGGTCACTTCGATATTTTCTGGAGTATAGCCATCTTGCGCTGAAGAAATTCGATTCTGAGATTCCACCGGACGTCCGGTTTGCAGCCCTGATCATTGCGTTGCGCGTGATGTTCCAGCATGAAGCGCTCGATTTCGAGGTTGATCCTCGTGGAAAACTCAGTAAAAAACTCTTGATCGAGATGCGTCGACCGATACCGCTCCAACTCCAGTTCGTCGTCGGTCACGAGTTTGCACATCACCTGCTCGGTCACCTTTCTGACGCGCGAATGCACACAATAGTGTTCTACGTGCTTCTGCAGGTACACACGGAGACCCAGTTCCAGCTCGCGTTTACAGCACTTCCGAGCAAGAGGAGTTCAATGCTGACGTGGCTGCTCTTATGAACCCGCGAATCTCCGATTCAGCCCGCGCTAGCCTGCTAAACGCAACTCTCATCTGGTTTGGAGCTCTGGAACTCTATCAATATGCGCAGGATGTAATTGCGCCCCGTCCGGCATCGAAAGCTAGAAGCCATCCTTCTGCACGCGAACGGCACCTTCACTTGTTGAAAGAAGTTGAGACACGGTACCTCAAAAACATGGAAGATGTTTCGGAAAGCATTATTCGAGCCGTGGGCAGTTTAAAGCGGCCTCTTGCGGAATACCTCTCACTGTATATGGAGTCGTTTGAGACATACGGGTCAATATATTTGGCCGCTCCAAACACAAAATGGCGCGGCCGCGAGCTCATTGACAGAAAGGACTACTACTAAAGAGGCCGGGGAGCGGGATAAGCAACATTTCCTGCGCCCCGCAAACCCGCATCATGCCCGTGAATGCAAATTTAAAATTTTGTATTTACAATCATTCCCCTATGCCGACTACCAACCATCAGTTCCGCCTTGCCGCCCGTCCCGTGGGCCTGCCCAAGCGCAGCGATTTCAATTACACCGAAGAGCCCGTGCAGGATCCTGGTCCGGGACAAGCGCTGATCAAGGTCCTTTATGTCTCTTTGGACCCGGCAATGCGCGGCTGGATGAATGAAGGCAAGTCGTACGTTCCACCGGTGGGCATTGGCGACGTGATGCGCGCAGGCGCCGTGGGCCGGGTGATCGCCTCCCAGAATCCCGGCTTTGCCGTGGGCGACCACGTGGTGGGAATGTTCGGCATGCAGGAGTACGCCCTTTCAGACGGCAAGGGGATCACCAAGGTCGATCCCAGGCTGGCGCCGCTTCCGGTCTATCTGGGCACGCTGGGCATGCCCGGACTTACCGCATACTTTGGGCTGCTGGAAGTTGGCGCGCTCAAGGCAGGAGACACAGTTGTGGTTTCCGGCGCGGCAGGCGCGGTCGGAATGCCCGTGGGCCAGATTGCCAAAATCAAAGGCGCCCGCGCCGTGGGTTTGGCCGGCAGCCCGGAAAAATGCCAGTACGTGGTGAAGGAACTCGGCTTTGATGCCTGCATCAACTACAAAACGGAAGACGTGAAGGCCGCGCTGCGCCAACACTGCCCCAACGGCATCAACGTTTATTTCGATAACGTCGGGGGCGAGATTCTGGACGCGGCGCTCACCCAGCTTGCCCGCGGTGCGCGCGTGGTGATCTGCGGCGCCGTCTCACAGTACAACAGCACGACAGGGTTCAAGGGGCCGTCAAACTACATGTCGCTTCTGGTGAACAGCGCGCGCATGGAAGGTTTTGTGGTGTTCAATTATGCCGCGCGCTATGCGGAGGCCCTGCGCGAAATGGCGGGCTGGCGCGCCGCCGGAAAGCTCAAGTCGCGTGAAGACGTGGTCGCCGGGCTGGAAACATTTCCGGAGACGCTCCTGAAGCTCTTCACCGGTGAAAATTTCGGCAAGCTGGTGCTCAAGGTCGCTGACGCTTAGTTAGGCCATGTTCAGATTAAATGTCGATTCGTTACGGGGTGGAGCAGGCCTTTAGGCCTGCGGTTGGAAGCTGCTAAGTTTCTGGCTTTAGCCCCTGAGGTTCTTTTTTGTTCAGAGTAATTCCGAAACACGCCTAGGCTTTTCCGCCGTCCAGCACCGTGCGGACCAGCTTTGCGTATTCCGCGCTCTCGCGGTCGCCCGTGACCAGCTCGATCTGCCTGGGGCTGCTCACGCCGATCTTCAACTGCACGGCGCGCGCAATCTGCTCCTGTTCAAAGATCGCGCCCTGGCTTACTTCAGGCGTAGTGCCAAAATGCCGCAGTAACGCCACGCCAACGGCGTCAATGGCCACGCGGTCAGTTCCGGCCAGTATCACATTGGACTGCACCATCTTGCCTTGCTCGGGGCCGCCATTGGTAAATGCCTGGATTCCGTCCAGCACGATCAAGTCCGGCTTGTACGCGGTGTTGATCTCCGCGATCATGTGCCGCTGATGCGGCGACGAGTGCAGCTCACGCATAAAGTTGTAAGGATTTCCCGGGACAGTCTTGGCCGCGAAACCCACGGAGTTTTTGAGCGACAAAGTAAAGTGCCCGCCAAAGCGGTGCGTCTTGAGGCAGCAGGTTTGGACCACGCCTCCGGCCTTGCGCACCACGCGCGGCAGCGCAAAGCCCTGTTCCCAGTGGCTGTCCTGCTGCTTGAGCAGCTCCCAGTCGTCGGCCCCGAGTTCATCAAAGACCACCACCTTCGCGTCCAGCTCCTTGCCCATCCGGAACGCGCTTTTCTTGTCCATGACCTCGCGGGTGTTGCCCATGCCGCTGCGGTCGCCCACGGTGAGCGGCCCGGCGCCCATGGCTTTGAGCTGGCGCAGCAGGGCCACCAGCGTCTCTTCACTGGTTGAACCCGGCGTGGGATCGGAGCTGTTGAAGTTCGGCTTGATGAAAATATCTTTGCCGCGGAACTTTTCCAGTCCCAGCAGGTCGATGGCGCGCTTTACCCCCGTGGCGCGGTCCGTGGTCTTGACGAAAGCCACGTGAGAAACCGAAGGCGCAGCGTCGAACGCGGGAAGCAGCGAAGGCGCAAATATCGCCGCGCCCATGGTGACTGAGGCATCTTTAAGGAACTGTCTCCGATTCATGGTCGTCCTCTTGATTCGCTTCTCACTTATTGGACACCCAGCAGCGGCAGAAACGCAAGGGACGAAATGCAGTGGTAGTGGTCAGTTTGATTGCCAGCTCAGGAAAGTCAATTTCCTCAAAAAACGTTTCGAACTGTCTTGCTGAGCGGCGCGCGAGTCCCGGCGCAGCCGGGATAAGCGCAAGTCGAAGCATCCCGAGAATCTATTCCTGCCCATGCTGCGGCAAGGAGTTTTCTTAAAAACATTTTCCTCCGCAACTTTTGTCTTGCAGTCGCAGTGACAGACTGGGAAAAAGCCTGGGGAGAATTCCCTGATGCGGCATTAGCGAGGGATGCATTCTCGGGATGGTTCGACTCGCCCTCGCCTCTCCCGCTACGCCCGGCTACGCGGGATCGTTCGGGCTTCGCTCACCAAGACAGGCGGATGCTGTAATTTTCAAATTGTCCCACTACCGCTTCAGTGATCTAACTCCGTATGCCCGGGGCGGGCTTCTTTGGCGCGCAAAAGCGCCGGTGCTGCTCCAGGATGTAACTGTCCGTCATTCCCGCCACGTAGTCGCAGACAATCCGGTGCAGCGGCTCGCTCCGCGTCTTTTCCTGGTAGCTTGCCGGCAGCTCTCGCGGAAATTTCATAAAGAACGTAAACATCTCCGCGATCACCTGCTCGGCCTGCTTCTTATCACGCTGCTGCGCCGGACTGTAATAAACGTTCTGGTACAGAAATTCCTTGATCTGCCTGCGCTCGGCATCCACTTGCGGGCTGAAGGCAATCAGGCGCTGCGGATATCGCCGCACAGCCTCCACTGACGCCACGCCCGCCTCGCCGATCAGTTTGCGGCTGTGGGTGATCAGGTCGCTCACCAGCCGGTCCAGCACACGCTTCAACGTCTCATTGAATTGTAGTTTCACTGAAGCCGCCGGGTACCGCTCTTCCACTTCCGCATGCAAACGCGCGAACAGCGGCACGCCGGCCCGCACCTGTTCGCGCGTCAGGATCCGGGCTTCCACGCCGTCATCCAGGTCGGCGGTTGAGTACGCAATTTCGTCCGTCAGGTCGATCAACTGCGCTTCCAGCGGGGGCCGCTGTTCCAGCAGATATTCCGCCAGCTCGGGAAAATCTTTGGCGTCGTAATCGCGCGAGTGCTTCACGATTCCCTCGCGCACCTCAAACGTCAGGTTCAACCCCGGAAATTCCGCGTAACGATGCTCAAACTGTTCCACCGTGCGCAGGGCGTGCAGGTTGTGGTCAAAGGAGTCGCCGTGCTCGCGCATGGCTTCATCGAGAATGCGCTCGCCGGCATGGCCAAACGGCGGATGGCCCACATCATGCACCAGGGCCAGCGCCTCCACCAGGTCTTCATTCAGCTGCAGCTCGGCGGCGATGGTCCGGGAAATCTGCGCGACTTCGATGGTATGCGTAAGCCGGTTGCGAAAATGGTCGGAGCGCCTGCCGGTAAAGACCTGCGTCTTGTTCTCCAGCCGGCGGAAAGCCCGCGAGTGCACCACGCGGTCGCGGTCGCGCTGGAAGTCATTGCGGTACGCGTGGCGCTCTTCAGCATAGCGCCGTCCCCGGCTTTCTTCGGCCCGCAGCGCATAAGGGGCAAGCATGCAGAAAGTGTATCGCAGCGGCCGAACCAGCAGGTACAATACAGCGGCATCTACCCCGGAATCCTGCAAGCGAGGAACAATGCCTCATATCCTTCGACCTCTTTCCCTGGGCCAGTTGCTCGATCAAACGTTCAACATCTATCGCACAAACTTCGTGCTTTTTATCGGCATCAGTGCAGTCCCCAACCTGGCTTTGCTGGCGCTCCAGTTTGGCTTCGCAGGAATCATCAGCCTGGACCAGAAAGAGGTCGGAATCGTTGCTGCGATCGGGGGCCTGTTCACTGTGGTCGCCTCCGCTTTTGTGTCAGCTCTTGTCACAGCCGCTACAACGCTGGGCGTCTCCGACATCTATTTGGACCGGCCTACCACGATGATGTCGTGCTTTTCCCGCGTTGCCAGAAAAGCGCCGCGGGTGGTCTTTGTCTCCTTCATCGTCGGGTTGATTGTCGGCCTGGGCGCTTTGCTCTGCATTGTCCCCGGAATTTATTGGGCGGGCGTTTATGGAATTGCTGTCCCTGCCGCGGTCCTTGAAGACATCACCGGGAGCCAGGCAATTTCTCGCAGCAAAGATCTCACACGGGATTCCGTCGGCCGGATCATCGTGATTTATTTCCTGACAACCATCTTTACCTTCGGCATGTTGCTTGCCCTCGACGCCGGCTTAAGTCTTGTCGGCCTGGCCGCTTCTCATAGAACGCTCAACAAGCAAATGCTGGATCAAGTGGTTACAACGCTGGGCGGCATTCTCTTTGGCCCCGTGACCGCCATCGCGCTCACTCTCGCCTACTACGATCAGCGCGTGCGCAAAGAAGCCTTTGACATCGAGCACATGATGGCCCTGATGTCTGCGACGGGCAATGCCGCACCAGACTCCACTGCACCGGGAACGCCGGCGTGACCGGCGTCGCCGGCGACAACCCGGATGACCTGACCCACACGATTGGCGAGATCGTTATTTCACCCGACGCTCACCCCAGGCCGTTCTTCCTGGGCGACGCCATACACGCTAACGATCTTTCCAGTCTTTTTGCAGAAGGCGCTATCCCCCAACCGGGGAGGGATGGCGACAACCGAGGAAACGACGTTTGTGAAGGAGATCGGGCCGGCCGCTAGAGCTCCGAGCCAGCCGCTAGAACACGATACGTATCACCTTTTGAAGTTTCAACGGCGCAGAGATCCTGAAAGCCAGCGGTTTCTGCGCCGTTAAAGCAGTTTTAGTGTTAACCTAAATTTTTTATAACTCGTCATCCCGACGGCCGTTAAGCGAGCGCGCGCTTTTACCAGCGCGCGAGTAGGACGGAGGGACCTTGTGCTTGCTTTTTAAAGTTCACGCTATCTATAAAACCGCTTTAGCGGGCCACATCTACCTCTTTAGCATCTCTCAAACAGCAATCAGCCCCTGAAGCTTATCGCAATGAAAAAGCTCAGGGGCTGAATGCTGACTACTGATTGCTGAGTGCTTTTACTGTTTCGTCTGCTGCGCCAGCTTTACCTTGGTGCTTTCCAGTTTCTTGGTCACGCGGCTCACGTCCTGCTGGTCCACGTCCGCCGGCACGGACTTATTCCACTCATTCAGCGCGCGCTCCCAGTGAGCGGCGGCGAGTTTAAAGCGGTTGGTGCGGGCATACAGCTCGCCCAGGTGGTCCTGCACGGTGGCGTCGTTCGGGCTCTTATCGGCGGCGCGGCGGAGGTTTTCTTCCGCCTGGTCATAATTGCCCAGCTTGAAGTAGACCCACCCGAGTGAATCCAGGTAAGCGCCATTCTGCGGATCAAAATCCAGGGCCTTCTTGATCAGGTTGAGCGCTTCTTCCAGGTGCGTGTTGCGATCAGCCAGCATGTAGCCCAGATAATTCAGCGCCATGCTGTTGCTGGGGTTTTGCTGCAACACCTGCCGGAAGGCCTGCTCCGCCTGGTCAAACTTCTTCTGCCGCTCATAAATCGAGCCCTGCAGGAAGCGGATGTATTCCTTCTCTTCTGGACGGGCGGCAAGTTTTTCCGCCTGCGCTATTGCGTCTTCGGATTCTTTCCAGCGCTTCAGGCGCATGTAGATCTGCGAAAGCATGATGTAGGAATCGCGGTCGTCCGGACCGCCCTTCAAGACTGACTTGGCCAGCTGCACGCTGTCATCGGCTTTGCCTGAATCCGCCATCTGCTGCGCCAGCGTCAGCTTGAGTCCTTTGTCGTTGGGCAGCTTTTTCACCGCTTCCTGCGCGGTGCGGGTCGCATCGCTCCACTGCTTCTGGTCGCGATACGAATCGATCACGTCCTGATAGCCGCGGGCCGCTTCATCTCCGCCCAGATCGATGATCTTGCGGAAAGTCTCCATGGCCAGCAGCGGGCGGCCGGCTTCGCGATAAACGTTGCCCAGCCGTTCCAGGAACAGCGCGCGGTTGCTCTTGTCTCCGGCGCGCGCGTCCGGCGGCAAAGGATGCGCCACCAGCTTCTGCAACACCGCGGCAGCTTCCTCATACTTGCCCTGCGCTTCCAGGATCAACGCTTCGTTGTAGGGAATCTCCAGCGAATCCTGCACTAGCGCGGCGGCCTTCTTCAGGTTTTCCATGGCCAGATCAAACTTGCCCTGGCGGCGGTAAATCTCCGCCACGCGCATGGCCGCGGTCGCGTCCTGCGGATCGGCGTCCTGGATGGTGCGGTACTCGTCCAGCGCGGCGTCAATCTGGTTGTCATTGGCCAGGTTCTGGGCCAGGCCGCGCATGGCGTCCAGGTTTTCCTTGTCCATGCTCAACGCCTGCCGGAAGGCCGCGATGGCGTTCTTGTAATCTTTTTGCTGCTCGTAAGTGTTGCCCAGCGCGGCATAGATCTTGGCTGACCGCTGCGCGTCGGGCACCGATTTCAGCAGCTCCGCGGCTTTATTGTTTGCGCCTTCATCGTTGTAAAGATAGGCCAGGTTCGTGATGGCTTCTTCGGAATTTGGATCAAGATTGACCGCGGCCTTGAATTCAGTTTCCGCTTTTACCGCGTCTTTGTTCAGGAAATACAGGCGGCCCAGCAGAAGATGGTTGTCGGCGTTTTTGGGCTCGATCTTGACCATGGCTTCATACTGCTCAATGGCCAGTCCCAACACTTCACGGGATTGCGATCCCGGCTGCAGGTCGCCCAGCGAACGCAGGTAAATTCGTCCCAGGAGCTTGTGCGCCTCAAGATTATTCGGGTCGCGCTTGATGATGTCCTGGGCTTCCAGCACCGCGTCGCGGATGCGGCCCGTCTTGGCGTAGAGCTCCGCCAGCGAGGCGTTCAAATATTCTGAAGAGGGATCGTTCTCAATGGCCAGCCGGTATTCTTCAATGGCCTTGGTGGCATACTCTGAGCGCCCGTACATCGACATCATTTCTTCGTACATGTGCGCCAGCGCGAAGTGATAGTAAGCCGCGGCCTGGTCGGGTTTCTTGTCCGTTTTGGGCTGGCCGGCGTCTGCTTTGGCCGCAGGGGGCTTCTGCGGCTGGGCATCTTTTTGTGGAGGCGTGGCTGGCGTCCTGGGGGCCGTGTTCTTCTGGGCGAAAACGATGGAGGTTGTGAGCAGGAGCAGCCCAGGCAAAAGAATGCGAGTTTTTATGAGAGTCATAGTACGGACCGAAATCTACCTTTTTATTGGATGCACGGGCGTCCTTTCCGGAAGCGCTTATCCACCCTTATCCTAATTTTAGACCTATGTTCCGCACTTTTCGCTGCAGATTACAATTCTTGACTAGTGACGGAAGTGACGCACGCCTGTAAGCACCATTGCCAGTCCTAAGCGGTCCGCCGTATCAATGACTTCCTGATCGCGCATGGAGCCGCCCGGCTGGATAATGGCCGTGGCCCCGGCTTTTGCGATCTCTTCTACCCCGTCCGGAAACGGGAAAAACGCGTCTGAAGCCGCCACTGTGCCCTTCAAAGATAAGATCGCTTTCATGGCGCCAATCTTGCAGGAATCCACGCGCGACATCTGCCCCGCGCCCACGCCCACCGTCTGCCCGTCCCGGGCATAGACAATGGCATTTGATTTCACATGCTTGCAGACCTTCCAGGCAAAGAGCAGAGCACGCATCTCTTCCGCCGTCGGCTGGCGCGTGCTGGCAACCTTAAGGTCGGCTTCCGTCAAAGGACGTATATCTGCGTCCTGCACCAGCATGCCGCCGGAAACCTGCTTGAGGACAAATTTTTGCGCACTTTGTTTCACCTCGACCAGACGCAGGTTTTTTTTGGCGGCAAATTTCTCGCGCGCTTCCGGCGAATAGCCCGGCGCCGCAATCGCCTCTACAAACAGCTTCGCGATTTCTTCCGCGGCAGCGCCATCGATCGCCCGGTTCACTCCAATCACGCCCCCAAAAGCCGAAACCGGGTCAGTCTCTTTGGCGCGCATGTACGCTTCCAGCAGCGTCTTGCCCGTGGAACACCCTGAAGGGTTCGTGTGCTTGATGATGGCGCAGGTGGTTTCCTCGAACTCCTGTGCCAGGTCCCACGCTGCCTGCAAATCCACAATGTTGTTGAAAGAGAGTTCCTTGCCCTGGAGCTGCTTGCCATTGGCCACGCCGGCGCCCGAGCCGTCGGAGTACATCGCGGCCCGCTGGTGCGGGTTCTCTCCGTAACGCAGGTCCATGACTTTGTTCAGCGAAACGCGCAGCACCGCGGGGAAGTCATTTGCGGCTTGCGGCAGCTGGAAATCTTTTTGAGCGTCATTCAAAGAAGTCCCGGCCAGCGTGGCAGCGATTGCGCTGTCATAGGCGGCGGTGGTGGCAAAAGCTTTTTGCGCCAGACGCCAGCGGGTCGCCAGCCCCAACTCCCCGCCGGAGCTTGCCATCTCCTGCGCGATCGCCGCATAGTCGTCCGGCGAAGTCACGATCGCCACGTCACGAAAATTCTTCGCCGCCGAGCGCACCATCGACGGGCCGCCAATGTCGATGTTCTCGATTACTTCGTCAAAATGCACTCCCGGCTTGGAAGCCGTTTTCTCAAAGGCGTAGAGGTTCACCACGACCATGTCGATGGGCTCTATGCCGTGCGCTTTTGCCGCGGCCACGTGCCCGGGGTTCCCGCGGATATGCAGGATGCCGCCATGCACCTTGGGGTGCAGCGTTTTTACCCGGCCATCCAGCATCTCGGGAAATCCGGTGAGCTCAGAGATGTCCTTGACGGTGATGCCGGCCTCGCGCAGCAGCTTGGCTGTGCCTCCGGTGGAAACCAGTTCCACCTTCATGCCGGACAACTGCCGGGCAAACTCGACCAGACCAGTCTTATCGGTAACACTCAGGATTGCACGCTGAATTTTGGGCACTGTGGTCCTCGGAAGGGGTGAAAGGTCTAAGGAATAAGGTATCAGCGCGAAACGAGTGCGCGCAACCGGGGCAGGCGACGCGCGGTCTACGATCTTCGGACTGCATTCTTTCGCTATGCGGAAATTTCGGGAAGTCAGGGGGAGTAATCGTGCGCAAAAATAAGCATGGACCTGACACTTCTCAAAACGGGGAATGGCGCGTATACTCTGTGATGCTAGTTCGCTTTACTCGACGCGAGTCTTGACGGCGCGGCTCACCCCCTAATTTCGCAGTTGTGCAATGATGTGGACAGTGATCAATTCTCTGCTCAGATACCTTACGTGGCCCATGCTCTTCACCGGCGTTTTGGCTGTGCTAGAGGCACGCGAGCCAAGCAGTAGCGGTTTTTGGGTTAGAGCCAGTCTCGCCTTAGCTGGCTATGGACTCGGAAGCACTGTTTCCGTGTTG
>Ga0164306_10000654_pt1 | contig 14489 bp, 12 predicted proteins | sample Whisoiple_242_MG_FD_110213 | JGI IMG/M metagenome (GOLD analysis project Ga0164306, IMG submission 110213) | Soil microbial communities amended with fresh organic matter from upstate New York, USA - Whitman soil sample_242_MG | ecosystem: Environmental > Terrestrial > Soil > Unclassified >... | reverse complement strand
CCCAAATTCACCAGCGAGAGAAAGAGCGTGAACGCAAGCACGCCGACGCCCAGCACCAGTCCCAGGCGCAGAGGCTTATAGCTAAAGCTGAAGATCGCGTCCATGGCGTATTTGAAGAGCTTGGGCAGCGTTTGCTTCGCTTCGCCCGCGGCCCGGCCCGCGCGCTCGTAATACACAATCGCCGTGGGGAAGCCCACCCAGGCCCGCAGGCCGGGAAGATACCGGTTGCCTTCCTGGAGGTTGATGATTGAGTCAGCGGCCTGGCGGTCCAAAAGGCCGAAAATGCCGGCATTCAGAGGGATGGGAAAATCCGAGATCAGCCCCATTACTTTGTAGAACAGGGGAAACAGCTTGCCGCGGAGACCTTTGTCCGCGCGGCTGGAGCGCTCAGCGATCACCACTTTAGCGCCATCTTTCCATGCCCGCACCATCCGCGGCAGGACTTCCGGCGGGTCCTGGAAGTCGCCATCCATCAGCATCACGGCGTCGCCTTTGGCCACCTGCAGGCCCGCGGTGAGGGCCGCCTGGTGGCCAAAATTGCGGGAAAACTCCAATACGGCTACGCGAGGGTCGCGCCGCTGGATTTCCAGCAGCAGAGAGAGGGAGCCGTCACGGCTGCCGTCATTCACGTAAACGATCTCCCAGCGTTCTTCCATCGCCTCCATTACCGCCTTGACGGCTGCGTGAAAGGCGATAATATTTTCTTCTTCGTTGTAAATCGGTACTACTACGGAAAGCATGGCCCAACTCCCGGGAAACTTACCTCTCGATTGATCACCGCAATTGCAACTGACGAAATGGCTAGGCTGCTTCATTCTGCCTGGCCGCTTCCTTCAGAGCAGCCTTGATTGCTACCGGACGCTCCCCAACTACGTCGGGGCGTCCAACACTGTAATAATTGAGCCCCGCGGCCTCCATGAGGGCCGGCTGGAACAGGTTCCGGCCGTCCACCACGATTGGATAACGCAAGAGCTGCTTCACCCGGCCCAGGTCCAGAGCGGCAAAATCTTCCCACTCGGTGAGCACCAGGCAGGCGTCAGCGCCTTCCAGGGCTTCATAAGCGCCGCCCGCGAACTTAACAGGGCTATTAGGGCCAAATTCTTCCGCGGCGCGATGCATGGCTGCCGGATCATACGCCGTAATGGAACAGCCCTCTTTTAACAGCGACCTGATAATGGCGACGGCAGGCGATTCGCGCAGGTCGTCCGTGCCGTTCTTGAAGGCCAGCCCAAGTACAGCCAGCTTCTTGCCTTTCAAAGTCCAGAGCGCTTTGCGGACTTTGCGCATGAAGCGGTTGCGCTGCTCTTCATTCACTCTTACGGTTTCGTCCAGCAGGCCGAAGTGGCAGCCGTTTTCCCGCGCCACCGAGCGAAAAGCCAGCAGATCTTTAGGGAAGCATGATCCGCCATAGCCGACACCAGGCGAGAGGAAGCGCCGCCCGATACGCGAATCCGTTCCGATGCCCTCCCGCACCTGCTCCACGTCAGCGCCCACGGCCTCACACACGCTGGCCACGGCATTAATAAAGGAAATTTTCATCGCCAGGAAGGCGTTAGAAGCGTGCTTGATCAGCTCAGCGCTCTTGGCGCTGGTGCGGATCAAACGCGCGTGGAACTCACCCGTCACCGGGCCGGGAATGGCTTCAGGCTTCTTGTAGTAGCTGCCATCCACGAGCGGCTCATAGGCTTTGGCCACCGTCTCGACGCAACGGTCAGTGTCTGCGCCAACCACAATGCGGTCAGGATAGAGGAAGTCCGCCACCGCGGTGCCCTCACGCAGGAACTCTGGATTGGAAGCAACGTCAAAAAGCTCGGCCGGGGCGCCGTTGAGCAGCATGATCTTGCGCACCCAGCTATTGGTATAAACCGGGACGGTACTCTTCTCCACGATGACTTTATAGTCGTCGATGGCGCAGGCAATTCCCTGGGCGACTGATTCAACGTAAGAGAGGTCGGCATCGCCGTCATCCTTGGGCGGCGTGCCCACGGCGATGAATATCAGCTGGCTGCGCCGGACCGCCTCGGCCAGATCGCCGCTAAAGCCCAGGCTCTTGCCGCGATGGCGCTCCAGCAGCTCAGGAAGAAATTTCTCGTGTATGGGGCATTCGCCGCGTTGGAGTTCGGCGAGCTTATGTTCATCGTTATCGACTAAAAGGACTTGATGGCCTAATTCCGCAAAACACGCGCCGGCAACAAGACCGACGTAACCTGATCCGACTACAGCAATTCTCATTACAGGGTCCCCAGCATCTTTGACGAAGTGTGTCCTCGGTCCAAATTGTTAAAGGATTGAGAACAGCTAAAAACTTTCGATGTCAGAACACCTGCTTGGGATGTCAAAGCTAGGTAAATCCAGCTCAGCCAACGCGGGGCAGAGAGAACACATCAGATGGGATGAATGTGAGCTGCTGCTCGAATCCGTCTGTTGTTGCAGCAACAGCAAAAACCGCCATCTCCAGGTAGACCCTATGACCCTTTGCAAAAGAGTATCGCTCGCGTGTGTTCTTGCTTTTCTGTTGCTGTTTCTCCTAACCGGATGTTCGGGGCTCGGTCTTGCCTCCGGCGGCCCTACGCCCACTCCATCACCCGCAGCTACGCCAGTTGGCTCGCTCCAGAGCGTGAACCACATCATTTTCATGATGCAGGAAAACCGGTCTTTCGACGCCTATTTCGGAAAGATCAATGACTATCGCGCCAGTTTGGGCCTGGGACGGGACGCTGACGACTTGGAAACCGACTTTACCAATCCCACCGACAACCCGGACACGCAGCAGATAAGGACTTTTCATCTGGCGACAAGCTGCATCTACAACACCTCGGCAGCATGGCTGGAGAGCCATGGCAACGCCAACCGTTTTGATACCAGTGACAGCGCTCCTCTCCTTCTGGATGGCTTTGTCCATACCGCCTCGGGCCTGGCAACTTTCGATGGCGACCCCGATACCAAGGGCGTACGCTCCATGGGTTATTACACGCAGGCAGATATGCCGTCGCCTTACTGGTTTGCCACGCAGTTTGCCACCTCGGATCGCTGGTACAATCCTGAGCCGGCACAGACGGAAGATACCCGGCTCTACGCCATGGCGGCAACCTCACAGGGACTGGTGCATCCGCCGCAGGACACTAACACCCAGCTAACGGCCAAGACAATTTTCCAGCTTCTGGATGCCGCGGGCATTTCCTGGAAGATTTATTCAGTCGACCGCCAGCCCGATGGAAAACTGATTACCACCCTGCGCAACTTCCAGCCTTACGGCGCCACCAAGGAAGACCATATCTTTCCCATCTCTCAGTTCCTTACGGACGTACAGAACAATACTTTGCCGGCATACTCATACATTGAGCCGGGGTTTGCCTCAGGGCGCGATGAGCATCCGGGAAAGACGAACAACATACAGCCCGGGGCGGCTTTCGTGAATTCTCTGTTTGTCGCGCTGATCAACAGCCCTTCCTGGAAAGATTCGATCTTTATTGAGACCTTCGATGAAGGCGGCGGGCTGTTCGACCATGTGAGTCCGATGATCGACGGGCGGCCTATCCTGGAATTGTCGGTCGGCGCTTCCGGTCAGGCGGTGGGATCTGGCAAGTATCCGACTGACGCGGCCATCATGCACGTGCCCAGTCCTGACGGCATCAAGCCGCGTGACCTGCAGCCCAATGATCCGCCGGACGATTTTGTCCGCACCGGATTCCGCGTGCCGCTCATTATTGTTTCGCCGTTCGCCAAGCCGCATTATGTTTCTCACACACCGATGGATTACACGGCGGTCCTGAAGTTTGTGGAGAAGCGCTTCAACCTGCCAACCCTGAACGCGCGAGACGCAGCTCAGGCCGATATGACAGAGTTTTTTGACTTCTCCTCCCCCAACCTGAATCCGCCTTCGCCGGCCAGCCAGCCGGTCAATTTGCCATGTAATCCGAATCTGGCGTCGGGAACCAAGAACGTGCCGTTTCCACAGTAGCAGTCAGCAATCAGCAGTCAGCAGTCAGCCAGAAGACGAGGCCGCAGATGAACGCTGATAAGAGCAGATAAAAGAAAATTAGCCGCGAATGAACGCGAAACACGCCAATCATATTTCAAGGTTTGATTCGTGTTTATTCGCGAAATTTGCGGCTGCTTCTTTTTTACCGGCGTTTTAGCCGCGAAAGCCTGCGGCGATGTGCTTAGGCTCGCTGCTGACTTGAACCTCGCCTCCTCTGGCGCAGAAGAAAAGATAGCTGAAGAAGATTACCGCCACGGCGCCGGCCATCGAGAACTTCCATTGCCACGGAAGCGATGAAGGCGAGATAAAGCCCTCAATCAGCCCGGCGACGATCAGAATCGGAATAATGCCCACCAGCAGACGGACAGCTTCGCCGCCGGCTTTGGCCAGTGAATCCTGGCGAGAGAGGGTCCCGGGAAAGAGCATGCCCTGGGCAATGCGCAAGCCGGCCCCGCCGGCAATAAAGATGGCCGGCAGTTCCAGCACGCCGTGGGGCGCAACAAAGCTCCAGAGTGAAAGGCTCATGTTGTTGAGCCAGCACGCGGTGCCCACCACGCCCAGCAAAAGGCCGTTGAAGACCATGAAAAGCACGGTCCCGGCGCCGGCGGTGATTCCGTAGGCAAAAGCGACAAAGGAAACACTGATGTTGTTGGTCATGATCTGGCTGGAAGCGGCGGGCGCGATGCTGACAACGGAATCTGTCCACATCTTGTGCTGTTCAATGGTCTCCATCATCCGGGGAGAAAGAAACAGCCGCATATAGTCAGGATGGGTGAGCGCCAGCAGCATTCCCGCCAGCGCGCCGGCGGCAAAGAGCAGACAGGCCAGCGTGATCAGCTGCAGGTTGGCGCGAAAGATCCGAGGATACGTATTACGATAAAAGTGCAGGATGCCGCGAGCGCTCGATTTTTCCCCGGCATAGATGGTATTGTGAGCGCGGGAGAGGAGAAGGTTCAGAGAGCGCGCATAGGATTTTCCCGTGGCATCTTCACGCAGAGTGGAAAGATCGGCGGCCGCCTGGCGATACAGCAGCCCAAGTTCCTGCAGTTCCGGACGGGTGAGCGAGCGCAGGCCGTCCTTCTGCACCCGGTCCAGAAGCTGCTCCAGGCGTTTCCAGTGACTCTGACGCTTTTCCAGCCAGTAGGTAGAAATCATCGTGACAATTGACAAGCTTACCATCGATACGCCGGAGCAGGTACCGCTGGAATTCATGCTGGCCGGAATCGGCAGCCGCTTTATGGCGGCTTTCCTCGATATCCTGATCGAGTTTGTGGTTTACCTGGCGCTGTTTCTGCTCACGCTGCTGTGGTGGAGTTCAGGCTGGCTTACCGGCAGCCGTTCCATCTGGTGGCAGGCGCTGATTAGCCTGGTTGCGTTTTGCCTCAACTGGGGTTATTACGCCGTGTTTGAGGCGCTCTGGAAAGGCCAGACCCCGGGCAAGCGCTGGGCGGGCATCCGCGTGATCAAGGACTCCGGCCGGCCCATCAACGTGTTTGAAGCCATCTCCCGCAACCTGATCAGGTTTGTCGACTTTCTGCCTTTGTTTTACGGGATCGGCGTAATCACCATGCTGCTCAACCAGAAGCATCGCCGCCTGGGAGATTACGTTGCCGGGACCCTGGTGGTGCATGAGAGTTCTGACCGTGAAGCCAATGTCTTCTTTAATACCCCCAGCAAGACCGAGTTTGCGCTGCACCAGGCCGCGGGCCTTACGCTGCCGGAAGCTGAGCTGATTGAAACCTTCCTGGCGCGCCGGCTGGAAATTCCGCTGGAAGTAAGGCGGTATAACGGCCAGCGCATTGCCGATATGATCAGCGCGCGGCTGAACATCCCCCGGGAATCGCGCCCGGCGGACAATGAGAATTTTCTGGAATTGATGGTCAGAGAGTTCAGGAGCAGGGCGCAGTATCGTTAATTTCTGTCGCTTCGCTCCAAACCGCCAATGTACGTTCTCCCCCTTAGCGTGTCGTGCTCCTGCTGCTGCGGGCTCGCCGCGTGGTCGGGCTCGCCCTTATCTCTGTCGCTTTCGCTCCAAACCGCTCACGATCCACGCCGGGCAAAGACCTTCGCCAGGGCCTGGCCAAAACGCCTGAACCTTTAAGGTAAATAACCGACATGTACTAACGATTACCCCATGTTGCTTGGGTTTCGCCGTTTTTCTGTGGTACTTTAGCCCCAATTGCACTCGTTTGCAGTTTCCCACGGCATTTGGAAAGGCTGCCCTTAAGTTCACTGATTTTTTATGGCACTCGGGTTTGGCTTCAACAAAGTAAAGGTCCTGGCGCAGGCGGAGAAGTTTGTCCAGCAGGGCAAGCTCCCCAACGCGATTTCAGAATACGAAAAAATCATCAAGGAAGATCCCAAGGACCTGACGGTGCTGAATACCATCGGGGACCTTTACGCGCGCGTGGGCAACAACGATCAAGCCATCCACTATTTCAAGAAAGTGGGAGACCAGTACGCGCAAAACGGCTTTGCCGTTAAAGCCATTGCAATTTACAAGAAGCTGACCAAGATCGGGCCGTACAATTCCGAGCACACCACCAAGCTGGCCGAGCTCTATGGCCAGCAGGGCCTGTTCAACGATGCGCGCGTCCATTACATGCAGGTGGCCGACCACCTGCTCAAGTCGGGCGACAACCAGCAGGCGGCCAGGGTGTTCCAGAAGATCCTGGAACTGGACCCGGAGAATGCCCACACGCAAGCCAAGCTGGCCGATCTGTACACAAAGCTGGGTAAAAAAGACGAGGCGCGCAATATTTTTTATAGCGCGGCGGAGACGCTGTATGCGCGAGGCTCCTACGCCGCGGCGGAAGAAGCAGTGGGAAAAGTCCTCACGCTCGATCCCGCGAACACCAACGCGCTGATGCTGCGCGGCCTGATTGCCGTGGATTCCGGCGACAGCCAGGCGGCGGTGAATTACCTGGAACAGGTCCCCGACCTGGATTCGCGGGCTGACGGCTTGCGCGCCCTGCTGCGCGCCAAGCTGCAGACCGGCAACGCGGATGGCGTGGAAGCAGTCGCCGAGAAGCTGCTGGACCGGCACAAAGACGGCACGGGCATGACCACGCTGGCGCAATGGTACGCCACCAACGATCAGGTTGAAAACGCGCTGCGGCTTTATGAAGCGCATGCAGAGCGGTTGTTCGCAGGCAATCAGGCGGCGCTGCAGGACGCGCTGAATCCGCTGGCCGCCCGGGCCCGCGAGAATCCAGCGGCGCTGGCGATTTTTCACCGGCTGATGAACCAGTCAGGCCAGCCGCTGGACCATGCCCAGAACGCGGAGGCCATTGAGCTGCAGGCGCACGCGGCGGCGCAAAAAGGAGATTTTGCCCAGGCCCGCGATCTCTACAAGCAGCTTACGGAGATGGAGCCGGAAAACGCGCTCCATGCCCAGAGCTACCGGCAGATGCTGGCCAAGCTGGGAGAGGATTCCGCCACCCGCATCCTCACCCCGGAAGAGGCCGCGCAGGCCTTCATGGTGGAAGAGCTGGATGAGACTGCTCCTTCGGTCCACCAGAGTTATGACCCGCCTACCGAAAAGGCGATTGAATCGGCGCTCACCGATGCCGAGCTTTATGTTTCCTATAACGTCCCGTCGAAAGCGATCCCGCCGCTGGAAGCCGCTTTGCCGCTGGCTCCGCAGGACGTAAACCTGAATCAACGGCTGGCCAGCCTGTATGCGCGGGCCGAACGCTATGGCGACGCCGCGCGCATGTACCAGAACCTGAGCAAGATTTATGAGGAATTGGGCCATCCCAGCGAAGCGGCAAAGTATCTTGAAGCGGCAAAGAAATTCGCCTTGCGCGCGCCCGCAACGGCTGTGCCTGCCGCGCCGCCGCCCGCTCCGGCAAAACCGAGTTGGCCTCCGGTGCCCGCACAAGCTCAGCCTACGGCTCCTGTGGAGCAGGAAAGCGCGCCGCCCGCCGCACCTGAGGTTGAAGCGGAGCCTTCAGTACAGGAATTCACCTTCGATACTGCTGAAATTGATAATGCCGGAATAGTGACGGTCGAGCCCGAGCTTTCTGGCAGCGTGCCGCTTATTGAACCGGAGCTCCCGTCCCCGTCGCCCGCAGAGATCAATCTGGAGCCTGTGCCATTCGACGCGACTTCCGCTCCGGCAGCGGCTTCCGTTCCAGCACGCGACTCCGCCGATGAGATTGATATCTCCAACGAGTGGGAGGACATGATCGAAGTTGAGCCGGCTGAGCCGGTTCATCTGGCTGAACGGGTTGATTTGGCTGAGCCGGTTCATCTGGCTGAATCAACGCCTGCGGAAGTTGAAGTCCAGTCTTATCACGAAATGCCGCAGGAGCCCATACAGCCGGTTGCCGTGCAGTTTGAGCCGGCAAAGGCGGCGGAAGCCGACTTGTCTCCGCTGATTGCCGATAAGGTCCAGGAGATCCGTTTCTACATCACGCAACAGATGTGGGAGCCGGCCAAAGAGGCCATTCTTGATTTGACCGAGCTTGCACCCGACGCGCCGGAGGTTACGGAGCTGATTGCGGAAGTTTCCGCGGGCCACGCCAAAGCCAAGCCGGCGGAAACAACCCCGGCAATGATGGAAGAATCTCCTGCGGCGTTCGCGTCGATTGAAAGTGCCGGGCCTGCCATAAGCGAGCCTCCTTCGCCGGCGATCGAGAAACCGCAGCCCGCGGCGGCCATGGAACTGGAGAGCGTTCTGGACATTGCAGAAGCGCCGAAGGCCAAGCCGCCGAAATCCGCTCAGCCTCAACCGGCCGCGTCCGCCACCGAAAAATCTACTGAAGACATTCTGGGTGACTTCATCCTTGACCTGGAACAGACCGACCTGGCCGATTTTGCGCCCAAGTCTGCATCGGCAGGACACAGCGCGCCAGCGGCGGCAGCAGCACCGGCCATCGACGGGCGCGGCGTTACCCAAAAAGACGTTGTTCTAAAAAACAATGGCGACATGCAGGACACCGAATCTTCCAATGCGTTGAGCGACATTCTTTCTGAGCTGCGTGAAGAAACGTCAGAAGAGGCCGAGCCGGAAGAAGATCCGGAAACGCATTACAATCTGGGCATCGCTTTCAAGGAAATGGGGCTGCTGGATGAGGCCATCGGCGAACTGCAAAAGGTGTGCCACGCGGTCGACCGCGGCGCGCCGTTCTCTCAGCCCATCCAGGCGCTTACATGGCTGGCGCAGTGCCTGGTGGATAAAGGCGCGCCCGAGGCGGCGGTGCGGTGGTACCAGAAAGCCCTGCAATTGCCCGGTTTGGACAACGCCAGCCGCTGCTCCATTTATTATGATCTGGCCTCGGCTTATCAAGCTTCAGGGGACGATAAGGCCGCTTTGACGAATTTCATGGAAGTGTATGGCTCGAATATCGATTTTCGAGATGTGGCCAGCCGCATTAAGGCATTAAAAGCATAGAATCTTCTATTGCGTCCAAATAATTACAACGAACATCAAAAATCTCAGGTCCTTTGAAGTCAACTCCCACGAATCTCGAAAACCCCACCCCGGCGCAGCCGGCTGAATCGGCGCCGGAAAACACGGCTGAGATGCCGGTATGGCTGCAACGGGTTTTCGTTGTGGTATATGTACTATTCTGCATCGAACTGGGATTGGTGCTGATTGTGCTCTCCTGGACGACGCGCTTCTGGTTCAGTGACGGATGGATGACGCAATGGCCGACGATCCAGCATTTTATGCAGCTGGGATTTGTACGCGGCGCGGTCTCCGGGCTTGGCCTGCTCGATATCTGGCTGGGCGTTATGGAGGCGGTGCGCTACAGAGACCGCACCTGAACCGCGCAAAATATCCTGTTTTGATTTTCATATCGCATGGCAAACAGTAATAAAAATCCTGACCCTGAAGAGTCCCAGCCGGAACTGCTGCCGGCTCCGCTGGCTTACCTGAACCCCGAGTTCCTGAACAGCCCGGACGGACGCCTGCTGCGAATCCTCTCGGAATATTCCGAGCCGCTGTCACGCTTCCGCCGCGAGAAGATACAGGACACGGTGGTGTTTTTTGGCTCGGCGCGCTTTGCCAGTTTGCCCGATGCGCAGAACGCGCTCACCATCCTGGAAAAACCTGGCTCGGCCAAACCGGCGCCGCCAGACCAGCAGCCGGGCGGCAAAGACGGGGATGCGCTGCAGGCCGCGTTGAAGCGCGCCCACGCCGCCGTGGAGATGGCACGTTATTACGAGGAAGCGCGCAGGCTGGCCAGCATGCTCACGACGTGGACGCTTACGCTTCCCGGCAAGCGGCATCGTTTTGTGGTGACCTCAGGCGGAGGCCCCGGAATCATGGAAGCGGCCAACCGCGGCGCGCGCGAAGCCGGCGGCAAGACCATCGGGTTGAATATCCGGCTGCCGTTTGAGCAGTACCCCAACCAGTACATCACTCCGGAATTGAACTTTGAATTCCACTATTTCTTCATGCGTAAATACTGGTTCGCGTACCTGGCAAAAGCGCTGGTGGTTTTCCCCGGAGGCTTTGGCACGCTGGACGAACTGTTTGAAATCCTTACCCTGGCCCAGACGCACAAGCTGGCCAAAAAAATCCTGGTAATCGTTTACGGCAAAGAGTATTGGAACCGCGTGCTGAATCTGGAAGCGCTGGCAGATGCCGGAACCATTTCTCCGGAGGACGTGAACGGCTTCACCATGGTCGACACGCCGGAAGAAGCGTTTGAAGTGCTGAAAGAAGGTTTGACGCGCTACCATCTCCAGCCGCAGCAGGCACGGCCCGTGCCGGAAGAAGGCCCGGAGATCGCGAAAACGCTGCCGTGAAAGGCTGTGCTTGGTAATTAGTACTTAGTATTTGGCTTTGTCTCGAAATTCTCACATTCAATCTGCGGTAAATTCCCGAGCTAACGGCCAAATACCAAGTACCAACTACCGCTTCTCGCTCAAGCCGCCTTCTTCTCTTCCATCTCCTCCACCTTCTTTTCCACGTGCTTGATCTCGACGCGGTCCTTGCGGATATCGAGGCGAAGGTGGGCGTAGACGCTCATGTATTGATTGGCGATCCAGACCAGCGCGAAGAGCGCGATCAAGTAGCCGCGCCAGTCGCTGAACAGCAGCTTGTAGCGCGTGATGAGCAGGAAGAAAGCGGTAACGTAATGGCTGAAGCAGAATTCGCAGGTGAAGAGGAAAAAGAACTTGCGGCAGGCAGGGTTGGGATGGCTCTCACTCTGGCGGACGCAGTACTCGCGCGGCTCGCGGAAAACCTCTTCGTGCGTAATCGTCCAGGCAATACTGGCGATGGGCAGGGCCAGCGCGAACAGCCATACGATTTGCAGAGTGAGAGGCACGATTAAGAGAGTAGTTTTCCCGCGACGAAGTTGCCTGCTTCATTGCTCCGAGGGCGAGCGCGCGGGCGGTTACAATGCTGGCGAATGCCGCCGCTGCTTTATTACATCACTGACCGCCGCCAGTTTCCGGGCGACGCCCAAGAGCAGGAACGGCGTCTGCTGGAAAAGATCGCCGAGTGCGCGGCCGCGGGGGTTGATCTGGTCCAGTTGCGGGAGAAGGACCTGAGCGCTCGCGCGCTGGAAGAGCTGGCGCTCAAGGCGATGGCCGTGCTTGCGGGACCGCAAACGCGCCTGCTGATCAATTCGCGCACTGATGTGGCGCTGGCTTGCGGCGCACATGGCGTGCATCTGCCGGCAAACGATCTGGCGGCCAGCGACGCGCGCGCTATCTTTGCGCAGGCCGGCGTGAGCGAAAGGGTGATTGGCGTGTCCACGCACTCGGCGGCGGCGGTGGCCAGCGCTGAGGCGCATGGCGCGGATTTTGCCGTGTTTGGGCCAGTGTTCGAGAAGAGCGGATCGATGAACCGTGAAGGGCTGGAGCAACTTCGGCAAATATGCCATCGCGCAGAAGCAGCGCAGCCGCCAATGCGTGTGTTTGCGCTGGGCGGCATCACGTCGGAAAATGCGCCGCGGTGCGTGGCGGCAGGCGCGGCAGGGATCGCGGCGATCAGACTCTTTCAGGAGAACGAAGTGCCTGCGATCGTGAAAAAGTTGCGCGAAAGCGTTTAACGCCGTGAATCCATCCGGCGATCGTCCTTGATGAGCCAGTGCAGAAATGCCGAGATCAGGCTGAGGAGAATCGCGCCGATGAAAGCGGCCTTCCACGTCTGCACGGCGAAGCCCGGAGTAACAGCCGCAGCCATCTTGAGCATGATGGCGTTGATCACTACCAGGAACAGCCCGAAGGTCACGATGGTCAAAGGGAAGGTCAGGACCCGCAGGACCAGCCCAAGCGTGGCGTTTACCAGGCCAAAGACGACGGCGGCGATCAGCGCGGCCACAAATCCGTGCAGCACAAATCCGGGAACAAAATAGGCCACGATCAACAGCGACAGGGCATTGATAAGCCAGCGAACCAGGAGTCGCATCGTTTACGTCCTCTCCGGCAGGGACCAAAACTCCGCCTCAAGGCATTATTGCAAAGAAAAAGGCCGCAACGTTAATGCGGCCTCAAGAAATTGATAGATGGCCCCTTCAGCCAAGCTGACGGAAACCTTTGAAGATGCTGAAGAGGAAAATCCCGTGGACCACGATGGACACAACATGCAGCGCCGGATTGCTGGACAGAAGCAAAAGCGCCGTATCGCCGGCATAGAGCAGCAGGCCGATAAGAAATGCGGCTTTACTTCCTCTGCTGGCAAAAAATCCCAGCGCAACAAAAATTCCGATGGCAACAGCATTGATCGCCAGCACCGCGCCCATTTCTCCTTCAGCGCGAATTCTGGTCACGGCCAAGCCGATGGCCAGCACGAACGGCGCGCTGGCAAGGATCAACACGGTGTTGATCGCGGAGAATCCGGCAATCAAAAAGAAAACCGATCCTGCCTTGGACGGCGACGGCGCCGCAGCCGGCTGAACCGGTCTCGCAGCCGCGCCCTGGCGCGCCGGATTGTAGACCGTGCCTGCCGCTGGCTGATTGCCGTAAACTGTGCCGCCCGCGCCCAGCCCGTTATAGACGGTTCCTCCGGCAGTCTTTGGAGCAGGTCCGCCGTATACGGTGCTTCCGCCGGACGACGCTGGCGCTGATGGTCCGCTGCTTTGCCTTGGTTGCGGGGTGGGACCGCTATAAACCGTTTCTTTCTTTGCTCCCGGTCCTGTGATGGTGTTGGACATGACTTCGCTCCCTATCGATGCTGGAAAATGAGACGAAAATTGGAGACTACTTGGGGGATGGCGAATCATACCTCTATCAGACGACGCTGCAGATGAAAGATGCTGTTACCGAAGTAACCATTTTTGAAGGTCGACGCAAGGCCCCGTCATGTTGAGGCACGCTAAGCTTCTGCCACCGCCGCGATAAACCGGTTGACTGCCTTTGGATCACGAAGGACATGGAGGGCGGCGCCAGGCGCATGGTTGGCAATCGCTTTCATGAGAACGGGCCGGCTCTGCCGACGCCACGTCAGCACCCAACGCCAGAAGTCGGCGTGCTCGCGCGATCGGCGCAATGCCCGCCACGCGCACCGAAGCAGAGAAAAATCCAGCAGGACAATCGTGTCCGCAGCCCGCAGCCGCTCTTCGACTGCGTCGTAGGGGCCAAGGTCGCCATCCATGATCCACTTTTCTTCACGGACGAGTTTCTGCTGCAGATGAATCCACTCATCGCGAGGGGTTGGGAGAAGACCCGATCGCCAGAAAATTTTGTCCAGCTCGACCACGGGCAATCCTGTGATGTCACCCAGACGCCGGGCCAGGGTTGATTTGCCCGCACCACCGCGGCCGAGGATGACGACGCGCCGCACAGTCTCACTTCACAAAGATCGATTTCGGCATCATCACGTGGACGCCTTTGTTGCCGTCCACAAGCTCGGTTACGTCCACGTCGCCGGCGACGCTCGTCAGCATGTAAGCGTCATCGCGGCCCAGGTGCTTGGCGCTGACCAGGAAATCGATCATCTCGCGCACGGCAATGCGCGTGGCCTCATGCAGCTCAGGATGAAATCCCATGCTGATGTAATGCGTGGGCGTTTCCGCGCGCGGATACTTCTGCCCCGTCCCTTTGTGCACGATGAACTGGAGCGTCCCGACCAAAGAAGTTTCCAGCGCGGTGATGTCCACTTCGCCATTGCCCTGGCCGGCGTGCCCATCGCCGATCTCAAACAGCGCGCCGCGCGCATGCACCGGCAGAAACAGCGTTGTCCCGGCGACGAGTTCCTTGTTGTCCATGTTTCCGGCGTGCAGGCTGGGAGGCGCGCTATCAATGCGGCCAAAACCTTCCGGCGGCGCAACGCCCATGCTGCCAAAGAACGGATGCAGCGGGATCTCGATGCCCGGCGCGAATCTGGCGATCATGCGGTCTTTATCCAGCGGAATGATCTTCATCTTGCGATAAGGAAAATCTTCCGGCAGAAAGCCGCGCGTGGGGCCAAACGCGTTGTACGCGTACGGTATGGCCAGGTCAATCTTCTGTATGCGGACTTCCAGCGTGTCTCCGGGCTCGGCTTCTTCCACGTAAACCGGCCCATTCAGGATGTGCCCGCCGGGACCCTTGTTGGTTACTT
>Ga0164306_10000653_pt1 | contig 14496 bp, 11 predicted proteins | sample Whisoiple_242_MG_FD_110213 | JGI IMG/M metagenome (GOLD analysis project Ga0164306, IMG submission 110213) | Soil microbial communities amended with fresh organic matter from upstate New York, USA - Whitman soil sample_242_MG | ecosystem: Environmental > Terrestrial > Soil > Unclassified >... | reverse complement strand
TCACCACGCTGGTGCCAACGCGGGCAGCTTCGTCATGAACGAATTCATCTATGGCAGAAGGTAGTTCGCTCTCAGTGACCAGTCGTGACCACGGCTGGACGCCGCATGCGCGAACCGACTCCGGCGGCTGGACCCCGGGCGCGAACTCGGCGAGCAGCGCGGCGGCGACCGTCATGATCTCTGCCGGCGTGCGGTAGTTCACCGACAGCGACCGGTACACCCACCGGCCTGGCACGTACGGATCGAGCATCGTGTCCCACGATGTCGCTCCGGCCGCCGACCGGCGCTGCGCGAGGTCACCGACCACGGTGAAGGACCGGCTCGGGCAGCGACGCATCAGCACCCGCCAATCCATCTCGGACAGTTCCTGTGCCTCGTCCACGACGACGTGCCGGTAGGTCCAGTCCCTGTCCGCGGCCGCGCGTTCGGCGAGCTCGCGGGTGTCTCGGACGACGAAGCGGTCAGCCAGGTCCTCGGCGTAGAGCAGGTCCGTGGCGAGCAGGTGGTCCTCGTCGGACATCAAGTCCTCGCGGCCGACCATCATATCGAGCACCTTCTCGGCGTATTCGGCTTCAGCCCTGCGCTCCCGCTCCGCTGAGTCGTCGACGGGCTTGTCGGGGCCCAACAGGTCGACCAGCTCGTCGAGCAACGGCACGTCCGACACCGTCCACGAGTCGCCGTCGGCACGAAACAGCGCCGCGTCCGCCCCCGCCGCCTGCAGGCGCTCGGGCGAGCTGTACAGCGTCGCCAACAGCGATGCGGGGGTCAGTATCGGCCAGAGTTCGTCGACCGCGGCCGAGAACGAGGCATTGTCGGCAAGGTCGCGGGTGAGGTTGCTGCGCATCTGCTCCCACGCCTTCTTGTCTTCCCGGGTCAGCCAGCCGCGGCCGATCCGCGCTATCGCTCGCTCGGTCAGTACATACGTGACGATGTCAGTGAAGACGGCGCGGGCCTCGTTGTGCGGGCGTCGGCTCCCGCGCGCCTCCTCTCGTGCCCACTGCGCCGTTTCCGCGTCGATCTGCACCGTGACGTCGGCCAGGGTGATCGGTATCGGCTCTATCGGCAGCCGCTGCCGGTCGGCGACCGCCGCCGCGAGCACATCGGCCATCGTGCGTGAGCCCTTGAGGCGCGCGACCTCCGGCGCGTCTTCGTCGCTCACCTGCAAACCGGGCACCAGGTCCCCGGTGGTCATGAACACCACGTCGGTCTCACCGAGCGACGGCAGGACGCGGCCGATGTGGTTGAGAAAGGCCGAATTCGGACCGACCACGAGCACACCGTGATTCTCGATCCGCTTGCGTTGGGTGTAGAGCAGGTATGCGACCCGGTGCAGCGCCACCACGGTCTTGCCGGTGCCGGGGCCACCTTCGATCACAAGCACGCCAGGATGGTCGAGTCGGATGATCTCGTCCTGTTCGGCCTGGATCGTGGCGACGATGTCGCGCATTCCGTCGCCGCGCGGTGCATTGACCGCCGCGAGCAGAGCGGCATCGCTACCGTCTCCCTGCTGCGCACCGTCGGGCCGGCCGAGCAGCTCGTCGGTGAATTCGGTGATCTGCCTGCCGCGAGTGTGGAACTGACGCCGGCGGCGCATGTTCTCCGGGTTGGCGCCGGTGGCGGTGTAGAACGGACGCGCCGCGGGCGCTCGCCAGTCGATCAGCAAGGGTTCGTATTCGTCCTCCTTGTCGAAGATGCCGATCCGGCCGACGTAGGAGCGCTCGCCGGAGAGGGAGTCCAGCCGTCCGAAGCACAAACCGTTGTCCGCGATGCCGAGCCGCCGCATCTCCTTGGCCAGCGCGCGCACCTCGGAATCCCGTTGAACGAACGTGCCGCCGTCCTTCTTGTCGATCGGGCCCCGCAAGGCCGCGGCGTAGCCGCCCTTCACCCGCGCCCGTTCAGCATCGAGCCGGCGGTAGAGCTCGGTCACGTACTGCTGTTCGGACCGCAGCTCGCTCTCATACTCCCGAGTTGTCACATGCCCCCAATTGCGGCGCGTTTCGCCTAGGTGGAAGATTGTGAAGCATGTCCGGGGCCTTGCCGCAAGCCCCCGGGTGCGATATAGATTGATGGTGGAAGGGACGTCGATCCCTTCCTTTTTTGTGCGCTGCCACATGGACGTGGCCCTCAACGGGTACCTCGTTCAAACAACTGCGGAAGCGCAGCACAGAACGGGGTTGACCGTGAAGCTGGAACTGAGTGACGAGGATGCCGCCTTCCGCGAAGAGCTTCGGCGCATCTACACCACCGAGATTCCCGACGATATCCGTGAGCGGGCCCGCGCGGGGGAACCGGACTATCCCCACGATTTGGTCAGCACCCAACAGATCCTCAACCAGCACGGACTGGCGGTGCCCAACTGGCCGGTCGAATGGGGCGGCAAGGACTGGACACCGCTGCAGCGACAAATGTGGCTAGACGAGATGCAGTTGGCCGCGGTGCCCGAACCGCTGCCGTTCAACGCCAAGATGGTCGGCCCGGTGATCGCCCAATTCGGGTCACAGGAACTCAAGGAACGGTTCCTACCACCCACTGCCAACCTCGACATCTGGTGGTGTCAGGGCTTCTCGGAACCGGAAGCCGGCTCCGATCTGGCATCGCTGCGCACCACCGCCGTACGTGACGGCGACAGTTACGTCGTCAACGGCCAGAAGACGTGGACGACGCTCGGCCAGTACGCCGACTGGATCTTCCTTCTCGCGCGCACCGACCCGAATGCACCCAAGCGTCAAGCGGGCATCTCGTTTCTGCTGGCGAGGATGGATACGCCGGGGATCACCCTGCGACCCATCAAGCTCATCGACGGCGGTTACGAGGTCAACGAGGTCTTCTTCGAAGACGTGCGAGTGCCCGCCGACCAATTGGTTGGCGAGGAGAACCAGGGCTGGACGTACGCGAAGTTCCTGCTGGGCAACGAGCGCACCGGCATTGCGCGCATCGGCAACACCAAGCTCTGGATGGCACAGGTCAAGGAGCGAGCAGCCCAGGTGCGCGTCAACGGGTCGACGCTGCTCGACGATCCCCTGTTCGCGGCGCGGGTCGTCGAGATCGAGAACGGTCTGCTGGCATTGGAACTCACGCAGATGCGGGTCAGCGGATCGGAGGCCGACGGGAAGCCGAACCCCGCATCGTCGATCCTCAAGCTGCGCGGCAGCCAGCTTCAGCAAGCCGCCACTGAACTGCTCGTCGAGGTGGCCGGACCCGACGCGTTGCCGTTCGACACCGGTACCGACCTCGACGCCCCGGCGTGGGCGCGGAATGCCGCACCTCGCTACCTGAACTACCGGAAGACCTCGATCTACGGCGGTACCAACGAAATTCAACGCACCATCATCGCCTCGACCATTCTGGGATTGTGAGCTGACCGTGGACTTCGACCTGACCGAGGAGCAGCAGCTGCTTCGCGACGTCACCCGCGACGTGCTGTCGCAGAACTACGACATCACCCGATACAACGAGATCACCAACGGCGAACTCGGTTGGAGCCGCGAGGTGTGGAAGCAGTTCGCGGAGGTGGGCCTGCTTGGCCTTGGATTCGATCCCGACGAGGCAGGTCAGATCGAGGTCATGGTGGTGATGACCGAGATCGGCAGGCGGCTGGCGCCGGAACCGCTGGCACAGGCGGCGCTGATCCCCGGCGGCCTGATCGCCGAGCTGGGCTCCGACGAGCAGAAGAAGATCCTCGATGATGTGACGGCAGGCGAGCTGCTTTTGGCCTTCGCCCACGACGAACCTGGTGCACGGACCGGCCCGGCCGAACTCAACAGCCGGGCGGAGAGAAGTGCAGACTCCTGGACGGTCAGTGGTCGCAAAAACCCTGTACTGGCGGGCGATTCGGCCGACACGGTCATCGTCACCGCCGCGCTTCCCGACGGTGGCTCGGGACTGTTCCTCGTCGACGCCGCCGCGACGACGCGGCGCGCCTACCGCACCTTCGACGGCAGACGGGGGGCCCAACTGGACTTCGACGCCGTCTCCGCTGAGCCGTTGGGGGCCGGCGGTGACGCCGCAGAACACATCGCGCGCACGGTCATTCGGTATCAGTCCGCGTTGTGCGCAGAAGCGGTCGGTGCGATGGAGGAGGCGCTGCGGCTGACCACCGGGTACCTCGGCGAACGCAAGCAGTTCGGTGTTCCGCTGAGCAATTTTCAGACGCTGACCCAGCGCGCCGCCGACATGTACGTTTCACAGGAGTTGGCGCGCAGCATGAACTTCTATGCCGCGATGTCGATCGCCGACGGCAGGTTCGACCCAGTTGTCGCCGCGCGGGCCAAGCTGCAGATCGGCAGGTCCGGACGGCACATCGCCCAAGAGGCCATCCAGCTGCACGGCGGCATCGGAATGACGGCCGAGTACCCCGTCGGCCACTACGCGGCGCGACTCACGGCCATCGACAACACCTTTGGAACAGCAGACGATCAATTGCGTGCGCTCGTCGGGCACATCGGCTCCTACGGAACCGTCTCTCTGTAGATCGATGCCAGCCTGAACATCCGGACCTGGCCGGGCACCCGCGCGTCGCATTGCGACAACAGCGGCTCCGACATCTGCTCAGTGAGCACGACATCGATGGTTCCCGAGTGGTCCTGAAGAACTATACGGATTCGGTGATCGCCCCGTTCGACCGTCAGCGGTGACAGGCTGGCGATGCGGTCGTCTCCGAACGCCTCACGGGCGAAGTGCTGGGCGGCTTGTACGGCGTGCGGCAGCGATGTCCGCCCGCGCAGGAACCTGTTGTCAACGCGCCCTTCGAGATACAGCCGGATGAGATCCGCCGAATCGGCCGTGTCGACCCGTCCGTAGCACAGCCCCTCGGGCAGTACGAGCATGGTCGCCGCGAAACGGTCACCACCCAGATGCGAACACTCCCAGGTGTATTCGGGGTACCGCGCCGCAATCGCCTTGCAGGCGCTGCGACCCCGCACTGCACAGCACTGATCGTGCTTGCCATGTGCACAAATCGCCACGACAGGATCGGTGGACGGCGAGCCGTCGCTACCGTCGAGAGCGATATCGAGGTATCCGCTGGGGTCGCCGACCTCGCCGCCGTACAGCGCTTCGCTACCAGGTTCGCAGTGCGCCACGAACCAACGCCATCGTGGTGTGGCCGACCGACGACCGGGACGACGAATTGCCGCGATGCGCATCTTCGCGGACTCGACGCGGCGGACGATGGCGCGCCCGAGCTGGGGGTCGATGACGGCCGGCGATTGCAGAAACGCGGAATGTCCCCAAGCGCCAGGCAATTCGAGTAGTACCCAGGAGAACCCGGCGGAGGCCGTTGCGTACATCGGGTCGGCGCGCAACAGCGACTGGTCGCTGCACGGGACCCTTTTCGTAGCCGTCATCCGTCGACCGGCACGACGACAGCCTCTCGCAGCAGTCTGCGGATCAACACAGTCCCGTCGGCGTGGTCGAGACCCGGCAGGCTTCCGGCGTCAGCCACCTGCCCGGTGCGCAGGGCAGCGACCGCGTCTGCGCACGACATCGGCAGTGTCAGCATCTTGTCCGGCAGTCGGAGCACGACGTGTCCGTCGGAGTCGTGAATCGTGGAGACCAGGCCGTGGCGCCACTGAACCCGCACTGTATCGGCTCGTCCGCCTGCCAGAAGGGCGGCCAGCGGACGGATCGCGACGGGCCGCGTCCGGTCAGTGTGCCGTTGCACCAACCTCGAGGCTGCGCCGTCACTCAGTGCGGACGCCTCGTCCCGCAGTGTCGCGACCATCTCTGCCATCACCTTGCTCACCGACGCGATGATCTCATCCCGGTCGGTCGGGTCGGCGCCCATCGGCAGCGACTTCCGGTATGCCTGGATGGCCGCCAACTCGTCGATCACCGTTCGTGCCACGTCGATGCCGGTCAGTGGAGCCACGCCGACGGTGAGATGAATCGACGTGGTTTTCAGCGCCTGCGCCGAATGGATCCATCCGCGTGGCAGATACAGGGCATCGCCTTCGGAGAGCACCGTGTCGATGACCGGTGCCCCAGCCACCCGGTCGGCTATCGCGGCGCGGTGCTCCGTCCATGGTTGCGACGGCAGGGGATCGACATGGACAGGCTCATGCACGATCCACCGCTTCTGCCCGGATGCCTGCAGGACGAATACGTCGTGGACGTCGTAGTGCGGATCGAAGCCGCGAGCGGTGGGCGGCGTGATGTAGGCGTTCGCCTGCACCGGATGACCCAGTTCGTCGACCGCCTGCCGGACGAACTCGATGACGGGCGGCCACAGTCGGTGCAGGCCCTGCAAGACAATCGTTGCGCCACTGGCGAACTGGGCCAGCACCTTGGCGGAGTCCACCTGGTCGGGCATCTCTGCGCCGAACCCGGCGGGACCGAGATAGCTGTCTTTGGCCAACAGGTCGCCCTCGCTGGCCAGCCGGATGAACGGCGCGCGCACCCCGCGCTCGGCGATCAACTCGTCGACCGCGTCCGGCGAGAGCAGATCGCTGAAGTCGCGGGGCAGCGCGTCTGATGTGCTGAGCAGCGGCCGACGCCCCCAGTACTCGGCAGCGAATATCTGGGGGTCGGTCGAGATGCAGCGGCTCAGCACCGAGGCGCGGTCAGGCTGTGCCGTCGGCGCCGCCGTCGTGGCCTGCGGGGTTGGAGCCGCCGTCGGCTGGGCCCTCGCCGCCTGCGCTTCCGTCAGCTCCGCCGTCGTGGCCTGCGGGGTTCGAGCCGCCGTCGGCCGGACCTTCAGCGCCTGCGCTTCCGTCGGCGCCGCCGTCGTGGCCCTCGGGGTTGGAGCCGCCGTCGGCGGTTCCCTCTCCGCCGCCGCCTGATGTGGTGATGTCGTCGTCGTTGAGCGCCATGCTCGGTCCTTTCTGTTGGGTAGCCGCGCATAAGGAAGCTGTCGCCGCTACGTGCGCACGGGATTGCCGCAGAACAGCAAAACGAAACGGGCTGCCGGGCCCTGATACCCGCTGAACCTGATGCTTTACGCGCTGTGACAGAAGACTGACATCCACATCGGGTCCGCGTGCATCGCCGCCGTCCTGCCTAGTCTCGGTTCCGTGCCCTCACCCGCGACCGAGGTGTCCACAACGATCGCAGCCACCCCGACGCGGGTGTGGCAGCTGGTGAGTGACATCGAGCTGATGCCGACATTGAGCACTGAACTGCAGTCAGTCGAATGGCTCGGCGGCGACGGCCCGGGTCTCGGTGCGAAGTTCGTCGGCCGCAATCGACATTCGGCGATGGGGGAATGGACCACCCAGTCCGAGGTCATCGAGTGGGATGCCCCGCGGGCATTCGCGTGGGCCGTCGGTGGACGCGAGCGTCCCGCCGCGATCTGGCGTTTCACGCTGACCCCCACGGACTACGGAACGACGTTGACGTACCGGGTGCAACTCGGTCCCGGTACGTCCGGAGTGACGCTGCTGGTCGGCAGGGAGCCCGACCGAGCACAGATGATCGTCGCCGCCCGTCTGCGCCAGTTCGACGAAGCGATGACGGCGACGGTCGACGGGATCAAAACCCTTGCCGAGGCATCTAATGCCGATTCACAGGGCAGGTTCTAAGGTCGGTGGGTGGGCGGCGGTGTGACATCGATGGCGACAGGCGGTCGCGTCGCCGTCGCGATGGCGGTCCTGACGTTCGCAGCGGCCGCGTGCTCGGACGGATCTGGTTCCGAGCAGCCGGCCGCCAGCACGACGACGACGGTCGCGGCGCCGCAACCGACCACGCTGCCGTCCTGCGTAACGACGACTCCGGCGGCGTGGCAGAAGGCTATCGACGAGAGCGCCGTTGAGACCGGCGGCGTCTCGAACGTCCCCATGGCCGTCGGCAGGCGTGGTGAGGTGGCCGTCTCACGCGACGACGGCGGCACCCGGGACCTGCTGTTGATCAACTCCGACAAATCCGTGAGTGAGATCTACGCGGTGCCCGAGCCCGACGAGAACACGATCGGGACGGTGACGATGGACGACCGCTGGGTCGTCGTCGGCGTCGAGCACTCACCGCGCGGTGCCAACGGCATCATCCCGACGATCATGCGTATCGACGTGGTGGACCGGCAGGGCGGCGCGACCAGGAACGTCGTTGACAGCCCTCCGGAGGACCGCACGTCCGGCGGTAAGACCATCGATTCGGTCGCCCTGTTCGGGGGGAAGGTGTACTGGATCACGCGGGACACCTTTGCCGGCGACGCCGGCAAGATTCAGTCGTACGACCTGAACACCGGAACTGTCAGCGATGTGGCCGCCGGCGAGATGCGCAACGTGCGGGCCACTGCCGCGGGTCTGATGTGGGACGTCGCCTGGGATCAGAACACCGGCGTGCGGGCTGAGCTGAAGATTCCGGATGCCTTGCCGCCCGCGGTCGCCGGGGCGGTCGGCACCGGCCGCGAGCAGTTGACGCTCGCGACCGACGGCAACGCCTACGCGTGGTCCACCGGAACAGACCGGGGCGAGCCCGCCCTCGCGTACTGGTCACCGGATTCCGGGCTGGTACGCGTTACGGGGAACGACGTCCCGGCGGGCGGCAAGTCTGACGCCTTGCCGCTCTTCGTCGTCGGACCGTACGTGGTGCTGGACAGAGGGCGCCCAGGCGATGATGTCGACACCTCTGCGACCGTCATCGACACGCGGTCGGGCGCGCTCACCTACCTACGCCCGTCGGTCGGCGGCGCGGACGGCGGCACCATCGCGGTGGGCCTCGGGGCGACCATGAAGCAGCCCCCAACAAGCGCAGGTGTTCTCCGCGTCGACGCACTACCGCCGCTGACCTGCTGACGCATGTTCATCGCCATCCTCGGCACGGTCCTCGGACTGATGCACTGCTACATCTGGAAGCGGCTGATCAAGGACACCTGTGCAGGCGGCGTTCGATGGGCGCTCACCGCAGTTTTCGTCGCACTGCTGGTGCTCCTGGTGTGCACGCTGCTGTTACCGAGGCTGTTTGGTTGGCGTGAGCCGGCGTGGCTCGCATGGTCCGGGTATGTCTGGTTCGGTCTGATCGTCTATCTGTTTCTCACCTTGCTGGCGGTCGAACTGGTCCGAATTGCGTTGCGCCGCTGGATCACCCGCAGGCCCCCGGACCTGGCTGAGGCGAAAGAGCAGTCGATGAACCGCCGCATGTTCATCGCCAGGACGGGCGCGGTCGCGGCAGGGGTCGCCTCTGTGACCCTGGTCGGTGTCGGCATGGCCGATGCACTCGGTCCGCCCGACGTCCTGCGAGTCCCGGTGCGACTGCGCAGGCTCGATCCCGCCTTCGACGGGTTCCGAATCGCCGTGGTGTCCGATATCCACCTCGGGCCGTTGGCCGGGCGCGCGCATACCGAGCGGATCGTCGCGATGATCAACGAAACCGAGCCGGATCTCGTCGCGATCGTCGGCGACCTGGTGGACGGGACGGTCGGAGAACTCGGACCCGCAGCGGAACCCCTGCGGGACTTGGTGTCTCGGGAGGGGTCCTTCTTCGTCACCGGCAACCACGAGTATTTCGTCGACGACACGCCATCCTGGCTACGTGAGCTGGAGCGACTCGGCGTAGCGCCGCTGCAGAACGAGAACACGGCAATCCGGCGGGGAGCGGCCGCCTTCGATCTGGCCGGTGTCAACGATGTCGCCGGTGAGCAACGTTCGGATTTGCCTGACTTCGACCGGGCGCTCTCCGGGGTGGACGGATCACGACCGACGATTCTGCTTGCCCACCAACCGGTTCAGGTTACGGAGGCCTCTGCGCGTGGTGTGGACCTCCAGCTGTCCGGCCACACCCACGGTGGCCAGATGTGGCCGTTCCACTACATCGTCCGCGCCGTGCAGCCGTCGCTGGCCGGGCTGTCGACGGTGGACGAGACGCAGCTGTACGTCACCAGGGGTGCGGGCTTCTGGGGCCCGCCCGTCCGGATCGGTGCGCCGTCGGACATCACCATCGTTTCGCTGGAGGCCTAGTCCGCAGAGAACCTTTGGAATCGGGATGAATCGACGATGCCCCATCCGTTCTGGCCGTCAGCAATCACGATCAGAAGGGATCAATCATGCGAATCGTCGTCATTGGTGGAACCGGCCGCATCGGCTCCAAGGTGGTGGCTGGCCTGACCGAACAGGGGCACGACGCGGTGGCCGCCGCCCCGTCGACGGGCGTCAACACGCTCACCGGTGAGGGACTGGCCGAGGCGGTCACGGGTGCGCAGGTGGTCGTCGACGTCTCGAACTCGCCGACCCTCGACGATGCGGCAAGGGAGTTCTTCCACACCGCGACCACCAACCTGCTTACGGCCGAAGCCGACGCAGGTGTCGGCCACCATGTCGCCCTGTCGGTGGTCGGCACAGATCGGCTCGCACCCAAGAGCGGTTACTTCGACGCCAAGCTGTCCCAGGAGGCTCTCATCAGCGCAGGCCCGATCCCCTATTCGATCGTGCATGCGACGCAGTTCTTCGAGTTCGTCGAGGTGATCGCGGATTCCGCCACGGTCGGCAACGAGGTGCATCTGCCACCGGCTCTCATCCAGCCGATGGCCAGCGACGACGTCGCCGAGGCCGTCGTGGTCGCGGCTCTCAACGCGCCGGCCAACGGCATCACCGAAGTCGGCGGGCCCGAGCAGTTCCGCATGCCAGACCTGATCCGCACCGCGCTGACCGCCCGTGGCGATACCCGCGAGGTCGTCGCCGACCCCGCGGCCGGCTACTGGGGTGTCCACATCGACGAGCGCGATCTGGTTCCCGACGCCGGTGCAACGCTGTTCGCCACTCGGTTCGAGGACTGGATCACCGAGGCCGCCGCCAGGGCATAAGGGATCTGTCCCGGCGGACCGTCCGGCCCGACACGGGGATGGATCGGGCCGGTAAGGTCCACTGCAAACACGTGCGGTGGAGCCTATGTCGAGCCAGGGTCGGGGGGTCAGTCTTCGCGGTCGCGACAGCGAATGCGAGGCGCTTCGGGGGCTGATAGCGACCGTGCGAGCCGGCAGCAGCGGAGTCCTGGTGCTCCGCGGCGAGGCAGGTGTCGGAAAATCCGCGTTGCTTTCCTACCTCTCGGAGCAGGCCGAGGGATTTCGCTGCATCGACGTGGCGGGCGTGGAATCCGATATGGAGTTGGCCTTCGCCGGCCTACAACAACTGTGTTCGCCGCTGATCCATCACCTCGATCGGCTGCCCGAACCCCAGCGCGAGGCGCTGAACGTCGCGTTCGGACGAACCGGCGGACCCACCCCCGACCGCTTTCTGGTTGGGCTGGCCGTGCTGAGCCTGATGGCCGCCGCCAGTGCCGACCGACCCGTGCTCTGCATCATCGACGATGCCCAATGGCTCGACCAGGTGTCCGTGCAGACCCTCGCCTTCGTGGCCCGGCGACTGCTCGCCGAACCGGTCGCGCTGGTCTTCGCCGCCCGCGACAGCGGAGCGGAGGTGTTGGCCGGGCTGCCCGAAATCCCGGTCATGGGCCTGTCCGACGAGGCCGCGCGCGACCTGCTGGAATCGGTGATGCTCGGCGGCATCGATCCCCGCGTCCGCGACCGCATCGTCGCCGAGACGCGCGGTGTGCCGCTGGCGATACTCGAGGTGCCTCGCAGCATCACCGCGACCGAATTGGCGGGTGGCTTCTGGATCTCCGGGAAGCGCTCGTCGACAGCGGCGATCGAGGCGGAGTTCGTTCGCCGGATCCAGTCGCTGCCTGCGCAGACCCAGAGCCTGTTGCTGGCTGCGGCGGCCGAACCCGTTGGCGACGCGAACTTGTTCCTGCGTGCCGCGGCGGAACTGGGCATCCCGATCGATGCACTCGCGCCCGCTGAGGCCGCGGGGTTGATCGAGTTCGGCGGGCGCATGCGCTTCGGCCATCCGTTGATGCGCTCCGCGGCTTACCGCGCCGCGGAGATAGCGCAGCGTCGCGAGGTCCATCGAGCGTTGGCGCATGTGACCGATCCGGAGTCGGACCCCGACCGTCGGGCATGGCACGCCGCGCATGCCGCCACAGGGTCCGACGACGCAGTTGCCGCCGAACTCGAAGCCTCGGCAGGCCGGGCCCAGAGCAGGGGCGGAGTCGCTGCGGCGGCCGCATTCCTCGAGCGCGCTGCCATCCTGACGTCCGACTCCGCACTCCGCGGATCGAGGGCAATCGCCGCCGCGCGGGCCAAACGGGAGGCCGCCGCGCCCGAGGCTGCGTACGAACTCCTGGCCATCGCCGAGATGACGCCGTTGTCTGAACTGCAGCGGGCGGAGATAGCCCGGATGCGTGCCCAGATGGAGTTCGTCCGCAGCCGCAGCGGCATGCCGGGCGCACTGCGGACGAGCGACGCCGCGACCCTGTTGCACCGTGCCGCAACGGGACTCGACGGACTCGACGACGACCTGGCTCGGGAGACGCATTTCGAGGCGCTCACCGCCGCGATGTACGCGGGCAGGCTCGGTGAGCCCGGCGCACTGGTGGAGGTGGCGACGGCAGGGCGCGCCGCAGTCAATCGATGCGACGAGTTGCGGCGCCCCATCGACTTCCTGTTGAGCGGCATGACAAGCCGGATCATCGACGGTCCCGGGCAGGGATACGCTCACATGCGCGCCGCGCTGGAACTGTGGAACGCCCACGACGAGCGCAGCGACAGCCTCGACCGGAACTGGCCGTTCCCGATCGCACAGGAATCGGCCGCCCACGAACTGTGGGATGACGCGGTATTGCAACAGATCGCCACCCAGACAGTGAAGCGCGCCCGCGACGCCGGAGCGCTCGCCGCTCTGTCGCCTGCGCTGGCCTATCAGGCCGGGGCGCACGTCTATAAAGGCGAGTTTACCTCCGCAACAAGGCTTCTCGATGAGGCCGACGCAATAACCGAGTCGATCGGCTACGCGCCGAGGAAGTACCACGCGCTGAACCTTGCCGCCTGGCGGGGTGTTCACGGCGAGGCCGTCGACCTGATCGCGGCGGCAGCCGCCGACGGCGCGGCCAAGGGGGAAGGCCGTCTGGTCGGGCTTACCAAACTTCTGTCCGCGATCCTGTACAACGGCCTCGGTCGCTACGACGAGGCGCTCGCATCCGCGCGTGAGTGCGTGGAATACGAGGATCTGGGCTTCTTCGGCTGGTGCCTGTTCGAGCTCATCGAAGCCGCGGTGCACGTCGGTGACACGCGGTCTGCGGCCGCTGCTCTGCCGCTGTTCGAACAGAGAGCGGGCGCCAGCGGGACGGACTGGGGGCTAGGTCTGGTGGCGGCAGCCAGGGCCATGCTCGCCGGCGAGGAGAAGGCCGACGCCCTTTTCGTCGAGGCCGTCGAACGTCTCGAGAAGGCCAACGTCGGATTGCACAGCGCGCGTGTGCATTTGAGCTATGGCGAGTGGCTGCGACGAATGAACCGCAAACGCGACGCCCGCGACCGCCTCAACATCGCATACGAGGCGTTCACGAGGATCGGTGCGGAAGGGTTCGCCGAGAGGGCGCGCCGGGAGCTTGCCGCGACCGGCGAGAAGGTGCGCAAGCAGCCGGTCGGCGTCGCCACCGAACTGACCGCCCAGGAAGCGCAGATCGCGCGCCTCGCCGGCGAAGGGCTGACGAATCAGGAGATCGGTGCGCAGCTGTTCATCAGCACCCACACCGTCGAATGGCATCTGCGCAAGGTCTTCGTCAAGCTCGGCATCACCTCGCGTAGGCAGCTCCGCAACGTGTCGTGGGCGAGCTAGCGCCTGCGGCCTCACGCGATACGACCACGGATTTTCAAGGGTTCGCTCGGGCTTCCCGACAGCCAGGCTGGATTCAGAGATCGAAAGCTCTGAGGAAGGCAGGCGAACATGGACGTTTACCAGGCGGTCGAGAGTCGCCGGGCGGTACGTGGATTCACCGACGAGCCCGTATCTTGCGAGGTGCTCGAGCGGGTACTCACGGCGGCAGGCCGGGCGCCGTCCGGGTCGAACCTGCAACCGTGGCACATCTACGTGGTGACCGGCGAACCGCTCAAGCGGCTGAAGAAGCTCGCCACCGAGCGCGTCGCAGGCCGGGAACCGTGGGACGAGCGCGAGTTCGTGATGTACCCGGCCGAACTGAAACCGCCGTACGTCGAGCGTCGAAACCAATTCGGCAGGGAGCGCTACAGCGCGCTGGGCATCGTGCGGGACGACTGGGAGGCGAGGCAGCGGGCCGCGATCGCCAACTGGGACTGCTTCGGGGCGCCGGCTGCCCTGTTCTGCTACATCGACCGCGGCCTCGGCATGCCCCAGTGGTCAGATCTCGGGATGTATCTGCAGACGGTCATGCTGCTGCTGCGCGCCGAGGGGCTGCACAGCTGCCCACAGATGGCCTGGTCGCAGGTCCGCGAGACCGTCGCCGAGATCGTCTCACCGCCGGATGACTTGATGCTTTTCTGCGGCATGTCGATCGGCTACGAGGACCCGTCCGTCTTCTACGTCCCCACCGGACGGGCTCCGCTCGCGGAGACCGTCACCTTCGTCGACGACCAGTGACCACGGACCGCGGGCCACGGACTACGGGTTTCCAAGGGTTCGCTTGGCCCGCGCACCCGCGAGTCTGAATGACAACAGCCGCTCACCGCACCAAGAGGAGATCTGAACATGTCCGTCT
>Ga0164306_10000652_pt1 | contig 14498 bp, 13 predicted proteins | sample Whisoiple_242_MG_FD_110213 | JGI IMG/M metagenome (GOLD analysis project Ga0164306, IMG submission 110213) | Soil microbial communities amended with fresh organic matter from upstate New York, USA - Whitman soil sample_242_MG | ecosystem: Environmental > Terrestrial > Soil > Unclassified >... | reverse complement strand
TCAGTCAATCGCCGAGGGCGGAAGGAGTCCAAGCGCGGCTGACAAGAAGAATCCCCCAGAGAGGTCGTCACGGGCGCCGGACATGGATGCGCCGTCCTCTCAGCCTTGAAGCTCGCATCTGGCTACGCGGTAATGAGTCTACGTCCTAATTTAGGGCACGTCTCGGTGCTTGGGGTCAATCGACTCTCCCTTTACCCCGCCAGACACTGAATTGAGTTGGTCCTCCGTTAGCTCAATACCGGTTCGCTCAACGAGAGTTTTCGGGGACTTTTCTTCCTTCTTTTGCTTGGAGGATTCCGTATCTTTTGGCATGACCATCGCTCTTCTCCGGGGCAAGAGATGAAGTACCTTTGAGCTATTAAGGCGAAGCAGAAAGCACCAATTTCTGTGGGTTGTCGAGGCAATAATACGAACGAAAGCCCGCTCGTTCTGCTTCCTCGCCATGGAGCACGGCGGCGTTGATAACGAGCGCGGCGACTCGGCAACAGACAGGCGTCTCAAGCATTCTAGTGAGAAGGCCGGCATCACCGGCGCGCCCGCCAGGGAGCTCTCGCCTTTGGAACAGGCAGCACTTCGCAGAAGGCTGCGGACCGGAAGAGAAGCTCAGCGACGTGCTCCACAACCTGGGCGAAACCTCACTTTCAAAGCTCGTGCACGATCACGAGCAGGGGAAAGTTGACCAAGAAGATTGCCTCTGCCGGCTAAAACGCGCGGCCGACGAGCAATCATTTCAAAGCCAGCAGCTGAGTATAATGGCCGCGCTGCCCGAAATGCCCCGACCAACCTGGAGCAAGCTCATGATGACAACGCGCCAGAAGTTCAAGTCGTAGCTTAGGAGCTATTTGTGCTGGAGCTTAAGAAGAAAATTGCGGAAGTGAATGCACGCTGGGCCGATGCCGCCTCCAAACAGGACTTCGGCGCGCTTGCCGCTTGTTACACAAGCGACGCCGCATTCTTTCCGCCGAATGCCCGTCCTTGGCAGGCGCCGGACGTCGAAGCGGGTCAGTACGTGAGCGGCCGAACGATGAACTGGCTGAAGGCGCGGAACCCGACGTTCGAGCGCCGGTGAACGCATGAAAGCTTCCGAAGTGATGCAAGCGCTATACGACAGCGAGGTCACGGTAAGGACCGAGCCGGACGGTAGCTGGGACGGCGGATTCTGCGCCCAAATCGGAGACGATCAGAACGGTTGGAAGCACCCGGTTATCTACGGTCGCACCTGGGACGAGTTGATGACGAACTTGGCCGAGCACGTCACGTCAAAAGAGCCGGACGGCTGGTTTGCGAAGCGCTGGCGCGAACGGCGCGGCACATAGCCGGCCTGCATGAGTCGGTTCCCTTAAATGCCGACCAGCGCCAGACCAGGGTTCGCGAGAGGAGCGCCTTTCAGGATCGCGAGAGCGCGCGCACAGATCGCATAAGGGTCGTCAAAGCCCTCCCGCGCAAGGCGGATAACCAGCCGGGCAAGCCGGGCGTCTAACCTCGACGGCCATATGTGGCGAAATTCCGCGTCATCCATGCCCAAGCAAGTGATGGCCGCGAAATACGCGCTTCGAGCAACATGAACTCTTTCGGGCTCGAGTACTGTCCCTAGATTCTGTACAAACGCTGACATCGGAACACCCTTAGGCGATCATGGTGGTTTGGCCCTTTGCTGACCCGGACGCGGCTGAGGCCTGCGCGCTCTTGCCCTGACGCGATCGGCACGCAAAAACTCCTTGAGACCCGGCGGTTCCGAATACTGTTCCACCCAATTAAGGAACTGATCGTCCGCCCTCTTCTGGACGGAGTCGATCGCGTTCCAAAGTGGTTCGGTGAACTGAATGCGGTTCCCAAGCATCGAGAGCGTCGACCTCCTTTAATCCTGTAGCCCACGCGAAAAAGGCTAGGAGCGCACTTGGTGGCCAACGACAGCACATGTTACACTCGCGCGCTTTTCCCCGCTATCCCCGTTCTTATCCCCGCAATGACTGATCGACTCTACGAGTTGCTTTGCGCTCTGGCACATCGGAGAGACTCGGAGGGCAAAGCACGGTATCAACCGGGCACGTGGCCTCGACTTTTCCGCCCTCTTGGTGTAATCGCGCCTCCTCAACTGACAACAGCGTCACCGAAACGCTCGCAACGGGTCATGAGCCCACGCGAAACGGCAGGAGTTTTCACGAAAATGAACCTTATTGCAGAGCTCGAGGCAGAGCAGATCAAGAAGCTCGACAAGACCATCCCTGACTTCCAGCCGGGCGACACGGTCGTTGTCAATGTCCGCGTCAAGGAGGGCGAGCGTACGCGCGTGCAGGCCTATGAGGGTGTGTGTATCGCGCGCGCCGGCAACGGGCTGAACGAGAGCTTCACCGTCCGCAAAATCTCCTATGGCGAGGGCGTCGAGCGCGTCTTCCCCGTCTATTCGCCGATGATCGATTCGGTGAAGGTCGTGCGGCGCGGCAAGGTACGGCGCGCCAAGCTCTATTATCTGCGCGACCGGCGCGGCAAGTCGGCGCGTATCGCCGAGCGCACCGACAAGACCGCCGCCGACAAGAATGCGGCGCCTGGCTCTTGAGGCGCGGGGTTCGTCGAATTTTCCGGCGTGCGTAGCCTCTAGGATCGCGACGATGCGGACCCGGGTGAGATGCGCCGGCCGGTAAAGCCCTTTTCCGTCGAGGTTCGGCGTGCCGGAAGGCGCGTGCCGCAATCCTTCATTCCGGCGCGCGAGATCGAAGAGGCGCCGCAGCCGGATTATTCCACGCCGCCCGTAGAAGCTCCGCCGAGCTCGCCGCCGGCGCCCTCCGCGGAACAGGCGCCGCCACGGCGCGTCCTGCAGGATTTAAACGAGCCGCGTCACGATCCCTTGGCAGAACGGCTGCAGGAGCTCGAATCGCGGCTCGCCCGCCGCGGCCGCCCGCCGGGCTCGAAGAACAAGACGCAGCCCACCAGCGTCAGCGCCGATCTCAGCGAGTTTTTCGACACGCGCGAGGTGCTAACGCCTATTGCGCTTGTTGCCGTTCCGTACAAGCGCCGGGCGCGCGAACAGCGGTTCAGCTGGGTGAAGAAGGAACTGCGGCGCGGTGAACGCTGGAAGCGACGGCTGCCGAAAATCTTGTGGTGAAACTCACGGCCGCGGTTTGGCCCACGTTCCCGCAGGCGCCCTATTGGGCCGCCGCTAATGGAGTCGAGAGCTCATCCAAAAGCGCCTTGGCTTCCATCAGGTCCGGCATGCCGAACCCCTCCGTGAAGCAATTGCAGACGGGCGCAAGTAGGGCCTCAGCTTCAGCGTCTCTGCGTTGATTGCGCCAGAGGCGTGCGAGGCTTGTGGCCGCCCGAAGCTCCAGCAGCTTTGCATCCTGGCTTCGAGCCACATCCAGCGCTGTTGTGAACGCCTGCTCCGCCAGCGCTTCTCCGGACGCATTTGCATCGGCAAGGGCAATGACACCGGTCAGCCGATGCAGTTCCGCCGCGAGGATCGCCTCTTCTGTCTCGGCAATGTCGGCCAAAGCGACTCGCGCTGTCGCGAAGGCATCCTCGATTTTACCTTCGGATAGCAGCTGGACGCGAATTTGAACGATCCAGATGATCGACAGGAAATAGCGGTATCCGGCGCTCAGCCATTCCGACAAGCACGCCTCGATTTCGGCCAGTCCCGCATCTCGATGGCCTTGCAGTGCCTTCAGGTAGGCGATGTTGACTCGCGCAAGCCGGTGGAAATGTAACATTTTGAATTTCTGCGCGTGATCCAGCAATCGTGCCGATAAGACATCGATCGAGCTGCGATCGTCGATCAGCATCGCGTAAACCAGCCCCATCGCGATTACCCAGGCGGTAGTACCGGGATGGGCGAGTTCCTTCTCGACCACAAATGCCTTTTGACGACTTCTCTCCGCCTGGTCCGGGAATCCTAATAAAAGCAAAGTCAAGGCCATGTTTATGTATGCAAATGCCTGCGGATCATAGACATAGGCGAATCTCAGTTTTGCGGAACGCCCCGGATCCTGGGCGATGACCTTCTTGAAATGTGGAAGGGCTTCGCTCAAGAGGCCTAAGGACATCTTACAGCCCGCCAACGCGCGATCGCCGATGATCGTCAGCTCTGCATCTGCCCGACGTGACATTTCCACCGCCAGGGAGAGAGCCGTTTTGAGTTCCGACCGTGAGAAATGATCCACATAACGATAGAAGAGCAGCAGCATCGGTTTGTCGGCGCCAAGATCATTCGCCAGGCTTTCTGCCCGATCTAGGACGGTTCGAACTTCTGCACTGCCGAACCCGGTGAGCATGTTGATTGGCAGGATTCTCTCTGCCTCGATCTCAAGCTGCAATCTCCTGCTCGTTTCGGTTTTCGGCAGCGCGTGCACCATTCGCTCGGCATGATCGAGGTTCTGCAGAGCCTCGCGTGCCGCGCTTTGCTCATTCGCTCGAAGCGCGGCTCTCAACCATTCTTTCGCAGCCTTCTGGTGATCTCCCGCCTCGGCAAGATGGTAGGCCAGAACCTCCGGCGTACTCTTTTGGTCGGCCAAGAGGATGGAGCTGAAGACGGAATGTAGTTTCTGCCGTTGTGTTCTGAGCAGCGTTGAATACGCAGCATCGTGGACCAAAGCGTGCTTGAAGCTGTAAGTCGCGAGAGGCGGATTGCCGCGTGCGAAAACGAGGCCGGAATCGGCGAGCGCTTTGAGAGCGGGATCGATAACTTCGCCTGGCAACGCGCGGCTCTGTATTGCCAGAGCCTTCAGGGAAACGTAGCTGAATTCTCGTCCTATGACCGATGCGACTTGTGCGGTTTCGCGCGCCTCTAACCCAAGATGATCGAGGCGTGCCATGAGCGAGGCGTGCAGTGTAGCCGGAACTTGGTCGGCGAGGTTGGGCGTGCTTTTCAGCAATTCGAGGTTACCGGACTCGATGACGGCCTTGGTCAATTCTTCGGCAAACAAAGGAATGCCGTCCGTGCGTTCGGCAATCTCCTCGATCATTTCGCGCGACAATCCCGCATTGCCGCTGAGCGAACGAATAAGACTTGCCCGCTCCTCAGAACGTAACCGTGTCAGCGATAGGCTCGTCACGTTGGCTTGACCGGTCCATGGGGGGCGGAACTGCGGCCGATGAGTAAGCACGAGCAGAATGGGTTTACGTTCTATCTTCGATATGAGGTCGTCCACCACTTCCTGCGTGGTCGGATCGACCCAGTGCATATCCTCGAACAAAATGAATAACGATCTGGTTGTCGTGAGTTGGTCGATCCTGGCGAGAAGCGCCGCGAACAACTTCTTGCGTCTGTCCTGGGGAGCCAGCTCATTGATCCTCTCGCTGAGCGCAGGCGCTAGTGACAGCGCATCGGCGAGGAATGGCAGGTCCTCCGGTCTCGCGGCATGCGCGCGCAACTTTTCGAGCCTCTGCTCCGGCGTATCAGTGGGAGCAAAATTCGCGGCGCGCGTTAGATACGCCGCTATAGGGTAAAGCGCCGTGCTTGTGTGATGCGGAGAGCAAAAATAGCGCAGTTCGGCCCCACCCTCGTCCTTGATCCGCTGCTCCACGGCCGAAACGAGCCGCGATTTTCCGAGCCCGGCCTCGCCGGAAATCATGACGACCCGGCCGCTCCCAGCTTGGGCTTGCTGCCAGCGCCGCTCCAGCAATTCCAGTTCTTCGTCACGCCCAATGAGCGGCGTCTCGCCGGAGCGAAGCGCCTCGAACCGACTCTCGACCGACGCTTCGCCGAGCACCGTCCAAGACAGAACCGGCGCCTCGAAACCCTTGAGGCCGGCGGGAGGCCGTTCCAGTAGATTGAACAAACGGCCGATGAGCCGTCTGGTCGCGATATCGATGATAATTGCGCCAGGTTCGGCGAGTGCTTGCAGTCGGGCAGCAAGATTCGGCGTTTCGCCCATTAGCCGATGCTCGTGGAAAGCCTGCGAGCCTTCCGACAGATCGCCGACGACGACAAGCCCAGTGGCCAATCCGGCGCGCATTTGCAGGTCGAGGCCGTTCACGCACACTTGCCTGGTGGCGTCGCGTAAAAGCAGAGCGGCGCGCACGGCGCGCTCAGCGTCGTCCTCGTGCGCGACGGGATAGCCGAAATAAATCAGCGCGCCATGGGCGAGATATTGCGCCACAAAACCGGCATGTGATCGGACGATATCGGCGACTGCCGCGTGGTACTTGCCCACGAGTTCACGAAGATCCTCGGGATCGAGGCTTGCCGACAAGGCCTCCCAATCTGCGAGGTCACAGAACAAAACCGTCAAGTGCCGGCGCTCGACGGAGCTGCTGGCAGACGGCTGCGCGATCCCGATTTCTTCGCCACTTCCTGCTGCATCGGCGCTCGGAGGCGACCGCAGGCTCTCAATGGCGGTCAACAATTTGCGTCGATGTCCGATAAGAGTGACGCCCAATTCCTTCAGGTCGTCTGCGGTTAATTGCGCGAGGACATCCTCGTCGACCGCATTATCGGCAAAGGCTTTCGCATATTGGGGCAAGCCCAACCGGCCGAGCCAATCGCTTACATCCATGCAAGCCTCGCCCTGAAAATATTCACGCTAGCGCCTCGTCGGGATTCCGTCTAATCGCCAGGAGCATCGCTCGCGCGCGCCGAGACCATATTTCGCTCCAGAGACCTGCGACAGCATCGAGCATTGACTCGCGCGCGCGCCCGACCCAGATAGGCCCGAGCTTACTCGGGTTCGCTTCATACGTATCGCGGCTCGCTCCCGCCCGCGATTGGTCCTGCGCTAAGGAGTTGACGTGGGCGTCGTCATTTCCCTCGACGAGAAGGTCCAGGAACCGAGTATTTCGTCGCTCGTCGGGCTTGTCGCAAGCGACATGGACCGGGTGAATGCCACGATCCTGCAGCGCACCGGCTCGGATGTGGCATTGATTCCGGAAGTCGCGAACCATCTCATCTCGTCCGGCGGCAAGCGGCTGCGCCCGATGCTGGCGCTGGCAACAGCCGGTCTCAGCGGATACATGGGCGAAGGCCACGTGAAGCTCGCCGCCGCCGTCGAATTCATGCACACCGCGACCCTTCTGCATGACGATGTCGTTGACGGCAGCAACATGCGCCGCGGCAAGCTCGCGGCGCGCATGCTGTGGGGCAACGAAGCGAGCGTGCTCGTCGGCGATTTCCTGCTCGGCCAGGCGTTCAAGATGATGGTCGAAGTCGGCTCGCTCCCCTGCCTCGATATTCTGTCCTCTGCCGCCGCGGTGATCGCCGAGGGCGAGGTGATGCAATTGTCCGCCGCCAAGGACACGCAGACGACGGAAGATGATTATCTCGACGTGATCCGCGCCAAGACCGCGGCGCTTTTCGCCGCAGCCTGCGAGGTCGGACCGGTGCTTGCCGGGCGCTCGAAGGCCGATGAAGCGGCCTGCCGCAGCTACGGCATGAATCTCGGCATCGCGTTTCAGCTGATCGACGACGCGCTCGACTATGGCGGCGCCTCGGCGCGGCTCGGCAAGAATGTCGGCGACGATTTCCGCGAAGGCAAGATCACGCTGCCTGTCGTCCTCTCATTCCGCCGCGGCGCGGAAAGTGAACGCGCCTTCTGGCGCCGTACGCTCGAAGAGGGAAGCTGCGTCGACGGCGATCTCGAAACCGCGATCAGTCTCATCCGCAAACATCGCGCGCTCGAAGATACGGTCGAGCGCGCCCGCCATTACGGCGCGATCGCCCGCGACGCGCTCGAATTGTTTCCCGCGTCGGAATGGAAGCACGCGCTGCTCGAGACGGTCGATTTCTGCGTCGCCCGCGCGCATTGACGTCGACGCTGCGGCGTAGCGACTAAGCCTGCGGCTGCGGTTCCAGCCCGCCTGCATCGGGCTCCGGACGCGAGCGTCCGCGCGGACCCGCTGACGGTACCGGCGAGGTGCGCGGCGGCGGCGTCTCCTCGCCGGTGTCGCGCACCGGCGGGCGGCCCTTCAACAGGCCAAGTATCTCGTCGCCCGACAGCGTCTCGTATTCGAGCAGCCCTTGCGCCAGCGTCTCGAGGTCCTGGCGCTTCTCGGTGATGATGCGGCGCGCTTCCGCCAGCCCGCTTTCGACGAGCCGGCGCACTTCCGCGTCGATCTTCTGCGAGGTCGCCTCGGAAATGTTCTGCTGGCGGCCCATCGAGTAGCCGAGGAACACCTCTTCCTGGTTCTCGCCATACATGACAGTGCCGAGCTCGTCGGAGAAACCCCAGCGCGTCACCATCGCGCGCGCGAGCTTCGTCGCCTGCTCGATGTCCGACTGCGCACCCGACGTGACCTTGTCCTTGCCGAAGATGATCTCTTCGGAGACACGGCCGCCCATCAGCACCGCGAGACGCGAGGTCATCTGCTCGTAGCTCATCGACAGCTTGTCGCGTTCGGGCAGCTGCATGACCATGCCGAGAGCGCGGCCGCGCGGAATGATCGTTGCTTTGTGCACGGGATCGGTCGCCGCGACGTTCAGCGCGACGATCGCATGGCCGCCTTCGTGATAGGCGGTGAGCAGCTTCTCCTGCTCGGTCATGACCAGCGTGCGGCGCTCCGCGCCCATCATGATCTTGTCCTTCGAATCCTCGAACTCGACCATGGTGACAATGCGCTTGCCGCGCCGCGCCGCCATCAATGCCGCTTCGTTGACGAGATTCATGAGATCGGCGCCGGAGAAGCCGGGCGTGCCGCGCGCGATCACTTTGAGATCGACGTCCGGCGCGAGCGGCACTTTGCGCACATGCACTTTCAGGATTTTCTCACGGCCCATCACGTCCGGATTGGGCACAACGATCTGCCGGTCGAAACGGCCGGGACGCAGCAGCGCCGGATCGAGCACGTCAGGACGGTTCGTCGCCGCGATGAGGATGATGCCTTCATTGGCTTCGAACCCGTCCATCTCGACGAGCAGCTGATTGAGCGTCTGCTCGCGCTCGTCATTGCCGCCGCCTAAGCCGGCGCCCCGATGACGTCCGACCGCGTCGATTTCGTCGATGAAGATGATGCAAGGCGCGTTCTTCTTCGCCTGCTCGAACATATCGCGCACGCGCGAGGCGCCGACGCCGACGAACATCTCGACGAAATCGGACCCGGAAATCGTGAAGAACGGCACGTTGGCTTCGCCGGCGATCGCGCGCGCCAGCAGCGTCTTGCCGGTGCCGGGCGGGCCGACAAGCAGCACACCGCGGGGAATGCGTCCGCCGAGCCGCTGGAATTTTTGCGGATCGCGCAGGAATTCGACGATCTCTTGCAAATCTTCCTTGGCTTCGTCGACGCCGGCGACGTCCTCGAACGTGACGCGGCCATGCGCCTCGGTCAGTAGTTTCGCCTTCGACTTGCCGAAGCCCATGGCTTTGCCGCCGGCACCCTGCATCTGCCGCGACAGGAAAATCCACACACCCAGAAAGGCGATCAGCGGCAGGCCATTGACGAGCAGCGTCACCAGCCACGAATTGCCGTCCGACGGCGGACGCGCCGAAATCAGGACGTTCTTTTTGTAGAGCGTCTGCACGAGCGTCGGATCGTTCGGCGCATAAGTCGAGAAGGCTCTGTTATCGTTGAAGTGCCCGGTGATCTCGTTACCGGAGATCGTGACCTCGCGGACCTTGCCCTGATCGACATCGTTCAGGAGCTGGCTGAACGAAATGTCCTGCGTTTGCTGGCGCTGCCCGGTACCCCCCTGGAACAGCATGACAAGCGCCACGACGAGCAGGAAGATGATGACCCAGAGAGCAAAGTTCCGAAAGTTCGGATTCATGTCGGTCCTGCGAGGCGGCGATTGCCGCGCTCAAGTAAGGTCGAACGGCCGCGCCGCGTTAAGCACAATCTAGGTGTCGGGCCCCTGATTGCCAAGTGAACGGGCGGTAACCCGACCTCACAAGCAAGCGACGCGACGCGCCGCGATCAAATTAGCCGCTCCGGCGTGGATGAGCAGTGAATTTGGAGATCGTGGTTTCTTTAGGCCGAACGCGATCTTGTCCGGCGCGGTGGAGCACGGGAAATCTCAAGGTCTCCGCCGGGCGTGACAGACATGCGCGCGCCGCCGAGGGTTGCTGCGAAAACGCGTTTATTGCGCAAACCGGCGAGGATTTCTGCGGCGGCGCGCTCGAGCCGATCGAGGCGGAGCCGATCACGTCCCTCGGAAAAGCCTAGGACTTCCGCCTCCAGAACGCGCAGGAAAATCTCCTCGGGAAGCCCGGCGAGCGCCTCGCCGGCGATTTTTACGCGGGCCTCCCCCCGCTCTGCCGACAGTCCCTGGCGGATGGATGCGGTGGTTTCGGCAAGGGCCGCCTCTGCTCGCGCTGCCCTGCGGGCAAGGCGCAGGAGCGAGGCGCGGTCGAGCCCCTCTGCGTCCAACACGGTTCGGAGCTTCCGCAACCGGGTGCGGGCGAAGGCGGGGTTCTCGTTCGAGGGGTCGCGGAGGAAAGGGTGCCCGGCGGCCTCGCAAAAAGCGATGAGATCGGCTTTTGGGACATCGAGAAGCGGCCGGGCGAGAGTCACCCCATCGAGCGGGGTAAACCCGGCCATGCCCGCCAGTCCCGCGGGTCCGCTGCCGCGGGTGAGCCGCAGAAGAACGGTTTCGGCTTGATCGTCGGCGTGATGGGCGGTGACGATGTGGTCGGCGCCGATCCGCACCGCGCATTCATTTAGGAGACGATAGCGTGCCTCGCGCGCGTGTTCCTGCAGGCGGGTTTTTGTCTTTTCGCCTTGCCAGGTGAGGATGTGATGGGGGAAACCGAGCGTGCGAGCCCAATCCCCGACCTGCTCCGCCTCTTGGCGCGAGTCTTCCCGAAGACCGTGATCGACCGTCGCGACCTCGATTCCCGTCTCGCCTCTGCGCGACCAGCACGAAGCGAGCAGCATGAGCGCGACGGAATCTGGACCACCGGAAACGGCCAGGAGCAGCCTTCTTGCTTTGGCGAGAGGCGCGAAAATCGCGCCGCGGTCCAAAAGGCCGGCCCGATCTCCTTCCTGCCGAGCAGCTTGTTCAACGAGAGGGTCGCGCTCGCTGTTACCCCCCTTGAGGCGCACTCGTGCGGAGCGCTCCTCAGGGTGGGAGCCCATCAGCACTGGTTTTTCTTGACCTCTTTCTCCGCCGCCGCCCGGATATTGGCCGGCGCGTTCGGATATTTCCGCCCGACCTCGCCGAAGGCGGCGCAGGCCTGTTCCTTGGCGCCGCCGATCGCGTTCAAGGACTGGCCGAGCCGCAGCATCGCTTCCGGGGCGCGGTTCGAGGCGGGGTAAGCGGTTGAGATTTTCAGGAACTGCTCGGCCGCTTCCCGATGCCGGCCGCGCAGATAATAGGTCTCGCCGAGATTGAGAACGGCGCTCGGCACCAGCGCGCTTTTGGGGTTTTTCGCGACGAACTCCGCAAAGCTCTTCTCGGCGGCGTCGTATTGACCCTGCTTCAGAAGGCCGACGCCTTCCTCGTACTCCGATTTCGGGCTTGCGGCCGGGGGCAGCGCCGCCATTTGCGCGGCCGGGGCGATCTGCTGGGCGGCGATGGTCGCGCCGGGCGCCTGCGGCGTCAGCGGGATGACGCGAGGCGGCCCCGCCGGGGCGGGCGCGACCGACGGCGCCGGCGCGACGGCCGCAGCCAGGCCTGCGCTACGCATGGGCGGAGCGGCCGGCGGCGATTCCGTGATCGGCACGAGCGGCCCCGACGGCGGCGACGCAGCGCTCGCGCCTCCGCGATGCATCAAATTCATCGGCTGACGCGGATCGCGTGTCTCCTCAAAACCCTGATCCATCGGCACTTCCGCACGCGCCTCGTGGGTGATCGAGGGCGTCGTCGCAACCGCGATCGACGAGATGCTGCCGAGCTGGCGCGGTACGCCGGGTGCGTTGGGGGCGTTCGCCGGATCGAAGGCATCGCCGCGCCGCATGCCGGCTGTGGCGAGGGAGCCCGAGGTGCCCGGGGTCACTCCGGCGGCTTGTGCGTGTGGAATTGTTCCTGGCGCCGGCTCAAATTCGGAGCGCCGCTGGACCCCGCTGCGAGAGGCCGGGCCGTGCGGCGCTTCCTGGAAGCGAAATTCAATGTCCTGCTGGAACGTCGTCAGCTGCTCCTGCAGCTTGCGGACCTGGAACTGCGCCTGCTCGAGCTGGCCGGTGAGCGAGCGCAGCTGGCTTTCCAGGTGATCGACGCGAACCGAAAGCCCGGCCTCGTCCTGGCGGCCCCCCGGTGTCCCGTAATCGTCGACTTCGGCCGGCGGACGCTGCCCATAATAGGGATACTGCGCGAGCTCGATGCGCGGCGAAGATGCAAGTTCGGCGTTTGCTGCAAAGGCGGGAAACAGCAGCGCGCCCGAGAGCATGAGGGAGCGGGTAAAGCGAGGCAGCATGAATCGGTCCCGGCCAGAATTGTCGCAAATGTTTTGCGCGCCTAGTTCGGCCAAAGTTTGATTGCTGCCACGCGCAAAGAAAAAGCCGCGGAATCCGCGGCTTTTCGCATTGCCGAGGTTAAGCGAGCTTAGGATTGGCCGCCGCTCAGCACGGTGACCGCGCGGCGATTCTGCGACCAGCAGGAAATGTCGTTGCAGACGGCGACCGGCCGCTCCTTGCCATAGCTCACAGTGTGCATGCGCGCCGGCGAGATGCCGCGTGCTGCGAGGTAATTCTTGGTCGCCTCGGCACGCTGTGGGCCCAGCGCGAAATTGTATTCGCGCGTGCCGCGCTCGTCGGCATGACCTTCGATCGTGAACGAATAGCGATTGTATTGCTGCAGCCAGCGGGCCTGCTTGTCGAGCGTCGCCTGAGCGGTGGGCGTGAGCTCGACCGAGTCGGTTTCGAAGAAGACGCGATCGCCGACATTGACGACGAAATCCTGCGGGCTGCCCGGAGCGGCATATCCGCCGGCGCCGGCAAGACCGCCATCCTCGGCCGGGTTCTTGGCGCAGGCGGCAATGGCGAGGACCGCCACCAGCGCACCTGCGAGCCTCAGCGCCCGCCCCTTCGCCGCAAATGCCATCCCGGTACTCCTCTGCCACCACGTCCGGCTCCTGTCGTAGGCCCTGACTGGTTAAGCGAAGGTTTGATCAACCTTGATCGGCGCTTTCGCCAATCCGTTGCATTTGAGTTGTTGCCCCGATGGTTAACGGCGCCTTAAGGCCGCAATACGGCAGAGCTGGCCTGGACCGCGCACCTCCTGGTGCGCATAGCCGAAGAGGGAGCGGACCAGGAGGTCCGCGGTCCGGTCAACGCGGCGCGCGCTTGGCCAAGATACGCTGCAGGGTGCGCCGGTGCATGCCGAGGCGGCGTGCCGTCTCGGAGACGTTGCGGCCGCAAAGCTCGTAGATGCGCTGGATGTGCTCCCAGCGCACCCGATCGGCGGACATCGGGTTTTCCGGCACCGCGGCGCGGTCGTGCTGAGTCGCCATCAAGGCGTGGAAGATCTCGTCGGCATCGGCGGGCTTCGCCAGATAATCGAAGGCTCCGAGCTTCACGGCCGTCACCGCCGTGGTGATGTTGCCGTAGCCGGTGAGAATGATGCCGCGCGCATCCGGCCGCTTCGCCTTGAGTTCCGAGATCACGTCGAGCCCGTTGCCGTCGCCGAGGCGCATGTCGACGACGGCGAAAGCCGGCGGAGCGCTGGCAATGGCCTGCAGACCCTCGGCCACCGAGCTGCACGCCGAGACGGCGAACCCGCGCGATTCCATCGCGCGGACCAGCCGGTCGAGGAACGGCTTGTCGTCGTCGACGATCAGCAGGGTCTTTTCCGCTGCCTCGAGGATCGGATTGTCAGCGGGCCGGTCGAGCGTGCCGGCGGAGGTCGAATGGTCGTTCAATGCTGCCTCCGAAATGAAGTGCGCTGATCTGACGGCATAAAAGGGGAGGGCTTCTACATAGGTACGATCAGGCCGCCTGCCCAGTCTCTTCCTCCCTCTTGAGCGTCAGCGGCGCCGCAGCCGCCCGCCCGCGTTCGAAAATCTCGCGTGGCCAGCGTATCACGATACAGGCGCCGGTGCTCGGCGGCTCGGAATTCGTGGTGTTGACCGCCGCGCCGGAGCGCTCGAGCAGCGTCTTGGCAATGAACAGCCCGAGGCCCAGCCCGGAGCCTTCCTCGCTCTTCGCGCGCCGGTCGAACCTCGTGCTTACATAGGGCTCGCCGAGATGGCCGAGCACGTCGGGCGAGAACCCCGGGCCATCATCCTCGATCGTGACGGTCACGCTTTGCGCCGACCATTTTGCCACGAGCCGCACCTCCGAGCGGGCAAAATCGATGGCGTTTTCGACAAGATTGCCGAGCCCGTACATGATGCCGGGATTGCGTAGACAGACGGGCTCCGGCCCGTCGCCCTCCTGCCGGACCTTGACCTCGACGCCGAAATGGCGCTGCGGCTCGACGACTTCCTCGATCAATTGGCTGAGCTTCATGCGGTCGAAAACGCCGTCCGATTCCTCGGAGAGCGAGGTGAGCTTGCCCAAAATCGTGCGGCAGCGGGCGATCTCCTGGGAGAGCAACCCCAGATCGTCCTTGACCGCCGCATCGTGCGCGAGCTGTTTGCGCAATTCCGCAGCAACGAGAGCAATCGTCGCGAGCGGCGTTCCGAGCTCGTGCGCCGCGG
>Ga0164306_10000641_pt1 | contig 14616 bp, 14 predicted proteins | sample Whisoiple_242_MG_FD_110213 | JGI IMG/M metagenome (GOLD analysis project Ga0164306, IMG submission 110213) | Soil microbial communities amended with fresh organic matter from upstate New York, USA - Whitman soil sample_242_MG | ecosystem: Environmental > Terrestrial > Soil > Unclassified >... | reverse complement strand
GCGATCGCGCTGTCGCCGTTGCTGAGGTACTCGACGGACTGGGCCGACCAGTCGTCGACCCACCCGGTGCCCGTCGTCGTGAAGACCGCGAGCACCCGGCGGTTGAAGGCTTTGGTGCGCTTGAGCTCGGCGACCACGGCATCGGCGACGTCGGAGACCGTGCGGTCGGGCGTCCGGCCGGCATAGACCCGGATCGGCTCGATCGCGCCACGGTCGGTCGCCGCCGTGATCTGCGCGGCCGTGGGCGCGCTCGTGACGAACATCTGGCCCTGGAAGCCGAGGCTGTCCCACGACTCGAGCGACCCCGGACCGCCCGACCGCAGGGGCGACGTCGGCGCGGCCCGACCGGTCGGGGCGGTGTTGACCTGGGCCGCGACGCCGGCGAAGGCCTGCATGCCGCGGTGGAAGAGCACGCTGTCGGTCACCCACGCCGCCGCGAGGGCCACGACGACGACGGCGGTGAGCGTCGCGATCGTCTTGGGCAGCACGTGACCGGCGGCCTCGGCGAGCTGGTGGGTCGCGCCGCGCAGACCCCGCGCGATCGCGAGGAAGAGGACGGCGACGACGGCCGCGAGCGCGAGCGCCAGGGCCCAGTCGACCGGGTCGAGGGGCGTCAGCCGGACGAACGCCGCCGTGCGCGCCTGCGAACGCACGTTCGCGACCGTCAGCCCGAGGACCGCCACCGCTCCGAAGACCGGCGCTGCGACGAGCAGCCAGTGCCGGGCCTCCCCGCTCACCGTGACGTGCAGGTCGATGAGGCGGGCCACCCGACGGACGACCCACGCGACGAAGACACCGAGCGCGTAGCCGACCACGGCGCACAGGCCGCTGATGAGGCCCTGGTAGTACCACGTGCGCGGCAGCAGGCTCGGGGCCATCGACGTGAGGAAGTAGGCGGCGCCGAAGAACAGCCCGGTGCGCGACACGTGCCACCAGGCCCGGCTCGCGCCGGGCTGGATGCGCTGGTCGGACACGTCGGGCATGGATCCACAGTAGGTCGCCCCGCTGTCGCGCCGCCTCGGGTTTGGCCCCTAGGTGACGACCCCGACCCGGGCAACCAGCCGGGCACCCTGCCGGGCACCCGTCGGCCCGCCGGGGCACGATGGGGACATGCGAGCCCTCGAGAGCCGGATCACGACCTACAGCCGCGACGGGCTGCGCTTCGACGTGACCGACGCGGGGCCCCTGGGCGGTGACGTCGTCGTGCTGCTCCACGGCTTCCCGACCGACCGCACGAGCTGGGACCGGGTCGCCGCCCGGCTGCACGAGGCAGGGCTGCGCACCCTCGCCCCGGACCAGCGCGGCTACTCCCCCACGGCCTGCCCGCCGGGCCGGGACGCCTACCGCCTCGACGAGCTCGTCGCCGACGTCGTCGGTCTCATCGAGGCCTCCGGGCGGGAGCGGGTCCACCTCGTCGGCCACGACTGGGGCGGCGCCCTCGCGTGGCTCGTCGCCGGCAACCACCCGACCCGCATCGCGTCGCTGACCGTCCTGTCGACGCCGCACCCGGCCGCGATGTCGCGGGCCTGGCGGTCCGGCACCGAGCAGAAGCGCAAGTCCTGGTACATGGCGGCCTTCCAGGTGCCGAGGCTGCCCGAGCGGGCCCTCGCCGCCCGCTTCGACCGCCTCATGGCCCGTTCGGGCCTGCCGGCCGCCGACCGGAGCAGGTATGCCGTCCGGCTCGGTCACGCCGAGGCGCTCACCGGGCCGATCAACTGGTACCGCGCGGCCCGGCACTCCGGCGTCGCGGCGCACCGCGTCGCGGTGCCGACGACCTACGTCTGGGGCTCGCGCGACCCGTTCCTCGGCCGGACCGCGGCCGAGCTGACCCACGAGCACGTGACGGGCGACTACGAGCTCGTCGAGCTCGACGCGGGGCACTGGCTGCCCGAGACCCGGGATGCGGAGTCCGCCGCGGCGATCCTGCACCGGGTCGCGCGAGCCGGCTGAACGGCATACGCCCGCTCACCCGGAGGGTGACCGACGCCTCGCCCGATGCGGGGAACACGGGCGCGCGCGGGTAGGTTGCACGACCGTGAAGATCGACATCTGGTCCGACATCGTGTGCCCGTTCTGCTACCTCGGCAAGCGCCGCCTCGAGGGCGCGCTCGCGCAGTTCGAGCACGCCGACGAGGTCGAGGTGACGTGGCACAGCTTCGAGCTCGACCGCAACGCCGAGCCGGCGTCGGACGTCGCGCTCGTCGACCTCGTCGCCGCCAAGTACGGCACGACGCGCGAGCAGGCCGTCGCGCAGCACCGGTCGATGGCCGCGGCGGCCGCCGAGCTGGGCCTTGCGTTCAACTGGGAGCAGGCCCGCTACGGCAACACCTTCGACGCCCACCGGGTCGTCCACCTCGCCGCCGAGCAGGGCCTGGCCGACGCCGCCCACGAGCGCCTCATGCGTGCCTACTTCACCGACGGACTCGCGGTCGGTGACCGCGACGTGCTCGTGCGGCTCGCGACCGAGATCGGTCTCGACGAGGGCGCCGTGCGGGCCATGCTCGAGTCGGACGACTACGGCAACCACGTGCGCAGCGACGAGGCCACGGCCAAGATGCTCGGCATCGAGTCCGTCCCCTTCTTCGTCTTCGACCGGAAGTACGGCGTCTCGGGCGCCCAGCCCGTCGAGGTCTTCACCCAGGCCCTCCAGACCGCGTGGTCGACCCGGCACGAGGTGCCGGAGCCGGTCGCTGCCGGCGGCGGCTGCGGGGGCGGCTGCGGCGCGGGTGGCTGCGGCGGGGTCTGCGGCGCCTGAGGCACCTCTGAGGGGTGCCGGAGCCCTACCGTGGTCGGGTGGCCCACCCCCTGATGTTCGACGGCGCGGACCCCTATCTGGCCCGGGTCCGCGAGATCTGTCTGGCGCTGCCGGGCGCCGACGAGAAGGTGTCGCACGGGCGGCCGAGCTTCTTCACGACGAAGGTCTTCGTCACCTACGGCGGCACCGTCAAGGGCGACCACGACCCGGAGCCCTACCGCCAGTCCGTCCTCGTGCTCCCCGACGCCGCCGAGCGGCCGGCCCTGCTCGGTGACGCACGCTTCTACGACCCTGCCTACGTGGGTCCGTCCGGCTGGGTCGGGCTCGACCTGCGTGCGTGCGGCCCGCCGGAGGAGGTCGACTGGCAGGAGGTCGCCGAGCTCGTCGACGCCTCCTACCGGCTGACGGCACCGGCCCGCCTCGTGCGCGAGCTCGACGCCGGCTGAGCGCGGGCGCGCCCATCGTCCACCCGCAGCCGCGGGGCGCGTAAGGTACCGCTCGCTGGACGACGAAAGGCGCACATGGGACGGCACACCGATCCCGCGGCCATGGGGTCGCGGCGCGCCGCGGTGGTGACCCTGACGGTGTCCGCACTGCTCGTCATGGGCGGCTTCGCGATCCTCCACGAGTCCGGTGGGCTGCGTCCCGGCCACCGGTCGACGCCCTCCACGCCCTCGGTGCCGGTGGTCACCCCGAGCAGCCGCGTCGCCGACGCCACCGAGCCCGGACGCACGCCCTCGACCTCGCCGACGACACCATCGACCTCGACGTCGACGTCGTCACCCCAGCCCTCGCTCACCACCCGCGCCCCGGCTCCTCTCGTCACCGCCCAGCAGCCGGCTCCGACCTCCTCCCCGCAGCCGTCGGGAACGGCCGGCCCGAGCCCGATCGGTCCAGCGCCCTCGACGAGGCCGGCGCCGCCGGAACGGGCCGGCGTCGCCCGGCAGGTCGTGGCCCTCGTCAACGTCGAGCGCTCCCGCGCGGGCTGCGGCCCGGTGTCGGCGAACGTCGGCCTCCGACGCGCCGCGCAGGGTCACAGCGACGACATGGCGAGCCGCGACTACTTCTCGCACACGAGCCCCGACGGGGTGACCTTCGCCCAGCGGATCCGCGCCGCGGGCTACGACGGCGGCGCCATCGCCGAGAACATCGCGGCCGGCCAGACGAGCGCCAAGGAGGTCATGCGTGCTTGGATGGCGAGTCCCGGGCACCGGGCGAACATCCTCGACTGCGCCTACCGGGACCTCGGCGTCGGCTACGCGACGGGCGGCACCTACGGCACGTACTGGACCCAGGCGTTCGGCGGCTGAGCCACCCCTAGGTTGGTGCCATGCAGCCGTGGCACGCGCAGGACCGGCACGTCGTCCGACTCGACTGGGGACCCGGCGCCGCCGAGGCCCAGACGGCGTATGCCGTCGCCGCGGGCTCGCCCGTGTGCGCGGTCGTCGTCGACGTCCTCAGCTTCACGACGTGCGTGTCCGTCGCCGTCGACGCGGGCGTCCGGGTGCACCCCTACCGCTGGAAGGACGGGTCGGCCCGGGCCTTCGCCGACGGGCTCGGCGCGACGCTCGCCCGAGGTCGGTCCGAGGCCCGCGTCGACGGCGGGGTCAGCCTGTCCCCGGCCTCGATCCGAGCGGCCGGACCGCTGGGCGACCTCGTCCTGCCCTCGCCCAACGGCTCGACGACCACCGCCGTGCTGGCCGGCGCCGGGGCCGACGTCGTGGCGGCCTCGCTGCGCAACCGCGCTGCGGTGGCTGGCTGGATCGTCGACTGGCTCGACGCGTCCCGGCGGTCGCACGGTCCGGCGTCGCAGCCGGCGGTCCTCGTCGTCCCGGCCGGTGAGCGCTGGCCCGACGGGTCCCTGCGCCCGGCCGTCGAGGACCTGTGGGGTGCGGGAGCGGTCGTCGCCGCCCTGGCCGGCCTCCTCGAGCACCGAGGCGGACCCCTCCTGCTCAGCCCCGAGGCCGAGGCCGCCGGCGCGGCGTGGCTCGCCGTGGAGCACCGGGTCGACGAGGCCCTGCACGCGTGCGCGAGCGGCCTCGAGCTCGTCGAGCAGGGCTGGCCCGACGACGTGGCGGTCGCGGCCGAGCTCGATGCGTCGTCGCTCGTGCCGGTGCTGACGGACGGCGCCTACACCGCGCACCGCGCCTGAGCCGACCAACGCGGCGGCACGGCACTCGGCAAGCGGACCGCCGGCCCTACTGGCCGAGCGCCGTCCAGAAGGCCGAGGCGGCCCGGGAGGGGCGGCCGGTGCGGCGCTCCGACCAGTCGGCCGAGGTCATGAGCGCGGTGACGGCGTTGACGCCGAGCCAGCGCAGCGGCTCGGGCTCCCAGTCGCGCGATGTGCGCCCCGCCCAGGGCAGCGTCGCCAGGCCCTCGGGGTCGTCGCCGCGGATCATCGCGGCCAGCGTGCGGCCCGCGAGCGCCGAGGTGGCCACGCCGTCCCCGACGTAGCCGCCCGCGAAGGCAAGCCCGGTGTGGCGGTCGTGACGGACCGATGGGAACCAGTCGCGCGGCACGCCGAGGTTGCCGCCCCAGGCATGCGTGAAGGTGACGCCGTCGAGGACGGGGAAGAGCTCGAGGAGGATCCGGCGCAGGGCTGCGTGGACGCGCTCGTCGCGGTCGTAGAGCGGGGAGACCTTGGACGCGTAGTGGTAGGGAGCGCCCCTGCCGCCGAAGGCGATCCGTCCGTCCCGGGTGCGCTGGCCGTAGATCGTCAGGTGCCGGTTGTCGGCGAAGGTCGTGCGCTTGTCGAGGCCGATCTGCGCCCAGGTGTCGTCGGGCAGCGGCTCCGTCGCGGTCATGAGCGAGTAGATCGGTGCGATGGCGCGGCGGCGGCCCGCGACGGTCGGCGTGTAGCCCTCGGTCGCGAGCACGACGTGCTCGGCACGCACCGTGCCGTGCGGCGTGACGACCCGTCGGCTGCGCACGTCGACGGCCGTCGTGCGCTCGTGGACGACGACGCCGCGGCGCTCGACGGCGTCGGCGAGCCCGCGGACGAGCAGCGCCGGGTGGATGGCGGCACAGTGCGGGGTGAACGAGCCGCCGAGCGCGTCGCGGACGCCGGCGACCGCGGTGACCTCGTGCGCGTCGAGGAGACGGTGGTCGTCCTCGCCGAAGCCCCACTCGCGATGGTCGGCGACCTCCTCGCGGACCCGTTCGAGCTGGGCCGGGTTGCGCGCGACGGAGAGGTAGCCACCCTGCTCGAAGTGGCAGTCGATGCCCTCCGCGTCGGCGATCCTGCCGACGTCGGCGACCGTGTCGTGGAGCAGGTGCTGCATCCGCACCGCCGCGTCGCGCCCGCGCTCGGCGGCCATCCTCTTGAGCGACGCGGGGAAGAGGGCCGAGCACCAGCCACCGTTGCGGCCCGAGGCGCCGAAGCCGGCCACCTCCTTCTCGATGACGGCGACCCGGATCGTCGGGTCGGCAGCGACGAGGTGGTAGGCCGTCCACAGGCCCGTGTAGCCGGCCCCGACGACGGCGACGTCCACGTCGATGTCGGTGTCGAGCGAGGGGCGCGGCTCGATGTCGTCGATCGTGTCGTGCCAGAGGCTGAGGCCGCGGTAACCGCTCGGGGGCATGGGCGGGATCATGCCACCTCCCGGGCCCTCCGCAAGCCCTGGGAACCTGTGCCTTTTCGCTTGAATCCCCTTCCAACACCTACGGAATCCGCGGTCCGGCGAGGTTTGGGCCATCACTTCCGCCGCGTCGCTCGGCGGGGCATGATGCGGGCATGAGCACCGTGGACCGCGCCCGTCTCGCCGAGCTGCACGCCCGAGAGCGGACAGCCTTCTCCGGGGCGCGGCCACGCTCCCGGACCCTGGCCGAGCAGGCGGCCGCGCACATGCCCGGTGGTGTCCCGATGAGCTGGATGGTCAAGTGGCCGGGCGACTTCCCGGTCTTCGTCGAGCACGCCGAGGGGGCGCACTTCACGTGCGTCGACGGCATCGACCACGTCGACCTCTGCCTCGGTGACACGGGGGCGATGATGGGGCACTCCCCCGCGCCGACGGTCGAGGCAGTGACCCGTCAGCTCTCCCGCGGGATCACGACGATGCTGCCCACCGAGGACGCCATCGCGGTCTCGGCCGGTCTCGCCGAGCGATTCGGTCTGCCCTACTGGCAGTTCACCCTCACCGCCACGGACGCCAACCGCCACGCGATCCGCTACGCCCGCCACCTCACCCGTCGCAGCAAGGTCGTCGTCCACAACTGGTGCTACCACGGCTCCGTCGACGAGGCCTTCGCGACGGTGGGCCCGGACGGCTCGACGGTCGACCGGCGCAGCAACATCGGCGCCCCGGTCGACACGTCGGAGACGACGCGGGTCGTCGAGTTCAACGACCTCGAGGCGCTCGAGCGCGCCCTGGCCCACGGCGACGTCGCGGCGATCCTCGTCGAGCCGGCCCTGACCAACATCGGCATCGTGCTGCCCGACCCCGGCTACAACGAGGGCGTGCGCGAGCTCGCCACCCGCTACGGCGCGCTGCTCGTCAACGACGAGACGCACACGATCTGCGCGGGCCCCGGCGGCTACACCGGCGCCCACGGTCTCGATCCCGACCTGCTCGTCATCGGCAAGTCCATCGGTGGCGGCATCCCCTGCGGCACCTTCGGTTTCACCCGGGACATCGCCGACCGCATCGCTCGATCCATCGAGCTCGAGGACATCGACGTGGGCGGCATCGGCGGCACGCTCGCCGGCAACGGGCTGTCGATGGCAGCCATGAAGGCCACGCTCGAGCAGGTCATGACCGCCGAGGCGTTCGAGCACATGGTGCCGCTCGCCGACGCATGGGCCGACGGGGTGCAGGCCGGCATCGACGCGGTCGGCGCCGACTGGCACGTCACGCGGCTCGGCGCGCGGGCGGAGTACAACTTCTCAGGCCGACCCTCGCACGACGGCCAGGAGGCGCACGACGCCGACGACTTCGAGCTGCAGCAGTACCTCCACCTCTACGCCCTCAACCGCGGGATCCTCCTGACGCCCTTCCACAACATGGCGCTGATGAGCCCGGCCACGACCACCGCCGACGTCGAGGCGCACACGACGATGTTCGGCGAGTGCCTCCGCGAGCTCTTCGCCTGAGCCGTCACGGCCCGGGCGTCACGCCACCCGGGCCGGGCGACCGAACCGCGTGGCCACTCCGGGTGACCACAACGCGCGCAGCCGCGGCCCGGCCGGGGTGACACCGCTCGCCCCGAGAAGGTCGTCGGCGAGCTCGACGACGTCGGCGGCATACAACGGCCACGGCCCGTGCTCGTTGGGCACCCAGAGCGTGCGCCGGGCGACGCGGGTGTGGGCGCCCCAGCGGGCCGTGAGCCAGGTCTCGAGCGGCGTCGGCTCGACCGGCTCACCGACGCGGACCGTGAGGTGGCTGCGCAGTCCGCGGGCCGGGGCTCGGCGCCGGCTCGTGTAGGTGAAGACGTCACCGTCGCGGCGCAGCCGCATCCGGGCCCACGTGTAGGGGATCCCGAGGCCGGCGCGAGCGCCGAGGACGACGAGGGCGCGCTCGGTCTCGAGCGAGCGGAAGAGCACCCCGTGCCGCCCGGCGTCGTCGACGGAGTAGAGCCGGATGTTCGTCTCGAGGAAGCTGCCGAGCCAGGGCAGCCGAGGTGAGGGCGCCCGACCGAGCCGCATGCCGTCCATGACGAAGGGGACGAGCGCGACGTACGTGCGCCCGTCGGCGAAGACGTCCGGGCGCGTCCCCGCAGGAAAGAGGTGGCGCACGGAGCCCGGGTCGACGGGCCAGTGGACGAACGTCAGGTCACGCCAGACCTGGTCGAAGACGACGGGCGGGCGCAGCGGCGGGGGCGCCACGGGATAGCCGTCCAGCGACGGGACGGCATCCACGGGCAGGTCCACGACCCCATCGTCACACGCGTGGCGGCCACCGACCCTCGACACGCGTCAGGAGCCCGGAGGGGCGTCGTAGCGGGACCGCTCCTCCTCGGACGGGGCGTGCCACCACGGCAGGTAGGCGTCGAGCTGCGCGCGCGTGATCGGCACGGAGCCGGGGGACCCGTCGCGGTTGCGACGCTCGATCCGCGCCCAGAGCTCCTCGACGGGCAGGTCGAGCACGTGCAGCTCGACCCCGACGCCGAGGGCCCGGGCCGCGACGCGCTTCTCCTCACGCTCCGCCTCGGCCCAGAGCCCGTACTCGAGCACGACGCTCACGCCGAGGCGCAGGAGCCGTTGGGTGTCGTCCCAGAGCCGGTGCTCGAGCAGGTCTCGGAAGGTGCCGTCGAGCGGGTCGATGCGCAGGTCTCGCAGCCACTCGTCGGGGCTCATCCGCACGGCGGGACGCTCGGTCTCGAGACGCCTCGCCAGCGTCGTCTTGCCCGCGCCGGGCAGCCCGACGACGAGGACGAGCCGCGGTCCCTCACCAGTCATGCCGTCAGGCTGACACACTCGCAGCGACGACGTGCACGAGCGACGGAGGACCGACGATGACCGTGGAGACACCGGCAGGCAGCACCCGCCGCCGCACGACGAAGCTCGGGATCGTCGGGGCCGGCGCCGTCGGCGCCACGCTGGCGTATGCCGCGTTGATGCGTGGTGTCGCCCAGAACGTCGCGCTCTTCGACGTCAACAGCGCCAAGGTGCGCGCCGAGGCGCTCGACCTCAGCCACGGCATCCAGTTCGTTCCGATGGCTCACGTCGACGGCTCCGACGACGTCGAGGTGCTGGCCGACTCCGACGTCATCGTCTTCACGGCGGGGGCCAAGCAGAAGCCCGGGCAGTCCCGGCTCGACCTCGCCGAGTCGACGATCCGCGTCATGCGGGCGATCCTGCCGCGGCTCGTCGAGGTCGCTCCCGACGCCGTGCACGTCATGGTGACCAACCCCGTCGACGTCGTGACGTATGCCGCGCTCCAGGTGTCCGGGCTGCCGGCCGAGCGGCTCTTCGGATCGGGCACGGTCCTCGACTCGTCGCGGCTGCGCTTCCTCCTCGCCGGGCACACGGGCGTCGCAGCCCAGAGCGTCCACGCGTACGTCATCGGCGAGCACGGAGACTCCGAGCTGCCGCTGTGGTCGTCCGCGACCATCGGCTCCGTGCCGCTCCTGCAGTGGCGCACGTCGGACGGACGCATCGCGCTCGACGAGGAGGCCCGCGACCGCATCGCGACCGACGTCGTGCAGTCGGCCTACCGCGTCATCGAGGGCAAGGGCGCGACGAACTACGCGATCGGCCTCGCCGCCACGCGCATCATCGAGGCGGTCCTCTACGACGAGCGCCGCATCCTGCCCGTCTCGTCGCTGCTCGACAGCTACTACGGCATCAGCGACGTCTGCCTGTCGGTGCCGGCGATCGTCCACGCCGGCGGCGTCGGCGACCGGGTCGAGGTGCCGATGACCTCCGCCGAGCTGTCGGGCCTGCGGGCGTCCGCGGATGCCGTGCGTGCGACGGCCCGGCGCTTCGGTTTCTGACGACGTGGTGGACGTGCGAGGGGTGCCGCGTCCGGGTGCCGTGACGGCGCTCGGCGGCGGGATCGTCCTTGCCCTCGTTCTCGGCGTGGCCGGCTGCGCGGGCGGCGGAGGGGCTCCCGCGGACGCCCCGACCAGACTGGCCCGCACCTTCGACCTCCAGGCGCACCGCGGCGGCGCGGACCTCACGTCGGAGAACACGCTGGAGGCCTTCTCGCGCGCGCTCGACATCGGCGTCACGACCCTCGAGCTCGACGCGCAGGTCACCCGTGACGGTGCCGTCGTCGTCGCCCACGACAACCGGGTCAACCCCGACACGTGTCGCGACACGTCGCCCGCGGGCCCGTCCGACGACCTCTTTCCCTACTCCGGCAAGCCCTTCCGGCTCCTGACGCTCGCGCAGGTGCGCACGCTCGACTGCGGCTACCAACCGACCCCCGACCACCCGGACCAGCGCGCCGTGTCCGGCGCGACGGTGCCCGAGCTCCGCGAGGTCGTCGACCTGCTGCGCGAGCGCGGTGCCGACGACGTCGGGCTCAACGTCGAGATCAAGGTGCAGGCGGACGACCTCGGGCTCACCGTGCCGCGCGCCGAGTACGCGGCGAAGGTGTGGGCGGTGCTCGACGAGGGCGGCGTCGCGGGCCGGGCGACGATCCAGTCGTTCGACTGGGCGAGCCTGACCGCGGTCCACCGCATCGCGCCCCGAGCCCGGCTCGTCGCCCTCGTCTCCCCCGAGCGGCTCGAGCGGGGCAAGGAGGGCGCGTCCCCGTGGCTGGGCGGCATCGACATCGACGACGTGGGCGGCGACGTCGTGGGCGCCGCCTCCCGCCTCGCCGGTGTCGTCGCCCTGTCGCCGCGGGAGGACCTCCCCGTCGATGCCGCGCTCGTCCGCTCGGCGCACGCCGCGGGGCTCGCCGTGGTGCCGTGGACCGTCGACGACGAGGACGACATGGGTCATCTCGTCGACCTCGGCGTCGACGGTCTCATCACCAACCGCCCCGACCTGCTCCGCACCGTGCTGACCCAGCGCGGCCTCGCGACACCCCCGTCCCATCCCGCAGCCGGGTGAGGCCCGCCGGGACGCCCCGGAGCATGATGGGGCTGTGAGCACGTCCGCCGCCTTCGACGCCGACCCGGCACCCGGCACGGCACCCGACCCGTCGGGCATCCCGCCGGCGCGGGCGACGTACCACCACGGTGACCTGCGCCGGGCCCTGCTCGAGGCGGGCACCGACCTCGCCCGCGAGGGCGGGCCCGACAAGGTCGTCCTGCGCGAGGCGACGCGCCGCGTCGGGGTCTCAGCCAATGCGGCATACCGCCACTTCGCCGACCGTGACGCGCTGCTGGGCGAGGTCGTCTCCCGCGCCCAGGCGCGTGCCGCTGACGTCATCGGCGCCACGATGGACGCCGTGCCCGACGACCTCGAGACGGGCCAGCGGGCGCGTGCCCGCTTCCGGGCCGTCGGCGTCGGCTACCTGCGCTTCGCCATGGACGAGCCGGGCCTGTTCCGCGCGGCCTTCGCCGTGCCGGTCGACCTCAGCCGGGCCGCCTCCCCGGACGCGGCCGGCACGCGCGGGCGCACCCCCTTCCAGCTGCTCGCCGACTCCCTCGACGCCATGGTCGACGCCGGCGTCATGTCCGACGACGAGCGTCCCGGTGCCGAGCTGCTCGCGTGGTCGGCCGTCCACGGCATGGCGATGCTCGCCCTCGAGGGCCCGCTGCGCGACCTGCCGCCCGGCGCCGTCGACGAGCTCGCGCCGCGCCTCGTCCGCATGGTCGACCTCGGACTCGGCCTCTCCGACGGCGCGGTCTGAGCGGCACGCACCGACACCTAGGGTGGGCGGGTGACCAGCGAGACCCGCGACAGCACCGGCTTCGAGCTCGACCGCGACACCCCGGCCTTCTACCGCCGGCTGGACCATGGCCGCTACGCCCCGACCGTGCACGTGCAGGGCGCCTGGCGCGACGACGAGCAGCACATGGCTCCCGTCAGCGGCATCCTCGCCCACGAGATCGACCTCCACGAGCCACGCGAGGGGATGCAGCTGGCGCGCATCTCCTTCGACATCCTCGGCATGATCCCGGCGCGACCGAGCCGGGTCGAGGTGCGCACGACGCGCCCCGGTCGCACCATCGAGCTCGTCGAGGCGACGATGCTCGTCGACGACCGCCCCGTCGTGCGCGCCCACGCGTGGAGGCTCGCCGCCCACGACTCCGAGCCCGTGGCCGGCGTGGAGCTCGAGCCGATCCCCCGGCCCGACGAGATGCGCCCCTGGGAGGGGGCCGACACCTGGGAGGGCGGCTACATCGAGGGGCTCGAGTTCCGGGTCGACGCCGAGCGTCGCCCGGGCCGGACCCGGGCCTGGATCCGCGCGCTCAACCCCCTCGTCGACGGCGAGACCTGCTCTCCCACAGCCGATCTCGTGCGCCTCGCCGACACCGCCAACGGCATCGCCGTGCGCGTCTCGCCGCGGGAGTGGATGTTCCCCAACGTCGACCTCAGCGTGCACCTCTTCCGCGAGCCGGTCCGCGGGTGGGTCGGTTTCGACACCCGGGTGACGATGGGCCCGACAGGTCTCGGGCTGACCTCGACGACGTTGCACGACGAGCGCGGCCCCGTCGGTCGCGCCGAGCAGATCCTCACGGTCCGCCGCCTCCCGGGAGCCTGACCCCCTCCCCTCCCGACCGGTCGCCGGACCGCGACAACCTTTCGGCGCGCCGACGCGTCTGGGGAGGTGTCGGCACGCCGCGCCAAAGCCCGGTTGGCCTGCCACAATGAAGGGCGCGATCGCGCCGACTCACACCCGCCGTCGCGCGGTCAGGACACCAGGGGACACCATGAGGACCATCCGCATGGACAGGAATCGCACCGTGGGCAGCGTCGCTGCCACGCTCGCGGTCTTCGCACTCGCCGTGACGGCTCCGGCCGCCCGCGCCGACGACCTGACCGGCACGCCGACACCGCCCGGCGCCTCGACGTCCACGGGCTCGACGGGATCGACCGGGGGAAGCACCGTCGCCGACGCCACGACGACCACGACCTCCAGCAGCACGACGACGACCACGACGACGCCGTCCACCACGACGTCGACCACGACGACGTCGAGCCCCACGACGACGACCCCGCCGCCGCCCGCACCGAGCCCCGTCGTCATCGCTGCCGGCAGCTCCGGCTGGAAGGTCAAGGACCTCCAGGTGCGCCTGCGCCTCGTCAAGGCGTCGTACTGGACGTATGCCGTCTCCGGCTACTACGGCTGGACGCTCGGCCAGAAGGTCCTCGCCTTCCAGATCGACCAGTCACTCCCTCGCACCGGCGTCGTCGACCAGCGCACCTGGAGCCGACTCGTCGCCCTCACCGCGACCACGACCCGTCTCAAGGAGGGCTCGTCCGGCTACGCCGTCAAGGACCTCCAGTCGCGCCTGCGTGCCGTCAAGGCGTCCTACTGGTCCTACGCCGTGTCCGGCTACTACGGCTGGACCCTCGGCCAGAGGGTGCTCACCTTCCAGCGCGACCAGAACCTCCCCCAGTCCGGGGTGCTCGACCAGCGCACGTGGAGCCGGCTCGTCTCGATGTCGACGTCCCCGGTCGTGCTCGGCCGCACGACGGCCGCCGCCAACGTCCGCGAGCTCCAGCGACGCCTCGGCGCCAAGGGCCTCTGGCCGTATGCGTTCTCCGGCACCTACGGCTGGACGCTCGGCCAGAAGGTGCTCGCCTTCCAGCGCGCCTACGACGTGCCGCAGTCGGGTGTCGTCGACAGCCGCACGTGGGCGCGCCTGCGGGCCCTGACCTACACGCCCGGCAGCTTCGACCAGCACCGCTACTACGCGGGCCTGCGCCCGCTCGTGCCGACGCTCTCCTCGCTCGACAAGCGCTGCCGCACGGGCCGGGTCATGTGCGTCGACAAGTCGACCCGCACCCTGACGTGGGTCGTGAACGGCAAGCCGCTCACGGCCATGTGGGCCCGCTTCGGTCGTCCCGGCAAGGAGACGCGCGAGGGCACCTTCAGCGTCTCCCGGAAGTACGAGTACGTCATCTCCAACCTCTACTTCACGCCGATGCCCTACTCGATGTTCTTCTCCGGCGGCCAGGCCGTGCACTACTCGTCGAACTTCGCGCGGCTCGGCTACGCCAGCGCGAGCCACGGCTGCGTCAACATCGCCGACCACGCGCAGGTCAAGGCGCTCTTCTTCGCGGTGCGCATCGGTGACAAGGTCGTCGTCTACCCCTGAGCGGGCGGCCTTGCCGACAGAGCAAACCCGATCAAGTACGCGTGGGGCCGGGTCGCGCAGGATCGTGACGTGACCGGCTCCCGTGACACCTTCAGCGCCTGGCTGGACGTGCTCGTCGACACCCTCGACGAGCCCGACCTGACCGGCGAGCAGATCGCGGGCCGGCTGCACCTGTCACGGTTCCACCTCGACCGCATCGTCAG
>Ga0164306_10000640_pt1 | contig 14639 bp, 15 predicted proteins | sample Whisoiple_242_MG_FD_110213 | JGI IMG/M metagenome (GOLD analysis project Ga0164306, IMG submission 110213) | Soil microbial communities amended with fresh organic matter from upstate New York, USA - Whitman soil sample_242_MG | ecosystem: Environmental > Terrestrial > Soil > Unclassified >... | reverse complement strand
TCATCAGCCCGCCCGCCTCCGCGTGCTCACGCCCTCCATATATCGCGGGGATCGCGTGACGCATCGCCGCCAGCGACAATTGGAGACGGCGGCTGTTGAGGAATGGGTCCTCGCCGACGAACAAGGCGTCGGGACGCTCGCGTGCCAACGTCGTAAAGGCCGAGTCGATCTCGCGGCTGGTGCTCGCGTGGACTACCTGAATATGCAATCCGATGGCGCCGGCAGCCTGTTCCACGTCTCGCAACGTGGTCTCGGTAGCCACAGCGTTGGCCGGATTGACGAGCGCCGCAACACGGGTGGCTGCAGGTACCAACTCACGAAGCAGCCCCAGCTGTTTCGCCGCCAATTCGCGATTGAGAAAGTTGATCCCTGTCAGGTTGCCGCCCGGCCGAGCGAGGCTGACGACAAAACCCAGACCAACCGGGTCCGAGGAGGTGAGGAAGACGATAGGGATCGTCGTGGTTGCAGCCTTGGCCGCAATCGTCACGTTGGGACCTCCGCTCGCGACGATCACGGCAGCTGGCCGGCGAACCAGTTCGTCCGCCAGCGCCGGCAGCCGATCGAATTGGCTCTCGGCCCAGCGGTAGACAACAATGACGTTCTCGCCCTCGATAAAGCCGCTGTCTTTAAGGCCTTGGCGAAATCCGCGCAGACGGTCCGCTAACGCGTCAGGTGATCGGCTGTCGAGGAACCCGATCACCGGCATCGCCGGCTGCTGCGCCCGCGCCACCAGCGGCCATGCCGCCGCGCCGCCGAGCATCGTGATGAACTCGCGGCGTTCTAACCAATTCATGTGATTCCAAGGGCTTGCGTTGTCAGGGCGCGCCTAAAGCGCTCATTGACACCTTTAGCATATTTCGCCCGGTGTCTGGGACGCGGCCCGTTCCCGCCGTGGAGCGCGCGCGATGAAGCGGCGATCGTCATCGAGGAAGGCGGTTTATGAGACTAGCCCCATAAAGCGCCGCCGCTCGACCGAAGCAGCGGAAGCCGGGGTTTATGAGACTAGCCCAATGAGAAGGGAAGTGCGGACTCCGATAAAGGGCGGCAAGCGACGTTGTATGCAATGCACCGGTAGCGTCGCCCTAGCGAAGCTGATGCTCCCAGGAACTACAGTCGCCGGCGAACTCATGAACGAACACGATCGGAGCGCCCGCCCCGACTTCTTCATAATAGAGCTTCACGCCATCATCGGTGGTGAGGTGGGGCATTCGAATCTCCCGGAGTGATGCAAAACTATGCATCGCGAAAGTGCGGTATTCCGAAATAGCCGATTTCAGCAGCAATGTCTGCATGCTGCCCGGATGGTTGGCGCCAACGGTCATACCCGCACCAGTGCCGCCCGTTGCGGTGCAAAAAGCTGGGGACTATCATCGAACGATTGTGGAAACTGGTAGGCGCTAATCGGGGAGATTGTCATGAAAGTTCTACGCAGCCTCATGTTTGCGTTTGTCGCGGCTCTTGCCGCTGGAGACGCCTTGGCACAAGCCGACTTGCGCGCGCCGTTGCCGCAACCGCTCAAGGTCAAACTGGGCATGCTCAACGTGCCGGCGCTGTCGCCGCTCTGGCTACTGCCCGAGGAGGCGGCCAAGTACAACATCCAGATCGAAATGGTAATGTTCCAGCGCTTCTCCGACACGCGCACCGCGCTCGTCTCGGGCGACCTCCAGCTCACCGCGTTCGGGCCGCAGGACATCTCGCTCGCGCTCGGGCAGGGAGCGAAATCCTTGGTCGGCGTCGCGGGCCTTGGCCAGGGCAACGATTGCCTGCTCGTGCGCAAGGGCGAGGACGTCAAGGACTGGAAGGACATGGCCGACAAGCGCATCGGCATCGGCGCCGGCTCGATCTCGTGGCTGAAATTCGCGGCCGGGGTCCAGGAGAATGCGCTGCAGTACAACGCTTTGAAGATCGTCAACATCGTCGGCGGCGGCGGCAACTATCTCGCCGCCCTGCAAAGAAAGGAAATCGACATGGCCGTGGTGTGGCAGCCGTTCTGCGCCCAGGCGATCGTCGATGGCTACGGCGCCTATGCCACGCTCGACCACAACCACACCAAGACGGTCGGCGGCCAGATCGCGGTGCTGGCCGTGAACCGCCCGTTCATGGAGAGAAATCGTGACGCCGTGCAGCGTCTCGTGGTCTCCTACATCGACTCGCTCGAATTGGCGCGCAAGGACACGGAGCGCTGGGCGCGCATCTACGCCGAGAAAGCGGGGTTGCCGGAGCCCGTCGCGGCGGAGGCGATCCGCACCACCCAGCTCGATGCCACGCTGCCGCTCGAAACCATCAAGCGCATCTCGAAGTTCCTCTCCGACAACGGCGTGATCACGCGCGACGTGTCTGGCGAGGTCGCCGACAACTACGATTACGATTTCCTGGCGAAGGCGACCGGCAAGTCGCCAGAACAACTCGGCCTGAAGCAGTAGCGTGGCGAAGTTACGGTTTCCAGCGCCCTGGTTTGTTATCCTGCCGCTCCTGCTGCTCGCGCTGTGGCACTTTACGGTGGCTCGGCAGTGGGTGGCGGCGGGTATCATTCCATCGCCCGAGCAGGTGGTGCGCTCCTGGCACACCTGGATCTTCGGCCGCGGCGGCGGGATGATGCTCTCGCCTTATTCCGGCACCTGGCTCGACAATGTCACCTATTCGAGCCGGCGCGTGCTGCAAGGGTTTGGCCTTGCCGCACTGGTGGCGATCCCGCTCGGCCTGATGATCGGCTGGAGCCGGCTGGCGGCGCGGATGATCGATCCGACTGTGCAGCTTTTTCGCCCGGTGCCGATCACGGCCTGGCTGCCGTTCGCTATCGCGGTGTTCGGCATCTATGACGCGAGCGCGCTATTCCTGATCGGGCTCGGCGCCTTCTATCCGATCGTGGTGAACACCACACACGGGGTGCGTGACACCAACCTGTTGCTGCTTCGTGCCGCCCGCATGCTCGGCGCCGGCCCCATCACGGTGCTCGCCAAAGTCGTTTTCCCGTCGGCGCTGCCGTCGATCTTCACCGGGCTGCGGCTCGGCATCGGGGTCGCCTGGACTGCAGTGATCGTGGCCGAGATGATCGCAGTGAAGTCCGGCCTCGGCTACGTGCTGTGGGACGCTTACTACGTGGGGCGCATGGACATCTGCGTCGCGACGATGTTCTCGGTCGGGCTGCTCGGGTTCCTCTCCGATCAAGTCATCGTTGGGATCGGTCGGCTCGTGCTGCGCTGGCGCACGCTCGAGGCGCATGCATGATTGAGATCAAGGGCGTCATGAAGGAGTTCGCCAAGGGCGAGCGCCGCGTACTCGCGATTGAGGACTTCAGCCTCAACGTCGCCGAGCGGGAATTCGTCGCGATTCTCGGCCCCTCCGGTTGTGGTAAGTCGACGCTGCTCAACATGGTCGCCGGCTTCGACAGTCCGACGCGCGGCATCGTGCGAGTGGATGGAAAGGAGATTGCCGAGCCATCGCCCCAGCGCGGCGTCGTGTTCCAGGAGCCAGCCCTGTTTCCCTGGTTCTCGGTGATGGAAAACGTGGTGTTCGGGCCGAAGACGCAGGGGCAGAAGGCCGCCGGATATCGCCCGCGCGCCGAGCAGATCCTTGAGCAGGTGGGGCTGCGCGGCTTCGAAGGCAGCTATCCGGCGGAGCTATCCGGCGGCATGCGCCAGCGTGTCGGGATCGCGCGAGTGCTCATCATGCAGCCGCAGGTGCTGCTGATGGATGAGCCGTTCGGCAGCCTCGATGCGCAAACCCGCATGTTGATGCAGGAACTGCTACTCCAGGTATGGGAACAGCACCATCAAACGGTGCTCTTCATCACGCACGACATCGAGGAAGCGCTGCTGCTCGCCGATCGCGTCTGCGTCATGACTGCTCGGCCCGGCCGTATCAAGAAGAACATCGATGTGCGAATCCCACGGCCGCGTGCCATCGAGGTGACGACGTCGCCGGAGTTCAACGCGCTGCGCCGCGAGGTGCTGGCACTCATCCGTGAGGAAAGTGAGCAAGCGGCGATGTACTCGGCGAGCCGTTGAACGGAAATCTTAAGGGAATCACAAATTGTGTCTCCCATTGATACCAGGGGCTCGCAGCTACTGTGGCTTTAGGCCCGAAGTCCGGACAAGTTCTGTCCGCTCTTGGATGTCTTTGCGCAGCATTGCGTCGAATTCTGACACCGTCATCACCATTGGCACCGCTCCCTGAGTTGCCCACCCCTCCCTGACCTCCGGCTTGGCGATGATCTTGTTGATCTCGATGTTGAGCAGGTTCACGATTTCCTTCGGCGTTCCTGCCGGCGCCACAACTCCGCCCCAGATGCCTGCGGTCTCGAACCCGCTCAGTCCTGCTTCGCCCATCGTGGGCACATCCGGAAGTATCGGCGAGCGCGCTCCGCCTGTGACTCCTAACGCGGTGAGCTTGCCGCCGAGCACATTCGGCGCTGAAATCGAGATGGCGTCGAACATGACTTGCACGTGTCCGCCCATGACGCTGGAGCGCATTTCTCCAGCCGCGCGATGCGGCACGTGCACGATGTCCGTGCCGCTCTTGGCTTTGAACAATTCTGCAGCCATGTGGTAGGCGGTGCCCTGGCCGGACGACGCGTAACTGAACTTGCCCGGGTTCTGCTTGGCGAGTGCAATGAACTCCCTCAGGTTCTTAGCCGCCAAGGAAGGTGTTACGACCAGCATCAGGTCGGTATAGTTTATTGGAGCGACCGCCACGAAATCGCGCATGAGCTGGTACGGCTTGTTAGGCATCAACGACTCGTTGGTGGTGTGGGTGTCTGACATCACCAGCAGTGTGTAGCCGTCTGGCGCCGCCTTTGCGGCCTCGCTGGTGCCGATGATCGAACCGGCCCCCGGACGGTTTTCGACAATAAAGGATTGCTTGAGCGTTTCGCTCAGATGCTGTGCCAGCACGCGCGCCGCAGTATCAGCTGGCCCGCCTGCGCCAAATGGCACGATGATGCGCACCGTGTGGGACGGGTAGGTTTGGGCGGATGCCTGCCAAGCCGGAAACAACAGGGCAAAAAGCAGACTCAGCGCTGGGATGCGTGGGGCAAGAGCCATTGACGATCTCTCCAACCGGAGGATTTGTTGAAATAAAAAAATTTGCCGCAACGCGGCTTCGGTGAGAAGTTTGCAAGCTGTTGACAGCCATCAGACGACCGGACAATAGTCCGCGCTAGATTGGTAGTAAATAGAAGCGTCATGTAGCCAAAGGCCATCATTGCCGCCCGGAACATCAGCCTCGGCCGCTACGCGAATGCCTACTTGCAGGCTTCGCTCAAGGCGATGGACGATGTGCTGAGCACGCTCAAGCGCGAGGGCAAGTCTCAATTCTTTGCACGACCGGCTGGCGTCGTTCGAGGAGCGCCAGCGCGTCGTCCAGAAAGAGAAGTTGAGCGGTCTGAAACGCTTTACACCAACGGATCGACGGCGGCCGACAAATGACAAAACCATGGGACGGAATCATCTCTGAGGACGAGCAGCGTGCGTACCGCGCGGCAGGCTTCGGCCGACCGACCGGGTTCGGGACAAACCCGGCACTGCTCATTATCGATGTCCAATACCGGACCACCGGCACAGTGTCGCGTCCGTTCTGGGAATCGATCAACGAGTTTCCGACCTCTTGCGGAGAAGTCGCCTGGCGCGCCGTCGACAAGATCCAAACGTTGCTTGCGCTGTTCCGCGAGCGCAACTGGCCCGTCCTCTATCCCTACGTTTCGCCTAAGACCACATTCGATTCCGGACGGCTGTCGGACAAGGTTCCGGCGATCATGAACATCGAGACGAAAGGATATGAATTCGTCGCCGAGGTCGCTCCCCGCCCGAACGACGTCCTGCTGCCCAAGAAGCATCCCAGCGCGTTCTTTGGCACGCCGCTCGCCAGCTATCTCATCAATCTGCGTGCTGACACCGTCGTCGTGACCGGATGCACGACCAGCGGCTGCGTCCGCGGATCGGTCGTCGATGCCTTCGCCTATAATTTTCGTGTCGCCGTTCCGAACGACGCCGTCTACGACCGCAGCGCCGCGTCGCATGCGGTCAATTTGTTCGACATGTCGGAGAAGTACGCCGATGTCATGACCACGGAGGAGTGCGCGCAAAAGCTGCGCGCGATCAACTCCTGATCGATTAGGATTTAATGGGCGGGCGCGATTTGACCGGAGCCTTGTTGCCGAAGGCATCGGGTGCGCTTCGCAACCTCTTGATTAACGCAAGCGCGACGGGCTGGATGCCCTGGCGCGACATCGTGGATCAAGCCGTTGCTTGAGCGCACGACGCGTCGTCGAAAAAATGGAGTGGAGATATGGTGAGTTGCGATTTGGTCGTCCGCGGCGGAGATGTCATTCTACCTTCGCATGGGCTTACCACATGTGACATCGCTATCACCGACGGACGCTTCGCGGCGGTCCTCGCTCCCGGCGTTGCGTGCTCTGCGAAAGAAGAGGTCTCGGCCAGCGGCCTGGTGGTATTTCCCGGCGCGGTCGATGCGCACCTCCACCTCGGTCACGGTCGTGACATCGCGCAGCCGCGCGTTGCTCTCGACGCGGACCAGGAAACTGCCGCAGCCGCGCGCGGCGGCATCACGTCGTTCATGCCCTACGTGATGGCGACGGAGCCTTTCGACAAGATTTTTCCGGCGATCCTCGACGTGAGCCATGCAGGCGCGCGCATCGACTTCGCCTATCATTTCGTGATCTCGACCGAGGAACAACTCGCCGACGTGCCGAAGTACGTGAGCGACCTCGGCGTTTCCACGTTCAAGATTTTCTTGAACATCCGGGGCGGCGAGGGCAAGCGGCTCGGCCTGCCGGATATCGATGATGGATTTCTCTTTCGTCTTTGCGAAGCCGCTGCGGCGAGCGGCGGGCAGGTCTGCCCGCATCCGGAAACGATCGAAATGTCGTGGCCGTTGCGCGACCGACTGATGGCCAAGGATCCGGAGGGCAAGGGCGGGCTGGCGATCTGGAATGGCAGCCGTCCGCCGTTTGTCGAGGCCGATGCGGTCCAACATGCCGCGTATGTCGCGGGCGTTGCCGGAGCGAGGATGTACATCGTCCATGTTTCGTCCCAGGAGGCGCTCGAGGCCGGATTGCGCCAGCGCCGCTCCGGTTCGCGTATCGCCCTGGAAACTTGCCCGCACTACCTGACGCACGACGTCACCTGGAAGGGCGGCGATATCGCCAAGATCAATCCGCCACTCCGTGAGGCGGCCGACGTGGAGGCGCTTTGGAAGGGCGTGCTCGACGGTCACATCGACACGGTCGCGACCGATCACGTTCACCGCGACGCCGGCTCGAAGGAGGGCGGCATCTGGAAGGCTTCGCCGGGCTGTCCCGGACTCGAAACCCTGCTGCCCGTTGTTCTCAGCGAAGGCCACCACAAGCGGGGACTTCCGCTGTTCCGGGTTGCCGATCTGGTCGCGCGCAATCCCGCTCACTTGATGGGGCTCGGCGACCGCAAGGGCGCGATCGAGCCAGGCTTCGACGCCGATCTCACGTTTGTAGACCTGAACAAGACATGGACGCTCAAGGGCAGCGATACCGCGTCCAGTGCTGGATACTCAATTTACGACGGCTGGAAATTCAAGGGCGAGATCGTCCACACGGCGGTGCGAGGTCGCTGGGTGTTGCGCGACGGAGCGCTCTTGGACGATGCGGTCGGGCACGGCCGGTACCTGCACCGCCAACCTTTCACCTCTCAGATCTAGGGCAAGCCAATGGACCTGCAACTCGCCGGCAAGGTCGCACTCGTGACAGGGGCCAGCATGGGAATCGGTCGCGGCATCGCCAAGATGCTCGCCGACGAAGGCTGCAAGCTCGCGACCGTCGCGCGCAGGAAAGAGCCTCTGGAAGCGGTTTCCGACGAGATTGTAGCTCAGGGCCACGAACGTCCTCTGGCTCTCCTTCAGGATATCACTGAACAAGGCGCCGCCGAGCAAATCAAGACCGCCGTGATCGGTCGGTTCGGTCACCTCGATATTCTCGTGAATAATGCCGGTGGTTCGCGACCGTTCACGGGTTACGGCACGCGCGAGGAATGGAATGCGGGCATGAACCTCAATTTTCATGCTGGCCGCGAACTTACTCACGCGTTTCTTGACGGCATGCGTGAACGCAGGTTCGGACGCATCTTCAATCTGACGGGCAGCACTGAGCCCCCGGCGCACTTGAACGCCGGCGTGCCGCCGAACGGAGCCGTGCAGCTTTGGGCGAAGGCCCTGTCCCGCGTGGTCGGAGGCGACGGCGTTACGGTGAATTGCATTTCGCCCGGCCGCATCCGTTCCGAGCAGATCGACACACGTCTGTTGCCCGATGAGGAAGCCAGACAGCGATGGGTAGCCGCGAACATTCCCGTCGGTTACATTGGCGAGCCAGAAGACCTCGCCGTCCTGGTTGTGTTTCTCAGCTCGCCGAAAGCTCGCTACATCACAGGGCAACTAATTACGGTCGACGGCGGCGCTCGCCGCGCTACGCCATGATGCGTGTGCGGGAAGAGGGTGAAATTGCGGCCTCATGATTATTGGGCCGCGCCTTAACGCAGCGCCAGCAGAATGGTTACGAATTCAGACGTGGGACGCCGAGCTTGTCTGCTACGCGCGATAAATCGGCGAGAAGTCCTGGCGCGATCGGAATCCCGGACTTTATGCGTTCTTGCTCGGATTGGTCGGCGCGCGCCCCTGGCAAGCGCATTCCTTCGCTCGCTGCCAAATAGACACCGATCCAGTCAGCGATGTGGGGTGCGTACTCTGCTCCCGCGATCAGTTCGGGATTGAGGATCAGCAGAAATCCTCCAAACTCCGGCGGCATCATTTTGCCGCTGCCCAGCTTGCCCGGCTGATTTCCCGTCAGGCTTCCGGCGAGCACCTCGACGAACATGGCGAGGCCCATGCCTTTGTGGCCACCCGACGGAAGCAGCATGCCGTCCAGCGCGGCGGCCGCGTTTCGGGTCGGCCGGCCCTCCTGGTCGAGAGCCCAACCATCCGGAAGTTCGGCGCCTGCGTTTACGGCAGCGACGATTCTTCCGAACGCCGTTTCGCTTGTCGCCATGTCGAACACCAGCGGCGCGCCGCCCGGCCTCGGAGCAGCGAAAGACATCGGATTGTTGCCAATCGCCGGCTGCTTGGCGCCCGCGAGGGCCATGATGGGTGGTCCGTTCTGCATCATCAGTGCGATCATGTTCGCTTCGGCGGCTATTCGGGTGAAATGGCCGAGCGCGCCCAAGTGTCCGACGTGACGCATCACGACGGTGACACACCCTTGCGTCCGCGCTGCGTCGATTCCGTATTCCACAGCCTTCAGGCCGCACACCTGTCCAAGACCCCGGTCGCCATCGAAATGCAGCACCCCGGCGCGCTGTTCGCACGTCATCCGCGGGGTCGCGTTCAGGGCGCCGCGCTTGAGCAAGCCTACGTAATAAGGAATCCGCGCCACGCCGTGAGTGTCGACACCCCGCAGGTTGGTGGCGGTAAGCACCTGGGCTGTGGTTCGAGCTTCGGTCTTCGACACGCCGCACGCAGTCAATATCTGCTCGATCCAATTTTCCAAGTCGGTGTGCGAAACAATCACCTTCGGCTCCTACTGCGTGGATCGGGTTTATAGAAGTGGGTGCCTCCGTTCAACTGTTGACAGACGACAGACGTGCCGTAGATGATGCATGGCCGCGCAACCAATGGGCGTTCGCGGCATCTGTAAAAAGCAAGCTTGTCAAATCGAACCCGACTCAGGCCGTGGGGAAAGGTCAACGATGCCGTACGTGGCGAAGTGGAGCGATCTGCCCGAGGTCGAAATTCTTAAGGGCAACTTCAGACGGTCCGCGTCGGGGTTGAAGGGCAGTGTCAACAAGATCCGGCTGTCTCATCCCAGCGAAACACCGGTCCATCATCACGCCGAAGAGGAGCAAACCGTGCTGATGCTCTCTGGCGAGATGGATGTCGTGATCGATAAGGACACCATCCGCCTGGGTCCCGATCAGGTTTGTGTCATCCCGGCCGGCGTTCCGCATTGCTTTCGCAGTGTCGCTGGCGAAGCGGTGTTTCTGGAAACGTTTTCGCCGGGGCGCATCCAGAACCTGATCGGCTTCCTCGGCAAGGTTTTCTAGGACGAATATGATCGAAATCGACAAGAACATCATTATCGAGACCGAGCATCTCGGCTCGAACAACGCGATCGTTTGTACGCGCGACGGCGTGGTGCTGATCGATGCGCCGCACCGTCCTTCGGACGCCATCAAATGGCGCAGGGTTGCCGAAAGCAACGGACCGATCCGCTATCTGATCAACACCGACCACCACATCGATCACACGATGTGCAACAATTTCCTTCCGGGCGAAATCGTCTCCCACGAAGGAACGCGAGACAAGCTCCTCAACAGTCCGCCGTCCCGACAATACATCGACGACCTGCTGGATGTGATCGATCCCGCGGGCAAGATGTATCTCGATGAATACACCCAGCGGCTGCCGACCATCACCTATTCCAAGAGTATGGTGCTGAGACTCGGAGGGTTGGAGTTTCAACTCACCCACTTCCGGGGCCACACGCTGAACAGTTCACTGATCTACCTCCCGCAGCAAAAGATCGCTTTTACCGGGGACTTGGTCTGTGAAGCGGGCCTGCCCGCATTCATTGATGCTGACACGTTCGAATGGATCGAGACCGTCCGTACCATTGAGTCGATGGATATCCGCTACATCATGCCGGGGCATGGCAAGGTCTGCACCATCGCCGAGGCGCGCACCTTCCGTCAGCAGATGGAAGAACTCGTTCATCAGGTCGAGAAATGCATCGACCGTGGGCTTTCCCGTGACGCGGCCATGGCTGAGGTTGCGTACGAGGATCGGATCCATATTGCCACCGGCGAAAGTCCGGCTTATCCCGATCACCTGATGGAGCTTTTTATGACCAAGAGCATCGGGGTTATATACGACCACATTGTCCAGCGGCGGGCCAAGTCGGCGGCCGCTAAGAGCGAATATTCGGATATACTGCCGGGGAAGTCATCGGCAAACCCGTCACGAGTCTGATTCCTGCGGGCCGACAAGACGAGGAATCCGAGATTCTCGAACGCATCAGGCGGGGCGAGCGCGTCGACCATTATGAAACCGTGCGGCAGCGCAAAGACGGGAGCTGGATTGACGTCTCGCTGACCGTCTCACCCGTCAAAAATATTCACGGTAAAATCATTGCGGCGTCGAAAATCGCCCGCGACATCACCGAGCGCAAGCGGAGCGAGCAACAAATCGTCATCCTCGCTCGCGAGGCGGAGCACCGGGCCAAGAACGTTTTGGCGACCGTGCAGGCGACGGTGCATCTCTCGCAGTCCAACACGCCTGAGGGTCTCAAGCAGGCAATCGAGGGACGCATCCAAGCACTCGCGAACGTCCACAGGCTGTTCGTCGAATCGCGCTGGCAAGGAGCCGAGCTTCACAGTCTGGCCAAGGAGGAGCTTGCGGCCTACACCCAAGGCCGAGAGACGTGCGCGCAGATTGGCGGCCCGAGGGTTTTGCTGGAACCGAACGCTGCCCAGGCAATTGCGGTAACCTTGCATGAGCTAGCGACCAACGCGGCCAAGTACGGGGCCTTGTCGGTGCCCGACGGGCACGTTCGGATTGAGTGGCCGCACGAGCAAGACGGACGGCTCGTCTTGCGCTGGACCGAGAAGGGCGGACCGCCCGTCGAGCCGCCGACACGTCGGGGCTTCGGCGCGCGCGTCATGGAGAAGATGGTACGAGGTCAACTGAGGGGCGAGTTACGCCTCGACTGGCGTGTGCAAGGACTCGCGTGCGAAATCGTCCTACCAGCGTGAGATGGAGCGCCTGAGGGCCTCGCCGTCGGCCAGGCGTGCGGAAGCCCGAGAGAGGGCGGAAGAGCAACCTTCGAGTTCCGCGTCGTCGGCTCGCGTTGACGCTCGCTTGACGCTCCACCGATCGAATGACGCGGTCATGTCCGGATCGGGTCAAAATGCGAAGAACTCGTCATTGAGCATATGTCGGCCGGTCTACCTCCGATAACCGACATTGCTCGGCGCGATTGGGACGGCAGAAAAGTGCCAGAACCGGAAAAGGTTGTGTCCACTCGATGCCGCATTGCGTGCGCGCAACTCAGCCTCACGTCACGTTCTCGTTCGCGAACCTCTGGCACACATCGATATGTTGGGGAAGAATGTTTCGATCTTGCCAAAGCCCGATGGGGTCTTCCGCTCGCCTTCGGCACTCCAGCGCCCGTTCGACGATATCGATGTCCAAGCCGGTCGGAACAGCGGTTCGCAAGAATGCTACCGCTTCATCATTCGATGCGATGCGTCCCGTTCGCCAACTCATGATGAAGCGCGCCGGGTAGAGAAGCGTGCGCAAGTAGTTTTTGTGCTCGTTGCTGCCTAGCTCGCTTTTCTCGGCGAATTGCCGCGCGCTCGCGAGCCAGCCTGCGAATGGAGCCCCAGCCAAATACGTGCGGATCTCGTCAAGGGTCGGCCTCGGCGGCGTCGATCGCTGTCGTTCGACGAGAGTGACTGCATGATCGAGATAGTCGATACGATCGAGCGGTGGAAAGCGGCCAACGACGAAATTGGGGTCACTCCAGAACACGGACAGTCGAGCTGCCCATACCGGCGACAGCTCTGCCGCTGCGGCTCGGATGTCGCTCAACTCATTACCCTTCAATCCGCCCATCACGATCAGCGCCATGTCGAGATCGCTGTAGCGCCGACCGAAGCCTCCGTGCGCGAGACTTCCTAGCAGATATACGCCGAAAACCCTTGTGTCGAACCGCTTATGGATTGCCGCAGTCAGCTGGCGCGCGAATGCATTGGCGGATTCTCGAGCGAGGTCGTCCGTATCGAAGGTCATCTGATTTGGGCCGGGCTGCGCGTCTGGTACAGCTGACGCTACTATAGGACAGCACGCACGTCGCTCATTCTTCCGGCTTGATGCCAGCTGCTTCGAGAAGCTTGCCGAGACGGTCGATTTCGGAATTCAGTCTCGCCTTGTGGGCTGCCGGCGTCCGTTGATCAAGGGGGAACTCGATGCGTCCCATCTCCACATAGCGCTGGCGGATGGTCGGATCATCGAGGCTGGAGTTCAAGGCGCGATTGAGCGCCTCGACGATTGTATCCGGCGTGCCCTTCGGCGCGTAGAGGCCGTGCCAGACGAGGAAATCGAATCCGGTCAGCCCGGCTTCGGCTAACGTGGGAACATTAGGGATGCTGATGATCCGCGCAGTCGAGGTCACCCCGTATGCCGTCACCTTGTCTCCGAGCACTTGCGGAAGTGCCGTCTGGGATTGCTCACACAGGGTGTCGAGGGTACCACCGAGCAGGTCGTTCATGGCCGGGCCTGTGCCGCGATAGGGAACCGACGTGAACCTAACACCGAGCGCCTGCTGTATCAGGAGGCCGCACATGTGCGAATTCGTTCCCGTGCCACCATGGCCGAACTTGATGTTGGTCCGTTCGGCTTTGAACAGTGCGAACATCTGGGCGGCGGTGTCGGCGCGCATCGATTTGCGCGCGATCAGGATCAAGGGCCCAGCATTGATTAATCCGATTGGGGTCAAGTCCGTACGCACATTGATCGGCAGACTTTTTCGCAAGTACGGCGCGGACGGCAAGGCGAGATCATTAATCAGGATCGTATAGCCGTCTGGTGGCGCCTTGGCCGCGCGGGCGGTGCCCAGCATGCTGCCTGCGCCACCGACGTTCTCGATGATGATCGGTTGTTTGATCACCTCGGACATGCGTTGGCCGAGCAGCCGGGCCAGCGCATCTGTCGGCCCACCGGCCGCGAACGGAACGACCAGCGTGATCGCTCGCTCCGGGAATGCCGCCATTGCTGGGGAGATAGCGGCAAGGAGGGAGGACACAACAAAAACGCAACTGGATATCCGCTGCATTAGCGCCTCATGACAAATTTACCCATGACGCGTTTGCATCCCGATCGTCAAATCTCAATAGCAACGCAAAACGACAATAATGCAAAATGGCCGATGTGGGTCAGACTTGGCCATGGCGGCATGTCCGCGTTGAGTCCGTTCTGCCCCCAACTTCGGACATTGGTCGGCGATGCTGGTACGGCAGATTCGTGCCAATTGGAGACCTGAGCAGGTGCAACAACGCGCGTTGGACAAGATCGCGGCTACTCGATGGCCTCGTCGGCGAGAGCTAGCAGGTTGTCGGGCATGGTCAGGCCGAGCGCCTTCGCGGTCTTCAGATTGATGACCAACTCGAACTTGGTGGGCTGTTCTACTGGCAGCTCTTGCGGTCTACTCCCATTAAATATCTTTGCAACGTATTCGGCTGCGCGCCGAAAAAGCTGACGCCGGTCCGGACCGTAGCTCATGAGGCCGCCAGCGTAAGCAAACATTCTATCGCCATACAAGCTAGGCAACTGATGTTGCAGCGCAAGTTCGCTGATTTTCGAGCGCAAGCTCAGGATCAGCGGTTCGGAGAAAACAATTAGCCCCGCAGCGACCCTGCTTGCAGTTTCAATGCTGCTTTGGATATGATCGCCCGACGTAACTTCGAGCACTTTAAGATCAACATGGGAAAGTGCGGCGGCTGAGCGAAGGTGCCCGAGCGACCGAACATTAGCGGGCGTTTGAGGATTCATCATGACAGCAAGGACTTTCGCGCCAGGTAGAACATCCTGCATAAGCTGTAGACTCT
>Ga0164306_10000639_pt1 | contig 14642 bp, 11 predicted proteins | sample Whisoiple_242_MG_FD_110213 | JGI IMG/M metagenome (GOLD analysis project Ga0164306, IMG submission 110213) | Soil microbial communities amended with fresh organic matter from upstate New York, USA - Whitman soil sample_242_MG | ecosystem: Environmental > Terrestrial > Soil > Unclassified >... | reverse complement strand
TGCAACGCCGCCAAGCGGATCATCGTCGACGAGGGCATCTACGACGACTTCCTGGACAAGTTCACCAAGAAGGTGCTGGAAAAGGCCGAGGGCCTCGCGCCGCTGTCGTCGGTCGCAGCGGCCGAGCGACTGGACGAACAGGTCAAGCGTGCCGTCGACGACGGCGCGACCCTGGTCTCCGAAGGTGAGCGCAAGGGCGCGCACTTCCCGCCGGGTGTGCTCACGAACGTCTCACCGGATTCGCCGTCGTACAAAGAGGAACTGTTCGGCCCCGTGGCGACGGTCTACAAGGCGAGCTCCGAGGACGAAGCCGTCCAGCTGGCCAACGACACCCCGTTCGGGCTGGGCTCCTACGTCTTCACCACCGACGACGAGCAGGCCAAGCGCGTCGCCGACCAGATCGAGGCGGGCATGGTGTTCGTCAACGCGGTCGGCGCAGAAGGCGTCGAGCTGCCGTTCGGCGGCGTGAAGCGGTCCGGTTTCGGCCGGGAGCTCGGTCGCTACGGCATCGACGAGTTCGTCAACAAGAAGCTGATCCGCATCAGCTGAAGGTTGAAGATCCGCGGGTAAGAAGGCCCGGGGTCACGCTCTGCCTTCGACCGCTCTGTCTTCGGCCTCTTTGTCTTCGAGCAACTTGCGCGCCCTCGCCTCGGCGGCGTCGGCGTCGATGTGGTGACTCGTGTTGAACCGCTTATTGAGGAAGAACAGACCGAGCACCACCGCCCAGGACAGCAGGCTCAACAGCAGCTGCAACCGCAAGGAGGCGTCTAACCCCATCTGCACGAGGATGGCCACCATGCCGACCGTGGTCAGGATCGACAGCGCCGGGAACAACCACATCTTCAGGCGCAGGACGGTGTCCTTGTTGCGGTAACGCAGCACGATCTGCGAGATCGCGATCAGGATGTAAACGAACAGGATGATCGCACCACTCGAGTTGAGCAGGAACGCGAAGATCGTCTTCTCAGAGAAGGCCGCAGCGATCACACACGCGAAGCCGACGATCGACGAGAACAGGATCGCGTTACGGGGAACGCCGCGAGGGGACAACCGGACCAACGCCGAAGGTGCCTCGTTGCGCGCGGCGAGGACGAACAGCATGCGCGACGCGGTGTACATGCCCGAGTTCAGGCAGGACAGCACCGCCGTCAGCACAACGGCATTCATGATGTGGTCGGCGTACGGGATCCCCATCTCGGTGAACGCGGCGACGAAGGGCGAGGCGGAAAGTCCCTCGTCGTTCCACGGCAGGATTGTCACGAGCAGGAACACCGAGAAGACGTAGAAGATCAGGATCCTCCAGATCACGGAGTTGGCAGCCTTCGTGACTGCGGTCTCGGGATCCGCGGATTCGGCTGCCGCGATCGTCGCGATCTCCGGGCCGACCATCGAAAAGATCACCGTGACGATGCCGACCGTGATCACACCGAAGCCCATCGGCATGAACCCGCCGTTACTCCACAGATTGGAGAAGTCTGCCGACTTATTCGGCCACAGCCCCAATACGAAGCAGGCGCCGACCGCGATGAACACCACGATCGCCGCCACCTTGATGCCCGCGAACCAGAACTCGAACTCGCCGTAAGACTTCACCGAGAAGAGGTTTGTCGCGGTCATCAGGACCATGAAGGCCAACGCGCACAACCACAGTGGGACGTCGAGCCAGTACTGCACGATCTTGGCTCCGGCGATCGCCTCGAATCCGACGACGATCACCCAGAAGTACCAGTACAGCCATCCGACGGAGAAGCCCGCCCAGTGCCCGAGTGCATCGCGCGAGTAGTCGGCGAACGAACCCGTCGATGGGTTGGCCACGGCCATTTCGGCGAGCATCCGCATCACCATGATGATCAGCACGCCGGACAGCGCGTAGGTGATGAATGCGCCAGGGCCGGTACCGCCCATCACCACCCCGGAACCAACGAAAAGACCGGCGCCGATGACGCCGCCGATCGCGATCATTCGCAGCTGACGCTGACTCAGAGCCTTGTGCAGTCCCGGCGATGCGCTCATGTGCACTCCTTGATCTTGACCAGCCCGGTGTACCCCTTTGGCATTGTGACCTAACCCACAGCGCTTTCGCGCGGTAACCGAAGGTCACGAGAGCGCACGGGCTACCGCTTCGTAAAGATGATCCGGTGCCAGTCCTTCTCGGCGACGCCGGTGATATCGCTCATCACGTGTTTGATCGTCAGGTACTCCTCGAACGAGTAGTCGCTCATATCCTTGCCGAAGCCCGAAGCGCCGACGCCGCCATGCGGCATCTCGCTGATGATCGGGATGTGGTCGTTGATCCACACGCAGCCGGAGTGGATTTCGCGCGACGCGCGCTGGGCCCGGTAGACGTCGCGGGTCCACGCCGAGGCGGCAAGACCGAACGCGGTGTCATTGGCCTGCCGTAGCGCGTCGTCGTCGTCGGTGAACGGGCGCACCGTCAGCACCGGACCGAAAATCTCATCGCGGTAGATCTCTGAATCCTCGCCGACATCGGCGATGAGCGTCGGTCGGTAGAACGATCCCGGCAGATCCGGTGCGCTGCCGCCGGTGACGATGCGGCCGCCCTGATCCGGCGCCCGCTCGACCATGCCGGCGACCTTGGCGCGGTGCGCCATCGAGATGAGCGGCCCCAGGTCGGTGTCGTCGTCCTCGGGGTCGCCGACGACGACCTTGCTCATCAGCTCGCCGACGCCGGCGACGAAGTCGTCATAGAGCGGCCGCGCGACGATCGCGCGCGTCGCGGCGGTGCAGTCCTGTCCGGTGTTGATCAGCGAACCCGCGACCGCACCCTGGATCGCCGCGTCGAGATCGGCGTCGTCGAAAACCACGAACGGCGCCTTGCCGCCCAGCTCGAGCTGGGTGCGGTGGCCGTGCACCGCCGCGGCGGCCATCACCTTGCGGCCCACCGGCGTCGACCCGGTGAATGTCACCACGTCCACGTCCCGATGGCCGGCCAGCGCCGTGCCGACGTCGCCGCCTGCCCCGGTGAGGACGTTGAAGACGCCGTCCGGCAGGCCCGCTTCGGTGGCCAGCCGCGCCAGGGTCAACGTGGTCAACGGTGTCAGCTCCGCGGGTTTGATGACGACGCTGCAGCCGGCGGCCAGCGCGGGCAGCACCTTCCACACCGCCATCTGCAGCGGATAGTTCCACGGCGTGATGCTCGCGACGATCCCGACGGCCTCGCGGCGGATGCTCGAGGTGTGGTCGCCGGAGTACTCGGCGGTGGCCTTGCCCTCGAGGTGACGGGCCGCGCCGGAGAAGAAGTCGACGTTGTCGATGCTGCCGGGCACATCGAACTCGCGGGCCAGCCGCGCGGGCTTGCCGGTCTGGCTGACCTCCTCGGCGACCAGCTCGTCGGCGTGCTCGGACATCAGCGCAGCCAGCTTGGCCAGCACCGTCGCCCGGTCCACCGGGGTGGCGCTGCCCCACCCCCGCTGCGCCTGTCGGGCCACTTCGACAGCGGTGTCGACGTCGGCCGGCGTGGCCAATGCCAGCTCGGCGACGACGTCGCCGTTCGCGGGGTTGATGACCTGATGATTGGCGCCGCCGGTGATGACCGCCGCGCCGTTGATCCAGCTGCTGGCCACGCTGGCCGATACCGTCGCAGTCATGGTCCAACGCTAACCGACGCATGCCCCAGCGGCTACGCATTCCTGCAGTCGCGACAACCCTCGGCGCGTGATTTCATAGGTTTGGTTGCTTGTGACGACGGATTCCGTGCACAATCTCAACCATGGCCAACCCGGGTGCTGATGGCATCCAACCCGTCTCCCTGCGCGTGCAGACACGTCCAGGGGCAGCGGTTCAGCTGGACGAACTGTCCAAGGCAATCATCGAGAAGCTGCAGCAGGACGGTCGTCGCTCGTATGCGGGCATCGGCAAGGCGGTGGGGCTCTCCGAGGCCGCGGTGCGGCAGCGGGTCCAGCGCATGGTCGACTCAGGCGTCATGCAGATCGTCGCTGTCACCGATCCGATGCAACTCGGTTTCGCCCGACAGGCGATGATCGGCATCCGCTGCACGGGCGACACGACACGGGTGGCTGAAAAGTTGGCCGCGATCGACGCGGTCGAGTATGTGGTGCTGACCGCGGGCTCCTTCGACGCCATCATCGAAGTGGTCTGCGAAGACGACGATAGCCTGCTCGAGCTGCTCAACACCCAGATTCGCGCACTGCCAGGAGTGATATCCACCGAAACGCTGGTATACCTGAAACTCGTTAAGCAGCAATATAATTGGGGTACAAGATGACACAGACTTTGATCAACGAGCCCGTCACGAGCGAATTGGGCGCAAAGGCCAACCGCCACCTGTGGGGTCACTTCGCGCGGCACGGCGAGGGCATCACCCCGCCGATCATCACACGCGGCGAAGGCGTCCACATCTTCGATGACAAGGGCAAGAGCTACATTGACGGCCTCTCCGGTCTGTTCGTTGTGCAGGTCGGACACGGCCGCAAGGAGCTCGCGGAGGCGGCCGCCAAGCAGGCCGAGACGTTGGCGTTCTTCCCGCTGTGGTCCTACGCGACACCGCCGGCGATCGAACTGGCCGAACGCATCGCCGGATACGCACCGGGTGACTTGAACCGGGTGTTCTTCACCACCGGCGGCGGCGAAGCCGTCGAGAGCGCATGGAAGCTGGCCAAGCAGTACTTCAAGCTGACCGGCAAACCCGGTAAGCACAAGGTGGTTTCGCGCTCGATCGCTTACCACGGCACACCGCAGGGTGCGCTGTCCATCACGGGCATCCCGGCGTTCAAAGTCCCGTTCGAGCCACTGGTGCCCGGCGGTTTCCGTGTGCCGAACACCAACTTCTACCGCGCACCCGAGCCCTATGACACCGACCTCAAGGATTTCGGCCGCTATTGCGCGGACCGGATCGCCGAGGCCATCGAGTTCGAAGGACCCGACAGCGTCGCAGCGGTGTTCCTGGAGCCCGTGCAGAACGCTGGCGGATGCTTCCCGCCGCCGCCCGGATACTTCGAGCGGGTGCGCGAGATCTGCGACGAGTACGACGTGCTGCTGGTCTCCGACGAGGTCATCTGCGCCTACGGCCGTATCGGATCGATGTTCGCCTGCAACGACTTCGACTATGTGCCCGACATCATCACCTGCGCAAAGGGTTTGACGTCCGGATACTCGCCGATCGGCGCGATGGTCGCCAGCGACAGGCTGTTCGAGCCTTTCAACGACGGCCAGACGGTATTCGGCCACGGCTACACCTTCGGCGGGCATCCGGTGTCGTCCGCGGTGGCGCTGGCCAACCTCGACATCTTCGAGCGGGAGGGCATCAACGCCCACGTCAAGGAGATGGCGCCCGCCTTCCGGTCGACGCTGGAGAAGCTGTACGACCTGCCGATCGTCGGCGACGTCCGCGGCGAGGGCTTCTTCTACGGCATCGAACTGGTCAAGGACAAGACGACCAAGGAGACCTTCAACGACGAGGAGTCCGAGCGTCTGCTGCGCGGTTTCCTGACTCCTGCGCTGTGGGAGGCCGGTCTGTACTGCCGCGCCGACGACCGCGGCGACCCGGTCGTCCAGCTGGCTCCGCCGCTGATCAGCGGGCAGAAGGAGTTCGACGCGATCTACGACATTCTCAGCAGCGTGCTCGGCAAAGCCAGCCAGATGCTCTAATACGCCGCGAGATCGACGTTTTGCGGGCCGCTACTCGCACTTTGTCAGCAAAACGTCGATTTCGGCGGGCGGCAGCGCCTCGTCAAGTCACTTTAGAAACTCCAACCACTTGAGTCACAGCGTGGCTCCCCGGGTTTGCGCGCCGAATCGCCTAATCTTCGGACACGATGGCGACCTTCACGACCGTGTCCCGGCGCGCTACCGCCCTGGCAGCGGCGCTTTTTCTCACGGTGACCCCGGCGTTGGCGAACGCCGAGCCCAACGCCTCCGATGCATGCCCCTATCAGGTCAGCACCCCGCCCGCCGTCGACTCGTCCGAGGTTCCGACGGCAGGCGACCCACCGCAACCGTTGGCGGTCCCCTCCGACCCGGTCGGCGGTGACGCGCTCGGCGGCTGCGGCGTGATCACCGCGCCCGGCACGCCCCCGGTGCCCGGTGACATCTCCGCAGAGGCCTGGCTGGTGGCCGACCTCGACACCGGCGACGTCATCGCCGCCAAGGATCCGCACGCCAGGCACCGGCCGGCCAGCATCATCAAGGTGCTGGTGGCCATGGAGGCGCTGCGGGATCTGCCGATCCACAAGGTGGTGGCAGGCACCGCTGACGACGCGGGCGCGGAGGGAACCAAGGTCGGCATCGGCGAGGGCGGCCACTACTCGATCCGCGACATCCTGCACGGCCTGCTCATGCATTCGGGCAACGACGCCGCGCACGCGCTGGCCATGCAGATGGGCGGGATGGACGCGACGCTGACCAAGCTCAACGATCTGGCCAGCAAGCTCGGCGGCCGCGACACCCGCGTCGCGACACCATCGGGGCTCGACGGCCCCGGCATGAGCACGTCGGCCTACGACATCGGGCTGTTCTACCGATATGCATGGCAGAACCCGACATTCGCCGAAATCGTGGCGACCCGCAGCTTCGACTTCCCTGGTCGCGGCGACGCCGGCTATCCAGTCGAAAACGACAACAAGCTGCTCTACAACTACCCGGGCGCGATGGGCGGCAAGACGGGCTACACCGACGACGCGGGCCAGACGTTCGTCGGCGCAGCCAACCACGACGGCCGCAGGCTCGTCGCGGTGCTGATGCGGGGCACCCGCCAACCCATCGCCCCGTGGGAACAGGCCGCCCACTTGCTCGACTACGGGTTCGCCACAGCGCCGGGCACGAAGGTCGGCTCGCTCATCGAACCGGACCCGTCGCTGGTGGCCACGCCCGAAAAAGCCGCCGAAGACACCGCATTGAAGGCCACCGCCGCGATTCCGGCCGCCGACGCGCTGCCGGTCCGGGTCGGGGTGGCGTTCGTCGGCGCGGTCATTGTGTTCTGCCTCATCATGGCCGCGCGGTCGATGAACCGCCGGCCGGCGCGCTGAGGTAAGCGTCAGCGGCGGCGAGAAAGTCGCGAAAAGCCCAGCGCACCAAGGGCTCCCACGGCCGTCGCGGTGAGCACGCCCGCGGGACCCAACCCCTCTCGCACCTGGACCCGCGGGTTGATCACCGCACCCGCAGGCGGCTCGATTGGCGCTGCTTCCAAAATCTCCGTGGAGGTGGCCGCCCACGCGGTGGCGAACAGAATCAGCCGGGCAGTGATATAGGCGAACACCATCAGGCCGAGCACAGGGCCGAACGTTGCGCCCGCAGGGCCGGACACCACTGCCTTCAGATAGAAAGTGCCCACCTGCTTGAAGATCTCGAACGCGACGGCGGCCATCAAACCGGCCCGCGCGGCGCGCCGATAGCTGATCTTCTCCCGCGGCAGCCGCGCGATGATCCAGGCGAACAACAGCCACGAGACGAGCAGTGCGACCAACAGGGACGCTAGGCGCAGGACTAAACTCATGCCCGGAAGATCCTGCAGTCCAAGCCATTCGAGCACACGCCTCATGACTGACTTCCTGCCGAGTGCAGTCAACGCGATGGTGACGATAATGGCGGCGAACATGCCGAAGATGGCAACCAGATCAGAGAGTTTGGTCCGCAGAAAGCCGGGACCCTCTTGCCGCTGCAGGCCCCACATCTGGCTCAGAGCCTCACGCAGATTGGCCATCCAACCGAGCCCCGCCCATGCGGCCGTGGCCAGGCCGATGATCCCGACGGAAGTCCTCGACTTGATCGCGGAATCCATCAGGTCCACCAACTGCTGGCCCAGTTCGCCCGACACCGCCGACTTGATCCTGACGGTGATGTCGGCCAAGAGGTCGGGCTGGCTGGCGAGCACGAAACCGGCGATTGCGAAAGCGACCATCAACAGCGGGAAGAGCGCGAAGATCGTGAAGTAGGTGATACCCGCGGCATAGAAGTCGCCCTTGCTGTCCTGATAGCGCTCCTGTGACCGCATGACGTGGTCGAACCACTTGTACCGCGCGCGGTAGCGATCCAGGATTCCCGGTTTGGCCGGTTCCGGCATGCCGACCTCCGTCAGGGCGCTATCGCGGTTGCTGTAGAAAACCTAACCGCTCGTATACCCGATTCAGCGTTTTCGCAGACACTTCGTTGGCGCGGGTGGCGCCCGCGGCCAGGATTCCCTCGAGCTCGGTGCTGTCGGCGAGCAAATCATCGACCCTGGCCTTCATCGGGGCGACGAACTCCACCACCGCCTCGGCGGTGTCCTTCTTCAGGTCGCCGTAGCCGCGGCCGGCATATCCTTCGACCAGCTTGTCGATGTCGGATCCGGTGACCGCGGACTGGATTGTCAGCAGGTTGGACACGCCGGGCTTGGCCTCGGGGTCGTAGCGGATCTCGCGCTCGCTGTCGGTGACGGCCGACCTGATCTTCTTGGCGGTGACGCCGGGATCGTCGAGCAGGCTGATCAGTCCGGCATCGCTGGACGCCGACTTGCTCATCTTCGCGGTCGGGTCCTGGAGGTCATAGATCTTCGCGGTGGCTTTGGGGATCATCGGCTCGGGGACGACGAAGGTGTCGGGGAAGCGCGCATTGAAACGCTGCGCGACATCGCGGGCGAGTTCGAGGTGCTGGCGCTGGTCCTCCCCGACGGGGACCAGGTCGGTGTCATAGAGCAGGACGTCGGCGGCCATCAGCACCGGGTAGGTGAACAGCCCGACCGTGGTGGCGTCGCTGCCTTCCTTCTGCGACTTGTCCTTGAACTGGGTCATCCGCGACGCCTGCCCGAAACCGGTGAAACACCCCAGCACCCAGGTGAGTTCGGTGTGGGCGGGCACATGACTCTGGACGAATATGGTCGCCCGGAACGGGTCGATCCCCATCGCGAGGTACTGCGCGGCCGTCGCGAGTGTGCGGCGGCGAAGCGTTTCGGGGTCCTGCGGGATCGTGATCGCGTGCAGGTCGACGACGCAGAAGTAGGCGTCGAACTCGTCCTGGAGGCCGACCCATTGCGCAACCGCCCCCAGCGCATTGCCGAGGTGCAGGGAGTCAGACGTGGGTTGCACGCCGGAGAAGACGACGCGCTCGGCTGGCTTGCTCATGATGGGTTCGATCTTTGCACCCTCGTCATCCCCAGTCGCGCGGGGTCAACCGCTCGAGGGCGCGCAGAAACGTGCGCCGCTCCTCGACGTCGAGTTCGCCGAGCCACCGCTCTTCCCCGCGCTGGATCTCGTCCTGCACTGCGTCTTTGACATGGCGACCCGCGTCGGTGATGGCCAGCAGGCGCACTCTGCGGTCGTCCGGGTCGGGTCGGCGTTCGATGTAACCGTCGTGCTGCAGATCGTCGAGGGTGCGAATGATCCGTGTCTTGTCGGCGCCGATCGCCCCGGCCAGCGCGGCCTGGGTCCGCATCGACGACCGGTCCAGTGCCAGCAGCACGACATAGCCCCACATCGTCAAGCCGTGCGCGTCGAGAACCGGCTCCTCCGCGGCGATGAGCTCACGCAGGAGCGGCGCAATCATCGCGGCCAGGTCGGGGCGCCGCGAATCAGACTGCTTCGCTGCCACGGCGTCATGATAAGCATTGCATTATCGTATGCATTTGCTTATGATCTGCACATGCCTACAAAAGCCCCCGAGCTCCTCCGCTTCCACCGAATCGCCGTGCTGCAGTCGATCGACATCGTCGACACGGTCCGGCTGACCGATCTTGATCGAACGACGCCGTGCGAAGGCTGGAACCTGGCCGACCTCCTGGCCCACATGACCGTCCAGCACCGCGGGTTCGCCGCCGCGGCGCGAGGGCTCGGCGCAGACCCCGACGTCTGGCGCGTCGAGAACGTCGTGGAGCCGGTGCGGGCCGATCCCGGTCGCGCCTACGCGGAGGCGGCGCACGACGTGCTGGACGCATTCGCGGTCGACGGAACATCCGAGGCATCGTTCGCATTGCCGGAGTTCGGGGAAGGAGCGGTATTCCCCGGCACCATGGCGATGGGCTTTCACTTCGTCGACTACGTGGTCCACGGCTGGGACGTCGCCGCCTCGCTGGGTGTCCCCTTCGAACTACCGATTGACGTCATCGTGGCCGTGCTGCCGCTGGCGCTCGCAGTGCCAGAAGGTGACCTTCGGACCATGGCGGGAGCGCCGTTCGCACCCGCCGTCGAACAGGACGGCACGGGCAACTTGAACCGGATGCTGCGACATCTCGGCCGCAGGCCGGATTGGCCGCGTGCCAACGCGTCCGTCGGCGAACGCTAATCCACGTCGTTGCGAAATCGGCGGTGCACCAGCTGCCGGGGTACACCGAGCACCCGGCCGATCTCACCCCACGAGAAGCCGACGGCCCTCGCGGCGCGCACAGCATTCGCGTATCGGAGGCGAGCGCGATCGAGATCATCGCGCGCCCCGCGGAGCTCTCGCCAGCAGGAGCCAGTCATCACTTTTGTGAACTGCGTCAGAGTCGTCTTCGCAGACCGGCCTCTGCTCCACCGACTCGAGCCACCTGTCGACCTCCTCTCGTGCCGCGATGATCGTGGGATCGCGGACCCACAATGCTCGCTTGTGGCCTCCGCCGGAGAACCTGTCTTCTGTGAAGCGTCATCATTCGATGGCGGTTTCTGTTCGCTCGTCATCATTTGATGACGCGTTCGAAGAGGCAGGTGGTTCCCGCCTGTTGCAGATGAGGCTGAGGAGGCGAGCTTGCGATACCGGTGGTATCACCTTTAATGTCGGCACCATGACGCAGCGCGATCCGATCCACCTCGGCTCCGGCGAGCCGATGGTGTTGCTACATCCCTTCATGATGTCGCAGAACGTCTGGAAATACGTTGCACCGCAGATAGCTGAGACGGGCCGCTACGAGGTGTTCGCGCCGACCATGCCGGGTCACAACGGCGGGGCGCCCGGCTCGTTCTTCCTGGACTCGGGGACGCTGGCCGACGACGTCGAGCGTCGGATGGACGCCATGGGTTGGGGCACCGCACACATCGTCGGCAACTCGCTCGGCGGCTGGGTGGCGTTCGAGTTGGAGCGCCGTGGCCGCGCCCGCACGCTGACCGGCATCGCGCCTGCGGGCGGCTGGCACCACTACACCCCCGCCAAATTCGAGATCGTCGCCAAGTTCGTCGCGGGTTTCCCGGTGTGGCTGGTGACGAAGCTGCTCGGAGAACGCGCCCTCAAGCTGCCGTTCGCCAAACAGCTTGCCTTCGTTCCGATCAGCGCATACCCAGATGCCCTCAACGACGCCGACCTGCCCGACATCGTCGACGACGTCAGGCACTGCCCGGCCTACTACCAACTCCTGGTCAAATCGCTGCTGCTGCCCGGACTGATGGAACTCGCCGAAGGGCGCGCACCCACCCACCTGGTGATTTGCGAAAAGGACCGTGTCCTGCCGCACCCCCGATTTACCCGGCACTTCACCACACACCTGCCGGAGTCGACCACGATCACACATCTCGAGGGGGTCGGGCACATCCCGATGTTCGAAGCACCCGAGCGGGTCACCGAGGTAATCCTCGGCTTCGTCGACGCACACGTCGACCCGAAACGCGCGACGGGTTAGTCCAGCGCCCGCTTGGTGGGTCAGCTGCGCGCGGCCTCCAGCGTCTCGTTGAGCGTTTTACTCGGCCGCATCACCGCTGTGGTCTTCTCCCTGTCAGGGTAGTAGTAGCCGCCGATGTCCACCGAATCCCCTTGCACCTCAGCGAGTTCGGACACGATCGTGTCTTCGTTGTCCGCCAGCGTCTTGGCCAGTTTGGCGAAGTGGTCGGCGAGCTCCTTGTCCTCGGTCTGCTCGGCGAGCTGTTGTGCCCAATACATGGCGAGATAGAACTGGCTGCCGCGGTTGTCGAGCTCACCGGTTCGGCGTGACGGACCCTTGTTGTTCTCCAACAGCTTGCCGATCGCCGCGTCCATCGTCTTGCCCAACAGCGTGGCCCGCTTGTTTCCGGTTTTGCTGCCCAGATCTTCGAAACAGGCCCCGAGGGCGAGGAATTCGCCGAGCGAGTCCCACCGCAGATGGTTCTCCTCGACCAGCTGGTGCACGTGCTTGGGCGCCGATCCGCCCGCGCCGGTCTCGTACATACCACCGCCCGCCATCAGCGGCACGATCGACAGCATCTTGGCGCTGGTGCCCAACTCCAGGATCGGGAAAAGGTCAGTCAGGTAGTCGCGCAAGATGTTTCCGGTCGCAGCGATCGTGTCCTGGCCGCGGAACACCCGCTCCAGCGTGTATCGCATGGCCCACACCTGCGGCATGACCTGGATGTGCAGGCCCTCGGTGTCGTGGTCCAGCAGATAGGCCTTGACCTTCTTGCGCAACTCCGCCTCGTGCGGGCGCTCGGTGTCCAGCCAGAACAGCACCGTCATGCCGGATGCGCGCCCACGGTTGACGGCCAGCTTGACCCAGTCCCGGATTGCGGCGTCCTTGACGATCGGCATGCGCCAGATGTCGCCGGTCTCGACATTCTGGCTGAGCAGTACCTCGCCGGTGTCGATGTCGACGATGTTGGCGACGCCGTCCTCGGGGATCTCGAACGTCTTGTCGTGTGAGCCGTACTCCTCGGCCTTCTGCGCCATCAGCCCGACATTCGGGACGGTGCCCATCGTCGTGGGATCGAACTGCCCATGGGTCTTACACCAGTTGATCATCTCCTGGTAGATGCGCGAGAACGTGGACTCCGGGTTCACCGCCTTGGTGTCCTTGGTGCGTCCGTCGGCGCCGTACATCTTGCCGCCGAGCCGGATCATCGCGGGCATCGACGCGTCCACGATGACGTCGCTGGGCGAGTGGAATTTGGGGATGCCGCGGGCCGAGTCGACCATCGCGAGCTCGGGACGGTGCTCGTGCACCGCGTGGATGTCCTGAATGATCTCTTCGCGTTGTGACGCGGGCAGCGATTCGATCTTGTCGTAGAGATCAGACATCCCGTTGTTGACGTTGACGCCGAGTTCGTCGAGCACCTTCTGATGCTTGGCGAAGGCCTCCTTGTAGAACACCTTCACCGCGTGGCCGAACACGATCGGGTGCGAAACCTTCATCATCGTCGCCTTGACGTGCAGCGAGAACATCACGCCGGTCTTGTAGGCGTCCTCGATCTGCTCTTCGTAGAACTCGCACAGCGCCTTTTTACTCATGAAGTGGCTGTCGATGATGTCGCCGTCGTCCAGCGCCACCTCGGGCTTGAGCACGATCGTCTCGCCGCTCTTGGTCTCCAGCACCATCTTGACCTTGCGGTCCTTGTCCAGCGTCATCGACTTCTCGCCGTGATAGAAGTCGCCGCGCTTCATGGTCGCGACGTGGGTGCGCGACGCCTGCGACCACTCGCCCATGCTGTGCGGATGCTTGCGCGCGTACTCCTTGACCGCCTTTGGTGCCCGACGGTCCGAATTCCCTTCGCGCAGAACCGGATTGACGGCACTGCCGAGAATCTTGGCGTAACGCTCCTTGATCTTCTTCTCGTCGTCGTTCTTCGGCTCCCCCGGATAGTCGGGGAGGTCGTAGCCCTTGGCCTTCAACTCCTTGATGGCCGCCAGCAATTGGGGCACCGAAGCGCTGATGTTCGGCAGCTTGATGATGTTGGTCGCCGGATCATGCGTGAGCGCACCGAGGGTGGCCAGATTGTCGGGCACCCGCTGCTCCTCGGTGAGGCGGTCGGAGAACTCGGCGAGGATGCGCGCCGCCACCGAGATGTCGCTACTTTCGACCTCGATTCCGGCGGGGTCGGTGAAGGTGCGGATGATCGGCAGAAAGGCGTAGGTCGCCAGCAGCGGCGCCTCGTCAGTCAGCGTGTAGATGATCGTCGGCTTCTCGTCGCTCATGTGATGTCTCCCGGCGTCGGTGTCGGCTATCAGTATCGCGTCGGTTACGAACCTACGCGTGCCTACATATGGGGACATTTGCCCCATGCCACGCGGGGGTACCCGGCGGCAGAATCACCTCATCATCACCCGCTGGCACCCATGACCTGCTGTGCGATAAGATTCCTGGCGGTCATGAGCGCCAGCGTCAAGCCCCGGCTTGCTGGCCGGCAACCCTCCAACCGCGGTGGGGTGCCCCGGGTGATGACCAGGTTGAGTAGCCGACTGCAGTTTTCGAAAACAACAGTCGGCCACACGGCAAGCGCGGGTCCGTCGGACGGGCCCCCAGAGTAGATAGATGAGGGCTTTCAATGAGCACGCCAGAAGATCCGACCGCCACATGGTCGTTCGAGACCAAACAGGTCCACGCCGGGCAGACGCCCGACAGCGCCACCAACGCGCGGGCGCTGCCGATTTACCAGACGACGTCGTACACGTTCAACAGCACTGAGCACGCCGCTGCCCTGTTCGGTCTCGCCGAGCCGGGCAACATCTACACCCGGATCATGAACCCCACCCAGGACGTCGTCGAGCAGCGCATCGCCGCACTCGAAGGCGGGGTTGCGGCCCTGTTTTTGGCCTCCGGCCAGGCCGCCGAGACGTTCGCGATCCTCAATCTCGCCAATGCCGGTGACCACATCGTGTCCAGCCCGCGGCTGTACGGCGGCACGTACAACCTGTTCCACTACACGCTGCCCAAGCTCGGCATCGACGTCAGCTTCGTCGAGGATCCCGACGATCTTGATTCGTGGCGGGCGGCCGTGCAGCCGAACACCAAGGCGTTCTTCGGCGAGACGATCTCCAACCCG
>Ga0164306_10000638_pt1 | contig 14644 bp, 9 predicted proteins | sample Whisoiple_242_MG_FD_110213 | JGI IMG/M metagenome (GOLD analysis project Ga0164306, IMG submission 110213) | Soil microbial communities amended with fresh organic matter from upstate New York, USA - Whitman soil sample_242_MG | ecosystem: Environmental > Terrestrial > Soil > Unclassified >... | reverse complement strand
CCGTGCCACGACTACGCGCGCTACCTCCCGGCCGCGGTCGGCAGCGCCCTGGACCAGGCGGGCGTCCTGGTGGACGTGGTCGTGGTCGACGACGCGTCCGCCGACGACTCCCTGGCCGTCGCCGCCCGCCTCGCCGCCGCGGACCCGCGCGTGACCGTGGTGGCGCACGCGCGCAACCGGGGCCCGGTCGAGACGTTCAACGACGGGCTCGCCCGCGCGACGGGGGAGTTCCTCGTGCGGCTCGACGCGGACGACCTGCTCACGCCCGGCTCGCTCGCGCGCTCGGTGGCTCTGGCCCGGGCGTACCCGTCGGTGGGGCTGGTCTACGGGCACCCGGTGCACTTCGCGGGCGAGCCGCCCGGCACCGCCCGCAGCCGCGCCCGGCGGTGGACCGTGTGGCCGGGCCGCCGCTGGCTCGCCGACCGGTGCGCCGACGGCTACAACGTCATCACGTCGCCGGAGGTGCTCATGCGCGGGTCGGTGGTCGCGGCGGTCGGCGGGCAGCGGCCGCTGGCGCACGCGCACGACATGGAGATGTGGCTCCGGCTCGCGGCGCACGCGGACGTGGCCCACGTGGGGGGCGCGGACCAGGCGTGGCACCGCGAGCACGCCGCGAGCCTGTCCGCGCGCGAGGTCGACGACGCGACCGACTTCCGGGAGCGGGTGGCGGCGTTCGCCGAGCTGGCCGCGGCCGGGGCCGCGGGGCTGCCCGAGCGCGACGACCTCGCGGCCGCGGCCCGGCGCGCGCTGGTCCGGCAGGCGCTGCGGGCGTGCCGGTACGAGGTCGACCGCGGCCGCCGCGACCCCGGGCGGGTGCGGCGCCTGATGGCGGAGGCGCTCGTGGTGGCACCCGAGCTGGCGGGGCCGTGGCAGCGGCTGGACGCCGCGCTCGACGCGGAGCCCGGGGCCCTCGGCCGGGCGGCGGGGCTGGCGCGGGCGGTCCGCGTCCGCGCCGACGACGTCCGCCGGGGGCGCCGCTGGGCGCGCACGGGGACCTACACCCGGGACGGCGCGCGCGGCGCCCCGCCGCTGCCCCCGGGCACGACGGACGGGACGGACCCGACCGACCCGGCGGATCGCGCGAGGTCGAGGGTCCCCGGCGGGGTCGCGGGGTCCTGGCGGGCGCCGGACGACGACCCCCCGACCTCACCGGGTGCCGCGGGTGCCGCGGGTGGACGCGAGGGCGCGGCATGAGGGCGCGGCAGGTGCCGGCCGCGGCGCGGCGCGTGCGGGCGATGGGGGCGCGGGAGACCGCCCAGCGGGTCGCCGCGCGCCTCTACCGGGCCACCGGGGCCGCCGCGCTCGACTTCCCGCTGCTGCCCGGGGACGTCGCCGATCCCGGCTCCGCCGCGCGGGCCCTCCCCGCGGCGCCGCCGCCCGCGGACCGGCCGCTCACGATCGGCTGGCTGTGCGTCCCACCCGGACCGCACTCGGGCGGGCACACCACGATGTTCCGCATGGTCCGGGCGCTCGAGGAGGCCGGCCACCGGTGCGTGCTCTACCTGTACGACCGGCACGGCGGCGACCTCGGGCAGCGCGCGGCCGTCGTGCGGGCGGGCTGGCCGGGGGTGCGGGCCGAGGTCCGCGACGTCGCCGGCGGCATCCACGGGGTCGACGCGTGCGTGGCGACCTCCTGGCAGACGGCGCACGTGCTCGCGCGGCGCGGCACCGACCCGATGCGGCGGCTGTACTTCGTCCAGGACGTCGAGCCGTACTTCTACCCGCACGGCGCCCAGCACGCCCTGGCCGAGGACTCGTACCGGCTCGGGCTGCGCGTGCTGGCGCTGGGGGAGATGGTCGCGGGCCACCTCCGCGATGACCTCGGGGTCGACGTCGACGTCGTCCCGTTCGGCTGCGACACCGACGTCTACCGCCCGCTCCCGCCGACGCCCCGCCGCGGGGTCGTGCTCTACGCGAAGCCCGACGTCGCGCGGCGCGGGTACGACCTGGCGCGGCTCGCGCTGCTGCGGTTCCACGCGCGGCACCCCGAGCAGGAGATCCACGTCTACGGCGACCCGGCGCGGGACCTCGGGGTCCCGGCGACCCGGCACGGCGGCCTGGACCCGGCGGCCCTCAACGTGCTCTACCACCGGACGCTGGCCGGGCTGGCGCTGTCGTTCACCAACATCTCGCTGGTGGCGGAGGAGATGCTGGCGGCCGGCACCGTCCCGGTCGTCAACGACGCCGCCGACGCGCGGGCCGACCTGCCGAACCCGCACGTGCGGTGGGCGGCGCCGACCCCCGCCGCGGTCGCCGACGCGCTGTGCGCCGCCGTCGAGCACCCCGACCCGGCGGGTCGCGCGGCGGACCTGCAGGCGAGCGTCGCGGGCCGGTCCTGGGCGGCGTCGCAGGCGCGGCTGGTGGCGCTGGTTGAGGGCCACGTGCGCGGGGCCCCGGCCGAAGGCGCCGCGGCGCCGGACGAGCGGGCGGTGCGCCGGTGACCGCCGCCGCGGGCAGCCCGACGATGCTCGTGCTCACGCCCTCCTACCGCCCCGACCACGCCCTGTGCGTCGAGCTCAACCGGTCCGTGCTGCGGCTCGCGCCGCCGTCCGTGCGGCACGCGCTCGTCGTCCCGCCCGCCGACCTCGGCCTGTTCCGGCCGCTCGCCGGCGAGCGGACGACGGTGCAGGACGCGCGGGCCGTCGTCCCGCGGCCGCTGCGCAAGGTCCCGGGCCTGAACCTGTGGCTCGACCCGCGCGCGCCGTTCCCGCCCGTCCGCGGCTGGGTCGCGCAGCAGGTGGTCAAGCTCGCCGCCGTCGCCGCCGCGGACGACGACCTGGTGCTGCTCGCCGACTCGGACCTGGTGTTCGTCCGGCCGTTCGGGCCGCGGACGTTCGCGCCGGACGGCGCCGTGCCGCTCTACCGCCGCGAGGGCGCCGTCTCCGCGCACCTGCCGCGGCACGTCCGGTGGCACGAGGTCGCCCGCCGGCTGCTGGGCCTGACCCCGGGCGACGAGGCGGCGCGGCCCGACTACGTGTGCTGGCCGTGCGTCTGGGAGCCGGCCGTCGTGCGCCGGATGCTCGCGCGCGTCGAGGCGGTGACCGGGCTGCCGTGGGCCGCCGCGGTCGGGCGCGAGCTGCACATCTCCGAGATGGTGCTGTACGGCGTGTACCTCGACGAGGTCGAGGGCCGCCACCGCGCCGTGCCGCACACCGACGACATGCGCTGCCCCGCGTACTCCGACGAGGCGCCGCTCGACCGCGACGGCCTCGCGGCGTTCCTCGCGCGGGTCCGGCTGCGGGACGTGGCGGTGATGGTGTCGGCGAAGTCGGGCACCGCGCTCGACCTCCGCCGGCGGCTGATCGCGGACCGCGTCCCCGGCTGACGCGCGCGGGGGTGCGCGGCGGCCCGCGGTGCCGTGCGCGGGGCCTCGGCTCCCCGCCCCGCCCGCCTCGATCCGGGTGGAGCGCGCCGGACGGCGTCGGCGACGCCGACCGCGTGTCCGAGGTCAGCCGCGGCGCTTCGCGGTGGGCAGGCCGGTGCGGCGCGCCGTGCTCCCGGCGCGGACGGGGCCCGCGGGGTGGGCGGACGGCTCGGCCTCGGGCTCCGGCTCGCCCGCGGCCGCCGCCTCGGCCGCGGCACCGTGCCGTTCCGCCTCCGGCGGGGCACCGGGTCGCTCCGCCCCGGTCGCCCGCGACGCCGCGCCGCGCTCCGAGCCCCCGGGCCTCGCCCCGCGGGACGGGGTCGGCGCCCGCTTGCGGCCGCGGGTCGTGGCGGGCCGCGCCGCCACCGCGCGCGCCCGGGCCCCCGCGCCCGGGTCCCCGCCGCGGCCGCCCGGCACCTCCGGATCCACCGTCACGTCCGCCGCGGCGCGCGCCGCCGCCCGCCGCGCCCGCACGCCCGAGCGCCAGCGGCCCAGGCTCGCCGCCCCGAACACGAGCACGGCGCCCCCGAGCAGCACGACGATCACGGCCCGCAGCCGGCTGGAGAACTGCTCGGTCGCGTCGTCGGGCGGGGCGAGCAGCAGCGGCGTGAACAGGTACCGGTCGTCGGCGCCGTTGACCCGCTGCAGGTCGTCGAGCTCGGTCTCCAGCACCGTGCCGACGGCCGCCGTGGTCGCGATCGCCGCCTCGGGCGTGGGGCCGACGCCGGTGATGTCGACGACGAACCCGTTGCCGCCGACGCCCGGCCCCACGCCGTAGTCGGTGCCGACGCCGTCGGCCTGGAGCTGCTTCACGGTCGACGCGGCCCCGAGCCGGGCGATGAGCGCGTCCGTGATGAGGTTCGTGTCGGCCGAGCGCAGGTAGGGGTTGTCCGCGTTCAGGGCCGCGAGCGCCGGGTCGCGCTCCAGCTCCTCGGCGGTGGGGACCGCCGGGTTCACGAGCGCGTAGGTCGAGGTGACCTCGTAGCTGCGCGGCGCGAAGCCGTAGACGTATGCGGCGGCGCCGAGCGCCAGCAGCAGCGCGGGCAGCACGTACCGCCGCTGCTGCCACAGCGTCCTCAGGACGTCGGTCGGGTCCACGGGTCCTCCTCGTGACGCACCAGCAGCCAGGCCGCCCCCGAGAGCCCGACCAGCGCGGGGAACGCCAGCGCGAAGACCGGGAAGGACAGCGAGTCGAACGTGAGCGAGCAGACCGCGCCCGCGAGGGTGCCGGCGGCGAGCGCCCCGGCGAGGCAGCGCAGCGCGGGCGAGCGCGCGGCGCCGGCGGCGTGCAGGCCGGTCACCCCCGGCAGGACCAGGTAGACGACGGTGGCGGCGACGCCGACGGCGCCGGTCGTCACCAGCGAGTTGAGGTACTGGTTGTCCAGGATGTGCAGCGCGTCGTCGGGCATGTAGTTGCCGGGACCGAGCCCCAGCAGGGGGTGCGCGTCGAACATCGCGACCACCCGCGGGTAGTTGTCGAGCCGGGTCGAGATCGACGGGTCGGAGGAGTCGGCCCCCAGGGCGCCGCCGAGCGTGCTCACCAGCCCGGGCACGGACAGGAACAGCCCGGCGACGGCGACCGGCGCGGTGACCAGCACCCAGTGCCGGGCGACCCGCGGCAGGAACGGCAGGACGACGACCGTCGCGACCGTGAGGCCGAGGATCCCCGACCGGGAGATGCTCATCGCGACGGCGAGCACCAGCAGCCCCGTCCGGAGCAGGTGCACCCACCGGCGGCCGGTCCGGTCGTAGACCGCCTGCCAGAGCGACAGCGGCAGCAGCATCGACGCGACCACGCCGAGCTCGATCGGGGAGAAGGCCGTCCCGGCGACGCGGACGAGGGAGCCGCGGGGCTGGAACGGGGTGTCGCCGCCGTTCGGCGTGAAGCCCGGCATCACCCACGGGGCCCAGTCGACCGGGTCGACGTGCAGCAGGAACTGCACGAGGGCGACCAGGCAGCAGACCACGACCCCGTCCAGCAGCGCCCGGGCGCACTGCGCCGCGGCGGCGACGGACCGCGCGCACTCCGGGATCACCGTCACGAGGGTCGCGCTGGCCAGCACGAGCAGCAGCCACCGCTCGCCGGCCGCCCGGGTCACCACGGTGCTGCCGCCGGTCGTCCCGAGCCAGAGCGCCGCGGACGAGGCGACGGTGGCCAGCAGCAGCGCCGCGACCGCGAGCCGCCCCGGGTGCCGCGCGGGGAGCGGGTCGTGCAGGCCCCACGCCCAGGAGACCACCCAGAACGCGCCGAGCAGCAGCGTGAGCAGCATCGCCACGGTGCCCGCCGCGCCGATCGGGGCGATCACCATGCTGGCGGGCGCGGCCCCGATCGCGACCAGGGCGGCGCGCAGCAGCAGCGGCACGCCCGCGTCGCGGCCGTGCGCGACCCCGGTGTCGAGGGGCGGCGCGGGCGAGCGCGGCAGGACCGCCGTCACGGGGCGGCGCACCCCGGCGCGGCGCCCGGGGCGTGGTCGTAGCGGTACAGGTGCACGGCGAGGCCGTCGGCGAACGTGTCCGTGAACGCGCCGCCGTCGATCGCGAGGGCCCGGTCCTCGCCGAGCACCGTGACGGCACCGTCCGCGGCGCACCGCAGGTCGAACCGCACGGTCGCCTCCCCGTCGCCCGTGGCGGCCGCGAACAGGTACTGCGTGTCCCCGTCGACCTTCACCGCGGTGTCCACAGGCCCGTCGGCGAGCACCGCACCGTCGAGGAACGGCGCCGCGAGCGCCGGCCCGAGCGCGGCCAGCTGCCGGTTCACGTCGGTCACCCAGGGGCGGACGTCGGCGCCGCACGGCTCGCGCAGCAGGTGGAACGACTCGCAGTCGCCGCCGAAGCTGTGGTTGAAGTAGACGACGCCGCGGGCCCCGTGGATGACGCTGCTCCACACGGCGGCGCGGACCTGCGGGCCGGTGATCGTCGGGGCGTCGTCCTCGGAGAACGGGTGCCCGAGCTCGACGAACGCCCACACCGGCCGGCTCCGCGGCGGGTCCACCAGGGAGCGGACCCGGTCGACCGTCCGCCCGTAGTTGCCCGGGCGCCGGCACTCCTGCTCCGTGAGCGGCTGGCCGCCGGCGAGCAGCAGGCCGCCCTCGTGCCCGCCGCAGATGTGCGGGTCGGTGAACCAGTAGGTGTCCGCGGAGACGACGTCGGCGTAGTCGTTGACGAACCGGGCGGCCTCCGCGTCGTCGAGCCGGAACGCGACGCCCTTGCCGTAGTTGGCGTAGGTCAGCGCGCCGGCGGGCAGCCCCGCGCGCACGGCGGCCTGCACGGTGTAGCCGCACGGGGTGTTCGCCGGCTCGCACACCTCGCCCTGGCCGGGCCACAGCCCGGTCCAGCCGTTGTCGCCGGCGCCCGCCCACATGTCGACCTCGTCGGCGAGGACGCCCCCGGCCGCCCGCGGGTCCTCCCGGCCGACGAGCGCGGCGAGCCCGGTGCCGTCGAGCAGGGCCAGGTCCGAGTCCGTCGTGAGGTCGACGTAGGTGGTCAGGCCGGCGGAGCGGTCCAGCGCGACGTCCCCCGGGTCGGTGACGCTCTCCAGCCACACCCCGACGGGGAACGCGCGCTGGTCGGGCGGGAGGGTCGGGTCGAAGCCGTCGTAGAAGCCCGGCCCGCCGTCGACCTCGCGCCAGGCGAGCGGGGCGGACCAGGACGGCTCCGGGCCGGGGGAGGGCGACCCGGTCGGGTCGCCCGCGGGGCCCGCGCACGAGCCGAAGCACACCCCGGCGACGGCGAGGCCGGTGCAGGCCCGGCGGACGGCGCTCACCGCGCGCCGCCGCCCGGCGCGGCGGGTGTCGCGCGGGCGGGGTCGCCCGCGCCGGGCACCGCGCCGGGCCTCGCGCCCGCCACGAGGCCGAGCAGGGTGCGCGCCCCACGGTCGCTCCCGTACCGGGCGACCACGTGCGCCCGGCCGGCCGCGCCCAGGGCCGTCGCCAGCGCGGGGTCGGCCGCGACCCGCGCGACCCCCGCCGCGAGCGCGGCCGGGTCCCGCGGGGGCACGAGCAGCCCGGTCCGGCCGTCGACGACCAGCTCGCCGACGCCGCCGCCCGCGCACACCACCACGGGCAGCGCCGCCGCGAGCGCCTCCATCACCGCGACGCCCAGCGGCTCCGCGTGGCTCGCGAGGGCGAACACGTGCGCGGCACCCAGCTCGGCGCGCACCCGGTCCTCGCCGACCGCACCCTGGAGCCGCACCCGGTCGGCGAGCCCGAGGCGGTCGACCAGCGCCTCGAGGTCCCGGCGGTACCCCGCGCCGCCCCGCTCGTCCTCGCCGAGCACGACCAGCCGCGCGTCCAGCCCGCCGTCGACGAGCAGCCGCACCGCGCGGACCAGGTCGTCGTGGCCCTTGGCGGGGTTGAGCCGCCCGCACGCGACCAACCGCAGCGGCCCGGTGCCCGGCCACGGCCGGTAGCGACGGTCCGGGGCGGGGGACTCGGGGTCGACGCCCATCGGGGCGACGCCCACCGTCGCCGGGAGGTCCCGGCCGAGCGCCGCCCGCGCCTCGTCGCGCAGGCCCGCCGTGATGACGAGGCCGAACGCCGCGCCGCGCCACTTGCCCCGCTGGTTGCCGCCGTAGTCGGCGAGCGGGCCGTGCAGCGTGAGGCTGTAGGGCGGGCCGCCGAGCAGCCGGGCGAGCGCGGCGACCTGCGCGGCGTCCCCGCAGGAGTGCACGTGCACGTGCTGCCAGCCGCCGGCGCGGGCGAGCGCCGCGAGCCGGGCGGCCGCGAGGGTGAGGCCGGCGGCGCGCAGGGCGGGGCGGGCGGCGCGGAGGGCGGGGCGGGCGGGGCGGGCCACGCGCAGGGCGGGACGGGCGGCAGCGGGGGCACGGACGAGGGCGCCCGGGCGGGGGACGGCGGGGGGCGCGTCGGGCGCGTCGGGCGCGGTGGCGGAGCTCGTCCGCGCCGGGGGCGCCTCGGGCGTCGCGCGGTCGCCGCCGGCCGCCGCGCGGGCCTCGCGCAGCACCGCGCCGGTCCGGCCCGCGGCGACGGCCCGGGCGAGCTCCCGGGCCGCGCCGGCGAGCGCCCGCGGCGACGGGTCCGCCAGGTAGGTGGTGCGCGCCGCCGCCGCGGCCGCCCACGGGTGCGGCGCGGCACGCCGCGGCCGGCGGGTGGAGACGAGGACGGGCCGGGCGCCGGCCCGCTCCAGCGCGGCGACCTCCCGCCAGAAGAACGCGTGCGTCTGGCCGGGGAACTCGGGGACGAGGTAGCCGAGCACGACGGGGGCGGGTGGCGCGGCGGGCGCGGGGGCGTCCGGGGCGGGGGTCGCGGCCGCGGCGCCGGCGGCCGCGCTCGGGGCGGCGGGGCGCACCGCGGCGGCCGGGCCCGGCGCGGCGCCGGCGCTCCGCACGGCGGTCACCGGCGGCTGCTCTCGTCGCGCTCCCAGCCCGCCCCGCGCCGCGCGTGCAGCCGGCCCAGGGTGACCAGGGCGGCGTACGCCGCGGCGTCGAGCGCGCTGCGCGGTCCCCGCACGGTGCGCAGCAGCGCGCCCGCGGTCCGCGAGGGTCCCGGGACCGGTCCCGCCACGGTGTCGATGCCGGGGACGGTGCCGGCGGCGGCCCCGCCGGCGCGCGCCGCACCTGGCGACCCGGTCGCCGCCCGCGCCCGCACCTGGGCCGTGCCCCGCGCGGTGCGCGCGAGCACCCGCACGAGGCTCCGCGCGGTCCGCGGCGCGACCACCCGCACCGGCGGCGCGTCGACGACCCGCTTCTCCCCGGGCGCGAACAGCGCGTCGACCCACAGGTCGTCCGCGACGAGGTCGGGGAACCGTCCCAGCCGGGCGTGCCCGGCCGCCGAGAGCCCGTACACGCCGGCACCCCAGAGCGCGTCCCGTGGCGCCGTCAGGCGCGCCCGCGCCCGGTGGAACGCGCGCACCGCGGCGGAGGCACCGGCGAGGTCGAGCGCGGCGGGCGGCCGCGCGGCGAGCCACGGCCCGTCCGCGAGGGCCCGGAGCGTCGCCGCGACGGCCGCGGGGGTCGCGGCGACGTCCGCGTCCAGGTACACCCGGGGGAAGCCGCGCGCCGCACGGTCGCCGGCGTCGAGCGCGCGGGGCTTCGAGCCCTCGGGCAGCTCGAGCACCCGCACGCCGGGGAACCGGCGCGCCACGTCCGCGGTGCCGTCGGTGCATCCGTTGCACACGACGACGACGTCGACCCCCGCGGCGCGGGCCCACGGCGCCAGGCCCGCCAGGGTGCGGCCGATGACGGCCGCCTCGTCGTGCGCGGGGATCACCACGGTGCCGCCGACGGGCGCCGCCGGGGCAGCGACCGCCGGGGCCGCGGCCTCCGGGACCCCGAGCGCCGGGACCCCGAGGGTCCCGGCCCCGCCCGCCGGACCGCGTGCCACGCCGGCGCCGTCGGCCCGGTCGGCCCCGGCGGCCTCGCCCGCCCCGCCCGCCTGCGCCAGCCCCGTCGGCACCCCGCGCGGCAGCGCCCGCCGCGCGCCGGGCAGCAGCAGCGCGCGCACCGCCGACCGGTGCCCCGCGTCCCAGGTGCGCGCGAGCGACGCCGCGGCGGTGACCGCGAGCGTCGCCCCGGCCAGCGGCGCGGCCCGGTGCTTGCGCGCGTACCGGACCCGGTTCACCTGCAGCAGCGCGGTGAGCTCGGGTCCGCGGCCCGACCCGCCCGCGGCGTGCCGGACCCGCGCCGCCGGCTCGAACCACACCTCCCAGCCCGCCTCCCGCGCGCGCCGGCAGTAGTCGGTCTCCTCCGAGTAGAGGAAGAACCGCTCGTCCCACGGCCCGATCGCCCGGGCCGCCTCGGCGCGGACCAGGACGGCGGCGCCGGTTCCCCAGTCGACGGGGTGCGCCCAGGCGTAGGCGGTGGGGTCGCGCACCGTCTCGGAGAGCCAGCCGGGCCGGTCGCCCAGGAACCGCCCGAGCACGGCGTCGCCGAGGGAGCGGGTCACCGACGGCTCCCGGCGCAGGGAGGGCTGGACGGCGCCCGCCCGGTCGAGCAGCAGCGGCAGCACCACGCCCGCCTCGGGCCGCCGCAGCCGGGCCAGCAGGGCCGGCACCGCGCCGGGCTCGAGGACCAGGTCGGCGTTGAGCACGAGGCAGGCCGGGACGTCCCCCAGCCGCGCCAGGCCCAGGTTGATCCCGCCCGCGTAGCCGACGTTGCCGTGCCCGGTCAGCGTCAGCACGTCGGCGTGGGCCCGGGCGCGCCGCACGGTGCCGTCGGCCGACCCGTTGTCGACCACGACCACGCGCATGGGCGTCGTCGCCGCCGCGAGCCGCAGGCTGCCCAGCAGCCGGTCCAGGTGCGCCTCGTTGTCGTAGGTCACGACCACCACGCCCAGCTCCGCCGGCGCGCCGACCGCCGCGAACGCGGGCCCGGCGGTCGCCCGGCGCTCCGCCTGCGCCGTCACGGCCGCGCCACCGCCTCGGGCGCGCCGGGGACGAGCACGAAGCTGCGCCGGGCGAGCACGTCGTACGCCGGGGGACCGTCGAGCAGGTAGCGCCGGGCGAGCCGGCGGGGCTCGTGCGCCAGCCGCCACGCCCACTCCCAGCCGTGGTCCCGGACCGCCTCGGGCGCGCGCTGCGCCGCGCCGGCGAGGAAGTCGACGACCGCGCCGAAGGCCAGCAGCACGGACGCGCCGGTCTCCGGGCCGTACCGCGCGATCCACCGCTCCTGCCGGGGCTTGCCGAGCCCGACGACCACGACGTCGGCGCCCGCGTGCCGCACGAGGGCGGCCCAGGCGCGGCAGGCCGCGGCGTCGTCCAGGTCGCGCCGCGGGGGCGCCCACATCCCGGCGACCGCCAGCCCCGGCCGGTCCGCCGCCAGCCGCTCCGCGAGCGCGTCCAGGACCTCCGGGCGCCCGCCGAAGAACCCGACCCGCAGACCGACGTCCGCCGCGCGGTCCAGCACCGGAGCGATCAGGTCGCTGCCGGCGAGCCGGGGCCAGGCGTGGCCCGTGAGGTGCTCCGCGCGGCGGACCAGCGGCGCCCCGTCGAGCAGGTTGAGCCACCGGACCGGCGGGCGCCCGTCGAGCGGGTCGGTGGCCGGCGGGCCCCCGGGGTAGGGGTCGCCGGCGCCCGGGTGCGCCCACGCGAACGGCACCAGCGAGGACGGCCCGTGGTAGCCGAAGTGGTGGATGTGGTCGAGGTTGGCGCTCATCACGCCGAGCGGCCAGCCGGCCCCCCGGGTGGCGTGGCCGACGACGGTGTCGACCGCGCCGCCGGTGTCGAGCAGGTCGACGGGGGTGCCGCCGAGCAGGACGCGGGGCCAGGGGAGGGGAGCGGGCATGCTTCACCGTCCGGGGGAGTCGGCAGCCGGGGGCCGCGCCGGGCGCGGGGGCGCCGGGGTGGGGTGCGGCGGGTGCGCGCGCCGGGAGCGGCGCGGTGGACGCGTGCGGCTCCGGGGCGGGAGGCTGTGGCGCGGTGCGCCCCGGTGCTCGACATCGCTGTCAGTCCTTCGGTCGCGCCCCGCGCGCGGCCGGCCCGCCGTCCTGGGGCGGCGTCCGCTCCGCCGGCCCGCGGCGGGCGGCAGGGAGGACGCTGCACCGGGTACCCGTGGCCGGAGTCCGCGGTAGGGACATATGGGACAAGTCGGACAATCGCGACCCTAGAGCGCGGCCCCGCGCGGGACAAGACTCCGCGCGGCCCGGGGCGGGCGAAAAGGTGGCGGTGGGTGTCGGTGGCAGTGCGTACCCTGTCGAAGCCGATCGCGGACGGACCCCCCGCCGCCCCGTGGTCGCGGACCTCGTCGCCCGCCGACCCCTGGAGATGACGTGCTCGCCCGTCTGCTCGTGCGCTACCTGCGCCCCTACCGCTGGCTGCTGCTCGGCGTGCTGGTGTTCCAGCTCTGCTCGGCGCTGGCCATGCTCTACCTGCCCAGCCTGAACGCCCGGATCATCGACGAGGGCGTCGCCCTGGGGGACACCGGGTTCATCTGGCGCACCGGCGGGTTCATGCTGGCGGTGTCGCTCGGCCAGATCGTCGCCGCGATCATCGCCACCTACTTCGCCGCCCGGGCCGCGATGCAGGTCGGGCGCGACCTGCGCGACGACGTCTACGGCCGGGTGAGCGGCTACTCGGAGCGGGAGATCTCCCGGTTCGGCGCCGGGTCGCTCATCACGCGCAACACCAACGACGTCCAGCAGGTCCAGATGCTCGCCATGATGGGCGCGACCATGCTGGTCAGCGCCCCGATGCTCGCGATCGGCGGTGTCGTCATGGCGCTGCGGCAGGACGTCGGGCTGTCCTGGCTCATCGCCGTGTCGGTGCCGACGCTGCTGCTGATCGCCGGCCTGATCATCAGCCGGATGGTCCCGCTGTTCCGCTCGTTCCAAACCAAGCTCGACGCGGTCAACCGGGTCATGCGCGAGCAGCTCACCGGCGTGCGCGTCGTGCGGGCGTTCGTCCGCGAGGACATCGAGGCCGACCGGTTCCGGGTCGCGAACACCGACATCATGGTCGTCGGGCGCAAGATCGGGTCGCTGTTCGTCGTGCTGTTCCCGCTCGCGATGCTCGTGCTCAACGTGACCGTCGTCGGGGTGATCTGGTTCGGCGGCATCGAGGTCGACGCGGGGAACGTGCAGATCGGCACGCTGCTCGCGTTCATGCAGTACATCGGCCAGATCCTCATGGGGGTCCTCATGGCCTCCTTCATGACCGTGATGATCCCGCGCGCCGCGGTGTCGGCCGAGCGGATCACCGAGGTGCTGACCAGCGAGTCGACGCTCGCCGAGCCCGCCGAGCCGGTGCGCGCCACCCCGCGCCCGGGCGAGGTCGAGCTCGACGACGTCACGTTCGCGTACCCCGAGGCCGAGCACCCGGTGCTGTCGAACGTCTCGTTCACCGCCCGGCAGGGGCAGACCGTCGCGGTGATCGGCTCGACCGGCGCCGGCAAGACCACGCTGGTCTCGCTGATCCCGCGGCTGTTCGACACGACCGGCGGCGCGGTGCGCGTCGGCGGGGTCGACGTCCGGGACCGCGACGTCGAGGACCTGTGGGCGGGCATCGGCCTGGTCCCGCAGCGGCCGTTCCTGTTCGCCGGGACCGTCGCGTCCAACCTGCGCCTCGGCCAGGAGGACGCCACGGACGCCGACCTGTGGCGCGCGCTCGAGATCGCCCAGGCCAGCGACTTCGTCTCGCAGATGGACGGCGGGCTCGAGGCCCGGATCGCGCAGGGCGGCACCAACGTGTCCGGCGGCCAGCGGCAGCGGCTCGCGATCGCCCGCGCGCTGGTGCGCCGGCCGGCCGTGCTGCTGTTCGACGACTCGTTCTCCGCGCTCGACCTCGCGACCGACGCCCGGCTGCGGCAGGCGCTGTGGCGCGAGCTGCCGGACGTCACCAAGATCGTCGTCGCCCAGCGCGTGTCGACGGTGACCGGCGCCGACCAGATCCTCGTCCTCGAGGACGGCCGGGTCGCCGGGCTGGGCACGCACGACGAGCTGCTCGCGACCAACCAGACCTACCGCGAGATCGCGGAGTCCCAGCTCGCGGTGGAGGCCGGCGCATGAGCGACCAGAAGACGCGGACCAAGCCGGCCGAGCCCGAGCTGACCGACGACGAGAAGCTCGAGATCGAGCTCGGGGAGCAGGCGCGCCTCGCGTCCGACTCCTGGGACTCGGTCGCGCCGGGCAAGGCGGACAACTTCGGGCAGTCGTTCGGCCGGATGCTCGGGCTGCTGCGCCCGTACAAGTGGGCTCTGGTGGCCGTGACCCTGATGGGCTCGGCGGGCGTCGTGCTCACCGTGCTCGCGCCGCGGGTGCTCGGCCGGGCCACCGACGCCGTGTTCACCGGCTTCCTGTCCCGGCAGCTGCCGGCCGGGGTGACCCAGGAGCAGGCGGTCGAGGCGCTGCGCGCCCAGGGCCAGGACCGCATGGCGGCGATGATCGAGGCGGTCGACGGCCTGGTGCCGGGCGCCGGCATCGACTTCGACCTGCTGGGCCGGCTGCTGCTCACCGTGCTCGCGCTGTACGTGGCGGGCGCGCTGCTCATGTGGCTGCAGGGCTACATCATCAACGCGATCATGGTCCGGGCCATGTTCCGCCTGCGCGAGCAGGTCGAGACCAAGATCAACCGGCTGCCGCTCGCCTACTTCGACAAGGTGCAGCGCGGCGAGCTGATCTCCCGCGTCACCAACGACATCGACAACATCACGCCGACGATGCAGCAGTCGCTCTCCACGGCGCTGACCTCGATCCTCACCGTGATCGGCGTCCTGATCATGATGTTCTCGATCTCGTGGCAGCTCGCCCTGGTCGCGCTGGTGTCGATCCCGCTGATGGGCGTGATCTTCGGCGTCATCGGCCCGCGGTCGCAGAAGGCGTTCGGCACCCAGTG
>Ga0164306_10000637_pt1 | contig 14644 bp, 20 predicted proteins | sample Whisoiple_242_MG_FD_110213 | JGI IMG/M metagenome (GOLD analysis project Ga0164306, IMG submission 110213) | Soil microbial communities amended with fresh organic matter from upstate New York, USA - Whitman soil sample_242_MG | ecosystem: Environmental > Terrestrial > Soil > Unclassified >... | reverse complement strand
GTCATGCTTCTTTATGGCTTTCACCACCGCACAACTATAACTCGACACGGGCATCATCAACTAAAACTGGTGAACCTTATCGTGGATCGTTCGGGTGAATTGCACACCTGGCCATGGCATTGATAGCGTCACTGCCGTAACCAATCCACTCTTCAAACGCTATTGAGTGGATTCTATTTGGCTGCTAAGGTAGGGGTCGAACCTACGCTGGACTCCTTAACAGGGAGTGGAACTACCATTATTCGACTTAGCAATAATTTGGGAGGACGCATTTACGCATGAATTCCTCATTCTCTCGGATGGTTGTTGGTTTACCCTGTGGGCCTTCCATCACTCCATCAAATTGGCGAGCAACACATTACTCGGTGTTTGCTCAATTGCGAGGAAACGACTTTTGTTTCAAAGGATAGATCCACTTAGCACTTTCCGTGCGGGTGAGTGGGACCCAACGATGTTTCCAGATAATCATTGAAGGTTCGCATATTGCCAATCACACACTGCCATCTTTCAGGCTTGTTCCACGTATGATCGTCGCAATGCCCGCAGTCAATAATCGCCGTCTGGGACGGTAATTAGGTCGCCCAAGGTGTAAACCCTCGTCTGGTAACCCTCCAGATTGGACTTACAGAGGTATCAAATCATGCAACTTCTCGAGTGTCACATGACCCAAATCCCTGTCATTTCTAAATGGTCGGAGAAACAGGATTCGAACCTGCGACATCCACGTCCCAAACGTGGCGCTCTAGCCAGACTGAGCTACACTCCGAAAGATAATGCGTATAACCGTCGCATCCCGATGCCCTTGCTGGGTCAGCCCCACGTGCGCTTATGACGTGGATCAAGATATTGCTAGCAACCGGATCGAAACGGCTGATATTCACGTTGAAAGAGTGATACATCTCCTTGGATAACCAGCGACGTACAACGACGTGCCAATCACCCTGATCTAGCGTTCAAAAATTCTGCCCGTCATTTCACCCGGAGGTGGGGATACGGGAGATCCCAACATTCCATTTCAGCAGGCACCTTACAAATGGTGAGACTGCGTGACTAGCCGCCAAGTTGTTAGCCCTGGTCGGAGTTTCTTGCAGAGGTTCGGTTTCGGTCTGAAGTCCCTAGTGCGATACCACTCTACAACTTAATCATTCAAGGGAGCGTATTATGCGCTCCTTTAATCTAAAAGTAAAGTCTTTTATTTCTTGCGAAATCAACACCTTACAAAACACTCGAATCACCCTTGTTTTGGTGTGGGCTCTTCAGTTCATCACCGGTGGTTTACCACCATATCAACGATTATACGCCAAAATCACCAAAAGTAAAGGCCTGAAATCCTTGGGAAATCAGGCCTTTATAATTGTTTTTCTTAGGCTCGTTTCCTATTTAGTCTGGATTTGCTCCAGATAGCTATTTTTCACGTAAATTTTTCGACCATATGGATTCTCTGGGTGAGCTCCGACGAATTTCTCACCATCGATGTACTTATGGTCACCGTCTTCCACGAAATACACTTCTCCGTTCAACATGTTCTTGTGAGGAACCAACAGAGGCTCAGAGCTCTTCTCCACTTTCTTCTTCATTGTCTTCCTCGTACAATGCATTCCTATTGAACTTCCAGTGATCTTCACCACTGCCAACTCTTTTCATCTTCTTCCCGCCATCGCGGGAATCCCGTCTGGAGTTGCTTCTCTTGTTCTTACCTTGCTGCTTGCGCTGGGTGTAGTTATCAACAAACCCGTCACGGTCATCGCGGTCCATAGTTATGCCTTACTCTTCCTCAATTGTCTTATATGATTTCTAAATCGTACCCACAAATATATCTCGAACGCTCTAGCTTCCATTTCCCATGGACTTCCGAAATAAGCTAGATCATCATTCAGATATTCGTTCCCGTATGTCTTACCCTTGAACCTTACAGAATTCTTGAAGTCAATTGCTTCGCCTTTCATGTACTGCTTCACATGAACCAATTCGTGAAACAGAGTGATCAACAGCTTCTTGTATCTATATAGTGTCGTGGCAGCCTTGTTGTTTATCTGCCCATATGTAGATAGGTTAACTGTAAATTTCTTAATTCCGTTCTCAATTTTACAGTCCATGTCTCCATCGAGCTTTCTTCCGGTCCCAATCTGGCCAACATTGATCGTCACACTGGCATCTTTACGTTGACGACGGGAGACAAGATGGTCTAGGGTGTACACCACCGCATAGTTCAGGAACTTCCTGTCCTCCGCTGAGATTTCGCCAATGATTCTGACCATGGCCTGTGACCCATGTTAGTGACCTGTCTGTTATTTAGAATTCACCTGATGTCTGAATGAAGTCCCAGCATATTCATACAGATCGATGATCTTCTGCCAGTCCTGAGTCCAGTCGAACCCAGCCTTGTCATCTACCAACACATTGAAGTAGAACTTCGTGTCAAAGTTGCCAGTGGCTGTGTTCTGAATCACAGGATTGTGATTGAAGAAGTCAATTCTGATGCCTTCCTTCGCAAAGAATTCGACAATCAGAGGCTCCTCATCTGCGAACACGGCTGACCAGATAATAAGGACATTCTCAGGTCTGCTGCAGATCAACCTCAAGGCTTCAATGACAACTGGACCCAAGAACTCATAATTGTTCTTGCCATACGTGCTCTTGAGGCAGGTGTCATGAAGATCAATGGCCCAATAGATTTTGTTCCATTGTTTCTTCTGGGCAGTGCGGTAAGCCTTGCCAATTGCTTTTTCGATCATGCATTCACCCTCGCACGGACTTCAGCCAGTATGGTCTCATTGTACAGCTTGCCATTCTGGTAAGCCAACACATGTGCATCTTCCCACTCATCACAGAATCCACCATCATCAAGGCGACCTGTCATGAGCTCACCAGTCATCTTGCTGCGCAGGAGGGTCATGACACCTTCCTTACTCTTCTTGCCCTGATCAGTGATTGGGTTCTTGGAGATGCCAATCCACTTGGATTCAAGCTTGCGGCCGATTACATCAGGCTCAGTGGTACTATACTGAACCTTGATGGCACTGGCCTTCTGAGCAAATTTGAAGGTATCTCGGTTGACCTTCTGGAGAAGGGCACCACCGCTACCAAAGATCATACAGTCAGCTGCAAACATGTATTCCGGTCCCGTGAGCAGTTCCAGCAACTCAACAATCTTCTTTGAGTCTACTCCATCACCCTGAATCAGACCAACATGCTTGATGACCTTATATCCCTTCTCATTCACTTCATAACCGAAAGCTTCGGCCTGCATCTTGAGGAGGCGAGGCACCACTTCCATCATGTCACCGCTATCAGGGCGGAACACAACCTTGACTCCACTCTCAATGATCATTTCCTTGAGAGGTGAAGAGCAAAGCTGCTGGGCTTCACGGTACACATGGAACCCGTCAATCACAAGACTGATGATGGCTCCACGTGGTGCATTCTTTATCTGATGCTTCAGGTATTGAAGCTGGTTTTCCTTGGTAGGACCAAATGCCGTCTGAACACTGTGTTCAGTTGCATACACGCTGAAGGCAGCCATGATTTCTTTGTAGAAGTGGTTGACGGAAAGAACACCCTCAACCGTATCAGAACCCATGAAACAAACCGTGTGGGCACCACCACCATTTTCAGCCGTTTCACCACTTGGCACACCACGTGCACCGAAGTCATGAAGGGCAAACTCAACCGGAGACTTTGCGCCGGTCTTTGCGTACAACCTCTTCAGTTCCTGCTTGATGTTGTAGTCATTGGTGACAATCGTGGTTGGGTACCAAATGGCACGCTGCAACGGAGTTTCGATGGCTGAAGAAAGCCAGAAGAAATCCTTACCAATCGCCGTCACGGAGTAGATCGGCTGACCACCACGAATCTTGGTGCCTTCTGGTACAGCACGAATGGTGATAGGCAGGTATCCACCAAACTCATTCACAATTCGTTCCCAAGTGGCACGGCGGAAGAGCTTGCGACCAAAGTGGGCCAAGGCGAAGGCTTCAGCCTTATCAACGTCAGCCATCGTGATCGGAACAGTCAGGTAACGCTTGATGAAGGTCTGGAGACCAAATGGCACAATCACCTGACTGTGCTCAACTCGTGCCTCACCATATGAAGACATGCCAATGACGTCGCCAGGATAGGCTTCAGGGTGACTGAATTTGTAACTGTCCAAACGCATCAACAGAGCGATTTGGAAGTTGTCATCGTAAATGTATGGGACGTCAGTACTTTTTACTTCTAGCATTTTCTCAACAGACATGATAAGCTCCTTATCAAATTAACTCGGCAGTCGTTCTGCCATTTCCAACTATCTTACTACAACTCAACTTCTATGTTTACACAAAAACTTTTGGGAAATCAATCACTTCAGCTGATCAACTGCCCACTCAAGGATCTCAAGGTGGTCTTCAAACCAAGCATCAGTGTTGCTGAGTGCTTCAGCCAGAGGAACCCACATCACCTTCTTCACTTCACCAGCCTGTGGCTTAACCTTTGGCAGTGCCTTGGTGTCATCAAGACGGAACAGGAAGCAAGTGGTCACAATACGTCCACGTGCTGATCGACTTGGGTGATCAAATATTTCCTTGGCCTTGATGGAACCACGCAGCTGAGCAGGTGCCAACCCAATCTTGGTTTCTTCCTGAAGCTCACGGATGGCACCATCTACCAAACGCTCATCCTGTTCAAGATATCCACCGGGCAGTGCCCAAAGTCCAGTGCCCGGGAAGTTGTCACGTACATTGACAAGCACATGGCCTGACTGAATCACACAAGCATCAACAGTGCTGAACACTGGCTTGTATGGTGCAACACTCCACTTGGCCTTATGGCTCTGGATGAACTCATATTCCTTGACCAAATCAAGGTAGCAAGGCTTCTGGATGAATTCAAGAAGGAACCTGTAGGTGCTTCCAGTGACAAACAAATCAAGGTTCTTGAAGATGTTCAAGTCCTGAACACTGACACCCTTTTGCTGACTTTCCGCTTTTGCTGAGAACAAGGCATCACGAATTGCCGTGGCACTCATGTTAACTTCAAGGTCAATTGCCTCAACCAAGTCATCAAGGAAGTAGTCACCAAAGGCACCGAGGTACCAAGTGGATTCATCACGATCAGAGCCAGTGAGATAGGCTTTACCAGGAGTCAGTTGTTCACGCTTGAACTCTTCAACTCGTTCCTGAACTTGAGTGATCCATTTCTGGTCATTGTAGATGTAGTCACGGATCGGCATGACCATCAAGGTGGCATTGTGGTTGACACCCAAGGCTGCACGGTGAATCATTTCTGCACGTTCATCGAATGTGAACGGATTCTTGAGGTCTCTTGCTCGGCCACATGACCCAACAAGGACAAGTACATTTTCAGAGGTTCTCAGTGCACGACGTAGGACTGAGAGGTGGCCCATATGGAATGGGGAAAAACGTCCAATATAGACTGTTAAAGGCTTTTTGCTTTCGGTCATTACGAGCTCCTCGTAGTAATTGTGATGCCAACAATCGTTTTGTCAGCGAATATACTTATCTTACATCAATTTCATCATAAAGTAAACCAAAGAATTGTCTGTCAATTCAATAGTTTATGAGTTGGGGTCTTTGTCCCACTCCTCAAACGTGGCCATCTTCTGTTCAGCACGTGCATAGATGTACTCTTTATTCAAACCAAACTTCTTGGTCACGAATATAGAAGCAGCCATGACGTCAGCAATTTCATCTTCCATCCTGCGACTCATTGACTTACCATCAGGGTGAATGTCAGTGTCTATGTATGCAGCTTTCTTGGCTGCAATCTGGGTGAGTTCACCGCATTCTTCCATGAGCTTCGTCAGCCCTTTCTTATCCATTGGCATTAGGAGAACGCTATTGCGCACCAGATGCGCACGACAACTGGGAGCACCCAAATGATTGACAGAATCCTCCAAATGGTCTTTGTCCTTTTACTCAAGACAAAGAACAAATCAGAAGAAGAAGCCAACATGATCATAGCTATGACTGCCCATAGGAAGAACAGTCCGCCTTCCTGGCCAGCGGCACCATATTCCACTGCCCTATCATCCATTGACACGCAACTCCTCAAGGAAACTCAACGTTGGCACATGGTTGGTGTAGTTGTGTAGGAAGCCAAAGCCTCCAACGTCACTCCACTCAGCAATGTTGCTTGGCTTGTCATCAATCAACACATCACCTGGTTTGCAATGGCGCCACTTGTCTCTTGAGAATGGACCAAAGTTCACCTTGACATCCTTGTTGATGTAGGTTGTGACCCAATCAAGCTTATCCTGCTTTGCCTCAGGGATCGGTGTCACCCTTGGCAGTGCAGTCAGTATCTCAACATTGGCACCAACACGAATGATAGAATCCCACAGCTGGTCAAAGTATGGTGTTGGGTCCAACTTGTAGTAGAAGTGTGGGACCTTCAGGACAAACTCCCAGGTCTTGGCATCATCATCATAATGCTCACCAGTTCTATCATATATGTACTTGTCGAAGTCTGCAATGACTCCATCCATGTCCACATAAATCGTGTTAATTCTCTTGTCAAACATTATCAATTCACCTTCAACAGTACGCAAAACTCATTAATTCTTGGGGTTGGCTTGCCTTCCTTGGCCTTGACTCCATCCAACCACTTCATGGCCTTTGATGGGGTGAGTGCCATGAACTCAGGCAACTGGGTTTCAGGCTTGCGCAGGGTCTTTGACTTGCAAAGGTTCTCATTGACAAACTTCAAGGTGGAACCCGAAAGCTTGAATTCAGCGTGATCCTCAGCCGCATAGAACTTCAGGGTGCGGTACTTGGTATCAAACACCCAGAGCTCCTTGGCGGAAAGAATCTTCTCAGGATTGATGGAAACAATCTTGAGTTCATCGCTCTTGTCAAGGAACTTCAACCCAGCAAGCAACTTGCTTGGATCAATTGCCTTCCTCTTACGAGGCTTCGAATTCTTTGCACGCGTGTTCTTGTTGATCAGCGTCAAGTCCTTCTCAATGGTGGCAATTACAGCCAGTGCCTTCTTAGCACGGTCATATGATGCCTTGTTTTCACCAGCACCAGCCTTGATGATGTTGTTCTTGTTGTTCTTGACGTTCTTCAGTTCCTCAATCATATGAGGGACGTGGCCAGCTTTCACGCCTGCCTTGGTGAAGTATTCATACCAATTTCTGGTGAGGTCAACATTCTTGATTAGAATGTCCTCAAGGTCATCCATGAAGCCAAGTGCAATATTCTTGGTTGCTTCAAATACATTGACCTTTGGCTTGTCAGCCTTTTCCTTGATCTTGGTTGCGGCATAAAGACGCATCAAGGCAATGTTGATCTGATAAGTCGTGTTCTCTTTCTCAGGCAACTCAAAGCCACGCTCAAGGAGGCGGAATACCCACACTGTAGTTCTGAAACGCTTGAAGGTGTCAACATCGACATCAGCAAACTTGGCACCCTTCTCATCACTGATATGCTGATCATACCAGCGGAACGCATAAACTAGTCCCCAAGTGGACAGTTCATTGCCATACAGACTTTCGGCTGGCGAAGGCTCCTTGTCCCAATTGCGGACAATCGACCCATCCAATAGGGTAGACGGAACAACTTTGTTCTCAATCTTACGCTTGATCATAATTCCTCACAATATTGACTGCAAGGATATTCTATACTCTATGACTGCAGAAGTCAATGAGTGTAAGTCCTTAAGAATCAATACGTTACACCCTCACCACGAATCTGTTGTACTTTTCCACAGTCAGGGCAGCTGTGGGTATAGTTCTGTCCCGGTGGGACATACAAGTACAGCGGTGGGTTGTGACCTTCACTTGGGCAAGGCTTGAACTCATCTGGCTTGTTTGTGTATCCAGTTTCTAGTCTCTTGGTGCTCATAGTGGGAGTGGCTTGACCACCTCAAAGTTCTTCACGGTGTTGAGGCGGAAAGATCTCCAACCAGCATTCTGGGTATCCCAAACACTGACTCGGGTGAACTCACCATCACCTTCAGTAATCAATGAGGTTCCATAACCCTGCTGGAATTCTGGTAGGAATGACTGGTTCAGGGTGCAATCCATTACTCTGAGTGTGCCATCGACCTTTTCAAAGGTGACACGGCATACATTGCCACGGAGGTTCGCAACCACTTCATTGTATTCAAGCTTCATGACCAACTCCCATCGATTCCAATTTGTGTTTCAGTTCAGCAATCATCTCATCAAATGTCTTTGTGTATGAGACCATATTGGTGCCATAACGTGAAGCAGTGTACTCAACATTGCCGCTGCGCCAGAACTCATCAGGGCAGCACAACAACACTTGCTGATGGTTGGCCTCACGACGTTCATCAACACGACCCAAGACCAATCCTAGTTCAAGCATTGTCACTGGTGACTTGGTGTTACCATCAAAGTAGAAGATAATGATGTCAGACTTCTCAATCTGTTCAAGTTCCCATTCAACCTGATCAACGAATGGCTTGCTGAGAATACTCTGCTTGATTGTTACATCCCAGTTGGCTCGTCTTGGGTTGAACAGAAGCACCTTGTACTTCTTCAGTTCATTGACCACTTTGGCTTGCCACATTTCAGCAACACCCATCTCAATGGATCCTGCCAAGAAAATGGTTACTGGATGACCCATATTCTGTAGTTCATACAGATCTGGCTTATCAGGTGGTTGATATTCTCTCATACTTGATACTCTAACTCAAAGATCCTTAATCAAACGATCTTTCCACCAAACCACTCAATTGTGTGGACTAGTCCTTCATCTAGACTGATTTGTGGTTCCCATCCGAGTGACTTGATCAAGCTGATATCAGGCTTGCGCTGCAAAGGATCATCAATTGGAAGTGACTTGTAGACAATCTCAGACATTGATCCAGTCCATGATATGACCTTTCTAGCCAGTTGTTCCATGGTAAATTCACCTGGATTGCCTAGATTGATTGGTCCACTCTTGTCAACAGTCAACACATGAAGTAGAGCATCGACCATATCATCAACATAGCAGAAGCTTCTGGTTTGCTTTCCATCACCATAAATCGTGATTGGTTCATCCTTGAGAGCCTGATTGATGAAGTTGCTTACAACTCTACCATCATTTGGATCCATCCTAGGACCATATGTGTTGAAGATTCTAACCAGCCTGACCTTGTTCAAGGCAAGCTTTGTGAACTCATAACACAGTGCTTCAGCGGCTCTCTTACCTTCATCATACACAGCCCTTGGACCATATGGGTTTACATTACCCAAATATGACTCAGGTTGTGGATGTACCAAAGGGTTTCCATACACCTCAGAAGTAGATGACTGAAGGAAAATGGCATTATCACGAACAGCAATACAAAGCAAGTTGTATGTACCAACTACATTGGTCAACATGGTCTGAATTGGTGAACTCTGATACGCAACAGGTGAGGCAGGGCAGGCAAGATTAATCACGTAGTCATATGGTTCACCGGTGTCACACTCATCCATGATTCGGTGTTCAATGATATCACCACGAACGACTTCTAATCTAGTTCCAGGCGCTGGCAGGAATCCAGCATCAATCAGATTAGACAGCTTCCCTGTGTAGAAGTTGTCTACCACTACAACTTTGTTGCTTGGATCCCGCAATAGTTCAAGAACCAAATTGGATCCAATGAATCCTGCTCCACCTGCTACTAGATACTTCGCCATTATGCTTCAACCTTCTGTTCTTCTTCTTTCATCACTTCTGTTTCAGCTTCTCTCCACTTGTCACTGACATATTTCTTCAAAAATGTTTCAGCATCATCTAAAAGAGCCTGTTTTATGTGGTTCAAAGTACCACTGGTGTTTAGTCTGTCAATAATGCCAAGCATGATGTTGTAACCAGGTAATGAACGCTTCACCATTATGATTTGATGGGTATCTTTGGATTTGGCGATGTTCTTTACATAAGTGATAGCATCACCAATGTAAGCCTGATAATACACAATCTGCCCAGGATTCTTTTCCGGACCCTTTCTATCTATTAGAAGATGAGGAGGTAGATCCTCAATGACTAATATGCTCCAACTGTGACTTCCAAGATCTTCACAGAATTCCATGACCACTTCAGTGTTAGAGTACTTCATGAACTTGAAGTCAACGATCTTAGAGTCACTGTCTATTGGACTCTTTTTTCCAAAATTGAAACAGCTAAGAAATCCATCTTTTATGGATAATCCGAACTGTTTCAATGGTGACATCTTTCCACGTTCTTCGGCTTGTAGTTCCTTTACAAAATCAGACTCTTTCTTCTTCTTGAAGTGGACTGCATCAAAGTTGCCATTGTATACATCTTCTTTCTTGATGTTGTGTACATTGGGATACAACTTGTCATAATAGGGTTTAGCCATTTGGTCTCCTACTTTGGAACATTCTCAAGCTTGAGGGAGGTTTCTTTGCTGGTTCGAGCAGCATTGGAGATCTGATCAGCCATTTCATTTAGCCTGATTCCAGAGTGACCCTTGATCCATTCATACTTGATATCAAAAGTTCCCTTGAGTTCACGTTGAAGATTGTACACCTGATCCCATAGATCCATGTTCTTCATCTGTTTGTTCTTGTTCTTCCAAGAGTCTAACCATTCAGTGCATGCCTTGGTTACATACTGAGAATCAGAATAAAAGACGACCTTGTCAATATACTCTAGTTTTCCTTTATTCTTATACAGCAATCTCAGTGACTCTAAAACACCTTGAATTTCCATTCTATTATTGGTTGTATTCTCTACATATCCAAAGATGAACTTCTCCATTCCCATGAAGGACCAAACAGCAGCCCAGCCACCATTCTTGTTGAAGTAGCTTCCATCAGTGAAAATCTTGATTGTGTTCTTCTTAGGAGGATCTTTGAGCTTTTGCAAGCCTTCTGAATCTGGCACACCTTGAAGAGAAAACTTCAGATGTTGCTGGCATAAATCATCTAGGATTCTGAAAACAGACTCATAGACAGATGAACCGTCTTTCAGTGCAATCATGAGTTGATTGACTGTGATAGTTGCTTCTGGAGGGAGTTTCTCGCATGACTGGACCATTGAGGCGATTGCCTTGTGAGACTTGGTCGCGAAATGCTGAGTTTTCTTCTTACCCACGATTGATCACCATATAATTGAACGTAAGTGTTCAAATTTACTTATGGTGAGAAGTTTGGATGGAATAATGGTTAGAGCGAAAGCGAGGTTCGCAAATCCAGGTAGGGGAATGTTGACGTGATCCATCTTCTCTAGCACCACCAGATCTCTGGTTGTATTCAAGGAGGGGATCCTGTACATTCCATGCTACTTGTTAGCAAGTTCAGCCACGTAGGCCGCCAGTATAGGTTCCATCTGCCGTGGGGTCGATTCGTATTGCTACGCTTTCTGGTTTCTCCCCTGACCACCATTGACACTCTTGAAAGATCCCATAGTAGTGTCAATCCAACTCACTCCTACCGTTCAGACATCCCGACGAGTGAGTCACGAATCACATGTTGATGATTCATTATGTAAGCATTATGTAGATTGTATGTGGTATATCAGTTGTATTTGTGTATATAGGTGCTCTCGCTTATAACGAGAGGTTATCAGCTTATAACGAACATGGGTTCTGAGTGATATTTCTTATCAGAATCAATGGTTTATCAATTTATTTAATTGTTCCAGAAGAATCACAGAGTGATCAGATTCTAGGCTTTCTGGTCGGGTTTCAGTGTAAGGCTTGTCTTTTTCTTCTTTGCGGCTTCTGGAGCCTCTCGTTTTGTCAGAGTGCCGGTTTCTGACGCATGTCCATATAGTGCGAGTGAGTATGCATCCACGATGTCACCAACTGGTGAGCCAACCTTGGTTCCTGACTTCTGATAGAAGCCAATGATGTCAGGATGGCCTTGGGCTTTGAAGGCTTCGTACATCACATCCTTGTTGGCATTTCCCTTCCCACTGAAGTTCTTCTTGTTTTGGGTTGGGGCGACTTCCACGTATGGAATCTTGAGATAATGAAGTTTGAGTTTGAACACAGCGGTGTTCTCAGCAATGTTGAAGACCTTGCCTTTAGATCCCATTGAATAGCCTTCAATGAAGACCTTGATCTTTTTGCCTTGCTTCAACAGTTCTTGCAACACTCCAATGAGTGGAATGCTGATTTGATTGAATCGCTCAATCTCAGAAGAATACACACCATCATGTTCGATGCCATGTATGTTCTTCCAACTGATTGATAGATCCCTCTTCCTACTGGATAGGAAGTAGAACTGAGAATTGGCAAATGTTAAGTCATCTGCCAGTATGCATATAGTTGGACATGACATTGAGTAGTCAACGCCAACTATTGCATCAGTAATTTTCATCCTCATCTGAAGATGACTCTACGTCGTCCTCACCATCGGCTCCAGTGTCTTCCTCTTCAATAGCGGAAGCACAGAAGGGACAAATCTCAGGTTCTAGCATTGTGTCATCGGCTTCGAACTGGACCGTGAACCCGATGTCACAATCATAGCAGAAGCACTTTACTTTCTTCTTGCTCATTATTCTACTTCGTCTTCAAGAATGATGGTTACGATCTGGTCATCATCAATAACACTCAAAGCCTCGTTCTTGGTGTTGATGGAAGCCACTGCACCCTTACGAACAATGACTCGCTGACCAGGGGCGAAGGTCTGTAGCTTGTGACCAGCACGCGTGCCAGCAGCCTCACCAACCTTGATAATCTTGGCTATTGAGAACAACTGATTATCATAGATCAAGCTTCCAGCACTTGCCTCTTCAATAATCTCGATCTGGACCTTGTTGAAGGTCGGAACATATACCTTACTCATTCAATCACCTCGTTCATTTTGCCCAAACATCGCCCCATGAGCCAGTCAACGATCCCTTTGAATAAGCAGTTGCTTTGTTCTCAAAGAAGTTGGTATGCTCTGGGGCATTAATCATAGCATCGACCCAAGTCAGCGGGTTGCGCTTCACCTTGAATATGCCCTTCAGTCCCATACTTATAAGCCTTCTGTCGGCAATGTAGCGGATGTACTCTTTCATTTCATCTGGAGTTAGGTTCTCGATAGCACCACCCTCAAATGCCAAGTCAATGAACTTGTCTTCAAGTTCAACCATCTTGGTTGCTATGGTATATAGCTCTCCCTTTAGCTCATCATTCCAGATTTCACGGTTTTCCTTGACGTAAGTTCTGAACAACTCAATCATTGAGTCAGTGTGTAGTGATTCATCACGAATTGACCATTGGATGATTTGACCCATTCCACGCATCTTTCCATGACGTGGGAAGTTCAATAGGATGACAAAGCTGGAGAACAACTGAAGACCTTCAGTGAATGCACTGAATGCAGCCATCTGTTGGGCAATGTTCTTTTCGCTCTTCCTAGAGATCTTCTCAAAATACTCATGCTTGTCTTTCATTGCCTTGTATTCAAGGAACTGATTGTAGACATCATCAGGCATTCCAAGGGTTTCAATCAAGTGAGAATAGGCAGCGATGTGGACAGCTTCACGGGCAGCAAATCCAAGCAACATCATTCTTACTTCAGGCAATGGGAACACTGGTAAATAGTTGTTAACATATCCACCAGCTACGTCAATGTCTGACTGAGTGAAGAAACGGAAGATGTGAGTCAGCAGGTTGCGCTCACCATCATTCAACTTTTGCTTCCAATCCTTGACATCATCAATCAAAGGAACTTCATGTGGCTGCCAGTGTAGTTGCTCATGGACCAACCACCTGTCAAAGAAGTCAGGGTGAGTGAATGGCTTGAATGAACTGCGGTTGTCTGTTAGTCTGAGTTTCTTGCTCATGATTAACCCTCACACGCAATACAAACATCACCTTCAGCGACCTTCTTCATATCCAATTCCTCAATAATTCTGCGTTCAATCTTCATTGATACCTTGTCAGCCTTTCTAGCTGTATCTGAGCGGCAATAGTAGAGAGCCTTTAGACCCATCTTCCAAGCCAAGAAATGTACAGCGTGGATGTACTTAATGTTGCTGTCAGGTCTAAAGAATAGATTGACTGACTGGCCCTGATCAATGTGCTTTTGACGATCACTTGCCAAGTCAATCACCCATTGCTGGTCAATTTCCATAGCAGTCTTGAAGACGTCTTTCTCTTCATCAGTCAAACACTTGAGGCCCATGCAACTTCCATCATTAGCAATGATGTTCATCCAAGCATCTTCGTAATCCTTTTCATCTTCCAGCTTGCTTCTTAGAAGCTTGTCAAGATACTTGTTCTTGTGGATATGTGATCCACTCAAAGTTTCCTGTCTGAAAGCATTAGCTCTCAGTGGCTCAATGGATGGACTGACGTTGCCCATGATCTGGCTTGAGCTTGCGTTTGGAGCAATAGCCATGACATGGGAGTTTCTCAATCCAGTTCCCTTGGCATCAGGAGCCTCGCCACGCTCAGCACCCAATTCCAGGTTGGATTTATCCAACTGCTTGCGGATGTTCTTGAAGATTCTCATGTTGGTGCTCTTTGAAAGAGCGCAATCAAAAGGAATATTGTGCTGCTGCAAGTAACTGTGGAATCCAAGTGTACCAATGCCAATTGATCTTTCACGCTTGGCTGAGAATCTAGCACGCTGAATTTCATCTGGGGATTCTCTAATGAAGAAGGTCAGAACATTGTCCAACATTTCCTCAACATCCTTGTAGAACTGATAGTTGTCCTTCCACTTGTCATAGTATTCAAGATTCAG
>Ga0164306_10000636_pt1 | contig 14645 bp, 16 predicted proteins | sample Whisoiple_242_MG_FD_110213 | JGI IMG/M metagenome (GOLD analysis project Ga0164306, IMG submission 110213) | Soil microbial communities amended with fresh organic matter from upstate New York, USA - Whitman soil sample_242_MG | ecosystem: Environmental > Terrestrial > Soil > Unclassified >... | reverse complement strand
TTGCCATGCCGGGTATGACGGGACTCGACCTTCAGCGGCAGTTGAATGATCGTGACCGCAAAATTCCGATCATTTTTATCACTGCGCAGAAAGACCAGGAGGTCCGCGACCAGGCATTCGAGCTGGGAGCGGTATCGTTCCTGTTTAAACCATTTAGTGATACTGCCCTTCTTGACGCGCTAAACAAGGCGGTGCGAGGTTAGCTGCCGCAACAGAGGCGCCCGTAGAGGGCGAGGGAGATATTCTATGAACTTTAGGCGCGAGCTTGGTCAGCAATTCGGACGCTCATCCATGCCGCCCACAAAGCCCATCGTATTCGTTGTTGATGACGACATCTCCGTGCGTGAGTCGCTGGAGCTCTTGATCGCCAGCGCAGGCTGGCAGCCCGAGATTTTCGCGTCAGCCCAGGAATTTCTTCATCGTCCACGAAGCCCGGTTCCGAACTGTCTGGTACTTGACCTCTCTCTTCCCGGCCTCAACGGCCTGGAGCTTCAGAGGCGTATTGCTGCTGAACGAACGGATATGCCAATCATCTTTATCACCGGGCATGGGGATGTACCCTCGACCGTCCAGGCGATGAAGGCTGGAGCGACCGAATTCCTGACGAAGCCTTTTAGCGAGGATGCGCTCTTGAGTGCCATTCGGCAAGCACTCGAACGCAGTCGCGACGCACTTAGTAGTGAAGCTGAGATGCAATCGCTGCGCAAGCGTTACGACTCACTTACACTTCGCGAACGTCAGGTCATGGTCCTGGTCGTCTCCGGCTTACTGAATAAACAGGTCGGCGGCGAACTCGGAATCAGCGAGATCACTGTAAAGGCCCACCGGGGCAAGGTGATGCAAAAGATGAAAGCGGACTCTCTTCCCGCGCTGGTGAAGATGGCCGCACAACTCCAAATGAAATCCACACCTCAGGATTGATGGTCGCATCCGTTGTGATTTCGACATGGGCACACGAAGAGCAGAACGTCTCCGGTTTCCGATCACGCGGGGAAGTTGCGGGCTGCAAACAATGCGACATGCCATGTGCTGATACTTTGGTATCGATCAATACCAACGTTTAATAGATTAGCTTCCGCGCCTTTGTTCTAATTGCTGCCGTGTAAGAGCATCCCGTACTGGGACTCTCGATGACAAATTCGAGCTGAAAAGCTTCGTAGCGGAGTTCCGAATTCACTTTTCAGTTTCGAGAGGAGATTCTCATGAGCGCATCGAATACCGCCATGGCGCCATCCGCCAGCCTGTACACCACTAGCGCCTTCTGGGAGCGCTTGTGGCGAACAAGTGGTCTCCAATTTGTTGGCTTCTTCGTCATCGCGTCTTTCATCTATGGCTTTCAGCCGCAGGTTGGTGCGTCGACAGATGCGCTTGCTGCGTTCTACACCGGTGGGCGCGTACGTATCTTGATCGCTGCGGTCTTCTCCGGTCTCAATCTCCTGAACCTCCTGTGGTTCGCGGCCGCGCTCAGGACCACCCTGGCGGATGCTGGACAGGACGGCTGGGGCGCGGCGGCGACTGCCGCCAGCACGGCGTTCGGAGCACTGTTGATCTTGCAGATCAGTGTGGGCGCAGCCCTCGCGTACTCGATTACGGGCTCGGGAAATAACACCCTCACATCTGGACTGAACGACTTCGCGTGGGCGCTTGGCGTGTTGATTTCATTCCCGCGCGCGATGCTGATCATGTCCGGCGTGTTTGGGCTTTGGCGCGCCAAGCTGATCTCGAACGCGCTCTTTACAGCCGGGGTCGTAGCCGTTGTGCTCGGAGTGCTGGGTGGCACTACGTGGCTGAGCAGCGGATTCTGGGCACCGGACGGCGCGTATTCGCGGTTTGTCTCGCCCATCCTCCTCCTCTTGTGGGTAGTGGTTGTCAGTCGAGTCCTCTTGACCCGAAGCCCTGCTACTCATGCTGCATGGTGATGTGGATTACGGTGCAATTGATGACGAGCTTGAACGGCGGCAGCATCGCCTTGCAGGAGGTTGTCGGCATGGCCTCTCTGGGTCGGCTCAAGATCCTCGTGGACCGTTATCCCCTCAGCGCGGCGAAGCAGGCGTACGACGATTTCGAGCACGGGCGTCTGGTCGGTCGAGCGGTGCTCATGCCCGCAGCATTGCACGCTGGTGATGACGGCGCAACCGCGTCGTCACATGTTGCGGTGACTGCGGTAAGGTGAACGTGGATCGATGGAGCGGTAACAACATGCTAGTTGCCGGCGGAGTAATTCGAAAGGAGTGAACAATGAGTCAGAACTTTGTACGCTACAGTCCGGACGTTGAACACATCGAGCCCGATTTCGAACAGACCCTACAGCAGGTCCTTGATGACATGAAACAGCACATGCATGGCTCGCTCAAAACCGAGGGGATCGGGCTTATGGTGCGCAACGCCCACGCCAAGGGTTATGGTCTGGCCCGGGGAGAATTTGAAATCCTCAGTGGAATGCCGAACGAATATGCGCAGGGCATCTACGCCAAACCAGGACGTCACGAGGCGATGGTTCGTTTCTCAAACGGGACCAATCACGTTGGTAGCGATCGGTTCCTGGGACCGATCGTCGGCATCGGTTTGAAGATCTTCGGAATCGAGGGGAAAACACTTCTGGAAGATGAGCCGGACAGTCACACCTTCGACTATGCGCTGATCAACCACCCGGTCTTCTTCGCCAACACGCTCGCGCATTATGTGTTCATTCAGTCTGTGTTTGCCGACCTGGGTCTACCGCCGCCAGCGAACCTTACGCCGGAGGAAAGGCAGGCGGCACTCCACCGCGTTCTCTACAACTTTGTGACGGGCAAGGGCACACTGCCTCCGGAGCAGTGGGCCTGGGAGGAACTCGGCGCCTTCCTGCATCTCGCGCAAACCAAGCCCGTGAATCTCCTCCTCTCGACATATTGGACCATGGGTGCGGTGCGGCATGGCGACTACATCGCAAAGGTTCGTGTGGCCCCGGTTCAATCGTTCGCCGACCGCGTTGAACAGCGAGCTCTCGATCTCGCTTCTGCCGAACAAGTCTTCCGGCCGGCGCTCGTAGCGGAGCTACGCAAGCACCCCTACGAGTTCGACATCCAGGTCCAGCTCAGCACGGATCTGGCTCAAATGCCCGCGGAGAAAACGACTGTACTTTGGCCCGAGAGCCTCTCTCCGTATGTCACCGTCGCGAAACTGCGGCTCCCGCAACAGGATATTGGCGGGGAAGACAATTTCGAAAAGATGGATAAAACCTCGATGTCCCCGTGGCGTGTAACCGAGCCGCACCGTCCCCTTGGCAGCATCATGCGATCACGCAAAGAGGTCTACAGGCAATCATCAGTCCTGCGCCACCAGACAAACCACCAGGAGCGTAAGGAACCGAAGAACCTGGCAGAAGTCTTCGGCGAGCAAAAGGCAGCGGCGTAGGGTTGGGCATGTATACCGGTATCGGAAAACGAACTATCAAACGAACCACCACACGAACAATCGCTGATTGAAAGGAGAATAAGAAATGCCAACGCAACCTCAAAGAACAGTCGCGCCGAAACAGGACCTGACCGCTGAAGCGAAAATAAAGCAGCTCCGGGAGCTGTTCGCAGATGCCCCAGAAGTGGGGAAAACGGCACTGGAGAACGTACTCAAAGAGCTGAAGTCGCAGGTTTCGGAACCGCCGCCGCCAATTGAAAGTGCCGGACGAGTCGGCGCACGTCTCGGCAAGAGGTCCGAGTTGACCATCATTGTTCCGTTGGTGCCTGGCGGGGCGAAGCGGCTTCGCACGTTTCTGCAATTACTGGGCGGCAACCTTTCACCCGGCGCAACCAAGGTTGGTACCCTCCACGACATGCGCTTCGTGTTCCTGGATAACGACACGAGAATGCTCTTTGCCACTTCTTTCGACGGCGATTGGGATGTCTATATCGACGACTTCATCGCGTTGATTCCGGACTATCTGGACATCATCGACTCTGCGTGGGAAGGCTGGCCGGGGATTCGCAGCCCGGGGGCGAAAGATTACCTCGTTAAGCACCAGATCACGGCAGAAGGCTGGTTCGTCGCCAATCCGGATCTCACTTTGGCCGAGATAGAGCGGTTGAAGCGCCTCGGCAAGGCGGCTGACGAATTCCTAGACAAGGTTGCATAGCAGGAGCGGCATATCAGCCCGGATGGAGCTCTAATTGAGAGGATCATTAGCGCCATGAAGTTCATCAACTTTGTCAAGTACAGAGACTTGGACAAGATCGCTGGCGCCCGCCCGGCCCATTTTGCATACGCGGATCGGCTGCGGGCACAAGGCGAGTTGGCGATTGGCGGACCCCTCGTGGACGATCAAGGCCGGCGTATCGGGTTGCTCTTCATCTACGAAGCCGTTTCGAGAGATGCAGCTCTGGCCTTTGCGCAAGAAGATCCTTTCACTCTTGCAAACGCATTAAGTAGTTATGAGATCACCGAATGGCGTCTTCGCGGAGTGAACCTCGATCTTCTTATCAAAGCAAATCGATCTGCCGACCACAGCGGCGGCCAAAATACACAAATTAGGTTGTTCGCGAACTACGCGAAATATGGCGCTGACAAATCCAGACTCGCGACTGTTCGCCCGGCGCATTGGGAGCACGATCAGACACTTAAGCGCGCTGGCAAACTGGCCCTGGCAGGTCCCTTCGCGAACAATGAGGGAGGGCTTTTTGTTTACAGCGCGGCTTGCAGAGAGGAAGCGATGTCCTATCTCAAGCAAGATCCATTCGCTGTAGAAGGCGTCTTCGCAGATTACGAACTCCTCGAATGGCTCATTGAGGGCGTCAACGCTGATTTGCTCGCCAGCGACTTCTCCACTGAAAGGAGTGAGATCGCCGTACGCTAACGGAAACCGCTGAAGGCATCCGCTGCACGCCGAAATCAAGTATCAGCGTGACTGATTGAAAGGAGAACACAACAATGCGAACACTAAAGACTTTATCGCCACCATCAGATCGCAACCTAGGCCTGGTATGTCGCCAGTCCGAATCTGACGGTAGCCGAGACACGACGGCTTGAGCGCGTCGGTAAGGCGGTTAACGAATTCCTGGATAAGATCAGCGCATAGCCGTGTTGTTCAGTCGTTCGCTCGGATCCGCGCCTTAGTGGATCCAGACCCAATGAAAGGATGTACCCATGTCTTCCGTTAGAGGATCCGTCGCGGTCGATCTTTCGACGCGTGTCGCGACGCTCGACTTGCATGAGATCCAGGCGACCGTGCTTAGGCAGCGGCCGGCGCCGTACTTCGGCACTCACGTGTTGCTGCGGGTCAACGATCTCCAAGCGGGCCGCGCGTTTCTGCGCCGGCTCACACCGTATGTCGATTCCGCCGCTGGCTGGCGCATCGCGGCCAATGCCTGGCTGGCGATCGGAATCAGTTATGCGGGCCTGGAAGTGCTCGGCGTCCCCCAGGAATCGCTGCAGAGTTTCCCTGAGGCATTTCGCGCGGGGATGGCGGCACGCGCCCGACAACTCGGGGACGAGGGCGTGAATGATCCAAAGAATTGGGAACCCCCGTTCGGCAAGGGGCAAATCCATCTCGGGGTGACTGTATTCAGCGATTCGGAGGAAAAGCGGCGCCGCGTCCTTGCCATGGCTCGCGAACAATATGACAGCTTCCCCGGCGTCAAGGTTCTGCACACTCAGGATTTCGGCGCGCAGCCGGGGGACCGCAATTCGCTGGGTTACAAAGACGGAATCGACCAGCCGGCAATCGAGGGCAGCGGCGACGAGCCTCTACCGGGCCAGGGCCGGCCGATTAAGGCCGGCGAATTTATCCTAGGATATCCGGGTGAGGCCGGAGTTCCACTGCCAATGCCGCAGCCGGACATACTGGGTCGCAACGGCACTTATGTGGGCTTACGCAAATATCAGACACACGTCGGCGCGTTCAACCGATTCCTACGGGCGAATGGAAGTACCGAGGCCGAATGGGAATTGCTCGCCGCGAAGCTGGTTGGCCGTTGGCGTAGTGGCACGCCGCTGACGCTGGCGCCGGACGTCGACAATCCGGCGCTCGGCGCGGACTCCCAGCGGAACAATGACTTCGATTACTCGGACGACCCGCGTGGCCGACAGGCGCCGTTCGGATGCCATATTCGCCGCATGAACCCGAGGGACACAAAGCTCGCAAGGCTGACCGATGTCAACTTGCATCGCCTCATAAGGCGAGGAACGACGTATGGGCCACCGTACGATCCGAACGCTCTGTCCGAAGAAGAGGATCAAGTGCCGCGTGGCGCCTACTTTCTGTTCATTAGCGCGAAGGCCATGACGACTATAGAATTCCTGCAGCAAGAGTGGATCAACGACGGCAATTTCATGGAGCTTGGCAGCGAGCGTGACCCGATTATCGGGTTACAGGAGGAAGGCGCGACTTTCACGATTCCAAGAGAGCCGGTAAGGCGTCGCGTCCACGGTATTGAAACATTCAACGTCCTTCGAGGGGGTGAGTACTTCTTCATGCCGAGTTTGTCGGCCTTGAAATGGTTAAGCGAGCGCAATAATGCATGATCCGACTGCCATCACCGATGCGATTGAGGATTCACCTGACGATCAAATCAGTGCTGTGGTGGCGAGGGAAGTTCGTAGCAAATCCGGCGAACCTCGCACCATAGCCATCTCTCGCGGGGCCGATCTCCGTCCCATCATCCACTACCCCCAATCGCAAAATAGTGTGAGGTAAAACATGCACTCATCTGGCGCTTTGCACGAAGATCGCTTTTCTGGAGGGCAACGGAAATCGACGACAAGAAAAGTCCAAATGGAGCGACTCAGTATTGTCACTTCCAAGCCCTTCGATGAAGTCATTGCACGTATTAAAACTTCAATCGCACACCCGAACCTGGCGGAATTTCTAACAGAGACCCGCCAAACGCCATCCATCGCTCATGATCACAGCCCTAGCCGAGCGCGCAATGTCACTCTGGCCGAACAAGGGTCAAGTGGATACCAGACCTCCATTGGGCTCAGGGTATGAGCGCATCGACCCAGTCATGCCGTATCGCCCGGTTGTGCCTGCCGGCGCTCCAGGCGAGCTGCGACTCGACGCGAGGAAGTCTGACATCATCCCGGAATACCCTTACTGAAACGGGCCGGAGTATCTGAAGAAGTCGATCGTGAAGCTGGCACTCAAGTGAGAGGCACGGTGGAAGGTATAAAGACAATGACTGGATATGCGGCGCTCGAAACGCTCGTTGTCAACAACGAAGGTGCTGTTCTATTTGTCAAAATTGCGGCCCCGCCAATGAACCTGATGGGCCCCGAAATGGTTCGCGATTTCGTCTCGCTCCTTCAGCAAGCCGAGGCTGATAAAAGCGTCCAAGTTCTCGTATTTAAAAGCGCCAACCCTGACTATTTTATTTCGCATGTTGATGTCACTAAGATCACCGAGTATCGAAAGGAGGCCGCCAAGCTCGTCGGTGAAGAGTCACTTGCCATGCTCTTTCGCTATGTGAGCCTAAGCCGCCTTGTCACCATCGCCCAAATTGAAGGTCGTGTACGCGGCGCCGGGAGCGAGTTTGTCCTGTCGTGCGACATGCGATTCGCCGCTCGTGAATCGGCGATCTTCTGCCAGTTTGAGGCGGCCTTTGGCGTGGTCCCCGGAGCGGGAGGCGCCCAACATCTTGTGCGCCTTATGGGCCGCGCGCGGGCGCTTGAAGTCATGTTGAGCGCCGAGGATTACGATGCTGATCTGGCCGAACGCTACGGCTGGATCAATCGCGCATTGCCCGCGGCGTCGCTTGATGCCTTCGTCAGAGCGATGGCCCATCGCATCTCAATGTTTCCAGCTTCCGGGCATGCCACCGTGAAAGATCGGGTAAATGCAATTGCGCTTCCGCCTGTTGGGGAGATCCGTCGAGATTCTGATCTGTTTGCTGAAGGCATGCGCGCTCCAAGCGCACAGAGTAAAACGGCAGCCGCGATGAAACGTGGTTTTCAAAGCCGAGATGGGGAAATCAACCTGCCTCGGCTGCTGGCCGACTTGAGTGAGGACCAATCAGAACTCCAGACTGAACGGCGCCGAGGATAAGGAGAAGGCCGATGACTAAACCCAAGATTAAGCTCGCTATTGACGCCTTTCGCACGATTGGATCAAGCGAGGCAATCTCCAAAAACTTTGTCGTTCCCTACTACCTGGAAGATCACAAGCGACGGATCGCAATCGCGCGTGTCGGCGAGCGCCTGTATGCCTTTGATGACCTCTGCAATTGTGCTAAGGAGTCATGCCCGCTTTCCGCGGGCCTGCTGACCGGGACCACCATCATGTGCCAATGCCACGGCTCCCGGTTCAACATCACCACTGGAGCCGTAATCAATGGCCCAGCGACCGAGGCACTCAACATATATGAGGTGCAGGAGGTCGAAGGCAACGTTCAAATACAACTCTCTGCGCCTCTGCCGGGCAGATAGCTGCTCGGAAAGGAACTCCGGTTCACCGCAATGAGCACTGAGCTAGAGAAGTTAGCGTAAAAACCGAAGTCTATGAACCTACAGGAAGGAAACAGATGGCGAGTCCCATTCTAGTTACAGGCGCGGCGGGCCGCGTCGGCGCAGTAGGCCGCACCGTCACCGAGTTGCTATTGAAGCAAGGCAAAGCGGTGCGTGCGATGGTGCGAACTGAGGACGAACGCGCGCAGGCATTGCGCGCTCTGGGCGCGGAAGTCGTAGTTGGGAATTTGCTCGATCTCGATTCAATGCATAGGATAATTGCCGGCTGCGAGACGATGTACTTCAGCATGTCGATTTCGGATGCATACCTGGCCGCGACGATTAATACAGCGGCGGTAGCGAAATATCACGGCGTGCAGGCATTCATCAATATGTCGCAAATGACGGTCTCTCAGATGAGCGTTACCGAAACTACTCCGAGCCCGCAGCATAAGTTGCAGTGGCTTTCAGAGCAGGCACTGAACTGGTCCGGTCTGCCGGTCGTACACGTGAGGCCGACAGTGTTTCTGGAAGGCTTTTTCCTGACTCTTACTTCGGACTCGGTCAGGCAAGCAAATCAGATCAGATTGCCGTTCGGCCAGGGCAAGACTTCACCGATCGGGGCGGAAGACGTTGCCCGTGTTGTTGCCACGCTGCTTGAGAACCCTCAACCGCACATCGGCAAGATCTATCACCTCACTGGTCCACAATCCGAGAACATGGATTTCTTTGCACAGGAGTATTCGAAGGCGCTGGGCCGCACGATCACCTATCAGGACATTCCGGTCGAGCCGTGGCGGGACGAGCTACTCAAACGGGGCTGGCCGGTACACGTCGTGCACCACCTCGCGACGATGACCGATCTGCATCGTGCGGGACGGTTCGACAGATTGTCAGACGATGTGCTGATGCTGACTGGGCAACGGCCGCTGAGCGTGCAGGACTTCGTGCGAAAGAATGCGGCGGCATTTACCACATCGGTAAGAGCAGCCTGAGTTTCAATGAATGTGCGCTGGTGCTAGAAGCTCGTGATCTTCGCCAAGCCTGGCTTAGACACACTTTAGGCACAGCAACGCCGCCAGGCCGATGAATAATTCGCTAGTCCGAGCGTTTGTCCCGCCGGAGCTTTTACGTAGAATGGAGGCCTATGCCAGACGATAAGCCAGAATCGGCACCTACCGACCCAACCCGCCGCAACTTTCTTGTAAACACAGGCAGCGCAGCTGCAGCAACCGTTTTAAGCGCATACCTGCCAGTACACGCCGCCGAAACAGATCAGAGCGGTTCGATCGAAGGACAGCACATCGAGGGCGCTGTCCCAATCACGTTCCGCCTTAACGGCAAAGAGCGGCAGCTCCGCATTGATCCCAGGACCTCCTTGCTGGATTGCCTTCGCGAAACTGTTGCCCTCACGGGAACCAAGAAGGGCTGTGACCACGGACAATGCGGCGCATGCACAGTGCACGTCAACGGCAGGCGTGTGCTCTCATGCCTCACCTTGGCCCTGCTGCTGGATGGGCAGGAAATCACAACCATCGAAGGCTTGGGAACTCCTGATGCGCTCCATCCGATGCAAGCGGCTTTCCTCGCCAATGATGGATACCAGTGCGGATACTGCACCTCAGGCCAGATCATGTCGGCAGTTGCGTTGCTTAAGGAACCGTGCGGACCAAATGATGCGTCAGTAAAGGAACTCATGAGCGGCAATATCTGCCGCTGTGGCGCCTATTCCAACATCATTGCCGCGATCCAGCAAGTGCGCAAGAACACCTAGCCGCGAAAAGGAGCAAGTCTATGCGTGCATTCGAATTCAAGCGTCCACAAGATGCGGCGGCAGCGGTTGCGGCTGCAGCGCAGAGCAAGACTGCGCAACAAGGCGCGAACATAAAGTTTCTGGCCGGCGGCACCACGTTGATCGACCTGATGAAACTGGAGGTTGAAACGCCGGAACGGCTGCTCGATATCAACCGTCTTCCGTTCGAGAAGATAGAACTGCTGCACAACGGCGAATTGAAGATTGGCGCCACCGTTCGAAATTCCGATCTGGCGCACCATCCAAAGGTGCAGAAAGAATATGCCGTGCTTTCGCAGGCCATTCTGGCCGGGGCCTCAGGACAGATCCGTAACATGGCCACCACTGCCGGCAACCTGCTCCAGCGCACGCGCTGCATGTACTTCCGCGATACCGCGATGCCCTGCAACAAGCGCGAACCCGGGACTGGCTGCGCGGCCATCACGGGCAGCAACCGCATGCTTGCTATTCTGGGAACAAGCGAGCATTGCATCGCCACAAATCCGTCAGATATGTGCGTGGCCATGGCTGCGCTTGAGGCAACCATCCATGTCCAGGGGCCGAAGGGTTCACGCGCCATTCCCATCGGTGATTTTCATCTGTTGCCGGGCAATACGCCGAACCGCGAGACGGTACTTGAGCCCGGCGATCTCATCACGCATGTTACGCTGCCGCCGCCCAAGGCAGGCAGCAAACAGGTTTATCTCAAGCTGCGCGACCGGGCATCGTATGAATTCGCACTAGCGTCGGCGGCCATTGTGATAACGCTCGCGGGCGGAAACGTGACGTATGCGCGCATTGCCATGGGCGGAGTAGGAACCAAACCATGGCGGTCTCACGAAGCCGAAACCTTTCTGGTGGGAAAGCCTGCAAGTGCCGCAAACTTTCGCAAGACGGCAGAAGCTGCGCTGCACGGCGCGAAAGCACAGAGTGAGAATGGATTCAAAATTGAACTGGCAAAGCGTTGCGTGGCCCATGCTTTGCAAACCGCAGTGAACGGTTGATTCAACGCAAGGAGCATATGATGGCAACGCTTGAAGCTTCTCCCACTGTTTCTCCCATCGGTCGCGACACGGTTCGTGTGGATGGGCCGCGCAAGGTCACCGGAGTGGCACAATATACCTCTGATTTTCACTTTCCGGGCATGCTCTATGCCGTTCCCGTGGGAGCGACCATTGCCAATGGGAAGATCACCAAACTCGATACCTCTGCGGCACAGAAGATGCCCGGGGTGCGGGCAATCCTGCATCGTGGAAACATCGGCAAAATTTTCCGCTCCATCCCAGGGCCGGGATTTTCCGGAGTCTGCGAAGAGCGGCGCCCGCCCTTTGACGATGATGTAATTCGCTACTACGGCCAATACATTGCACTTGCGGTCGCGGAAACTTTCGAAACGGCGAAAGCAGCCGCCGATGCGGTGCGCGCAACCTACACTCACGAAAAACCGAACGTCGATCCGCACCTGGTCGCCGACGATGACCCCGAAAAGCTCATGACAACCTTCGGTCCGCGCAAGCGCTTAGACAGTCAGCGCGGCGACCCCGACGGCGCCTTTGCCGGCGCCCCCGTCAAACTCGACCACACGTATATAACTCCATTTGAGACGCACAACCCGCTCGAGCCGCATTCAACCACAGCGATGTGGGAGGGCAACACGCTAACGCTCTATGAGTCCTCGCAAGGGGTAGTCAATCTGCGGAGCGTTCTCGCGCAGATGTTTGGGCTACCGCAGGAGAATGTACGCGTCATCACCAAGTTTATCGGCTCCGGTTTTGGGAGCAAACTGTGGCCTTGGACGGTCTGTCCGCTGGCCGCAGCCGCGGCACGGCAGGTTGGCAGGCCAGTACGAGTTGTCCTGGGCCGCAAAATGATGTTCCATGCTGTCGGTCATCGCCCGCGAACTCAGCAACGCGTCCGGCTTGGCGCAACCCGCGAGGGCAAGCTGGTTTCACTGCACCACGATTACATTTATACGCGCTCAATACTTGATGCTCATCACGAGGACTGCGGCGAGGCTACGCCGTTTCAGTACAGCGTGCCCAATCTGCGAGTAAGCTTCGGCCGCGCGAAGAGGAACATCGGAAGCGGCGCTGACATGCGCGGTCCAGGACGAGTTCCCGGACTCTACGCGACAGAGTCGGCGATGAACGAACTTGCGCATCAACTCGGAATCGATCCCGTACAACTTCGTATTCTCAATGAGCCGAAGATTGATGAGGGCCAGGGACTTCCTTTCTCATCAAGACATTTGCTGGAATGCTTCCAGCTCGGCGCGGAAAAATCCGGCTGGTCCAAACGTAATCCCGCCGTCGGATCGATGAAGCGTGACGGCCTCACGTTGGGCTGGGGAATGGCAGGGTGTTCCTGGATCGCAGCCCGTTTCGACGCAGCAGCAAGCATACAGCTTAGAGACGATGGCACCTGCCGTGTCGCCAGCGCGACGCAAGATATTGGCACGGGAACATACACGGTCCTGGCACAACTAGCCTCGGCAAGAACAGGCGTTCCGCTGGATAAGGTGGAAGTAGAACTGGGCGATACTTCGCTTCCGGCAGGGCCGCTCTCGGGCGGATCCATCGCTACAGCATCGGTGGTGAATGCAGTACTTTTTGCAGCCGACCAGGCGATTGGCTCGCTGAAGATGGTTGCCGTATCCACGCCCGGATCTCCTTTTGCGAGCCACAGCCCCGACGATCTGGCAGTCGAAAATGGCCGTATCTTTATTAAGGCGGAAGGGCCTTCGAAGGGAACACCGTTTGCCGATATTCTGCGCCGCGCCAACCTGCGTATGGTTTCAGGCAACGGCCAGTCGCCTGCGACATTCGGTAACCCGAAACCAAAGTTCTCTACGCAATCGTTCGGCTGCCACTTCGCCGAGGTTACCTGGCAACCGGAGATCGCGCGACTGCGCGTGAGCCGCGTAGTGACTGTCATCGATGCCGGGAAGATCATCAACACGCTGGCAGGCCGCAACCAGATACAGGGAGCGGTCGTGATGGGCGTTGGCATGGCGCTGCTTGAGCGTACGGAATACGATCCTCAGAACGGCGCCCCGATTAATAGCAGTATGGCAGACTACATAGTTGCTGTGAATGCGGATGCTCCGGCAATCGACGTGCATTTCCTCGACTACCCGGACAAAGAACTCAACGAGGTCGGCGCGCGCGGAATAGGTGAGATTGGTTTGGCCGGAATTGCCGCCGCGATCACGGATGCTGTCCACCATGCCACCGGTGTTCGCGTGCGGGAACTGCCGGTGAAGATTGAGAATCTTCTGGCTTAAACCTTGGCGCTTTTTATGAAGCCAAAGGTTGGGCATGATTGAAACTTGGAGCCGTGGGTCGCAATCCAACTGACGCATCATCGCGCTTCGGTTTAAGACAAAGCTGATTCATTGATAGATAGTGCAAGTTTGTCAGAAAATGGCACGGCTATCGTTGCCGCGTTTAGTTCGAAATTGCTGCTACTCGGTTCAAATGACTCTCCTTTCGGGGGCTACATGAAGACGAGCGCCCAATCCGACACTCGATTCCTAAGTGAAGCGGGCAAGTATGCCGCCTATCTCGAGACTCCGGAAGGTCGGCTACGGCTGGATCTGGCGTTTGCGAACCTAAGCGAGTTTTTGCCCGAGCCACAAGGCAACAATTCCATCTGTGCGCTCGATCTCGGGTGCGGCACCGGAGCCACTGCTGTTCGCCTGGCGAAACTCAATTTTCATGTCACGCTGCTCGACTACTCACCTGCGATGCTGGATATCGCGCAGCGTGCGGCGCGTGACGCGGATGTTGTTGACCACGTTGCATTCAAGCCTGGCGATGTTACGGAATTATCGAGCTTATTCAAAGGCGGGTCATTTGATGTGATTGTTTGCCACAACGTCTTGGAATATGTCGATGATCCGATTGCCGTGTTGTGCGGCGCTGCCGCCCTTTTGCGAGATTCGTCGGCCGTGCTTTCCATTCTTGTGCGTAGCCACGCCGGCGAGGTCTTAAAAGCAGCCATTCAAACCGGTGATTTATCTGCCGCGAACGATGCACTTAGTTCCGAGTGGGGGAAAGAATCTCTGTATGGCGGCAAGGTACGATTGTTTGCTTTAAATAGAATTCGAGACCTGATGAAGGCTGCCTCCCTCGGGATCATCGCTGAAAGAGGTGTGCGCATCGTTGCTGACTATCTGCCGCTAAAAGTATCTCGTAGCGAAGAGTATGATCGAATTTTCGAACTGGAACGCAAACTCGCCAGCCGGGCAGAATTTGTAGCAGTCGCCCGCTATACCCAGGTTTTGGCACGTCTCGTGACGCATTGAGGAGTGGGGCATGGGCAATGTCAAAGCATCACCTTTGTCTGCCACAGTCCGTGCGCCAGGACATGAGGCCGGGATCGCGCTGGGGCTTGGGCTCACCAACGAGTGCAATCTCACATGCGCCTTCTGTTACCGTGA
>Ga0164306_10000635_pt1 | contig 14658 bp, 9 predicted proteins | sample Whisoiple_242_MG_FD_110213 | JGI IMG/M metagenome (GOLD analysis project Ga0164306, IMG submission 110213) | Soil microbial communities amended with fresh organic matter from upstate New York, USA - Whitman soil sample_242_MG | ecosystem: Environmental > Terrestrial > Soil > Unclassified >... | reverse complement strand
TGGGCGGCGCAATGGCATCGTCGATCACATAGCCTACGCGGAAATCTTTCAAGCTGCGCGCGCGTGGCTCGGGCATCTGCCACTTCCATGCCTTGGCGTCCCAGCCTGCCGGACCGCCAAGAATTTTCAATGCGGCCAGCAGATCGGAAGCGCTGCGAGCTAGCGGCCCGCCGACGGCTAGAAGCGTGGAGAAATCAGGCAGTCCGGGATTTCCGCCGGGAATGTGTCCCTGCATGCTCACCAGGTCGAGCGTCGGCTTGTGCCCAAAAATTCCGCAGAAATGCGCGGGCACGCGGATGGAACCGCCAATGTCGCTGCCCACGCTGAGATATCCCAGCCCCGCGGCAAGGCCGGCGGCGCTTCCGCCCGACGACCCGCCCGGAGATCGCTTCACGTCCCAGGGGTTGTTGGTCTGGCCATAAATCGGGTTGTAACTTTGCCAGTCCGCCAGCGCCACGGGCACATTGGTGGCGCCCAGCAGCACCGCACCGGCGTCAGAGAGCAAACGGCCCACGACGTCAGAATTTTTTGGCGCTTTGGAATCGCGCAGCGGAGGGAAACCCCACGTGCATGGATGTCCCGCCACGGCAAAGCTTTCTTTTACCGTGATGGGAACGCCATGGAAAACGCCGGATGCCTTGCCCAGAGCCGCATCAGCTTTTCTTGCCTGCGCCAGCGCGTCTTCCCGCAACTGGTAGGCAAAGACGTTGAGCTGCGGATTGTAATGATCAATGCGGGCAAACATGCGTTCGGTAAGTTCGACGGACGAAACTTTCTTCGCGCGAATGGCTTCCGCCGCCTGCAAGGCCGTGGCGAAATCGAGTTCATGGGGCACGGTCGTAGCCGCCGTTTTATTCCGCAACGCGGACGAAGAGTTTTGCGCGGCAGCATTCGGCTTCGCGGCGGAGTGCGGGGCAAACATTTCAGAAGCGGGCAGGGTGGATGCCGCAAGGGCCAGCGGCAGAGTGGCAAGAAAGTCTCGTCGATTCATCTGCGAAATGGTAAAGGGAGCGCAATGAACGCGCAACCCGGCGCGCGCCGGCGAAAAAGATTTGAGAAAGACCAGCGCTAGCGTCGGCAGACTAATTCGGCTTGAACACACTCAGAGGCTTTGAGGCGAGAGGACATCGAGCATGTACTCCATGTCACAGTAAGTCGTGCCGTAATAGTGCCATATGGCATTCCGGTCGACGATCATGTAACGACGGAACTTCGACTCGGCCTGAGTGAAGTCCTGACTCGAAAGAAGATTCGAGATATTGGATGCTGACACACGGCCGAAATCTACCGGGACGGTGCCCAAGAACAGCCGGCTCAGCGCCGTACAGTAGCCGACTGGCCCGAATGACTTGACAGGGAACGCATAGTCGATGGCATAGTCATTGTCGTTGTTGCCAGGTTCCTCACGGGTGGAGAAATACCTGACGCCGTCGAAGGTTAGAGAGCGCCGCACCCATACCATCAACATCTGCGGGATCAGGTATTCCTGCTTCTTACTGTCAGCCATGTCGGCGGGCGGAGTTCGAAAAGACACCGCAGCGAGCAGCGGCCAGATGGCTAGCCAAGAGGCAAGATAGCGGACTCGAGCGACTGGGTCCGACCCGATCGGACTGTTTATTTCCGACGTGCCAGCTAGTTCGGGGACTGGCGGATTCTCAATGAAGTCGAGGGCTCGCGAGAGCGCCCAAGGCGGATAACAGAAATCGAGTAGTAGTGGCGGGCGCGCAAATTCGAATCGTGACGCGTACACAGTGTCAAGCCGGTCCCTTGCGCATTCAGATACTGCGGGGAGCCGACACTCGGTCCAGCAAGTGTAGATGTTATTAGCGAGGTAGAGACAGGGCGTTCCGTCCACACTGTATCGAACCGCGGGAGCGAGGTGACGCAACTCAAAAGGCAAGTGAAAAAGGTCGAGTGGCTGCGAAAGGCGCGTGCCTTTAGACTCGCGAATCCGGTAGAGGCTCTGACCACGGAGCACGGTTTCTTCGTTTTGGTGCGCTACGGTGAGCAAGTCGGCGCGTACCGCCTCGAGGCCGTGGGTAATACGATCCACGGCAGAATCCATGCCCTCACGGTCCACGGTGTTGACTGCGGCTATGATCGATTCGCAAAGGATGGAAATCGGAACGCGCTTCAAACAAATCTCCTCGCCAACGGCATCGTCGAGGTTGATGATTGCTGATTGGAACTGATCGTAAAGAACGCACAGAAACTCCGCGAGTCCCGAGGCTGCAAGTTGCTTGGGAAGGCAGATTAGGTCTTTTTCGAGGAACTGCAGAGTTGCAGAAGCCATGGGGAAGAACTGCCTCCATTTCTACCGCAGCGATCGGGGGAAGGATACCACGAACTCGCAAAGCTACTGCTGCGCCTCGAATAAACAAGCCACCGTCTTGCTCTGGGGCATAGCTGAAAACTGGGCACAGGTTCACTGAGCTTCAAGGGCAGAGCCATGCAACTCTATAAGTTAGCGCTTATGCAGTCTGTCTCTTTCCCATTCTGGCATTTAGATCTTTCTTATTTACCGTACTTTTACTCTTGCCGTTCCCGCAGGCAGCTACGATTGACGACTGCAAGGAGAGCAAGAACATGAAAGCACGCGGAATTTCTTTCGCAATTGTTGCCGTTGTCGTTGCCCTGGCATTCGGCGGCGCGTTGGCCGGTGCGCAGACTACTTTCACCTTCACGCAACTGGACCCTCCGGGCAGCGTCTCGACTGAAGCGGACGACATCAACGCCCAGGGAGATATCATCGGTTTCTTTTTTGACGCGGCGGGCCGGCAGCACGGTTGGCTTTTTCAGGATGGCTCATTCACCCAGGTCGATTTTCCCGGCGCGAGCGGGACCCGCACGGTCAACATCAACAATTCCGGCGTGATTACGGGCTCGTTCTTCGATGCGGCCGGCGTGCAGCATGGACTGGTGGGGCGGCCCGGTCAGCTTACGCAATTTGACGTACCCGGCAGCACGTCCACCAACGGCGAGGGCATCAATGACGAGGGTACGCTGGTGGGTTCATTCACTGACGCCGCCGGGAAGACGCACGCTTTCGTCAAGCGGCGCGACACTTTCACTCAATTCGATTTTCCCGGCGGGCACGATACAGTTCCTGTCGCCATCAACAACCGCGATGAAATTGTTGGGCTCTTTACTGACGCGGCTGGCCTAACGCATGCCTTCACGCTGCTGCGCGGCATCTTTAGACAGTTTGATCCCCCAGGCACTGTGGGTTTTTCAGCGGCCTTCGGCATCAACGCCCAGGGATTTATCGTCGGCAGCTTTACGGATGCGGATGGAAGCTTCCACGGCTTCTTCGACCGCCAAGGCGTCTTCACTCAGCTTGATTTTCCCGGCTCCACCTCTACAGACGGCAACGGCATCAATGCGGTGGGCATCATCGTCGGCGACTTTTTTGATTCCGCCGGCGTCAAGCACGGATACATCGCGGTGCATTGAAGCAGCAATTAGTACTTAGTATTTAGCCGCAAGCCTGTTGCTGTATCGTTATTCCCGAAGCAGCCTGGGATTTCCAGGGAGAAGCTAACTACTAGATACCAGCAATCGGCAGCTGGCAATTAGCAACTAGCAATTGGCCAAGGGCGGACCATCGCAGAGGACTTAGGTAGTCGCGCAAAATTCTGAGCGTTGGCTGCTTACACGTTTACCAGATCGGGGGAGAGTGTGCGGGCAAAACATTTGGCTACGATTCTTGTGCAGGCTTCCACAAAGTCGCGCTCCAGGGCAGGCTTGAACGTGGCCATGAAGTAGCTCTCCACGTTGAATACGCCTAAAACCCTGGCGCCCGCCAGGATGGGCGCGGAGATTTGCGATTTCACCAGATCTGAGGCCTGAATATAGCGCGGGTCTTCGGCAACATTGTCGGAGACCACCATTCGCCGGCCGGCGGCGGCGGAGCCGCACAAGCCTTCGCTCCAGGAGATTGTTGGCTTGGGCGTGAAGCTGCCGGTGTGCGGTCCCAGGACGAGCACGGAAGGATCTTTCGGATCGACCAGATAAAACCCGACCCAGTTATAGCGCGGGATGTGCATGTGAATTCGTTGCGAAACGCGCTGCATCATCGCGCTGGGTTCGGCCGCTGATCGGGCGAACTCCTCAAATTCTTTCAAGAGGTATTTGTGCGGCATTGCTCGAACAATGTAGTACCACGCGCGCTGTCAATCCAGAACTTTGCATGGCGGAGGAAGTACGAAGGTAATGCTTTCCCAAAATGGAACTGGCGTAGGGGAACGACAGGTGGCCAAAAACGCGGCGTAAAATCGAAAATATCTGCAAGCCTGCATGCGAAGCGCACGTCACGACACCGCTAAGTCTCGCGTCAGCGGAGCGTCCGGCAGTACCCGCCGTTTTAACCGCGGGCAAGCGTGCCTAAGCGAGGTGAGTCGCCTTCAGGCGACGGCTGATCCGACAACGGCATCGATGCCGCACTGGTTCCTGGTTGGGGCATTCATGTCCGGCGTTGTCCGGCCGCGATTCCCCGTCTTTACTTTACTGCGGCAAGAGTGCGAACGGTCGCTTTAAATGGCGGAGCGTGTTAAAGCCGCCGCGAACCTATTTTATTGAGTGACGCAATCTCCCGCTTCGTTACAAAAAAATCTTTTTGCCGGGCCGCGCTGCTTTACCGCTTGAATTTCACGGTTCAGCGGCAGCATAATGAGCCACCCCTTTGCATACTTTCCCAGGAGTACTATGTCAACCAAGCCAAAGACGAGATCTGATGCGACAGAGGACGGACCACGAAAGTCGTGGTGGAAGCGCAGGCGCAGATCGCACCGCATCGCAATCTGCGTGTTTCTTTTTGTGGTAGGCCTGGTGGTCCTGAACTCCACCCTTTCTCGCCTGTATGACTCCTGGGACGTCGGGGGCCGCTCATGGTTTTCCCGCTTCAGCGGCAACCAGTGGGGCCTGCAGCGTGGCGCCGCCATCATGAACCATCCGAACCAGTTTGGCGACCAGTATTCTTCCGTGCGCTATCTCTGGCAGGGATGGTCGCCCGCGGACAGCCTGTGGTTTTACACCACCACGCAGGGCTCTGATCTGATGCCCTACGATTTCTTTATGGAGTTGCAGGACCCGGCAACGGGCAAGCTCTTCCGCTCCGACGAGAACCTTTATTTCTACGGCTATCTCCCGCAAACGGCCTCACGCCATAACCCTGACGCTTTGCCGGTCGGCCTGGTCAAAGATACTTACATCGGCAAGGATTACCTGGGCTTTACCTGCGCGGCGTGCCACACCGGGCAAGTGAATTACAAAGGCGTGGCCATGCGGATTGATGGCGGTCCCGCCGGCAGCGACCTGGACTCGATGCTGCAAAAGCTGGCCGCGGTGATGCGGGCCACGCTGGACGATAAGACCGCCCTGGCGTCGTTTGAAAAGCGGGTGCTGGATCGCGGCAACTACTCGAAAGCCAAGGACGTGGACGCCGACCTGGAAAATTTCACCCGGCGTCTCACCATGTACGAAGTGGTGAACCGCAGTCCAACGCGCTACGGATACTACCGGCTGGATGCCTTCGGCCGCATTTACAACCGCGTGCTGGAACACATTGTCACCCAGGACCAGCTCAATGAAGCCATGGAAGACCTGGTGAAAGAAGGCAAGTTAACGCAACAACAACTGGATGCTCTGCGTCAGGACAAGAAAACCAGCATTCTTACCGGGGAGCAGCGCGACCACCTGGTTTTCCGTCTCTCCCAGGTATTGCCGTTGAAAGCGCAGCTTGAGTTGCGCAACAAACTTTTTAATACGCCTGACGCTCCGGTCAGCTATCCCTTCTTATGGGACGTTCCGCAGCATGACTACGTGCAGTGGAACGGCATTGTGCCGAATGCGGGCCTGGGGCCGATCGGCCGCAATGCCGGCGAGGTGATTGGCGTCTTCGCCACGCTGGACTGGTCGCAACAGCCGGGCATTTCCCTGAGCTCGGTCATCAGCGGCCAGGGTTTTTCCGGGCCGCACATTGATTACAAATCGTCGGTCAATGTGCATAATCTGCGGCGCCTTGAATATCATCTCAATTCGCTTCTGTCTCCCAAATGGCCTGGCGACATTCTTCCTCCCATCGACCAGAGCCGCGTACACAAAGGCGAGCTTCTTTTCTCGCAGTTCTGCGCCTCATGCCATACCAATATCGATTCCACCAGCCCCAGACGGCGGGTTGTGGCGCAGATGACGTCGCTCAAAAACGTCCGCACAGACCCGAAGATGGCGGTGAACTCGGTGAAATATGACGGACTGAGCGGCATTCTCCGGAACCAGTACACCACTTCCGGCGCCGGTCCTGTACTGATTGATCAGCGCGCGCCGGTGGCAGCGCTCCTGACGAAAGCGACGCTGAGCGTGGTGGCCACGCCGAGCCCCAACAAAAATTTCGTACGCCGCTTCCTGGACTGGGCGGACGACCTGATCACCTCGTTCCTGGACAATGACATCAAGCCATCGATCAAGCGCGGCAACTACGATCCTGACACCACGGCCGACCCGTTTGTCTCCTTGCTTTCTTACAAAGCGCGATCGCTGAACGGAATCTGGGCCACGGCGCCGTACCTGCATAACGGTTCAGTGCCCACGCTCTATGATCTGCTGCTGCCGCCGAACCCGGAAGACGCCAAAAATCCCTCCGCGGCGGTTGAGTGCCGCCCTGTTCCGGCGGGTGTTGAGTATCGTCCGTGTAAGTTCATGGTTGGCTCTCGCGAGTTCGATCCCGAAAAAGTTGGTTTGAAGAGCGCCGGCTATGACGGTTTCGTCTTCAACACGAAATTGCCGGGCAACAGCAATGCCGGACATGAATACGGCACCAAGGTCCTGACGAAAGAAGACCGGCTGAACCTGCTGGAATACCTGAAAACCTTGTAACGCTCCAGTCGCGCGGAGCACAATGATCATAAGAGCTTCAAGGAGACCGCCATGAGCGCAGTACCTACGCCACGTCCTACGAATTATCTTGAGCAGTTTGACGCGGCCGCCCCGGCTGACCGGTTTCCGCTGGTCCGCCGCTGGATTGACAATGAGCCGCTGCAGTTCTTCAAAGAGCTGCGGGAAAAGCGGCCCATCCTGGTCACGCCGGTATGCACCCTGGTGGCATTGTTTGACGACTGCATTGAAGTGCTCAACATGCCCAGGATTTTTACCGCCGCGCTGTACCTGCCCAAGATGGCCGGCGGAATTTATTTCATGGCGCATGACGATGACGCCCTGCACACGCGCGAAAAATCCATCATGCAGGCCATGCTCAACCGCGACGATCTTCCCCAGGTGCGCGACATGGTGGCGCAGATCGCCAAAGGCCTGCTCGATTCCGCCGCGGGACAGATGGACGCCATCAACGGCTACTGCCGCATGGTCCCGGCCACGCTGGTGCAGGACTACTTTGGCCTTACCGGCGTCGATCGCAAAGACCTGATTGACTGGTCTTACCGCAACCAGGCCAACACGTTTTATAACCAGCCGTTTGATCTGATCCCCGACGAGAAGCGCAAAGAAATTCAGGCCGCGCAGGATGAAGCCAGCAAAAAGCTGACAACGTATCTTACGGAAATGATTCTCACGCGCTGGCTCGCCGTAAAAGCCGAGCAAGCCGGCCATATCCTGCTGGCGCCCTGGTACGCGCTGCGCCTGCTGGCCCGCAAACTCCTGGGCAAGGGCGATGGCAAACTGGAAGACAACATTGTTACCCGCATGGTCCGCACGGCTTACCCGGGCGCGGTGGAATTTGACATCAAGCGGCTGGCCATCAACGCCGGCGGCCTGCTCATCGGCGCCATTGAAACCACGTCCCAGGCGGTCTCCCAGGTGATTCAATACCTGCTGGACAATCCTGACTGGCTGGCCAAGGCCCAGAGCGCCGCGCAGTCGGACAATCCTGCCGAGTTCGACGGCATTGTCTGGGAAGCGCTGCGTTTTGTTCCCATCTCTTCTTTTATATTCCGCCAGACGGCCAGCCAATACACCATCGCCAAAGGCACCGACCACGCCACCACGGTGCAGCCCGGAAGCTACGTGCTGGCCGTGACCCAGTCAGCCATGTTCGATACCAAGGCGTTTGAAGACCCTGACCAGTTCATCCCCGGACGCAACTGGTACCACTATTTCCACTTCGGCTTCGGCAGCCATGAATGCCTGGGACGCTACGTCGGCATGGTCATGATCCCGGAGATGGTGCGCCAGATGCTGCTGCGTCCCGGCCTCAAGGCCAACGGGCGTATCGATTACCAGGGCGGACATTTGCCGGAGAAATACGATTTGTCGTGGAACAAGGCGTAGCCGCAAAACCTTTGAAACACGGAGGAACGGAGGCAGCGGAGGAAGAACCTTACCGCGGATCGACGCGGATTAGCGCGGATCAGGCCTCATTGGCGTAGGGTTGAGTTCTGTCTGATCAATGTCATCAGTGTTAATCAGTGGTGAGTTTTTGGCTTTTCCGATGTCGGCGATGACGGCGATCCCCCCTCCCCCCATCCCTCAACTAGGATTCCAAAGGACTTACCCTCCTCATCCCAGGGATAGGGTTTTCAATTACCAATTTTGGCAATTCCGGCGATTTTGGCAATCTCTTACCGCCCCCTGCCCCTCCCGGTTCATCCCAATCCATCCCAGGTCATCCCAGTTTGGCGTAGGGTTGAGATGCTTCCGGTTTGGCTAGCAGCCAGTAGCTAGAAGCTAGCAGCTAAGTTTTCAAAGAGCGTCCAACTACTGCTTTTCCTCGCTAGGAGGAAAATGGTCTAATTTACCATTTGTTCGCCCAAGAGTCAAGCACAAAATCGCTCTCCCAAGGTTAGTTCTGCGTCTTATCCCTCACCAAGCCAAGCGCCGGGCGAGCGAAGAACAGTCCGCTTGAACGGGACGGTGGAGCGCAGGCGCCCTCGCCTGTGGATCTTTGCCTATCGCATCTTCCTGCACTTTGTTGCGCAGGCCCGCCGCGCGAAAGCCTGCGGGCTTCCGTCTCGCGTCGCCCCTGCGCCAAAAAAAGAAAGACACCCGGCGGAAGCCGCCGGGTGTCGATTCTGCTCTTCTCATTCCGTCATGGAATAGGATCACCTTCAACCCACGATGCTCCAGCCCCGCCAGGGGCGACCGATAGTAGCCCGGCATGTCGCCGAGGCGCGCAACACGCGCTGAGGCGTAAATGCCGGGTAAGCAAAGAAAAAAATCCTTCCTTGCGCCGCAGGCCCGGGGCCCCCGACGCGCGCTTCGCGCGGCGGGGTGGAGATCAGCGCGCAGCGTAGCGGAGCGCCATAAAAATCACAGCCTCTGCTTCGGCGGCCTCTCCCGCGTGCCCTCATCCGCACGCAGAGCCTTTATCAGCCTCTCCACCTGCGCCTCAAACTTTACCGCATCCGTGCTGTCCGTAAAATCCGCCGCCAGCCGCCGCCTTACCTGCGCCTGATACCCGCTCTTCCACTTGTCGCTGAACAGATATCCATCCAGATTCAGCGGCACCAGCGCCTGCACCTTGGCCCCGCGCTCTTTCATCAACTGCTGCTCTTTCTCGAACGCCGTGCCAATTTCGTTGTCCACCCACCAGCTCTTGAGTGAATTCTCGGAGCAGCTAAGCAGCATCTTGTCCCATAGCCGGATGCCCCGGTCCACCTCGTGGTAAATGTCATCGCCGGCCAGAAGCTGGTGCTCATCCAGCCAGCAGCGGATGCCCCGCGATTGCAGGCTGTCATGCAGCCTCCGCGCAAAAGCTTTGTCCGCGTGGCTGTAGCTTATGAAGCAGGAGTAAAACTCAATCGGCGACATCGCACCCACAAGGGCTTTCATGTTGGCGATAAACGGCTCCGGAACTCCCGCTCCGCGGAGGAACTCTTCCGGGATGTTGCCACCAGACCGATAGATCGTGTCGATCCCGATTGTGGAAGGACCAAAATGCCAAATAGTTTCCAACCCTTTACATCGGCTTAAGTCAGTATTTCCAATCTGACTCGCACGCATGGAACACTTGCTGAAGTCCGTTTCATTTAGTACGGCTCCAGTAAGGTTTGCGCTCTCGAGGTGTGCGGCATATAGGCTGGCCCCGCGCATCAATGCTCCGAATAGATTTGCACCAATGAGCTCAGCCGATCTTAGGTTCGCGCCTTCCAGGTCCGCACCGCTAAGATCCGCGGAGCCGAGTCCTGCTGACGTAAGGTTCGCGTCTCTAAGTCTCGCAAAGATAAGATGAGATCCGCCAAGATCGGCCTCACGGAGGTCAACCGCGGTGAGGTCTGCGTGGTTGAGGGTTGCCTCACGGAGGTTTGCCTTGTTAAGGCTCGCCTGGCTGAGATTTGTCCTGTCGAGTTCTGCTCTGAATAGGTTCGCCTTACTGAGGTCGGGTTTGACTTCAGGATTCGCTTTCCGCCATTCGTTCCAGGCTGCAACACCCTCTTCTTTAAGCAATTTGACTTGCTCTTCATTGGCCACGGCTTCACGCTCCACGTTTCACTAGGCGCGCATTCTAACCCAACGCATTCTGCAAAACGATAGTCCGGCTCAAACCCACGATTTTCAGCCGCTGAACAACCCCCCACTCGCGATGCTCCAGTACTGGCAGGGATGGCCGATAGTAGCCCGGTCACGTTTCCGAGTCCCGGCGAGCCGGGATGAGGAATAAGTGCCGGGTAAACAAAGAAAAAGATCCTTCCTTGCGCCGCAGGCCCGCGCGTAGCGCAGCGGAGCACCCGGAAAATGCCCATTTTTTGGCAGGTCTCGATTGACTATGTGTGAAGACATATTCTCCATTCTCGATATACTGAGTTGCCTGCTGAAAAACCCAATCTGTAGTAACGACTCTTGTACAGACAGGCACTTAAGCTGTGGATTCTTGGTTGGTTGAAGGCCGAAATTACAAACTTGGTTGCTTTTTCAGTAGCCCGTTAGGGAACAGGCCGATCATAGATGCGAGAAGATATTAAAAATCTGTTTGTCATAGGCGCGGGATTCTCAGCTGGTCTTGGTTATCCTCTTACCACCCACTTGTTGCCGCTGATTTATTCTCGGATGGATTCTTCTTTTAAGGCTAGGTTTAATAAGGTTGTGAGGTTTCATCATCCGGGATGGAATAAGCGTCCGTCGACCTTGCCGAATATCGAAGAGTTGTTGACGGAATGGACTGCAAACGAAGAATTATTGGATGCAATTCGTCCTAATGGCCCCTTCCAGCCGGAGGATATTAACAATCTACGCGAGAAACTGCTCTGGTCGATTGCGGCGTGGTTTCATGAGATTCACGAAACCCAAACGCACGAGCGCAAACAAATCATTGGGCGCTTTCTGAATCGTCTCGACAAGCTTGATAGGGTGGCCATAATCTCATTTAACTGGGACTATGAATTGGACAGAGCTCTCTTTGGGACGAAAAAAGAGTCCGTAAAACTTCATCAGTACCATTATGGCGTCAACCATGGAACACTCAACGATCTTGCGCTTCTGAAGCCTCATGGATCACTGAACTGGTTTTCCGGCCAAACCGGTAAGCATATAAAAGAAAAGAAACGATTATTATTGTGGGACGAAAACAGCGCCAGCCAAACAATGTATTGCTTCCTCCGATGGCGTGGACCAGTATCTAGTCACGGAAGGGCATATGTCCCGTACATCATCCCTCCCACTCATTGGAAAAGCTTCACACATCCGATGATGCAGTTTGTGTGGAAGCGTTGCGTCGACGCTATAAGCACTGCAGAAACAATACATTTCCTCGGGTACTCCTTGCCGCTTGCTGACTGGCACGCTAGATATATATTCCGATGCGGGTTTCACAATCAGATCGAGGGCGTGCCCTTGTCCGGCGGAACCCGAAGGCACCCCCGAAGGAGACATCCCCGCGTTGTGATCGTAAACCCTGATAACGAAGCGTTTCGAAGAATTGAAAGTGTTGTAGGGTCTGAATGCGAGTGGGTTCCAAACACTATCAACGAATGGCTCAAATAGAACACGTCCGCCAACTCCTGCCCAAGATCATCGGCAAGAGTGCCGGTGCCACGCAAAACTCGCAAATCCAAGAAAAGATAACGCTCAACCATTTGGCCAATTGCTATTTGCCAATTGCTAATTGCTCAAACGGCCCTTGAAACCAGCCTCTTAAGGCGTTCCCGCTAGACGACCGCCCCGAACGCCCACATCCTTATATTGCATGAAATGGCCAGCATCCGAGATTACCCTTAACCCCCGGTTGTACCTGTTTACTCTTCCCGTAAGTGCATGAACCTTAGAGGGGAACGGCTGATTGACAATTTGTGTCACCCGGCACACAATCGGGGCTGCTCAAGTTTTTCCCACTGACCAGTGGCTCCCCCCGGCCTTGTCTGAGACATGGTGCGCTTGAGTCAAAAATTCATTCCAGGACCCGCTAGAACATGTCGCAACGGTTAGGCGATCTTCTGGTCAAAGAGAAGATCATCACATCCGACCAACTCGATAGGGCGCTGAAAGCCCAGCGTGAATCCGGCCCCAATTCGCGCCTGGGTTCCACGCTGGTCCACCTGGGATTTGTAAGCGACGAGGAGGTCACAAACTTTCTCTCCCGCCAGTACGGCGTTCCAGCCATTAATCTGCAATATTTTGAAATTGATTCATCGGTCGTAAAGCTGATACCTGAAGAGACGGCCAAGCGCTACCAGATTCTTCCTTTAAGCCGCGTGGGCGCGTCGCTGACGATTGCCATGGTCGATCCGACGAACGTGTTTGCCATGGACGATATCAAGTTCATGACCGGCTTCAACATCGAGCCGGTGGTGGCGTCTGAATCGGCCATCATGGACGCGATCGAAAAAGCCTATGGCGGATCGCAACAGGACGCCAACGTGGATGAGCTGCTGGCTTCCATGGGCGAAGAAGCCGACGTCGAGCTCCAGGCCGAGCAGGACGAGATCGACCTGGCCGAGCTGGAAAAATCCGCCGACGAAGCGCCCATCGTGAAGCTGGTGAACATTGTGATGACCGATGCGGTGAAGCGCGGCGCCAGCGACATCCACATTGAGCCTTACGAAAAAGAATATCGCGTGCGCTTCCGCATTGATGGCGTGTTGCAGCACATCATGTCGCCGCCCATGAAGTTGAAAGACGCCATCACGTCGCGCATCAAGATCATGGCCAAGATGGACATCAGCGAAAAGCGCCTGCCCCAGGACGGGCGCATCATGCTGAAGATGCAGGTTGGCGGCAAGAAAAAGCAGCTCGACTTCCGCGTGAACTGCCTGCCCACGCTGTGGGGCGAAAAAGTTGTCATGCGGCTGCTCGACAAAGAAAACCTGCGGCTCGATATGACCAAGCTCGGCTTTGAGCCGGAGTCGCTGGAAAAATTCCAGCGCGCGGTGCTCAAGCCTTACGGCATGGTGCTGGTCACCGGTCCCACGGGTTCGGGCAAGACCAACACGCTGTATTCTTCAGTTTCATTGCTGAACAAGCCCGATACCAACATCATCACGGCGGAAGACCCGGTGGAATTCCAGTTGCACGGCGTGAACCAGGTGCAGATGAAGGAATCGATCGGCCTGAATTTTGCCGCCGCGTTGCGCGCTTTTCTGCGGCAAGACCCCAACGTGATCCTGGTGGGCGAGATCCGCGACTTTGAGACCGCGGAAATCGCCATCAAGGCCGCGCTTACCGGCCACTTGGTGCTCTCGACGCTGCACACCAACGGTGCGCCGGAAACCATCAGCCGGCTCATGAACATGGGCATTGAGCCTTTCCTGGTGGCTACGGCCGTCCACTTGATCTGCGCGCAGCGTCTTATCCGCCGCATCTGCGTGGAGTGCCGCGAAGAAGTTCCCATGCCGCCGCAGGCCAAGGTTGAAGCCGGCTTCACGCCGGAAGAAGCCAAGACCGTGAAGATTTTTAAGGGCAGAGGCTGCCCCAACTGCAACGGCACCGGATACAAAGGCCGCGCCGGCCTTTATGAAGTGATGGAAATTGACGATGAAATTCGCGAGCTGATTTTGATTGGCGCGTCCGCGGTGGAATTGAAGAAGAAAGCTATTGAGCGCGGCATGATTACGTTGCGTCGCAGCGGGCTGACCAAGGTAAAGGACGGGGTCACAACGCTGGAAGAGGTGGCGAGGGAGACATTGCATTAAGGCTTTTGGCTCTTGGCTATTAGCTCTTGGCTCTGTGTGAAAGATCCAGGCAGCTAGGGCTAAAGGGCAAAGACCAAGAGCAAGCAATTGGCAATTAGCAACTGGCAATTAGCCCAGCTAAAGCAGATGCAGGCGAAGCAGGCTAAAGGGCAGGAGCTGAAGGGGCAAGAGCTGAAGCGCAAGTTGGGAGACAAGAGCTAGAGGCCAAGAGCCAAGAGCCAAAAGCCAAGAGCCAAAAGCCAAAAGCCAAAAGCCAAAAGCCAAAAGCCAAAAGCGATTAGGGAAGAACAGGGAACCACATGAACATCACACTGAGTGATCTGTTAAAGAAGATGCTGGATATGTCAGGCAGCGACCTGCATATCACCACCAATTCACCGCCGCAGGTGCGCGTACACGGGCATTTGCAGCCGCTGGATATGCCGCCGCTGACGCCGTCGGAAACCAAGCAGCTGGCTTACAGCGTGCTTACCGACGCGCAGAAGCACCGCTTTGAAGAAAATCTGGAGCTGGACTTCTCTTTCGGCTTGAAAGGGCTGGCCCGCTTCCGCGGCAACTGCTTTAACCAGCGCGGCGCGGTGGGCGC
>Ga0164306_10000634_pt1 | contig 14659 bp, 11 predicted proteins | sample Whisoiple_242_MG_FD_110213 | JGI IMG/M metagenome (GOLD analysis project Ga0164306, IMG submission 110213) | Soil microbial communities amended with fresh organic matter from upstate New York, USA - Whitman soil sample_242_MG | ecosystem: Environmental > Terrestrial > Soil > Unclassified >... | reverse complement strand
TGAGGGTGTGGATCAGCGCGTCCAACGAGGCGTCGGCGTCGACCCGCACGACCTCGTCGGACCCTCGGGTGGTCATGGTGCGGTCCTGACGTGGTGGGAGCGCGCTGCGCGGCGCTGCACAGGCCGTCATTTTCCGCCCCCGCGGCCGCGCCCGCCACCCGGGCGGGCGGAGCGTCCGGGGCCAGGGCGTTCGTCTTACCTACCAACCGGTAGGTAGAGTGGCGACCGGTCCGACGGCGGACCGGCCGGACCCGCGCCGCGCGCGGGCACCCGGCTTCGCGCGACGAAGGGTGAACCGGTGGACGAGCTCCTGTTCGGTGCGGCGTACTACGACGAGTACATGCCGACGGACCGGATCGAGACGGACGTCGAGATGATGAAGGCGGCCGGGATCACCGTCGTCCGCATCGCCGAGTCGACGTGGAGCACGCTCGAGCCGCAGCCCGGCGTCTTCGACTTCGCGCACGTCGACCGCGCGCTGGACGCGTTCGAGGCGGCGGGCATCCACGTGATCGTCGGGACGCCCACCTACGCGGTGCCGGCGTGGCTCGTGCAGTCCCACCCGGACGTGCTGGCCACCACCCGCGCCGGCGAGGGCCGGTACGGCGCCCGGCAGATCATGGACATCACGAACCCGACCTACCTGTTCCACGCGGAGCGGGTCATCCGCGAGCTGATGCAGCACACGGCGCACCGCCGCGGCGTCATCGGGTTCCAGATCGACAACGAGACCAAGTACCACGAGACCGCCGGCCCCGCGGTGCAGCGCCGGTTCGTGAAGTACCTGCGCGAGGAGTTCGGCGGCGACCTGGCCGCCCTGAACGCGGCGTTCGGCCTGGACTACTGGTCGAACCGCGTCGACGCCTGGGAGGACTTCCCGGACGTGCGCGGCACGATCAACGGATCCCTGGGTGCGGAGTTCGACAAGTTCCGCCGCCGCCTGGTCGAGGAGTTCCTCGCCTGGCAGGCGGGGATCGTGCGTGAGTACGCCCGCGCGGACCAGTGGGTCACGCAGAACTTCGACTTCGACTGGACCCCGGGCTGGTCGTACGGCCTGCAGCCGGCGGTCGACCACTTCAAGGCCGCCCCGACCGTCGACATCGCGGGCGTGGACATCTACCACCCGACGCAGTCCCGGCTCACGGGCAAGGAGATCGCGTTCGGCGGCGACATGACCCGCTCGATCAAGGGCGGCGCGAACTACCTGGTGCTGGAGACGCAGGCGCAGGGCCAGATCGCCTGGCTCCCCTACCCGGGCCAGCTGCGCCTCCAGGCGTACAGCCACCTGGCCAGCGGGGCCGACGGCCTCATGTACTGGCACTGGCACTCGATCCACAACTCGTTCGAGACGTACTGGCGCGGCCTGCTGTCGCACGACCTGCAGCCCAACCCGACGTACGAGGAGGCGGGGGTCTTCGGGCGCGAGGCGCAGCGGGTCGGCTCGTCGCTCATCCACCTGCGCAAGCACAACCGCGCGGCGATCATGGTGAGCAACGAGGCCCTGACGGCCCTGAAGTGGTTCACGATCGAGGTCGGCTTCATCGACGGCGTGTTCGGGTCGTCGATCGGCTACAACGACGTGCTGCGCTGGGTGTACGACGCGCTGTTCGACCTGAACGTCGAGGTCGACTTCGTGTCGGTCGACGACGAGGACCTGTCGCGGTACGACCTGCTCGTGGCGCCGGTGCTCTACGCCGCCCCGCAGGCGACGGTCGACCGGCTGGCGGCGTACGCGCGCGGCGGCGGCCACCTGGTGACCACGTTCCGCACGGCGGTGGCCGACGAGTACGTCAAGGTCTGGCACGACACCGCGCCGCACGGCCTCACCGAGGTCACCGGCGTGACCTACAACCAGTACACGGTGCCCGCCGACGGCGTGGGCCTGGCGCTGCACGGCGACCTGGCCGCGGTGCCGGGCGCGGCCGAGGGCGCCGCGGCGGGCGCGCAGGCGTTCCTGGAGCTGCTGAACCCCGACGGCGCGGAGGTGCTGGCGTCCTACGACCACCCGGCGTGGGGCTCGTACGCGGCGATCACGCGGAACCGGGTCGGCGACGGGTCGGCCCTGCACCTCGGGACGATGACCTCGCCCGAGCTGCTCCGCGCGGCGCTGACCCTGGCGGTCCGGGACGCGGGCCTCGCGGACTGGGCGCAGGACCTGGCCGGCACGGTGTCGGTCCGCCGCGGGACCAACGCCGCGGGGAACGCGGTCACCTACCTGCTCAACTACTCGGCCGCGCCGGTCACGCTGGCCGCGCCGGTGGCGGGGCGGTCGGTGCTGGCGGACGGCGCGGCGGTGGCCGCGGGCGACGAGCTGGAGATCGGGCCCTGGGACCTGGTGGTCCTGGAGTCCTGACCGGGCACCGGGCGGTCCTCGCGCACGACTAGGGTCGTGCGCGAGGACGGCCCGGACGGAAGCAGGAGACGTGACGACGCAGCAGCAGGACCCGCCGGCGGTGCGCCGCCGGGTCCGCCTGACCCCGGAGCAGCGCCAGGCGCAGATCCTCGAGGCGGCCACCCGGCTGATCGCCCGGCACGGGTTCACCGGGATGGCGCTGGCCGACGTGGCGCAGGGGGTCGGGCTCACCCAGGCCGGCCTGCTGCACCACGTGGGCTCCAAGGAGGGCCTGCTGGAGCTGGTCGTCTCGCAGCTGTACGACCGGCGCGGGACGCCGGACGACTACGTGGCCACCGGCGACCCGGCCGCGACGCACCCGGACGGGATCTCGCTGCCGGGGTACTTCCGGTTCCTCGTCGCGTTCAACGCCGCGCGCCCGGAGCTGCTCCGGCTGTACACCGTGCTGGGGGTCGAGGCGTCGTCGCCGGAGCACCCGGCGCACCCGTACTTCCTCGACCGCCCGGACCAGGTGTGGGGGTTCTACCGCGGGTTCGCCTGGCGGCTGCCGCCCGAGGTCGGCCCGTTCGACGGGCTGCGCGACCTGGTCGAGATGACGATCGAGGCGATGGACGGGCTGCAGATCCGGTCGTTCCGCCGCCCGGCCGTCGACCTGGCGACGGAGTGGGCGAAGTTCGAGCGGGTGCTCTACCCGGCGCCGGTGTGGGACGGGTACCGCTGAGGCGGCACCCGTCCCGGGGGCGTCAGCCGCGCGTCACACCCCGCCGCGCAGGGCCGCGATGGGCTCGACCCGCGCGGCCTTGAGCGCCGGGTAGACGCCGGCGAGCAGCCCGACCACGCCGCCGCCCGCGGCGGCCAGCAGGACCACGCCCAGGTGCAGGATCGGCGTCCAGGACTGCGCCGCAGAGACCGCCACCACGACGGCGACGCCCAGCGAGGCGCCGACCATGCCGCCGAGCAGGCCGACGGTCGCGGACTCCAGCACGAACTGGGCCGCGATGTCCCGGCGCCGCGCGCCGAGCGCCCGGCGCAGGCCGATCTCCCCGGTCCGCTCCATGACCGACAGCAGCGTCACGTTGGCGATGCCGAGCCCGCCGATGAGCAGGGCGACGCCGCCGAGGGCCAGGAAGATCGTGCTGATGTCGGCCTGCACGTCCTCGCGGACGCCGCCGGACCCGCCGGGGACCTGGACGGTGACCGTCTCGGGGGTGTTGGGCGACAGCGCGACCGGCAGCTGCTCCCCCACGACCGGGCCCGCGCCGACCGCGATCCGCAGGTGCAGCTCTTCCGGCGCCGCGAGGCCGAAGTCGGCCCGCGCCGTGCCGGCCGGCAGCACGACGGCGTCCCGCAGGTCGGTGCGCCGCTGCATGCCGTCGACGATGCCGATGACCGTGTAGGCGCGGTCGCCGATGAACACCGACGGCTGCCGGTCCACCCGGGACACCCCGAGCCGGTCGGCGGCGCGCGCGCCGAGGACGACCACCCGGTCCGCCCGGGCGTCGTGGCCGGCGTCGAAGAACCGGCCGGTGACGACCTCGCCCCGGACGGCGTCGAGCAGGCCGCCGGTGCCGGCGAGCACGGTGACGGAGGTCGTGGCGGGCGCGGACGGGTCGTTGACCGGGACGGCGGTGACCGCGGCGCCGTCGACGTCGACCGGCGCGACGAGCCCGGCGGCCTCGACGCCCGCGAGGCGCTCGGCGCGCTCGGCGGCGTCCCAGGGCAGGGCCGCGGTGGCGCGCTGGCTGCCGTCGGCGCCGCGGGTGGTGCTCGCGGTGGCCATCGCCTGGGTGGCGGCGACGGCGTCGAACCGCCGGGCGATCTGGCCGGCCGCGGTCTGCGCGAGCCCGACGGTCACGACGACCGAGGCGATGCCGAGGACGGTGCCCAGGATCGTGAGGAACAGCCGGGCGGGCCGGGCGTCGATGCCGGCGGCGGACTCCCGGACCAGGTCGCGCAGGCCGAACCGGTCGCCGCGCGGGACGTCGCGCCGCGGGGCCTCGAGCGCGGGGGCGGTCACGCGAGCTCCGTCAGCAGGCCGTCGGCGATCCGGACCCGGCGCCGGGCGCGGGCGGAGACGACGTCGTCGTGGGTGATGACCACGAGCGTGAGCCCGTCGGCGTGCAGCTCGTCGAACAGGTCGAGCACCTCCGCGGAGTTGTGGGTGTCCAGGTTGCCGGTGGGCTCGTCGGCGAGCAGCACGCCCGGGGACGCGACCACGGCCCGGGCGACGGCGACGCGCTGCCGCTCGCCGCCGGACAGGGTCGTCGGCAGGAACGTCAGCCGGTGGCCGAGGTGCACCCGGTCGAGCGCGGCGAGCGCCCGGGCCCGCCGCTCGGCCCGGGGGACGCCGCTGTACAGCGTGGCGAGCAGGACGTTGTCGAGGACGGTGCGGTGCGGCAGCAGGTGGAACTGCTGGAACACGAAGCCGATCCGCCCGCCGCGCAGCGCCGTGCGCCGCGCCTCCGTGGCCGCGGACGTCGGCTCGCCGTCGAGCAGGTACTCCCCCGACGTCGGCCGGTCGAGCAGGCCGAGCAGGTGCAGCAGCGTCGACTTGCCCGAGCCGGACGGCCCGACCACGGAGAGGTAGTCGCCGCGGTCGACGCGCAGGTCGCTCGGGCGCAGCGCGAGCACGGGCGGGTCGCCGGGGAACTCCCGGGCGACCCCGCGCAGCTCGACGACGGGCGGGACGCCGCCGGCCGCGGCGGCGTCGCCCGCGCCGAGGACGTCCGCGTCCCCGCCCGCGAGCAGGTCGAGCGCGGTCACGCGTCGGCGTCCTCGTCGTCGGCCGCGTCGGTCGCCTCGTCGCCGGCGCCGGCGGACCCGCCGGACTCGCCGATGACCACGAGGTCGCCCTCGGCCAGGGCCGCGCCGCCCGCCCCGGTGACCTCGACGTAGCCCCCCGCGGCGAGGCCGGTCTCGACCTCGACGAGCGCGGTCGTGCCGTCGTCCGCCATGACCTCGACCCGGGACTCGCCGCCCGGGCCGGCGGTCAGCGCGGCGAGCGGCACGGCCAGCACGGCGCCGCCGGTGGAGGACACCGGGATGCTGACCCGGACGTTGCTGCCCTGGAGCGCGGCGACCTGCTCGGGGGTGAGCTCACCGGGGAGCAGGGTGACGGTGGACCGGCCGGAGCCGGCGTCGCCGGACCCGCCGCCGCCGTCGCCGGACCCACCGGACCCGCCCGACGCGCCGGACCCGCCGTCGCCGCCGCCCGAGCCGCCGGACGCGCCGGCCGCCTCGATCGCGCTGATCGTCACCGGGAACTCCTGGCCGTCGAGCACGGCCGTGCCGGTCGCCCCGACCGCGAGCAGCGCCGCGTCGGCGCGCGCCGCGGTCGCGACGACCTGGAGGGTCGCCCCGGACACGCTCATCACGGAGCCCTCGACCGTGCCGCCGCGGCGCACCGAGACGGCGTCGACCCGGCGCGGCAGCGTCTCGAGGAACACGACCTCGCTCGCCGGCAGCGCGACGACCGTGGCGTCCTGCGCCTCGGCCAGGGCCTCGCGGGCGTCGGCGAGGCCGTCCCGCGCGGCGGTGAGCGACGCGCGTTCGCCGGAGGTGTTCGGCGCGGCGTCGAGTGCGGCGCGGGCGGCCTGCGCCACGCCGACGGCGTCGCGCGCGTCCTCGACGGCGGCCTGGCGGCGCGCGGCCTCGCCCGGCGTGCAGCCGTCGGCGGGGCAGCTGTCCAGCTCGACCTGGGCCACGACGACCGCGCGCTCCGCGGACCGCACGGCGGCGTCCGCGGACGCCACCTCGGAGCCGGCCGTCCCGGAGCCCGCGGACGCGAGCGCCCCCTCGGCCGCGCTGACCTCGGCCTGCGCCGACCGCACGGCCCGCTCGGCGTCGGTCACGGCCCGGGCCGCGTCCTCCGACGGCGACGGCGCCGGGTAGCCCGCGCGCCGGTACAGCTCGGCGACGCCGGTCGCGGTGGCGCGGTCGTACACGTCCGAGGCGGCGTCGCCGGCGGGGATGCCGAGGGCGCCGAGCGCGGCCTTGAGCTGGAGCACGTCGGGGCCGGAGACGCCCAGGGCGAGCGTGCGGTAGGTGGGCAGGCCGCCGGGCAGCACGAGCACGGGCCGGCCCGCGATCTCCAGCGCCACCGAGCCGGCTTCGAGGGTCGCCCCGACCTCCGGCACCTGGCCGGTGACCACGGCGCGCTCGCCCAGGTCGGCGGTCTCGACCCGCAGGTCGACCGCGCCGTCGAACACCACGTCCCCGCGGACGGTCACGTCGTTGCTCAGCTCGCGGCTCTCCACCGGGACCGTGATCGGCCCGGCCTCGGGCGGGGCCGTCCGGGCGGCCGCCTCCGCCGGGTTCAGCACGAGGCGTGACAGGCCGAGGCCCGCGACGAGGCTGACCACGGCGACGCCCGCGAGGACGACGAGGGTGCGGTTGCCGGTGCGCCAGGACCGCGGCGCGGTCTCCGGCGCGGGGTCGCCGCCCGGCGCGGCGGGGTCGGTCGGGACGAGGTCCTGCCCAGCGCTCACGTCACTTCCCCCGCGCGGCGGTGGCGGCGGCGGCCCACGCCTCGAGCTCGTCGGCGTGCTGGTCCACGAACTCCTGCTGCAGCTCGTGGTCGACCTTGGTCCGCTCCGCCTGGTAGTCGACCTGCTCCTGGCAGCCGAAGTCGGCGACGGCCTGGCCGATCTCCTTCTCGGTGAACGCCTTCACCGCGGCCTCGTCGACCTCGGGCGCCGGCGGCCCGTCCGGCTCGGCCGTCCAGTCCCAGGTCTCCACCTGCGCCTGGTACTCCGGGTCCTCCCAGCCCTGCAGGGCGTTCCACTCGGTGTAGAGCGCGTCGGTCGCCGTGTTCACGTCGGTGAGCGCGTCGTAGCCCTCGTCGGCCATGCAGGACGCCCAGTCGGCGTCGAGCTCGGCGAACCGCGGGTCGGCCTGCGCGGCCTCGTAGAACCGGTTCATCTCGTCCTGCACGCCGGCGAACTCGTCGGAGACGCCGCCGCCCTCGTACACCTCGTGCTGGGCGGCGCCGTAGCAGCCGGCCGTCGTCCAGTCGTACTCCTGGTCCTCCGAGCCGTCGCCCTCGATCGGCGGCCCGTACAGCGCCTCGGACCAGGCGGCGGCCTCGCTCTCGGACATGGCCGCGACGTAGTCCGCGTTCGGGTCCACCCACTCGGTGCCGTCCTCCGGGACGGCGTCCGCGTTGCCCCACGGGTCCGTGCTGATCCCGTAGCCGTACTGCTCGGCGAACTCCCGGGTGCCCCACTCGACGTCGAGGTCGTCGGAGGCGACGACGGTGCCGCCGTTGTTCTCGGCCGGGACGTAGTCGAAGCCCTCCTCGGCCATGCACGCGGAGACCAGCTCCTCGACCCGGCGGTTCTGCCGGTCGCTCTCGGCCTGCATCTCCTCCTGGCTCCGCTCGTCCTCGTCGTACGAGTAGCCGAAGATCCGCGCCTGGTACTCGTCGAGCGGGCCGGGGGTCCACTCCGCCGAGCCGGAGGAGCTGCCGCCGCCGCCGTCCCCGCCGGAGCACCCGGCGAGCGCGAGGACCGCGAGCGCGGCGACGGCCGCGGGACGGAGGGATCGGGAGGGGGTCATGGTGCGGCCTTTCGGTCGGTGGCGGCGTCGGCTGCCCCACCGACGCGCGTGCCCAGCATGGCGTGGACGACCCGGCCCGCGTGGGCGTTTCGGGAGATCAGCACGCATCCGTCGTACCGCGCGTCCACCGGCGACGACGCTAGCGGCGGCGCGGGGCCACCCACGTCCACCCCCGGGCTGACGTGGGTGGCGGCCCCGTCCGCCGCCGGGCGGACCTGCGGGTCCGCGCGCCGGGGACGACGACGGCCCGGGCCCCCGTGCGGAGGGGACCCGGGCCGTCGGGGCGCGCCGGCGCTCAGTGCATCGCGACCGGCGCCTCGGCGTCGGCGGGCGGCCGCCGGACGAGCAGCGACGCGACGACCGCGACCAGCGCGACGACCCCGCCCCAGAGGAACGCCCCCCGCACGCCCGCGGCGGTGGCGGTGAGCGGGTCGGCGCCCTCCGCCAGCCGGGCGGCAGTCGTGGTCGACAGCACGGTGATGAACAGCGCGGTGCCCGCCGCCCCGGCGAGCTGCTGGAGCGTGTTCACGATCGCGCTGCCGTGCCCGTACAGGTCGCGCGGCAGGGAGCCGAGCGCCGACGTGAACAGCGGCGTGATCATGAACGCCAGCCCGATGCTGAGCAGGGTGTGCACGGCCACGACCGCCCCGGCCGGGGTGCCCGGGTGCAGGGTGGACAGCAGCCACAGGGCGACGCTCAGCGCGAGCACGCCGGGGGTGACCAGCGGGCGCGGCCCGAACCGGTCGAACAGCCGGCCGACGAGGGGCGACAGCGCGCCCATCACCAGGCCGCCCGGGAGCAGCAGCAGGCCGGTCTCCAGGGTGCCGAGCGCGAGGACGTCCTGCAGGAAGATCGGCAGCACGATCAGGGCGCCGAACATCGCCATGAACCCGATCACCAGCACGAGCGCCGACACGGTGTACGAGCGGCGGGCGAACACGCGCAGGTCCATGAGCGGGCCGTCGTGCGTGCCCTGCAGCCGGACCTGCCGCAGCGCGAACGCCGCGAGGGCCAGGACGCCCACCGCGATCGGGATCCACGGCGCGACGACGGTGTGCCCGCCGGCGGACTCGCCGATGCTGGACAGGCCGAAGATCAGCGCGCCGAACCCGACCGCCGACATGAGCAGGGACAGCACGTCGAGCCGGTGGTCGGACGGCTCGGTGACGTCCCGGACCTTCCACGCGCCGAGCGCGAGCGCGATCCCGGCGATCGGCAGCATGACCAGGAAGATCCACCGCCAGGACAGCTGCGACAGCACCAGGCCGGAGATCTTCGGGCCGATGGCGGGGGCCACCGAGATGACGATCGAGATGGTGCCCATGGTGCGGCCGCGGATGCTCGGCGGGACCAGGGTGAGCGCGGTCGTCATGAGCAGCGGCAGCATCACGGCGGTGCCGCTCGCCTGCACGACGCGGCCCGCCAGCAGCGCGCCGAAGCCGGGCGCGGCGGCGGCGAGCGCGGTGCCCGCGACGAACAGCGACATCGCCGTGATGAAGATCGGCCGCAGCCGGAACCGGTTCATGATCCAGCCGGTCGCCGGGATGACGACGGCCATGGTCAGCATGAACCCCGTGGTCAGCCACTGGCCGGTCGCGGCGGTGACGCCCATCTCCTCCATGAGCACCGGCAGGGCGACGCCCATCGCGGTCTCGTTGAGGATGACGGTGAAGCCGGCGACGAGCAGCAGGCCGATGAGGGTGCGGTCGCCGGGCGCGAGCCGGACGGGCGCGGCGGGGGCCGGCGCGGTCGGCGCGGCGACCGGCCCGGCGCCGGGCGCGTGGTCGCGCACCGCGGTGTCGTCGTGCGTGGTCATGGGTCTCCCTCGCGGGTGGGGTCGGCGGTGAGGTGCGCGCGAGCGGGTCCGCGGCGAGGCCGCCGGACGCCCGAGGGAGGCGCACGTCGGGACCAACGTCCCGGACGCACCCGATGATTCCCGCGCGGCGCCGCGGTGTCTCCGGGTTTTCCGTCGGCGGTCGACCTCGGGCGGGGTGTCGCTAGGCTGGCCAGGTCGGGTCGTCGGAGTCATGAGGTGGGGGATGGTCGATCGCGCCGCCCTGCTCGCGGCCCTGACGGCGACCGCCGCGCAGGGTGCCGGCAGCGGCACGCTCGTCGGGCGGCTGTGCGAGGCCGCCCGCGTCGTCGCGGACGCGGACGGCGCCTCGATCGCGCTCACGCCCGACCGCCGGGACTACGCCAGCCGGTCGGTGCTGTGGGCGACGGACGCGGTCGCGGCCCGCATCGAGCAGATCCACGACGTCGTCGGCCGCGGCCCGGCGTCGGACGTCGTGCGCACGGACGAGGCCGTGAGCCTGGCGCTCGCCGACACCGGGACCACCTGGCCGGAGTTCGCGGAGATGACCACGCGGCACACGCCGGCGGTGCTGCTCGCGGCCGTCCCGCTGCACGCCGGTGCCGGCGTGCTCGGGGTGCTCACGCTCTACCGGTCGCGGCCGGGCCCGCTCGCGGGCGACCTGGCGGACCTGGGCTTCGTCGCCGACGTCATCGCGGTCGCGGTGCTCGACGGGACGACCCCCGGGACCACCCCGCCGTCCGCCTCCTGGGACGAGCGGTCCGCGATCCACCAGGCCGCCGGCATGGTCATGGCCCAGCTGGCCGTCCCCGCCGACGACGCCCTCGCGCTGCTGCGCGCCCACGCCTTCGCCCTCGACCGCACGCTGCCCGAGGTGGCGCACCAGGTCCTGGACCGCACGTTGGAGTTCCGTCCCGAGGAGGGGCCGTGACCGGCACCGACCCGCACCGCACCACCCCGTCCCTACCCGCCGCCGGAGCGTGACATGACCACCTCGACCTCCATGGCGGCGCTCACCAGCGGCCTCGCCGCGCTCGCGGACCAGCAGGACGCGGTCAGCGCCCTCTCCACCGCCGTCGCGGCCGCCGCCGAGGCGCTGCACGCCGACGTCGGCGTCGTCGTCGCCGAGGACGTCGCCGACCCGTCCGCGGGCCGGCTCGACCTGCTCGCCGCGTCCTCGCACGCCGCCGACGCGCTCGAGACCTACCAGCTGCAGGTCGGCTCCGGCCCCTGCCTCGACGCGGTCCACGGCGACCGGGACGTCTCCGTGGTCGGCGAGACGATGCTGCGCACCCGCTGGCCCGACCTCGGCTCCGCGCTGACCCGCGCGGGCTACCGGGCCGCCCACGCCCTGCCCATGCGCTGGCGGGGGCAGCCGTTCGGCGCGCTCAACCTGTTCCTGACCCGCGCGCACCCCCTCACCGCGGACGAGCGGGCGACCGCCCTGGGGTTCGCCGACATCGCGGCCGTCGCCATCGTGCACGCGGACGACCGGCCGGACCTCGACGCCCTCGCGCGCGCCGTGCGGTCGACGGCCGCGCACCGCGCGCTGGTGGAGCAGGCCAAGGGCGCGGTGCGCTACCTGCTGGAGGTCGAGGAGGGCGAGGCGTTCGCGGTGCTCATGCGCCGGGCCCGGGTCACCGGGCAGCCGGTCACCGTGGTGGCGCGGGAGCTCGCGGACGCCGTCGCGGCGGGCGAGCGGCCGGACTGGCTGCCGGCGGGCTGACGGGCCGCGGGACGGCCGGGTCGCCGGGCCGGTCGGGCCGGGGCGCTCAGCCCGCCGGCGGCGCGTCCTCGTCCGCCGGCCCGCGGGGGCGCGGCGCGCCGTCCCAGCTCGCGCGGGGCAGCACCACCGCGGCGGCGAGCCACTCGGCGACCTCGACCGCGGCGGCGCCGCTGCGCGCCGCCAGCTCCCGGACCACCCGCTCGGCCGTCGGCGCGTCGCACCCCTGCGCGGCCATGACGATCCCGACCGCCAGGTCGACGCGGTCCCGCTCGCGCCGGGCGCGACCGCCGAGCCGCTCCCCCACCGCGCCGTCGGCCAGCCGCAGCCGCGCGCGCACGTCGACGGCCACGGCCCCCGCCAGGCGCACGGCGGTGGCGAGGTCGACGGGCGTCCAGTCCCGCAGGCGGGCCGAGTAGAAGTTCACGGCGATCTCGCTGCGCGGGCCCACGGTGACGGGCACCGCGACGAACGAGTCGAACTCCTCCACCGCGAACCGCTCGCGCCACGCCGGCCACCGCCGCTCGCCCGCCAGGTCGGGCAGCACCACCGGCGCCATGCCGCGCATCGCGGAGATGCACGGGCCGTCCTGCGCCCGCACCTCGACATCGTCGCACCGCCGGGCCCGCGCGCTGCTGCTGCCCGCGCGCACCGTGGTGCCGAAGTCCCGGAACGTGATGCTCGCGTGCGCGCCGGGACCCATCGAGTCGGCGGCGCCGCGGGCATGGCGCTCCAGGTAGGTCGCCATGCCGCCCCCTGGACCCGAGGATGCTCTGCGCTCCCCTCCACCGTCCCACCTCGGGGGCGGCGGCACCAGGGCGCGCGGCGGCGCGGGCCGGGGCGGCGCGGGGCCGCGTGGTGCCCCCGGCGGGGTTCGAACCCGCACTGGGCCGGGTTTAAGCCGGCTGCCTCTGCCGGTTGGGCTACGGGGGCCGCGCCCATCCTGCCAGCACGACGGAGCCCGCCCACCCTCGCGGGTGGACGGGCTCCGGTGCTGCGGGCCGTGCGAGTCGCGTCAGGCCTTGGCGGCCGGCTTCGCCTCGGCGGGCGAGCCGTCGGCCGGCGAGGTGTCGTCGGCCTTGCCGGCGCCCGAGGGCTTCACCTCGGCGCCGGGCACCGCGGCGTGGTCCTCGTCCTTGGCCGGGGCGGCGACGGGCGCGGCCTCGGGCTTCGGCTTCGGCGGCACGGACGCGGCGCGGAACTCCGCGCGCGGGTCGTGGATCGAGCCGAGGGCGACGGTCTCGCGGCGCCACAGCAGGTTCGCGGTCCAGCCGGACATGATCGCGATCTTGCGGTTCAGGGTCGGCATCGCCATGACGTGGTACGAGCGGTGCAGGACCCAGGCGAAGAAGCCGCGGACCTTGATCTTGCCGAGGAACTGGGCGACGCCCTTGTACATGCCGAGGGACGCGACCGCACCGATGTTCTTGTGCTTGTAGTCGGTCGGCTCGGCGCTGCGCAGGACGCGGGCCAGGTTGTCCGCCAGGTGCGTCGCCTCGCGGATCGCGTGCTGCGCGTTCGGCGGGCAGAACGAGCCCGGGTTGTACAGGTCCGGCACCGCGGCGCAGTCGCCGGCCGCGTAGGCGTCCGGGACGACATTGCCGTCGGCGTCCGCGATCTGCAGCGTGGCGAGCGTGGTGACGCGCCCCATCTTGTCGAGCGGCAGGTCGGAGTTCTGCAGCACCGGGTTGGCCTTGACGCCCGCGGTCCACACGATGGTCTCGGAGTCGAACTCGGTCTTGTCCGAGAGCACGACGTGGCCGTCGACGCACGAGTTGAGGAACGTGGAGAGGTAGACCTCGATGCCGCGCTTGCGCAGCTGCTCCAGGGTGTAGCCGCCGAGCTCCTCGGAGACCTCCGGGAGGATGCGGCGCGAGCCCTCGACCAGCACGAAGCGCAGGTCGTCGGCGCTGAGCGACGGGTAGTGCTTGACCGCGTCGCGGGCCATGTCCTCGACCTCGGCGATCGCCTCGACGCCGGCGAACCCGCCGCCGACGAAGGTGAAGGTCAGCATCCGGCGGCGCAGCTCCGGGTCCCAGGTGGACGACGCGCGGTCGATCCGGCCCAGGACGTGGTTGCGGACGGCGATGGCCTCCTCGACGTTCTTGAAGCCGATGGCCTGCTCCGCGAGGCCCGGGATCGGGAGCGTGCGGGCGACCGAGCCGAGGCCCACGATCAGGTGGTCGTAGGTGATCCAGTACGGGTCGCCCTCCTCGGGCGTGATCTGGACCTTGCGCTCGGCGTGCTTGATCTCGGAGACCTTGCCCTGGAGCGAGTCGATGCCCTTGAGCGCGCGGCGGTGCGGCGCGACGACGTAGCGCGCGTCGATCGAGCCGGCGGCGGCCTCGGGCAGGAACGGGGCGTAGGTCATGTACGGGCGCGGGTCGACCACGACGATCGCGGCCTCCCGGTTGCCCAGGCGACGACGGAGCCGGCGGGCCGAGTACAGCCCCACGGACCCGCCGCCGAGGATGACGATGCGCGGCACCTTGCGGGACGGGGTCCCGGACTGCGGCGCCAGGGTCGTGGCGGTGGACTCAGACATAGGTCCAACGGTACGTCCCATGACTTAGGGAAGGCGAACCAGGGGCACGTGATTCTGGGCACAAGGTCCCGGGTTCGGGCGTCGTGGCCGGTCAGGGAGCGGCGGTGGCGGCGTTCTGCTGGGTCGCCGCGGCGGTGCCGCCGGGACCTCCGTCCCGGGTGCTGGACTGCGCGGCGGCCGCGGCGGCGTCGGGGTCCTCGGCGGGGGCGGCCGACGGGTCCGCGGAGGGTCCCGCGGAGGGGCCGGTCGCGGGCTCCTCCTCCGCGCTCCGGTCGACGATCGCGGGGGCCTTGGCGAACGGACGCGGCGGGACCCGCGGCTCCGTGGTGAGCACGTCGACCGGGTCCTGCGCGGACTCGTCGGTGCCGAGGCGCTCCCAGTCGAAGTCGGCGTTCGGGGCCCCGAGCAGCGGGTAGACGTTCCACCGCGTGCGGCCGTCCTCGTCCGTGGCGGGCAGGAAGTTCCAGTCCTCGGTCACGCCCGGCAGCGACCAGGTGGACCACCCCTCGTCCGACGTGGTGCGCACCGGCCGGCCGCGGTCGTCGTACACCTGGACGTCGGACAGCGGGTTGCCCTCCGCGTCGTAGACGAACAGGTTGCTCACCTGCATCCCGTCGACCCACACGCCGTCCTCACGGGGGACGCCGTCGTACGGCTGCTCCACGTACG
>Ga0164306_10000632_pt1 | contig 14707 bp, 12 predicted proteins | sample Whisoiple_242_MG_FD_110213 | JGI IMG/M metagenome (GOLD analysis project Ga0164306, IMG submission 110213) | Soil microbial communities amended with fresh organic matter from upstate New York, USA - Whitman soil sample_242_MG | ecosystem: Environmental > Terrestrial > Soil > Unclassified >... | reverse complement strand
GGCAAGTTCCGTAAAGAATTTTCAAGACATGCTAGAACCCGGAACGCAAAATGTCCATTAAATTTTTATACAGGGGCGATTTCCGAGAGATATCCAGATCACAATTCCATGTGATGGCGCGGTTACTCCCATTCTTCGGCGGTTCCTGTTATCCTGAGCGGTTTCACACCCGGTGAGGTCAGACGCTATGCTGAGCATGCAGGGAAAGAACGTGGTTATTTTTGGCGTGGCCAACAAACGCAGCATCGCCTGGGCCATTGCCCAGCGCTTGAACGATGCCGGGGCCAAACTCGCCATCACTTACCAGAACGAACGCATGAAGGCTGAGGCGCATGACCTGATCACTTCCCTGCCCGGAGCACAGGCTTTTCAATGCGACGTTTCCAGTGACGCGGAGATCGACAGCTTCTACGCGCAGCTCAAGCAGCACTTTGGCCGGCTCGACGCGGTAGTACATTCCGTGGCCTATGCGCCGGCCGACGCCATGCATGGCGATTTCCTGAACACATCGCGGGAAGCGTTCCGCATTGCCCACGATGTGAGCGTCTACTCCCTGGTGGCGGTGACGCGCGCCGCCGCGCCGCTGATGACCAACGGCGGCAGCGTGGTTACGCTCTCTTACTTTGGCGCGGAAAAAGTTGTGCCGGGCTACAACGTGATGGGAGTAGCCAAAGCCGCGCTGGAAGCGACAGTCCGCTACCTTGCCAACAGCCTGGGCGAGAAGAAGATTCGCGTGAATGCCATCTCCGCCGGCCCCATCAAGACCCTGGCCGCCCGCGGCGTAGGCGATTTCAGCCAGATGCTCAAGAACCACGCCGAGCACGCGCCCCTGAAGCGGAACGTCGATCCGAAAGAAGTCGGCGACACGGCGCTGTTCCTCTCTTCCGACCTCGGCTCCGGGATCACCGGCGAAACCATCTATGTGGATTGCGGTTACAACATCATGGGATTCTGATTTTTCTGAGCAGTTCAGGTTGTTTTGTTCCGCAACAGGGTGGAGCAGGCATTTATGCCTGCGGCTGGCTGCCCACATATTCGGCTTTAGCCGCTGAGGTATTCCCGGATATCATTACCGCTGATTCTTACCGCAGTGGCTAAAGCCAGATATTTTCTGACCCTTATCGCAGGCATAAATGCCTGCTCCACCCCGCTGCGGGAATACGGCAACTGAGCTTTCGAGGACAGGCTCGATGTCACGCGCCAAAATCCTTATCGCTTACATTGTGATCGACTTGTTGATCATCGCCGGCGTGGTGTGGTGCGTCTTTCAGCATGTGCCGGTGAGTAAATATTTCTTTCCGGCAATTCTGCTGTTCATGGCGAATGGAGCGTGGCTGGTGGTGATGACGGTGAGAAAAACGCCGCCGCGGCAGTAAGCTCTTTCTGTAATCCCGAGCGTAGCGAGAGATCCCTACAGCATGGAAACTCATTTGGCCGCGAATTGACGCGAATGAACACGAATCAAAAATAAGATTCGCGTGTTTCGCGTGCATTCGCGGCTGAATCGTTTTTGAGCTTGCAGGGGTTAGTAGCTATAGGGTTCCCTCGCTACGCTCGGGATGTGAAAAGAACACAACTCTGCGGTCGCTCCCTCCGAGGTGCTCAATCGCAATCTCCACATCCCTCTCTTTCGCGAAGCGTTCAAACTTTTCTCCCCATTCGATCAGCAGGATGCTTTGCGGGGTCATCAGGTCGTCCAGGGCCAGCGTGTCGAGTTCGCGCTGGGTGTCGATGCGGTAAAGATCGATGTGGTAGAGCGTCACTTCTGGGCCTCGGTATTCGTGGATGAGGGTAAACGTCGGGCTGGTGACGTCTTCGGCTTTGGCTGCCTGGAAGCCTTCAGCGATGCCTTTGACCATGGTGGTCTTTCCCGCGCCCAGATCGCCGCGCAACAGCACGATGCTGCCGGGCTTGAGCTCAGCGGCCAGGCGGCGGCCAAGTTCCGTGGTCTCTTCGGCGGAATGGGTCTGGAAAGTCTTCATTGCTGGAGATAAGTGAACTTGCTGAATGCTTCTTGTTCGCACACGGCAAAGGCTTCACCCAGGCAGTTAATAATGTCGGTGGCGATCATGGATTGCTGGCCATAGAGTGACGCGGCGATATCCCCGGCGAGGCCGTGAAGGTAAACGGCCTTGGCTACGTGCAGTGACGCGACCAGCATGATTGCTTGCCGGACTTTTTCATCCATGAGCGCCTGAATTTCTTTTAGCCGGCTGGGATCTTTCTTCTTTATATACTCGTCGCGCAAAACCCGGATTTTTTCGGCATCGGCATCGTGCGCAGAAACCCAGCGGAAAAATGAAGACGGCGAAACACCTCCCAATGGAGGGTCCATTCCCATTTCCCGAGGCATGAAGCCAGAGTCTTCCATCTGGGTAAATTGAGCAAGCATCGCAGCCACAATCCCCGAGAGAACATCGCCGGACCCGCCTTTGGCCATGCCAGGATTGCCGGTGGTGTTGATCCAGTGTTCGCCGTGTGGATTAGCAATCACCGTGCGATGGCCTTTCAGGACCGTCAATGTCTGGGTCTCATTCGCGGTCTTGCGCGCAAGCAGGAGACGGTTCGATTGAATTTGGCCGGTTGGCACGCCGATCAATCTGGACATCTCGCCGGGATGGGGCGTAAGCACGCGCACCGCGAGAGGACCAACCTCGTTGTCCGATCGAAGTTCATCAGCAGCGCCTTCGAAAGCATTGAGGCCGTCTGCATCAATGACCATCGCGGTAGAGCAAACGCTCACCAGGTCGCGGACGAACTCGGCTGTTTCCTCATTGCGGGAAATGCCAGGCCCGATGACGACCACGGACTTGCCTTTCAGCAGGCGTTCCCTATCCGCAAGCGCAAGAAGTGAAATTGTGCCTTCCTGGGTTTCCGCCAGCGGCTCTGTCATCAGTTCAGGAGCGCTGGCAGCGATCAACGGCTGGACCGATTTTGGAGCAGCAACGGTGACAAGTCCGGCGCCCGCGCGAAGCGCTGCCATTCCCGCCATGGCAGCAGCACCGGATTTACCAACTGATCCGCCGATCACCAGCACGTGTCCGAAATCACCCTTGTGCGCGTCCGGCGGGCGCGGGATAGAAATGGCCTGGGCGTCGCGGCTGGTAATCACGTCCTGGCGAAGTTGAGCGGTCGCGGCAATCAACTTTTCCGGCGACCCGATAGGAGCGATGGCGATAGGACCATCCGTGAGATTGCCGAATACCAAAGCGGGCTTGGGAGCGGTAAAAGAGATGATGCCATCCGCATGAATGTAAGTGGTCCCATCGGGCGGCTCTTGTATGTCCGCATCGACGCCAGAGGGAAGATCCACAGCGAGCACAAAGCCCGCAGCTTTATTGATTCGAATCGTGGCTTTTTCTGCAATACCCTTCAGCGGCGGCTTGAATCCTGTGCCCAGAATCGCGTCGAGGATCAGATCACACTTGAGCGCCTGCTCGATCTCAGGCTTGCTGAAGTCTTTTTCGTCGGCGATCCACAATGCCGCCACGGGCAACTTCTTGAACATTTCCAAGGCATCGCCGCGAAGATCTTCCGGCCCTTTGGCCAGCACGATCACGAAAACTTTCTTTCCCGCTTCATGCAGCCTGCGCGCCGCGACGAAGCCATCGCCGCCATTGTTGCCCTTGCCGCAAGCGGCGCAGACAGAGCTGAAGTCGAAATGTTTCAGCGCAAATTCAGCCACGGCCGTGCCCGCGTTTTCCATCAAGGTGAGCGACGCAACACCATGCTTCCCGGTGGTCGCGCGGTCAATGGCGCGCATCTCTTCGGCGGTAACAATTTTCATGGGCGCGTGCGGACGGCACTGGCCGCCAGCGATTCCAGCTTGGCAAGTTGCGCGGTTTCTCCCATGGCGATGAGAAAATCGTCGGGCCCGATGGGCTCATGGGCTTCAGGGTTGAAGCGCGTATTGCCGTCCGCGTGGCGGATGGCCAGAATCATGATGCCAAAATTATGGTGGATGCCGGAACTGCCAACGGTTGTGCCCGCCAGCGACGATTGGGGCATGATCCTGATTTCCTCAATCAGCATCTGGAAATTGCCGGAGCGGTCGCTGGTGATATCGAGAAAATCGAGCAGGTGCGGACGCAGGAAGCTTTGGGCAATGCGATGCCCGGCGGCGGCGTAGGGCGAGATCACGATATCGGCCCCGGCGGTCTTCAGGTGCTTTTCCGCCGCTTCCTCACTGGCGCGGGCAATGATCTTAAGCCGCGGATTCAAGCCGCGCGCGGTGAGCACAATATAGATGTTAGTGGCGTCCGTGGTGGTGGCGGCCACCAGCCCGGCCGCGCGGTCAATGCCGGCATCGCGCAGGGTCTTCTCGCTGGCGGCGTCACCCACCAGGGCCAGCCACTTGGGATCGAGAGCGGCGACGCTGGCCTCAGTGGTTTCAATCACGACAAAGGGGCAGGGCTTGCGCGCGAGCTCATTGGCCACGCTGTGCCCCACACGTCCTGCGCCGCAGATGATGTAATGGTCCCTGAGACTGGCGATGTCGCGTTCCATACGGCGTTTACCGAAGACCTTGACCAGTTCGAATTCTAGCAAAGCCTGCGTCAGCGCTCCGATCATAAGAAAAACCAGGGCCACGCCGGCAGTGATGAGCACGACGTTGAAAACGCGCCCGGCATGGGAAAGCGGATGGACTTCCTGGTATCCGATGGTGCTCAGGGTGATCACCACCATGTAAAAGCTGTCGAACCAGCCCCAGCCTTCGATGAAATGAAAACCCACCGTGCCCACCGCGCTGAGCAGCAGCAGGGCCGAGGTAAATATCTTCAGCAGGCGAAAGCGATGTAGGTTCAAGCAAGCACCCTTGTACGCGAACAATTCTAGATCAGGGCATGAAATTCATTGCCCGGCGCGGGAGCATGGCCGGATTGCCAAAATTGCCAGCATTGCCAAAATTGACATTGGAAGGGCCTCGCCAGGTGGAAATCGCCGGTTCGATCAGACCGCGCCGCGCTGCACGCGGCTGTGGCTGCGTCCGTATCCGAAGTAAATGACCATGCCAAGCACCAGCCATATGGCCAGACGAATCCACGTAAGCCCGGTCAGATTGCACATGAGATAGAACGAGATCACGATGCCCATGATGGGAACAAAGGGTACCCACGGCGTTTTGAACGGACGCGGCAGGCCAGGGTTGCGGCGGCGAATCACCCACACGCCGGCGCATACGATGATAAAAGCGAGCAGCGTGCCGATGTTCACCATCTCCCCCAGCACATTGATGGGCAGTGACGCCGCCAGCACGGCCACGCAGAAACCAACGGTCAGGGTGGAAATCCAGGGCGTCCTGAAGCGCGGATGGATGGCTTTGAACAGAGAAGGCAAGAGTCCATCACGTGACATGGAGAAGAAAACCCGCGACTGCCCCAGAAGCATGACGACAATCGTGCTGGTCAGGCCCATGAGGGCGCCGATCTTTACCAGCAGGCTGCCCCAGTTATTGCCGGTGGCATCAATCCCGATGGCGAGCGGGTCCGGCACATTCAGGGTCTTATAGTTCACCAGACCAGTGAGGACGCCCGCAGTCAGGATGTAAAGGACGGTGCAGATGACCAGCGATCCGAGAATGCCAATCGGCATGTCCTTGTCGGGGTTCTTGGCTTCCTGGGCGGCGGTGGAAACGGCGTCAAAGCCGATATAGGCAAAGAATATGATCGCGGCCCCATGGCTGATGCCGGCCCAGCCAAACTCACCTCCGCTGCTCGGCGGAATAAAGGGGTGCCAGTTGGCCGCCGTCAATTGCGGATGCTGGAACAGGAAGCGGGCCCCGATTCCGATGAACACCAGCAATACCGCGACCTTGATCATGACGATGGCGCTGTTGAAATTGGCTGACTCCTTAATGCCGATCACCAGCACCAGCGTGCAAAACACAATGGCAAGAAAGCCCAGCAGATTAAAGACACCGTGCGTGTGTTGCAGCGTGGCTGGATCGATGCCGAGCACCTGCAACTTCGGGCCGATTCTCGCCAGGTTTTCCCAATGATTGTTGTAATAAACAAATTCGTCCCAGTGGGTCCCGGCAATGGCCGCGGGCAAGTTGATGCCGAAGTCGCCCAGCAGGCTGATAAAGTAACCGCTCCATCCGGAAGCCACGGTGGCCGCGCCGAAGGCATATTCCAGCACCAGGTCCCAGCCGATGATCCAGGCAAAGATTTCGCCCAGCGTGGCGTAGCCGTAGGTATAGGCCGAACCGGCAACAGGAATCATCGATGCAAACTCGGCATAGCAGAGTCCGGCAAAGACGCAACCCACTCCGGCCAAAACAAAGGACAAGACGATCGCCGGGCCCGCATGCAGAGCGGTAGCAGTTCCAGTCAATACGAAAATGCCTGTGCCGATGATGGCGCCGATCCCCAGAGTAATGAGGTTGGTGGGCCCGAGAGCGCGGCGCAGACTGTGCTCGCCGGTTTCATGGGCTTCGTCCAGGATGATCTTCAGCGGTTTGGTGGCGAGCAGGTTGGCCATGCAGGGCTCCTCGTTCAACGCTCAAGTGATAGACGCGGCAGAACTGAAAAAAGAACTGGCCCATTCTAAATAAAAACCCTCCGCCGTGGCGGAGGGTTGAGCGATCTCAGAGAGCAAGATTTGCTAAACGCTGGTTTGCAGCTTGCTGTGTCGCCTGCCGTAGGCAAAGTAGAAGACCAAACCGATCAACAGCCAGATAATCAGCCGCAGCCAATTGGTCCAGCCGAGCCCATAGATCATTGCGCCGCAAACAATGATGCCAAGTACCGCAACCACCGGCAGAAGCTTGACTTTAAAAGCTCGTGGCAAGTCCGGGCGGCGTTTCCGCAAAATCCACACGCCGGCGCATACCAGAATGAACGCGAACAACGTGCCTATGCTGGTCATTTCGCCGACGATGCTATCGGGCAGGAACGCCGCGAAAAGAGAGGTGAAAACGAAGAACAGCATGTTGGACTTCCACGGCGTTTTGAATTTCGGGTGAGGTTCAGAGAACACTTTCGGCACCAGGCCGTCTTCACTCATGGAAAAGAAGACACGCGACTGGCCGTACAACATGACGAGGATGACCGACGAGAATCCCGCGAGGATCGCGATGGTCACGAACTTCGACATCCATTCATAGCCGATCATGTATTTGGAAATGGCATACGCCACTGAAGCCTCTTTGCCTGCCGTGCGAAAATCTTCCACGGTGGCAACGCCGCTCAGCACATGCGAGAACAAGACATAGAGGATGGTGCAGATAACGAGTGACCCGAGGATGCCGATCGGCATGTCACGCCTGGGGTTCTTCGCTTCCTGGGCCGCGGTGGAGACGGCGTCAAACCCGATAAAAGCAAAGAAGACCACGCCCGCCGCTCCAAGAATCCCCATGATCCCGCCGTAAGCATGAGTCACACCCTGGGAAGTCGTGTACGTGGTGGCGGCAGGAATATAAGGCGTGTGGTTCGCCGGAACCATGAATCTCCAGCCCACAAAAATCACCATCAGGACGATGGCAACTTTCGTGATTACAATAATGCTGTTCACGACGGCAGATTCCTGCGTGCCGCGGACCAGGAGCAGCGAGAGAACCAGGAGAATCCCGACCGCGGGAATGTTCATGATTCCATGGACCCCGGCATCGGCCCCCATGCCGACTTCAAACGGCGAGTGATACCACTGGTAGGGGACATGCAAACCCACGTACTCAAGCACGCGGTTGAAGTACTGGCTCCAGGCGATGGCCACGGTGGCCGCGCCCACGGCATATTCCAGCACCAGGTCCCAGCCAATGATCCACGCCACGAACTCGCCCATGGTGGTATAGGAATAGGTGTAAGCGCTGCCGGCAATCGGAATCATCGAGGCAAACTCCGCATAGCAGAGACCGGCAAAAGCGCAGCCGACGCCGGCCACAAGAAATGCCAGCGTTACCGATGGACCCGCGCGTTCGGCGATGGCAGCCGCTGTCCTGACGAAAAGGCCCGCTCCGATAATGGCTCCGATGCCCAGCGCGACCAGCGACACAGGGCCCAACGTACGCTTGAGAGGCGCATTGCCGCTTTCGGCCTGAAGACGATCAATTGATTTGGTCCGAAACAATGAGCTCGACGGTTGAGCCGTTTCAGTTCTTGTTTGAGTTCCCATCTTAAGCGCTTCCCCCTTGTGAAACCGTGCTCCGGCGCGACCACACGAAATATACCGGAATTCCCAGCAGTACGATGATCAGGCCCGGCCAGGTGTATTGCGGTTTGTAGCGCAATAATACGACATCGATGAATAAAGCCATCACAATATAAACGGCGGGCAGTATCGGATAGCCGATGGCGCGGTAGGGCCGTTCGGCCTGGGGCTGGGTGCGCCGCAAAACGAACAGGCCCGCAATCGTCAATATATAAAAGACCAGGACGGCAAAAATCACGTAATTGAGCAGATCGTTGTACGTGCCGGAAAGACACAGTACGCAAGTCCAAATACCCTGGACGATCAGCGCGTTCCTGGGGGTGAGATACCTGGGATGCAACTTGCCGGTGGACTTGAAAAACAGTCCATCTTTGGCCATGGCGTAATAGACGCGTGCGCCGGAAAGGATCAGTCCGTTGCAGCAGCCGAAAGTGGAAATCAAAATGGCGATGGCCATCAGGCCTGCGCCGCTGCTGCCAAACATTTGTTGCAGCACCGCGGTCCCTACCCGGTCTGATGCAGCGTACTTGATGCCCCGGGAAACAACGTCTGCGCCTGCCGGATTTCCATCAAACGGCAAATGCGCCAGATAGATAAAGTTCGCCGCAATGTAGAGCAGTATTACCACGCCGGTGCCGATCGCCAGAGATAGCGGCAGGTTGCGCTTGGGATCTTTCACCTCGCCGGCGGTAAAGGTCACGTTGTTCCAGGCGTCGGCGGAAAACAGCGAACCCACCTGCGCAACGGCAAGAATCGTGAGCACACCGACAAAAGGTCCCAGAAGATTGCCAGCAGCGTCGGCGCCACCGGCAGAATGCGGCAGGTGCAAACGCCAGAAATCGCCAAAGTTGGCAGCAGCGGCCTGCGCATTGCGGGCAACAAAGATTCCAGCCAGCACCAGAGCCGCCAGCGCTGAGACTTTAGCGATAGTGAAAACGTTCTGCACCGCGGCCCCGGTCCTGATGCCAAAGACGTTCAGCCAGGTAAGAAAAACAACGATCACGATTCCCGCCAGGTTCTGCGTGTTCAGCCCCATATCCATGCCGCCCAGTGCGATGCCAAACGGCTGCCAAACCCCGACATGGAACGGCCCAACTAACCAGTGAGTAGCAGAGATCGAGGGGAAGAAATGTCCCAGGAATTTGCCGAAGGCCACACCCACGGCCGCGACGGTCCCGGTCTGGATCACCAGGAAGAGGGTCCAGCCATAGAGAAATCCCCAGAGCGGCCCCAGCGATTCGCGCAGGTAGACGTACTGTCCGCCGGCTTTGGGCATCATGGCGGCCAGTTCGCCGTAAGAGAGCGCGCCAACGATCGTCATAAAGCCGGTGACCAGCCACGCGCCAATCAGCAGCGCGGGAGAGTTGACCTCGCGGGCAATCTCCGCCGACACAATAAAGATGCCGGAGCCGATCATGGATCCCATGACCAGGGTGGTGGCGCTGGTGAGTCCCAGCCCTTTCACTAATTCAGGCGCGCCCGATGCAGCCTGCGCCGGCGTGCTTTGTGTTTCTGCGGATGTAGACATAGGTGTTCTGTATGTTTTACCCCAAAACGCGCAGAAAATCCGCAACTGCTTTCGCCGGGGACTCAAGAAGGTCAGAAATCACGGCCACTGCGTCCGCGCCTGCGGCTTTTACCTGAGAACAATTCAGGCGCGTGATCCCGCCGATGGCCACTAAGGGCTTTTTCGTAACCCGCCGCGCCTGCCGCACGCCTTCCAGTCCGACCACCGGATCAGGATTCGCTTTTGACCCCGTGGCAAATACCGGCCCAATGGCAATGTAGTCGACTGGGAGCGCATCAGCTTCGCGGAGTTGAGAGAGGTTGTGCGTGGAGAAGCCGATGAGAAGTTGCTTGCCTGTGTCGATGTTTACACCCACCCTTTCGCTCGGAAGTTCGGAAGATTGAGCCGGACTCGCCGCGAAAGGATGGGGCACCCACGGTGTGGGAGTTCCAAGCGTGCGGGATATTACAGAATCGAAAATCCGTCTCACTGAAGCGGGCGAGAGATCATTCTGTCCCAGATGAACTCCGTCGGCATCGGAGGCAAGGCAGATGTCAACGCGGTCATTGATTATCAATGTTGCCCTGTCGAGCGTCACCCGGCGCAGTTCCCGCGCGCAGCTTAGAAATTGCCTCGGCTGCTCCGGCTGCGACTTGTCGCGCAACTGGATCAACGTCGCGCCAGCTCTGATCAGCTCGTCCGCATACCGAACAATGGCCAAGACAGGGTCTGGCTGCGCCGCGAAGCAGGAGAAGTCGATGATGGGGTAGAGGAAGGGAAACGGCATGAACTGTCCAGTGTCCTGGGGCCAAAGCCCGCTCTGATACGGAGTCCGACTGAGATTACTGGCGCAGCGCGTTCTGTCGAAATGGTTCGCGCAACAACCTTGATGGTATTCCTGCTCTTCTTAAAAGATCAGCCATATGACTGGTCATTCCCACATTTCCAATCAGCAAGATTCCGGTGTCCGGCTTAACGGCCTTTATTATTGTTCGCAGATTCTCTAGGCCATCATTGGCCTTAAACTCGATTTCCTGTCGGACTTCCCCGGGCACAATTACTGTGCCAAACGATTTTGCTTGCTCCTGTTGGAGTTGTAAGACCCAAACTGTATCCCCATCGTCAACCCACTCTAGCCGCACGCTTCCAAGATCACGCCAGAGATGGGCGTAAAGCTCACGCACGCGAGTCTCTACGTTTGAAGGTAACGCAGCGGGGTTTACTTTACCCAGCATTAACTCATCTCCGTAACCTGCAACCCCCTCCACAATTGGATCGCCTTCAACGTTGCTCAGAAGCGCACCTGAGAACTGCGGTGGTACTTCATCCTGAATTGCAACGGAAGCGATCTCGACACCCTGCGGATCTTCAACAGCGAGCACCTTGAACGGATCTACCCACCCGCGAAATGTGGAAAAGCGGCCCGGAATAGGTATTTTGGGACAAGTCCTGATCCACTTGACATCGCTGCTTGTCTGCTGCCCAAAAGAAAATGGACTAAGTACCCTGCTAAGGACAACGGTACGCGGGACGTGCCAGCCGGAGGTGTGTGCCACCAGCAAACCGAAAATTTTGTCTCCAATAAATTCGCTGAAATCATTGGGCCAGTTGACGTTAGGAAGAATTTCGTTTTCAACAAGCTCTTCTAGCTCCCAAAGAATCGTATGCGTTTTTCTCCAGCCTCGTCTCAATGGATGGATGCTGAATTCAACGCGATAATTCGGAGTGAAATCCAAATCAGGAATAAACCCATACACTATCTCCAAGATCCTTAAGCCTTCTTTACCAGGAAGACTCGCCGGCCGGCCGCTCTCTACAACTCGTGGAGTATTGCCTGGGGCAAATTCGATGATTCCACCTTGGTAAACTCCTGATACTCCACCGTCGCCGACATCTATGGTTTCGTTGACGATCGTATGCAGTCCCATGCCTGCCAGTCTCAACACTTGACCAACGACTGCATCCACGTCTTCTAGGGCATACAGAAATTCGTTGCCTTGAGGACTATCGGGACGGAAGCTTCGAACATTCACTCTGCCCTCTGGGGCAGCGCGCAAAAGGGTCTGCACTGTTTTTGTGACATCTCCAAGAGATTGATTGGGCAAGCACCCAACAATGCGCGAATATCGCATTTTCAAATCGGGGCCAAAACTCGCAAATTGCGCGACATTGCCGTATGCGGCAAGACGATCTAGACTCTGATCTTTGAAATGGAAGTCTCGAGTGTTCACGTTTTTCATTCAAAGATATCCTAAATGCAAGTTGCGGCACCAGCAGTGACGAACCGGCGCCAGCACTGGAAAGAAAGTTGAAATGGAAAAGAAATATACTGCATTTGATAGCGAACGTCGTTTTGGCCACAGCTCAGCGCAAAAAAATCGGACTCCTTTCGAAACGGACAAAGGCAGGATAATTCATAGTGGCGCTTTTCGTCGTTTGCAGGGAAAGACGCAAGTTTTTGGGGTTGGAGAAAGGGATTTTTACCGGACACGCCTAACTCACTCGCTTGAGGTTGCGCAATTGGGGCGCGGGATACCAATGGAAGTGCCAATCGACTTCCAGATCGATCTGGACTTAGTTGAAACCATCTGTTTAGCTCATGATATCGGGCATCCGGCCTTCGGCCACTACGGAGAACAGGTGCTACATAAAAAAATGCACGAATTTGGCGGATTTGGGGCAAATCCGCAGAATATTCGGATCGCGACGTTACTTGAGGCGAAATACGCTACTGGTGGACTCGACCTTACTCGCGCCGTCCTTGACGGATTGATCAAGTACCCGCAATTATTCGATAAGGGAAAGCATCCGCCAAACGCAAAACCTAAATTCACGTACTCCGAGGACGCAGAGCTTTTTGATTGGGTTAAGAGGGGAATCGTTGATCCTAGTCGCAAACCAATCGAAGGAGCAATAGCGGACTGGTCAGATCAGGTCGCATATTGCGTAAATGACATCGAAGATAGTCTACGGGCGGGGTTGCTGAGCTTTGTCGAAATGGAATCGCAAGCCGAGCTCATATCGAAAAGCGTAAAGCAAAAAATAAAACATGATGTACCCAGCATCACTGATGCAGATGCGATCCGAACGCGGGCCGTCGACCTGCAAAACAGATTGATTAAGCCCAAGGATCTCAGGACCAGGAAAATTAACCTCAAGCAGTGGACGTCAGATACGATCAAGGAATTGCTCCACGGAATTAGCATAAAACTGACCAATCCCGACGAAACGTGTGTCAGATATCAATATTCCCTAGAAAAGTCTGACGCTGCAGAAGCCCTAGCACTTCTGCTAAAAACTACCGCGGCAATTCTCGTATTTGGCGACCCACGCGTGAAGACGCTGGAACATAAGGGAGGATTGATCTTGAGCAAATTGTTCGAGACTTTTGTAGAAGACGACAGATTGCTCCCCCTTGATTTCCAACAGCTCATAGAAGCGGGTGTTAGTGCCAAAGAGCGTCTTGTCGCTGATTTTGTGGCGGGTATGACTGACCGTTACGCATACTCGTACTTCAGCCGTCTCTTTCAACCGGGAGCTGGTTCCTTTTATGAAGATGTTTAGAATTGATATCTACAAACCAATTCTGATCAGCGGCTTCTTGATAGTCATAACTCTACCAAAAATCGCATGTTTCCAGAGGCAGGCTTTGTCAAGATGTCCTATTTCCTGCTTGATTTCGCAATAGAAATGCCCTACCCTCTAGCACCGCCCCAGGGCTGGGAAGCTGTGTCGATCATTGAAAACCAAAATTGAACCACAAAGGACACCCATTCGACTCCCCTTTCGCAAGCTCAGGGTCGCTCAGGGCAGGCTGCGGAACACAGAGAGGGGCTGAACTCTACGCCAAATTGAGGTGGATCTCTGAAGTCCACGCCAATCTGGGATGCCTTGGGATGGACCCCTCGCAAGTCCACGCCAATCTGGGATGACCGGGGGAGGGGGGAGGGGTGGCCGCGCGAAGCGCGGCTATCGCCGTGATCGCACGACATCGCGCGTGATCGCCGACATCGGAAAAGCAAAAACCGGACCCATCAAGGAACAGAGATTGCGCTGAATCGGATGGGATATCCCCGGGGTTGAATTGTGGAACCCCTTTAGAATCCTAATTGGGGTGGAGGGGGGAGGGGTATCCTGAGATCGGGTGATCCGGTGATCGCACGTGATCGGGTGATCGGAAAAACCTCAGCTGTCGATTAGCGGCGAGGCGGAAGGCGCCGCGCGGCCAGAAGGACCGGGAAAACTAAGGCCGCTTCACCGGCTTTTTCACGGTCTTCGGACCTAGTCCCCGCACCGCGGCTTCCATCGATGTGCCCAGGATGCGGCAGATGCGCAGCAGGGTCCGCAGAGTAATGGGCTTGCCGGCCTCAATGCGCTGCCAGAAGCGGACGCCATAGCCAAAAGAAATCATGTCTTCCTGGCTGTAGCCGGCGCGATCGCGCAACCGCTGGATCCGCGACCCCAGGGCGGCGAAGAATTCTTTCTCGATTTCGTTGTCTTTGGCCAACAGTGCTCTTGTACGGGTTATGCCCTGAATTGACCACGGTATATTTAAGCCGTGGTATAATCCGTGCTAATCCGCGCATGCAAGATACGCAAGAGCACGTCAATCCTTATCCTCCGTTTCGGCCGGTCCCAATGCCGCGAAATGCTCAAGACGAGCACGCCCTTCTGGTCATTGTGATCGTCACCTGGGTACTCGGATTTGCCCTGCTGCTATGGATCGACAGGAAGAAGAAAAAGTAAGCCTGCGCAATCGGATTCTTACCGCGGATCAACGCTGATTGACGCGGATTAAGATCCAGTGGTCGATGCTGGAAAGTTTAAAGTTTGCATTTTCGTGATCCGCGATCATCCGCGCAAATCCGCGGTAGGTTTTTCCTTTGCTCTTCTCCGTGTCTCCGTGCCTCCGTGGTGAAGATTCGATCCGTGTCATCAGTGCTGATCAGTGGTAAGTTGCTCCCCGCTCTTCTCCGCGTCTCCGCGACTCCGCGGTGAAGAACTGCTTTTTCTGGTCCGCGTCGATCCGCGATCATCCGCGCAAATCCGCGG
>Ga0164306_10000631_pt1 | contig 14719 bp, 17 predicted proteins | sample Whisoiple_242_MG_FD_110213 | JGI IMG/M metagenome (GOLD analysis project Ga0164306, IMG submission 110213) | Soil microbial communities amended with fresh organic matter from upstate New York, USA - Whitman soil sample_242_MG | ecosystem: Environmental > Terrestrial > Soil > Unclassified >... | reverse complement strand
GACGCGCAATTCGAGTACAGCAACACGAACTACGCCCTGCTGGGCCTGATCATCGAAAAGGTCGACGGCAAACCGCTCGCTACCGCATTCCAAGACCGGTTGTTCGGACCGTTGGGTATGACGAACACGGAACTGCCCCCCGGCGCGACGTACACCATTCCGGACCCCTTTACGCACGGATACCTCTACGGCAGCTCGTCCGTTGCCCTCTACGGTGAACCGGATTACACGCCCGAACAGATTGCGGCGGCCAAGGACGGTTCCTGGCAGCCCACCGATGACACGGACGTCAACCACTCCTTCGCCTTCGGGGCCGGCGACGTCATCTCCACCGCAACCGATCTGGTCACCTGGATGGATGCGCTGGCCGGCGGCAAGGTGCTCGATGCGGAATATCAGAAATTGTGGCTCGACAGCCCACAGGTTGAGGATCCCGCAAAGCCCGCCGGCCAGTGGTACGGCTACGGCATCACCAGGCAGACTTGGGGACCCAACACCATTTACTTCCACGGTGGCGAAACCGTCGGCTACAACTCCAAGATCATTTCCGACACCGCCAATGGCGTGACCATCGCGCTATGGACCAACTTGACCGTCGACGTCGACAAAGAGCGACAGACCGCCAACACGCTGATGCTCCAGATCCTGGATCAGATCTATGTCACTTCTCCGCTCACCCCCGCAGCGTCTACCGCTGCGACTCCGACAACCACCGGGTGACCAACAGCCTGAACCCGCCGGTGACCACCTCACCGTTGAACCACCGGCGTGCTGCCGCATTCGCCGCGGCCACGGCCTCTTGACAGCGGTCCAGGGTGCGCGGACACCACCGGCGGGGTGTGCCAGGCCGACGCGCAGCCGTTCAACTACTGAATCCGCACTGAGCCGGGCCTGAATTCCCTTTCTCCCTCGACAAGACGATGCCCAAGGTGGCGGCCTCGACACCGTCAAGATCGGTGATGAACGGGACGTGCCGGCGAGGCTCCAGATGAGCGAAACCGGCGATCGGTCCTTTCAGCACGGCGGAGAGGCGCCAAAGTTCGTCCTCCCACAGTCGTGCCCGGTTGAACTGAGCATCCGCCCAGTTCCGGGTGACACAGGATGCAGTCGCCGGAAGGGGAGGTTCCGCTGATCATGCATCAGGGTGACACGCGCCCGGCGCGTATCGAGTTCACCTCGCCACCTCGATCGTTGATCGGAGTGGCCGATCGAGCACACCGGCGAGCCGATCAACGGCCGAAGCCAGTGCTTCCCGCGGTGGTGGTCCGCATTCCGGGAACCAAGCGACGAGCGCGCCGGCGGCTCTGAGCGACCACGTCCCGGACACGACACCATTTGCGACGACGATGTTCGCACCCCGGGTCACCGCAGCCCGTCTGGTCGGCGGGACGACGTGGGCGTCGGCTGTCCCGGGTCCCAGCACCCATTGGTCGTGTCCGGGGAGCAGAACGACCGATGTCGTGGATGTGGTGTCGGCGAGACCATCCAGGTCTTCCCGCAGGACCATTGCGGGGTCACCCTCGATGTCGACGGTGACCAGCCGGTCGTCGAGGTCGCTGATCCAGCGTCCGAGCCGCCGACGGGCCGCTCCGAGGCCCGCGCCGAGCCAGTACTGCAAGTGATCGGGGGTGGCCGGCCCGTACGCCCGCAGGTAGTTCTGGACAGCGGATCTCCCGGCGTCTTCGATGTCGGGCAGTCCTGCCCAGTGCGGGTTGCGGTCGAGGCGCTGGACGGTGGCCATCCCGTTCCGCGACGGTGCGAAGCAGATGTCTCCCTGCCAGGCAAATGGCTTCACGATGGTGAACGAACGATCCGCGAACGCCCCGGTCAGGTGCCGATACGCCGGTCGCGCGGTGACCGCCGCGCCGAGTTCGTCGATCGTCAAGGGGCCGTTGCCCAATGCGTCCCGGACCGTCTCGCGAAGGGCCGGCCAATCAGAGGGCGCGAGCCGGTAGGACTTCTGCCAACTCGGCAGCTCCCACATTCGGCTCGATGCCCGCAAGGCCAGGTAGTCGGCTCCCTCCACCGGCGTCATGAAGTGTGTGGCGCCGCGGAAGGCAAACGTGCGGATGATGGTGCCAGCGGTCAGAGCATCGGCGACCTCGCCTGCCGCGGACTGCATGCGTCTTGATCGAACCGCCAATTCGGCCGTTGAAATGGATTGGGCCGGGACGGCACCGAGGCGGGCGACAACGCCCTCGACGGGCTTCGTCCCTACCGGCTCCAGCAACTGCATCCGCAATCGCCACGCAAGTGCCTGATGCCAGGTAAGGCTCATCGCTCCGATTATTCGCGATCCGGCGCGGACCTCAGTCTGCCGCCCAGCTGTACCGGGTCACCCACAGTCCGGGGACAACCTCCTCATCCTCTGTGTGGACGAAACCCAGCTGTTCGTACATCTTCTCGGCCGGGTGATTGCCGCGGCCGGTGGAGACCGAGATGCGCCGGGTTCCAGCCCGCCGTTGCACCTCGCGGATGAGCGCGGACGCCACCCCGCGCCGGTGCATCGCCGGCGCCACGATCAGTCGGTCGATGTCGAGTTCATCGTCATCCTCACTCCATCCCACCGCGCCGACCACACGTTGATCGATGAAGGCCGCCAGCCAGAGCAGCCTCGCCGACACAAGATCGTCGACGTTCTCATGCAGAGCCGGTATCCGGTCGTCATCGATCAAGGTGGCCTCGAGTGCATAAGCCGCGTGCTGGATTCCGAGCAACGTCCGGGCCAGATCATGGTCGGTGCTGGGAGCCACTCGTCGAACCCGCATGCCGGTAGCTTGTCAGGATCACGGACAACGAGCCTGCCCGACACCGTTCCGGTGGATCACGATGCAGGGTCGACGGCTGCCGCTGCGACGGTCCCGAGAACGAGACTGAGATCCAACTCGAAGACCAACCCTTCCACGCACAACGCCGAGACCGCCGAGGGCGTACGGTTCGCCGGGAAACCCCGACTGGACGGAGCTCAGCGATGACGTTGGTGGCGGTCACCGGTGGTAGCGGCAAGCTCGGTCGGGCGGTGGTCCGCGATCTGATCGAACACGGCTATCAGGTCGTCAACCTGGACCGTGTCCCGTCGCCCGACGCGGACGGCGCGTTCGTCAGGGTGGACTTCACCGATTACGGGCAGACCCTGTCGGCACTGCTCGGGGTCGATGACAAGTACGACCGGGTGGATGCCGTGGTGCACCTGGCAGCGATTCCGGCGCCCGGCCTCACCACGAATGCCGCGACGTTCGACAACAACGTCACCAGCACTTATCACGTGTTCGAGGCCGCTCGGATGGCGAAGATCAAGACGGTGGTGTGGGCGTCCAGCGAAACCGTGCTGGGGCTGCCGTTCACCCCCGAAACCCCGCCGCCGTACATCCCGGTCGATGAGGATTACCACCCCCGACCCGCGTCGGCCTACTCACTGGCCAAGACTCTGGAGGAAGAACTGGCCGCACAGTTCTGCCGGTGGGATCCGAATCTGTCTATGACGGGGCTCCGGTTCTCCAACGTCATGGAGCCGGCGGACTATGCGGCATTCCCTGACTTCGACGCCGATCCCAACACCCGGTGCTGGAACCTGTGGGGTTACATCGATGCCCGGGACGGGGCCCAGGCGGTGCGATTGGCGCTGGTCGCCTCCCGGCCGGGCAAGGACGTCTTCATCGTGGCCAACGCGGACACCGTGATGAGCCGCCCGAGCGCGGAGCTCGCGGCGCAGGTGTTCCCGGGCGTCCCGGTGACCAGGGAGCTGGGTGAGCACGAGACGCTGCTGTCCATCGACAAGGCTCGCCGCGTACTCGGTTTCGCGCCTCAGCACAGCTGGCGGCAGCACGCTGCGGAGAGCGGCTGATTGCCTCACTCGCGGCCGGGCCAGACCACCGAGCACCATCCGGTGTCACTTCACAACGGCCCGGGATGTTGTGCGGTAGCTCCGCAGGGCGCTCAGACAGACGGAATCTGGGCGGGGTGTTGCTCAGACCGATCCGGACGGCGCGGCACCGACCAACGGGGCAGCCCGCTGCTGGAACAACCGTCGACGCCTCCCGGTCGCCCCGCAGCAACGCGCGCACAACAGGCACCGAGTCGTCGAATCGCCGCCAGCGCTCGCTGAACGGCACGCCAACAGCTGCGTAGTCCTTCGCCGACGATCCAGGACCAAGAGCCGCCAACAATTGTCCGTTCGACAGAACATCAAGGGCGGTCAGCGTTTTCGCCAGGGGTACCGGCCCTCGCAGCACCGGAAGGCTCACGGTGGTGGCCCCAATCGCATCGATCCCGACTCTTGGATCACAGCGGCGAGAGCGGTCGGGCCGTCAAGCCATGGTCGAGTGAACAACAGATGATCAGTGACACACAGGTAGCTGTAGCCGAGCCCGTTCGCCGCTCGTGCGTACGCTTTCCGACTGGCCGGCGAGGGTGGTGACCCCAGATCGGCCAGTGGCAGGTGCGCTCCGTACTCCGCGGCTCCTCCCAACGACGGTCGTGTCAGGAAATCATGGTCTGCTCGCGGCGTGTTCGCCGTCAACCCGGCACATTCTGGTCGGGCGAGCGCTGTGGGCTTCCCCGAATCCGGCTCAACTGGCAGTGTCGGTGACGATGAAGAGCCGCCGCCAACGTGATCGATGGGCGCAGCTGCGTCCGATCGCTGTTGCCGTCACACTCACCCTGATGACCGCGATGGCCACGGTGACCTCCCCCTCAGCCGTTGGCGAGGCGATTCCGGCCAGTGCCGAACAGCAGGCCGTCGACACGTCGGTGGCGGCGGCAGCAGCCAAGGGCATCACGCAGAGCATCTCTGTTGTCGATCGTGAAACCGGCGCAACGGTGGCCGAAAGCGGCGGAGACGCTCAGTACATCTCCGAATCGATCGTGAAGCCGTTCACGGTCGCCTACTACCTGCACCAGGCCGATGGCGAGCCCAACGGGCCGATGAAGCAAACCCTCAGTTCGATGATCGTGAACTCCGACGACGACATCGAGACGGCGCTGTGGAACGTCGATATCGTCCCGACGATGGCCGCTCGTTACGGACTCACGAACACCGTCAACGGGCCGGAGACCAGCCCGCATGACTGGGGCTGGGAACTGATCACCGCCAACGACGAGGTGAAGTTTCTCTACGAGATGTCGAATGACCCTGAGGTGGCGCCCTTGCTGATGGATGCGATGACCCGCACCGGTTCGACCGGTGCGGACGGCTCGGACCAGTCCTATGGGATGAACTCGTTGTCCGGCGATCACGGATCGAAACAGGGCTGGACGGACGTGGGCGCGGACGCGTCCTCCCCGACTCAGATCCATTCCGTCGGGTGGAGCGATCAGTACTTCATTGCGATCCTGGAAACGTCCGCGGAACCCAACCGCGACGAGATGCGAAACGCCTCAACCGCCGCCGCCTGGGCACTCGCCGGTGCGCCGTCCGCAGTCGGCGCCGCGCCCGCTCACGCCGGTGAAGGCGATGTGACCGACTTGATCGCAATGCTTCGTCATGATTCCGACGTACTCATCGCCGAAGTGATCGCGCTGATCGGGAACTGGTAACAGTCGACCTGCGTGACGTACTGCAACAGTTCGGTTCTCGGTGGACCGGCGAGGGGCCTCCTTTCTCGGACCGAAAAAACAACCGCGATCAGGAGTCCGCCAACACCTGCGCGACCTCCCATACATTTCCTGCCGGGTCGGCGAAGGCGGCGGTGCGGCGACCCCAGGGGCGGTCGACCGGTCCGTTGAGCAGGTTCACCCCGTGCAGCTCCAACTGAGCGCACACGGCGTCGACGTCGGCTACCGCAATGGTCAGCAGCGAGCGTTGACCCGATTCCGGCGCGCCGACCTTCATCGGGTCGATCAGGGTGTCGGCATTCCCTGCTGCCAGCAGATTGATCATCAGGTTCTCGAGCGCTACGACCGCCGAATCGTCGTCCTGGTAGATCACCTTCAGGCCGAAGACTTCCTGGTAGAACGCCTTCGTCGGCCCCAGGTCCTCGACGAACAGGGTGATGACCTCGATCCGGTTGAGTCCTTGAATCATGACTCATCCTTTCACCCGCGTGACGAAGCCTGTGTTCGCGTCCGGAGGCGACCTCGAAGCTTTCTTCGCGCTGTGAGACGCGCTCAGGTACCGGCGATCGCCTGCTGGGTCGCAGTGACGACGGCGTCCGGACGCTGGTTCTGGATGTGGTGGGTCGTGTCAGGCACGGTGATCAGCGTGGCGCCGGGAACGTCTGCGGCCCACACGGCCTGCGCGTCCCATTGCGCCGCACCGAGCGCATCGACCTCGGCCTGGGTGATCGGCTGGCCGTCCGGGATCGGATCACCGACCATCGAAGGCGCGCCACGCCGAAGCACGACAACCGGAATGTCCGGCAACAAGCCCGCAGCGTCGATGTTGTCGAAGAGCCTGCCGAGGTCGTAGGACTCGAGCTGATAACCGGGCGCCAGGCTCTGGTCCAGGCCCATGACTTGAACGCTCTTCCACTGCTCCGGGCCGACGAGATCCCGGTCGGCGGGAGCGGTGAGTCGACGACCACCAGGCCGCTCACCGCGTCCGGGTAGGTGCGGGCGTAGAGGACATTCAAGGCACCGCCCAGCGAATGACCGACCAGCACGTAGGGACTCGGTACGTCGGCTGCGGCGAGCAGGTCGTGGAGGTCGGTGACCACCTCGGCGGGGTCGCGCGGCATCGGCACCGGGTCACTTCGCCCGGGTCGAGCTGCTTCACCGAGCGCGACCGTCCCACCTGCGTCTGTCGTGGTGATCATCGAACCCGGCCGGTCGTACACGCAGACCCGGTTCGATTCCGCGAGAGCGGGAAACACGGCGGGTGCCGATGTGTTGTCAGAACCATCTGCAATTCAGGACCATCGGTCATGCGGAGCGAACTGGACACTGAGCGGTTCAGTGTCCCGCCAGCTCAGCAACGACAGGGGCGAATGCAGCAGCGGCATTGGCGCCGATGACAACGTAGGAGAAGCCGCCCGCTTCCCGTCGCCGCTGGATTTCCTCGATGGCCGCCTTCGGGTCGCGGGGAAGCACCAGCAGCGAGTCCGCCGCTCGTAACGCGGCGATGTCCGTGTCGGGGGGCGCCATGAAGGCCGACACGGAGTCGCCGGCGACAGGCACGTGAAGCGCGAGTTCAACGTCCCGGATCTTGCGGAAGTCGGTGCCCATGCGCATGACGTCGGCTCGGGAATCAGTCGGGGTTGTGGCGAACGTGACCGTATCGGCAAGCTCAACCGCCAACGCTCGGGCCTTCGGACCGCGCACGGCCATCACGACCGGCGTATGCAGGTCCGGACCATCGAGATCGCGGAGCGACCCGACGGCATCGCGCACGTGAGACAACCGCTCGCCGGGTGTCACCACCGGAAGGCCCAACTGGCGGAGTTCGTCCTCCAACCCGGGCCTTCCGGTACCGATGCCCATCTCGAAGCGACCTTCGCTCAGCACCGTCAGCGAATGCGCTTCCCACGCCAAACTCCTCGGCTGGCGCAGTGGAGAGGCGTAAACCCAGGTACCCACCCGGATGTCGGCCAGCGTCGCCGCGACCGCCAAGGTGGGTCCCGGCGCCGGTTGCCACTGCTGGACGTCGGGCATCAATAGTGTCGAATAGCCGTTGTCAGCGATACTCCGCACCTGGTCTCGCCACACCGACAGATCAGGACCGATCGGGGTGACCACCCCGAATCGGAACGGTCTGGTTGAGCCAGTCGTAGCGTCGTCGGTCATCGTCCCTGTCCTCCCGCTTTCGCCCCAGCCGTGTGCCCGGGGCTTTCTCTCACTACGAACGAGCATGGGCGGATCCGACAATCACCTTCTGGCTGCTCGGGCACGCTGGCGAAAACACCGCTGAGGTTCGGCCGTCAGCCCAGTCTGTCCTGGTGAATCAACCCCGATGCAACGGAGGACGACGATGACGGCGATCAAGTCATGACGGCGATCAAGATAGGTGTGCATCTCCCGATTGCGGGACGTGACGCGTCGCCGGATCTGATCGCGCGAGTGGCGCTGGAGGCCGAGCGGATCGGATTGGACTCGATCTGGACGTGGGAACGGTTGATGCGACCGAGCGTGCCCATTCCGATGGGCGGACCGGGCGGGCCGGTGATGGAGGCACCCGAGCCGTTCGGCACGGTCTACGACCCCATCGAAACATTGGCCTTCGTGGCTGCGACGACGAGCCGCATCACACTCGGTACCAGTGTCCTGGACTCGCTTTTCCAAAGCCCGGTGATCCTGGCCAGGCGGCTCGCGACCCTGGACAGGCTCAGTGGTGGAAGGCTTGTCGTCGGGATCGGCCAAGGATGGATGGAGCAGGAGTTCATCGCCGCCGGCGTACCGATCAACCGACGCGGTGCCGGATTCGAGGAGCACATCCAGGCCATGCGAGCAGTCTGGGGACCCGATCCGGTGTCGTTCGACGGACGGTTCTACCGAATTCCCTCGTCGGACATCGGTCCCAAGCCGGTTCAGCCGAACGGCCCGACGCTGGTCATCGGCGGTGTCGCCCCTGCGGCGGTGCAACGGGCCGCGCGCCTCGGAGCCGGCCTCACGTTGGTGATCTTCGACTGGGAAACGATCAGCGCGACGCTCGCGATGTTTCGCGACGCGGCGGCGGCCGCCGGTCGTGACCCGAGATCGCTGCCGGTGCTGCTGCAGGTGAACGGCAACATTTCCGAACGACCGCTCGACGAGCGGGGGCCGCTGCTCGGGTCGGTCGGACAGGTTGCTGCCGACCTCGAGCGGGCCACCGATCTCGGGGTCGAACACGTCTACTGGAACAGTTCGGACGGCGACCCACTCCAGCAACTTCCACTGCTGGCACAGCTGCGCCGCTGAGCGACCCCAGTCATCATGCAGTAGGTCTACTACGCGCTGCTCAGAGTTCTCCTGCGATGGCGGCCCACCCTGCGAGGCCGAGATAAACCGAACCTTCGACCCGAGGTTGGGCTGTCTGCAGCCGCGGCCGCCGCTTCAGCCAGGTCCCGATCGTTCCGGACAGGTAAGCGAAGGCGAAGTCCCAGAGCACGCCGAGCACCCAGAACAAGGCGCCCAGCACGATGATCTGGACGGCCTGCGAGCCTCGACTGGGGTCGACGAACTGCGGAAAGAACGCGATGAAGAAAATGATCATCTTCGGGTTGGCCAACCCCACCAGCAAGCCCTTCCCGGCCGAGCGCCGGAGCCGGATCGCAGTGGCGTCCGAGCTGAGCAGCCCGTCGACCGATCCGGAACGGAAAGCACGGACACCGAGATAGCCCAGATACACGACACCAACCCACTTGATGACGGTGAACGCCGTCGCAGCGGACGCCAGGACAGCGGACAGCCCAGCGGCGGTCAGCAGGACGCGGATGGCCGACGCCGCCGAGATACCGGTCATTGCGGCCACTGCGGCCCTGCGTCCATGGCCGATGCCGTGCGCCAACAGGAACAGGTTGGAAGGGCCCGGCATGACCACGATGCCGACGGAGAGCAGCGCGAACGCAAGCATTGTCTGTTGGGTAGGCACCGGTTCGATCCTTTCAAATTCCGACAAGCCTGGTGGTTCAACGGGTTGACTCACACCCTGACGACTCCAATTGCTAAGGACAAGCGAAGTCTTCTTCACCACGATGAAGCATCGTTGTAGAGTCGACGAATGTTGGAGATGCGGCGGCTACAGGCCTTGCACGCCGTCGTGACGACCGGGTCGGTCAAGGAAGCGGCGGCCCTGCTTGGTTTCACCCCGTCGGCGATCAGCCAACACGTCACCACTTTGGAAGCCGAGACCAAGACCATCCTTTTGGAGCCCGCCGGCCGGGGTGTGCGACCCACCGCTGCCGGCCGGATGCTGGCCGGTCACGCCGCTGACCTCCTGGACCGGATGTTCGAGACCGAGAGGGCTTTGATGGCGCTCAACGCCGGTGAGCTCGGCGTCCTGCGTCTCGCCACCTTCGCGACTGCCGGCGGTGAGCTCATCCCGCCTGCCCTGGCCGAGGTTCGACGGGCGATGCCGAAATTGGAGATCGACTTGCGGGTTGCCGACCGGGAAGACGCGATGAGCCTGCTCCGCGGTGGCCAGGTCGATGCCGCCGTGATCGAGGCCCATGGCGATCGAATCACCGGCGACAGCCTCGTGACATTTCCGCTGCTGATCGACCCGTTCAGGGTTGTTGTTCCCCGCGATCATCACCTTGCCGGCAGACGGGTGATTCCTCTCGAGTCCGCTGCGAACGAATCCTGGATTTCCATCAGGTGCGAAATTGGTTGCTGCCGCATAGCGACGAGCGAAGCTTTCCGACAGGCCGGCTACGCGCCGCTGCGAACTGTTGAAGCCGACGAGTACTGGCCCGCACAAGGTTTCGTCGCGGCGGGTCTCGGACTGGCGCTCATCCCGTCCCTGGCCTTGGGTGTCCAGCACCCCGGAGTGGCGATACGACGCATCAAACAGGCCGACCAACCTGTACGACAGGTTCTCGCCGTCACCCGCACTGCCGTCGCGAGCACGCTGCCCGTCCGCACCATGATTTCAGCACTGCGGACCCAGGCCGACATCCATCAATTGCCCGGGATCGGGAAACGCGTCCATTCACCGAACTCGGACTGATCCCGTCCCGACGATCTCGGCGGGGCCACCAAACCAGCGGGCGACGGCTCGGGCCATACCCTGGGTCGGCCACCAGGTCATCATGAACAGCCGGCCACTGGACCAGCCGCCCTCGACCCATCAGCCCGAGTGCGACCTCGGCGGAGAACGACCCGACCCTCGCGGCTGTCACCATGGGAGCCGGAGGTCAGTCCGTCCACCATGCATGGAGGCTCGGTCAGCCTTGAGACCGCGAGCCATGGCCGTCGTCGACGCGTTCGAGGCGCCCACCACACTGTTCGCCATCTCGGCAAGTTGGCTGAGGTGGTTCATCACCATTTCCATCTCGAGCATGTCCCACACCGACACCGCCGACCCCCGATCCGTCGCCAGGTCAGACCGGACCGGGACGTCCCCTGCCCCCGCGCGCGTGTCGACGAGCCCGGCCAGCGTCCCGGGTGAGCTCATCGCCGCCGAAGGCGCAGCGTTGGCTGCGCCGGCCATGATGAACGTGGCTACGAGCACGGCAACGATCGACAGGATGCTCAGGGCAACGAGTTTCCGCATGTCGTCAAGTTAGGTCGCTGTGACTGACGACAAGGTCGACTGATCGGAGGGTCGTCCAGCCGATCTCCCCATCGACCGATCGGTGGACAACCACCAATTGATGAATGAAGGCGGCGGCCTGAATGCGGTGGACCGATCCAGCACGGATGGGGGAGTGTGACGGAATGACCTGTGAGCTCGTCGCGCTGTGCTTCGACGCGAACGACCCGATCCGCCTCGCCAGTTTCTGGTCCGGTGTCCTCGGCTGGGAGGCATCGGACGACCAACAAGGCATCTCCGTTCTCCCGAGTGACGACACCGGTTTCCGAATTCGGTTCCTTCCCACCGAGGTTCGAAAGAGCGGCCAGAACCGGCTACACCTCGACCTGACGAGCGCGTCCGAGCAAGACCAACGGCAGACGGTGGCGAGAGCGCGGAGTCTCGGTGCCGCCCATATCGACATCGGTCAGCATCCGGAGGAGAAGCACGTGGTGCTGGCCGATCCCGAGGGCAATGAGTTCTGCGTCATCGAACCGGGAAACCAGTTTCTCGCCGACTGCGGGTCCATCGGTGCGGTTGCTTGCGATGGGTCGCAGCAGGTCGGGTATTTCTGGAGCGAAGCGCTTGGCTGGCCGCTGGTGTGGGACCAGGACGAGGAGACCGCCATTCGCTCGCCGCACGGCGGTCCGAAGATCACTTGGGGCGGCCCGCCGCTGAAGCCGAAGACCGTCAAGAACCGGCTGCATTTCGATATCGTCTCGCGCGAACACAATGATCGACGTCAGGAGGTGGACCGGCTCATCGCCCTCGGGGCGACTCGCATCGATATCGGCCAGGGTGATGTCGGGTGGGTGGTGATGGCCGATCCGGATGGCAACGAATTCAGCGTGTTGGCCTCCACCGCCGCTCGATCCGGCAACGATCGTCAAACTGGTTGGTCTGTCTGATTGGTAGCGTCCGCGTGGTGGTGAACAGGCTGAGTGAGGTGCTCGGGGTCCTCGCCCGTTCAACGCCGGGCCGGCAGATGACGCGTCGCTCGCGGCCCTTGCCCGACGGGCCTATCGGTCGCGATTTGCGCTCCACCGGACTGTCAGGCAGGTGATCGGCGAGACCCACAGGTTCATGGGCCACCGAGGTCTGACGACTCCTCGGCGCCCGTGCGACCGTTGCCCCAAATACGGCGTTCGTCCGACTCTGAGCGGTGAGCAGCGATGGCACCTTCCGCCTCCTCGAGCTTTCGGTCCAGCGCCTCCGGGTAGGTGTCGGTCATCTTCGCCGGATCGTTCATCTCGTCAGAGTCGTCGGCCGGATCACGAACGTCGTCGGACTGGTCGACGATTGCGTGCTGGTCGGCAGTGAGGTCCTTTGGTGTGGTCATAGGCTTCGAATACCCGAGCTGAGTGAACCTCAACCAACTGAACATGCGCCCCGCCCGGCGCGTGAGGGCGCTCAGGTCCTGCGATGAAAAGGCGGTGCCTGCCGAGTCGGTCCTGACAACAGGTCAAACGCGCCCAAAGAGAGGGGCTGGTCGTGGCTACCGGAATCTTCGCCGGCATTCCTGTCGGTGACTATGCACGTGCGCTCGACTGGTATCGACGGCTCCTCGGCGCCGAACCGTCGTTCTACCCGAACGATGTCGAGGCGGTGTGGCAACTGGCCGAGGACCGTTTCGTCTACATCATCGTGGACACCGATCGGGCCGGCGGCGCCGTCAACATGATCTGGTTCGATGACCCGGCCGCTAACGTGGCCGGCATCAGGGCCCGCGGCCTGGAGCCGACCGAGATCGAGAAGCACGATCCGGTCTGGAAGTACGTCTTCCACGACCCCGACGGCAATGAGATCGGTATCGGGGGAAACATTTCGACCAGTTCGGTGCGTGATCCGAAACCATGATCAAATGGATGGAAGGAGGCGCAGATGACGGTCGTGCTCGCGCTGAGGTGCGCCGACGGACTCGTGCTCGCGGCCGACTCGCAAGTCACGGACAGCGCTCGCGGGTTGAGTTATCCGTCGCAGAAACTTCATCCATTCGGAGACACAGCGGCTTGGGGTGGCAGCGGTGCCCGCGCTGTGCTGATGGAATTGGAGGGAGTGTTCGATGGTTGCGCACCCGCCGTGCTTGCCGCCGACAATGTCGGTCGGGCCGTGCAGGAGCAGGTCGTTCCGTTGCTGCGTCACCACTATGAGAACTTCATCGAACAGGTCCCCGGCGAACAGGGATCGGGAGCGACGCCGGCGACGTACGTCATGGCTGCCGGATACTCAAGGGGTGCCCCGTTTATCGTCGACATCGACCCGCACGGGTTGATCGGACGGTACGAGGAGGTCGGCTTCCACGCGATCGGCAGTGGTTCCGCGATGGCTCAGCAGGCCGCAGCGCTGCTTGCGCACTTTCAGATGACCGAGCGTGATGTCGACCACGGCGTGTTGGCCGCGGTGAGGGTCGTGGACGCCCTACGGATCACGTCCCCCAGCGTTGGCGGACCGGTCGACATCTACCGGCTGACCCCGGACGGAACGGTCGCTCTCTCGGACGACGACATCGAGCGAGTGCGGGAACGCGTGCGGCGCTGGGCAAAGCTGGAGAGCGAAGCCTTGGACCATCTGCCCGTCGACTGACCTCGTGGGGCCGAACAGTGGTGAACCAGTTGTGCCGCAACGACAAGTTCAGGTCGAGCAACAAGACGCCGACAAAGGTCGACTTGCGCTTGCGGTCACTCCTGCCTGAGCGACGAGTCCAACCGCGTCATGAGCTGCGCCACCCGGGTCCGGCCGGGCGGCGCCGGGGGGTAGCGGCGCAGGACGTTCACCAGCATCGGCGTCGCCCGTGCGCGCGCCTCCTCAATCCTTTGGTCACCGACCAGGGGGTCGCCGGCGACGAGCTCCGCGGCTTGCGCGGCGTGAGCCGCTGCGCGCAGGATGTGACCGACCTGGGTCGCCTTGGCGAACGGGTGCAGGTACGCCGCCGAGGCGGCGTCCCCGGCCGCGGCCGCCGCATGACGCGCGGCCTCGGTGGCCGCTGCCCTGGCCGCGCGGTGGGCGTCCGTCGCCGTCACGCGCTGCAGCTTTGAGCGGTCCGCGCCGTTGACGAAGGTCCACGCGGCGTCAATTGCCGCCCGGGGTCTCGGGTCGTCGGGGTGCACCTGCTCGACGATCGGGAGAACCCCCTGCGCAGCTTCGGCCGAGAACCGGGTGACCGCCCGCAGTTCGTCACCGGTGAGGTCGAAGTAGTCCACGCGTTCGATCGGCACGGCTGTCAGTATCACCCGGGTCGACGTGAGCTGCGGGGTCACGGAGGGGGCGGCTTCGCCCGTCGCGCCCCGCTGACCGCCGTGACGGCAGTGACCACGACAAGGGCAGCGCATCCCAACATTGCCGCCGACAGGCTGGAACCGGCCGCGATCGCTCCGATCAACAAGGCGCCGATGGCGGTGCCGGCGTCGTACGTCGCGTTCCAGGCAGCGCTCGCCCCGGCTCGGCGATCCGACCCCGCCAGATCGAAACTCAGGAGGAGGGTGAGATTTTGCGCGCCGCCGTACGCGATCCCGAATACCGCCGTCCCCAGCACCACCAGCACGCCGGATGCGAGCCCGGTGCGCGATACGCCCAGCG
>Ga0164306_10000630_pt1 | contig 14719 bp, 13 predicted proteins | sample Whisoiple_242_MG_FD_110213 | JGI IMG/M metagenome (GOLD analysis project Ga0164306, IMG submission 110213) | Soil microbial communities amended with fresh organic matter from upstate New York, USA - Whitman soil sample_242_MG | ecosystem: Environmental > Terrestrial > Soil > Unclassified >... | reverse complement strand
TCCTGCTCGCCGTATGCCAAAGAACCACAGAGGTTCACGGCCATTCGCCGATCAATAAGGGTAAGGCGGATAGCAGAAATTCCGCCAGCGGCCCCAGGCATCGTAGCGCCAGCAGCCGCCATAGCCGCCGCCCCAACCATATCCACGACGGTATTGGTGGCCCCATCCACCGCCGCCGCCCCAACCTTTGCCACCGCCCCAGCCAGGACCGTGGCCGGGACCACCCCCGCCGCCACCACCGGGCCCATGGCCGGGACCGCCTCCGCCACCTCCACCACCACCACCACCACCACCGCCGCCGCCTTTGGCGGATGCGAGGGTGGGCGCCAGCACCGTGCCGGCGGTGAGGGATATGATTGCAAGAGTCGCAATCGCATTGCGTATTGAACGGAGTGACATTGCACTCTCCATGTTATGCCGGGCTCGTACTCGTAATCCGACAAGTCAGTATTGCACGGCCGGCACGCGGATGCGAGGTCCGGGCGCATTTAAGTCAAGCGAGCTCTATCACGACTGAAAAAAGAACCCGGCGAATAGAAGCTCGCCGGGCGTTTGTCACCGCATTTCTGTGCAGCCAGAGAGGGCGTGTACTCATAAATCGCTATGTCCGGCAATTGGCAGGTGATATCCGTATTGCTCCCGAAAGTTGCCTATACGGGACAATGGACCGGGCTGGCTGCACGAAATCAAGGTTTGCAAGCAAAAGCTGCCGCTGCCGAAAACGATGTCACCGCCATCAATCGGACACCTGCCATAAGGCTAGCAACAAGCGATCCCGATCTTCGCATTTCGCAAACTCCCTTTCCTGCGTGCACGAATTTGAACAGCGCGGCCTCAATGCAGTTCCATGGCGTTAACTGCGGCGGGCACGGCTCTCTTGCGGCTTCTCCGCATAATCCCGCCCTGAAAGAGGTTGTCTCTTGAAGCGTGCTTGTCTAGCCTCCTCGGCCATTCGTTCGGCACAGCGCCGGTCGCGCACGCGACATAGGGCTAAGCAAGTGCTGTTCCAATTCCAACGTGTTTGCGCGTAACGGGTGCTTCATCCTCTCCAGAATGCGAGGCAATTCGGGCAGGTTCCAGTTTCGGAGAAAGCACGTCTCATACTTTTTACGCTGACGTCGCTGGCGTGCGGGATTTGCATGGTCCTTGCCCTCGCTTGTCGTCGCGCGCGCGTTGCTCGGCGCGGCGGCCGTGATGAGTGTCAACACTGCGCTCATTCGATTCATTTTCCCGCTGAACATGCTCGGCCGCGGTGTCGGTCTCAACGCGTTGGTCGTCGCCATCGCCTTCACCCTCGGCCCGACGATCGCGTCGGCCATTCTCAGCGTCGCCACGTGGCATTGGCTCTTCCTGGTCAATGTGCCGGCCGGCCTCGTCGCCGTCTTATTGTCGCTGCAGAATCTGCCGGCGACGCCGCGTGCGGCGCATGAATTCGATGTCGTGGCGGCGCTGCTTTGCGCAGGCCTTTTCGCATTCCTGATTCTCGCCATCAGCTGCGCGGCGTAAGGCGATTCGTCTACGTCGACGCTGATCGATCTCGCGCTCGCGGCCGCATGCGGTGCATTGCTGTTCTTGCGCAAGTGGGATTGTCGCCACCGCACGCCTGCTCGGGCAGACGAGCGGGGCGGCACTGGTCGCGCTCAGCTTCCATCTATGGCACGACGAGGGACCTTGGCTGGCGCTGTGGATCGGCTGCTGCTTTTCGCTGGTTGGCAGCATCGCGAGTTTTCTTCGCCTGTTCCGCCCGGGCGGGAAATAGGCGGACCTCATTTATCCGCGCGAGAGTAATCGATGCGGCAATAGGCGCCGCCCTGATGCCGCTCGATGACCGGATCGCCGGTCGTCTTCTCCGCCAGTTTCTCGGTGTAGCCGTTGGCGCTGGATTTCGGCGACCAGCCGATCACGTCGCGATCGTCATCCTTCCACCACGTCATGCGTTTATTGTTCGATGTGCCCCAGATTTTGATGCAGCCGACTTTCTCCGCGCGTAACGCGCAGGCACAAAGGCCGACGAGATCGTCGTAGGAAAGCCAAGTCGCCAGCATGCGCGCATCGGTCGGCTCGGGAAAGCACGAGCCGATGCGCACGAGCACGCTTTCGACGCCGTGCTTGGCGAAATAAAGTTCGCCCATCAGCTCGCCATAGCATTTCGACACGCCGTAACAGCCGTCGGGACGGAAGGTGCAGTCGGTATCGAGCACTTCGTCGCGCCGATGAAATCCGACGGTGTGGTTGGAGGAGGCGAAGAGGACTCGCGCTTTGGCGTGACGTGCCGCCTCGTAGATGTTGTAAAGCCCGCGGATGTTCGGGCCGATCACTTCGTCGAACGGCCGTTCGACGGAGACGCCGCCGAAATGCAGGATCGTTCCGCAGCCATCGGCGAGTTGCCGAATGCGGCTGCCGTCGGTATCGGCGAGATCGGCTGATACGAACGTTGCGCCATCGGGTACAGGTCCGGGAAAAGGCTGGATGTCGGTCAGACGCAAGGTCCAGCCCTGCTGTGTGAGCGCCGCGGCGAGCACGCGGCCGAGCGCACCGGACGCGCCGGTGAGCAGAACGGGCTTTTTCGTTTCGTTCGGCACGGAACTCTCCGTTTTGGACGGCCGCCTTGACGCTCATTGCCGGGTGACCGTATCGAATCCGGCACGAGCTCAGCGAATGCTACATCGGAGGCGGTGGTGGAAAAAAGCGCGTCCTGGACACCGGCCTCGCGCTATCCCGATCCGGCGGTGCAGGTGCTCGATCCGAGCTTTGCGCGTTATCACCTGCCGCTCGCCGCCATCGAGCGCCTCGCAACCGGGTTTCGCTGGTGCGAAGGCCCGGTCTGGTTCGGCGACGGGCGCTATCTCTTGTGGAGCGACATTCCCAACAATCGCATGATGAAATGGGAGGAGGAGACCGGCGCCGTCAGTGTTTTCCGCCGTCCCTCGAATTACGCCAACGGCAATACGCGCGACCGGCAGGGGCGGCTTGTCACCTGCGAGCATATGCGGCGCGTGACGCGCACCGAATATGACGGCTCGGTCACCGCGCTGGTCGACAGCTTTGAAGGCAAGCGGCTGAACTCGCCGAACGATGTCGTGGTGAAGTCGGACGGCTCGATTTGGTTCACCGATCCCCCGTTCGGCATTCTGGCAAATTACGAGGGACGCAAGGCCGAGCCCGAACTTCCGCAGAATGTATATCGCTTAAATGCCGAGACCGGCGAGGCGGTCGTCGTTGCCGGCGATATAAAAGGCCCGAACGGCTTGTGCTTCTCGCCGGATGAATCGCGTCTGTACATCGTCGCATCGCGTGACGTGCCGAACCGTACGATTCGCGTCTACGACGTCGGACGTGACGGCCGCAGCCTTTCCGGCGGCGACGTTCTCATCGATGCCGGCCCCGGCGGCACCCCCGACGGCATGCGTTGCGATATCGACGGCAATCTCTGGTGCGGCTGGGGAATGGGCAGCGACGAGCTCGACGGCGTGATGATCTTCAATCCGGAGGGACGGCCGATCGGCCGGATCGCGCTGCCCGAACGCTGCGCCAATCTCTGTTTCGGCGGGCTCATGCGCAATCGCCTGTTCATGGCGGCGAGCCAGTCGATCTATGCGCTTTATACGGCAACGCAGGGCGTCGCCGGCGGGTAACGCGCGAACGCAAGCGAACAGCGGAGACTTTCAGTGAACGCGGTGAACTTACCCTTCGAGGCCGAGACCATGCTCGCCGGGTTAAAAGCCTGGATCGAGTGCGAGAGCCCGACATTCGATGCGAGCGCCGTCAACCGCATGATGCGCCTCGCCGCGGGCGATCTCGAAAGCCTGGGTGCGAAGATCGAGACGATCCCCGGCCGGATGAATTTGGGCGATTGCGTTCGGGCAAGCCTTCCCCATCCAAGCGCGGGCGAGCCGGGCGTCCTCATCCTCGGCCATTTGGACACCGTGCATCCCGTCGGCACGCTTGCAAAGCTGCCGTGGCGACGCGGCGGCGGTCGCTGCTACGGGCCGGGCATTCTTGACATGAAGGGCGGCAATTACCTCGCCCTGGAGGCGCTGCGCCAGCTCGCCCGCGCGGGAATCGCGACGCCGCTGCCGGTGACCGTCCTGTTCACCAGCGACGAGGAGATCGGCAGCCCTTCGACGCGCGATCTGATCGAGGCGGAAGCCAAAAAGCACCGCTACGTGCTCGTTCCGGAGCCCGGCCGGAATGACGGCGGCATCGTCACCGGGCGCTACGCCATCGCCCGCTTCAACATGGAAGCGATCGGCCGCCCGAGCCATGCCGGCGCGAGCCTCGCGGAGGGGCGCTCCGCAATCCGTGCCATGGCGCGCAAGATCATCGACATCGAGGAGATGACCACGGAGAGCTGCACGTTCAGCGTCGGCGTCGTCAATGGCGGCACCTGGGTGAATTGCGTGCCGACGACCTGCCGCGCCGAGGTGCTGAGCATGGCGAAGCGTCAGGCCGATCTCGACCGCGGCGTCGAGCGCATGCTGGCGCTCACCGGCAGCCACGACGACGTGCGCTTCGAGGTAACGCGCGGCGTGACGCGCCCGGTCTGGGAGCCCGACCGGGGAACGATGCGGCTTTATGAGGTCGCCCGCGGCATCGCGCGCGATCTCGGCGTCGAGCTTACGCATGAGAGCGCCGGCGGCGGCTCGGACGGCAATTTTACCGGCGCCATGGGCATCGCCACTCTGGATGGCTTAGGCGCGATCGGCAAAGGCTATCACACGCTCGAAGAATATATCGACGTCGAGAGCCTCGTTTCGCGCGGCTGCCTGTTCGCCGGTCTGCTTGCGGAATTGCGGTGAAGAGTATCTGATCCCTGGCATGCCCTCTGCATGTATCCGCAAAAGGCATGGCCTGAGCGGAATTTGCGGAGCGGATTGGCTCACCTGCCTGCCGAACAGGCTACTTGATGAGGCATCGCATGCTGCGCATTTTCGGCACCCCTCTTCGGACAGTCGGCGCTTTTTTTGTGCTCGCGGCTTCGCTGCTGAGCCTCGGTGAGACCGCCGCGGCGCAGGACAAGAAGGTCCTGCGCGTCGTCATGCATTCGGGATTGCGCATCACCGACCCGATCATCACGACCGCCTATATCGCGCGCAATCACGGCTACATGATCTATGACACGCTGTTTGCGACGGACGAGAATTTCGACATCAAGCCGCAAATGGTGAAGGATTATAGCGTCAGCGACGACAAGCTCACCTACACCTTCACTTTGCGCGACGGACTGAAATTCCACGACGGCGCGCCGGTCACATCGGCCGATTGCATCGCTTCGATCCAGCGCTGGGGCAAACGCGACGGCATGGGCCAGAAGCTCATGGATTTTACCAAGGAGCTGACCGCGGTCGACGACAAGACGTTCAAGCTGGTCCTGAAGGAGCCTTATGGCTTGGTGCTTGCCTCGCTCGGCAAGCCGTCTTCCAACGTGCCGTTCATCATGCCGAAACGCATGGCGGACACGCCCGCCGACAAGAACGTCTCCGAAGAGATCGGCTCCGGTCCGTTCCGGTTCGTCGCGGCGGAATTCCAGCCGGGCCTCAAGGTCGTCTACAAGAAGAACCCGGATTATGTGCCGCGCACCGAGCCGCCGAGCTGGATGGTCGGTGGCAAGATCGTCAAGCTCGATCGGGTCGAGTGGATCAACATCACCGATTACCAGACGGCGGTGAACGCGCTGATCAACGGCGAGATCGATTACATCGAGCAGCCGCCGCACGATTTCATTCCGGTGATGAAGAAATCGAAGGACGTGCAGCTCGTCGATTACAACAAGCTCGGTTTCTCCAGCATGCTGCGCATGAATTGGCTTTATCCGCCCTTCGACAATGTCAAAGCGCGCCAGGCGGTGATGCTCGCGGTCAACCAGCAGGATTATCTCGACGCGCAGATCGGCAATCCCGATTACCAGATGCTGTGTCCGGCAATGTTCGTCTGCGGCACGCCGAACGAGACCGATGCCGGCGCGCCTAAGCAAAATCTCGAGAAAGCGCGCGAGCTGCTGAAGGAATCGGGCTACGACGGCAAGCCGATCGTCATGATGCAGCCGACCGATCTCGCCATCGTCGCGCCGCTGGCGCCGGTCACCGCGCAGGCATTGCGCGCCATTGGCTTTAATGTCGACATGCAGTCGATGGATTGGCAGACGCTGGTCGGGCGCCGCGCCAAGATGGACCCGCCGGCGCAAGGCGGCTGGAACATTTTCCACACGACCTGGGTGAATGCCGACATGATGAACCCGCTTGCCAATGTCGGTGTCAATGCGCGCGGCAAGACTGGCGGCTGGTTTGGCTGGCCGGAAGATGCACAAATTGAGAAGCTGCGCGACGCATACGCGCGCGAGCTCGATCCGGCAAAGCAAAAGAACATCGCCGCGGAGGTGCAGAAACGCGCCTACGAGCTCGTCACGTATTATCCGACCGGGCAGTATACGAGCCCGATCGCCGCGCGTGCGAACGTGAAAGGCATATTGAGCGGTCCCGCGCCGGTGTTCTGGAACATCGAGAAGCAATAGCGCGGCCGGGAACGAGCGGCTCAGGATGGGCCGGTTCCTCGCCGGGCGGGTGCTCGCCACCATTCCCGTCATGGGCGTGGTGGCGACGATCGTCTTCCTGCTCTTGCGCCTCGCGCCTGGCGATCCCGCCGCGATCCTCGCCGGCGATGCGGCAAGCCCGGAACATATCGCCGAAATCCGCGCGCGGCTCGGCCTCGATCAGCCGATCCTCGTGCAGTTCGCCGAGTGGATCGGCCGCCTCTTGCATGGCGATCTCGGCACGTCGATCATTTCCAACCAGCCGGTGACGACGCTGATCGGCCAGCGGCTCGAGCCGACGCTGGCGCTTGCGACAACCACCATCCTGTTTGCGGTGATCGTCGCCGTCCCGCTTGGTGTGCTTTCTGCCTGGCGTCACGGCACCTGGATTGACCGCGGCGTGATGACGCTCTCGGTGCTCGGCTTCTCGATCCCGGTTTTCGTCCTCGGCTATCTCTGGATTTTCGCAGTGGCGATGCAGCTGCAATGGCTGCCGGTGCAGGGCTATGTCAGTTTCCGCCAGGGATTTTGGCCGTTTCTCGAGCGCTTGATCCTGCCGACGCTGACCCTCTCGGTCATTTACATCGCCCTCATCGCCCGGATCACACGTGCCAGCGTGCTTGAGGTGCTCGGCGAAGATTATATCCGCACCGCACACGCCAAAGGCGTCGGCGAACGCGCGGTGCTGACCCACCACGCACTGCGCAATGCGGCTGTGCCGATCGTCTCCGTCATCGGCATCGGCATCGCGCTTCTGATCAGCGGCGTTGTCATAACGGAAAGCGTCTTCAACCTGCCCGGCCTCGGACGCTTGACCGTGGATGCGGTGCTGGCACGCGATTATCCCGTCATCCAGGGCGTGATCCTTCTCTTCTCGGCCGCCTACATCCTGATCAATCTGGCGGTCGATGTGAGCTACACGATCTTCGATCCGAGGATCCGTTATTGAGCGCCCCGGCCGAGCCCTTTATCGCGCATGAGACGGCAGCGGATTTGCCGGACGTACGTCGGGCGCGCGCGCTTTGGCGCAATCCCGGCGTAGTTTTCGGGGTAGCGGTGCTCCTCATCATCCTGCTGCTTGCGATCGGCGCAGCCTATCTTGCGAATGTCGATCCCATTCTGCTGCGCCCGCGCTTCCGTTTGCGCGCGCCGTCGGCAATCGCTTGGCTCGGCACCGATCAATTCGGCCGCGACGTCTACAGCCGCGTGCTTTTCGGCGCGCGCGTATCGCTGTTCATCGGCTTTGCCGTCGCGACGATCGCTGTCGTCGCCGGTCTCATCATCGGACTTGTCGCGGGTTATCTGCGGCTGCTCGATGCGATCCTTATGCGCGTCATGGATGGCGTGATGGCGATCCCGAACATTCTGCTCGCGATCGCAATGGTCACCCTTTCCGGCGCCGGCATTCTTACCGTGATCGTTGCCATCGCCATTCCCGAAATCCCACGCGTCGCGCGGCTTGTACGCAGCGTCGTGCTCAGCGTGCGCGAAGAGCCGTATGTAGAGGCGGCGATCGGCGTCGGCACACCAGTGCCGCTGATCATGTGGGGCCACATCCTGCCGAACACGATTGCGCCGCTGATCGTCCAGGGCACTTACACGTGCGCCGCGGCGATTCTCACCGAAGCGATTCTGAGCTTTCTCGGCGCCGGCATTCCGACGGAAATCCCGAGCTGGGGAAACATCATGGCGGAAGGACGCCAATCCTTTCAGATCGCGCCCTGGGTGATCCTGTTTCCCGGCTTTTGCGTCGCGCTGACGGTGCTCGCGGTGAACGTTCTCGGCGATGGTCTTCGCGACATGCTCGATCCGCGCATCGCGCGTGGCATGGACAATCTGCGGTGAGCGAAGCACCCGCTCTCGACATTCAGGGCCTGAGCATCGCTCTGCCGCGCAGCGCCGAGCGCGGCTTCGCCGTCGAGAATCTCAGCCTGCAAGTGCGGCCGCAGGAGATCGTCTGCATCGTCGGCGAGTCAGGCTCGGGAAAGTCGGTGACGGCCTTGTCGATCATGGGCCTGTTGCCACGCGCGCTGAAAGCGACGCATGGCGCGATCGATGTCGGCGGCGAGAATGTGCTCACCGCCAGCCGCGCGCGCTTACGCGAGTTGCGCGGCAACCGCATCGCGATGATTTTCCAGGAGCCGATGACGGCATTAAATCCGGTTTTGTCGGTCGGCAACCAAATCGACGAAGCGCTGCAATGGCACGCAGCGAACGGCGCGCGCGCCGCGCCGCGCAAACGCGTGCTCGATCTGATGGAAAGCGTCGGTTTGCCTGATCCGGAGCAGCTTACGCGTTCCTATCCGCATCAGCTCTCGGGTGGCCAGCGTCAGCGCGTGATGATCGCGATGGCGCTCGCCAACGAGCCGGCTTTGATCATCGCCGACGAGCCCACCACGGCACTGGATGTGACGACACAGGCGCGCATCCTGCGCCTGCTGCGCAAGATACAACGCACGCATCGCAGCGGCATCCTTTTTATTACCCACGATTTCGGTGTCGTGGCGGAAATCGCCGATCGCGTTGTCGTCATGCGGCATGGGCGTGTTGTCGAGCAGGGCTCCGTCGACGAAGTTTTGCGCAATCCGCAGAACACCTACACGAAGATGCTGCTCGAGGCGGTTCCGAGTGCCAAGCCACGGCCGGCCCGCCTGCTGCCGAAAGCGGAGGCGCCGATCCTTACGACACAAGACCTGCAGAAGACGTTTAGCGACGCCTTCTTCCTGCGTGCCGGCCGAAAAGTGCGCGCGCTCGATGATGTCAGCATCGACGTGCATCGCGGCGAGACGTTCGGCATCGTCGGCGAATCCGGCTCGGGCAAGTCGACGTTGGCGCGCTGCATCGCGCGTCTCATTGATCCGAGCGGCGGCGAAATTCGTCTCGACGGCGAGGAGATCGGCAACAAGACGCAAGCCGCGCTGCGTCCGTTCCGCCGCCGCGTGCAGATCGTTTTCCAGGACCCGTATCGCTCGCTCAATCCGCGCCGCACGATCGGTCAATCGATCACCGAAGGCCCGCGCAATTACGGCACAGACAAAGGTGCGGCGTGGGCGCGGGCGGGCGCGCTGCTCGATCTCGTCGGCATAGAGGCACGCGCGCTCGGGCGCTATCCGCACGAATTTTCCGGCGGGCAGCGCCAGCGTATCGCCATCGCCCGGGCGCTGGCGATGGAGCCCGACGTGCTGATTGCCGACGAGGCGGTCTCCGCGCTCGACGTTTCGGTACAGGCGCAGGTGCTCGATCTCATGGAGCGATTGCGCGATGAGTTCGGGTTGACGATCCTGTTCATTACGCACGACCTGCGCGTCGCGGCGCGTCTCTGCGACACGATCGCAGTGATGCTGAACGGCAGGATTGTCGAGCATGGGCCCGCGCAGAAGGTGTTTCTGAAGCCCGAGCATAACTACACGCAGGCGCTGCTCGCGGCGGCGCCGAAGATGCGGCATCTGGAGCGCGCGGTTACAGAACCGTCATTGCGAGCGAAGCGAAGCAATCCAGAGACAAATATTGGGTATTGAACCGGTTGTCCCTGGATTGCTTCGTCGCTGCGCTCCTCGCAATGACGGCCGGAAGTGCGTCAGCTTCGACGCTCTCAACTAAATTGCCCGCCTTTACATCCATGAGCTTTCGGAGCGCTCCGCAATGGCCATTTTTCTGGTAGGCGAATTCGTCGCGCAGGACCATGCGCGCTGGCGTGAGTCTCTCACCGCGCATTTGCCGGTGGGCGAAAACCTTTATCTGCCTGGCAACGATTACGATCCCGCTTCGATCGACGTGGCGCTTGTCGCTAATCCGTCGGCGGGCTCGCTTGCCGGTCTCAAAAATCTTCGACTGATCCAAAGTCTTTGGGCAGGTGTCGACCGGCTTCTGGCCGATACAACCGTGCCGGCCCATGTGCCGATCGTGCGGCTGGTCGATCCCAACATGACGCAGGCAATGACGGAATGCGCGCTTGCTTGCGTGCTCTACTTGCATCGGCAATTGCCGGCCTATGCGCGCCAGCAGGCTTTGCGCGAATGGAAGCAATTGCGCCAACCGCTGGCGCAGGAGCGACGTGTCGGGGTACTAGGTGCGGGTCAGCTCGGGGCCGCCGTGGCGCAGGCGCTCGCGCCGCTGAATTTCGATGTCGCCGCGTGGAGCGCAAGCGTGCGCACTGTTGTTGAAGGCGTAAAGACATGCAGCGGCGAGGCGGGATTAAGCGCGCTGCTCACACGCACCGAGATTTTGATAAATCTTCTGCCGCTGACGCCGCAAACCTCAGGCATTTTGAACGCTGACCTCTTCGCTCAGCTGCCGAGCGGCGCGGCGATCGTCAATCTTGCCCGTGGCGGGCACCTGAACGAGAGCGATTTGCTTGAAGCACTGGCAAGCGGCCACATCTCTCATGCAATCCTCGATGTGTTCAGCGAAGAGCCGCTGCCGGCTGCGCACCCGTTCTGGAGCCACGCTCGCATCACCGTGCTGCCGCACATCGCCGCCGTCACCGACGTGAAGACCGCCGCGAAGATCGCCGCGGAAAACATCAAAACGTTTCGCGCCGGAAAAATGCCGGGACCGCTGGTCGACCGCGCCAAAAGCTATTGAGGCCGCGCCGAGTGGATCGGTTTACCCCAATGAGCAGCATTTCATTGCCTCTGCGGGATCAATGATTAGCATCGAGATAATCAGATGCCGAGATAGGCTGCCTGCACCTGCTTGTTGCCGGCTAGCTCGGCGCTCGTCCCGTGCATGATGACTTTACCGCTTTCGAGCACATAGGCACGCTGCACCAAACCAAGCGCGCGGCTGACATTCTGCTCTACCAACAGAATCGCGGTGCCCATCGTGTGGATTTCCTGGATTTTCTGGAAGGTGATGTCGGTAACGACGGGCGCCAAACCGAGCGACGGCTCGTCGAGCATCAGCACCCGCGGAGACGCCATGAGCCCGCGCGCGATCGCAAGCATTTGCTGCTCGCCGCCGCTCATCGTGCCGGCGAGTTGTTTTCGCCGCGCCGCCAAGACCGGGAAAATCTCGAAGACAAGCTCGAGCGAGCGTTTGCGCTCCGCCTTCGCAGCCGGCACGTAGGCGCCGATTTCCAAATTCTCCTGCACGGTCAGCTCGGGAAAGACCTGGCGCCCTTCCGGCACATGCGCGATGCCGAGCTCCGTCACTTTGTAGGGCGGCAGCGCGCCGATATTCCTCCCGGCGAACGTGATGGCGCCCGAGGTCGCGCGCAACAAACCGGATATCGTGCGCAGCGTCGTGCTTTTGCCGGCACCATTCGCGCCCAACAAACCGACCGCTTCGCCTTCGCCGACGCTGATCGAAACGTCGCTCAGCGCCGGAACCGAGCCGTAGCTCGCGCTGATCCGGGCGAGCTCTAGCATTGGCTCGCCGCAGGCTGCGCCGCATGCACGTAGCCGGTGCCGAGATAGGCGCGAATGACCTCGGGGTTCGCCACGACATCGTTCGGGCTGCCCTCGGCGATCTTCTGACCGTGATCGAGCACGATGATGTGACGTGCGACCGCCATGATCGCCCGCATCACATGCTCGACGATCACGATGGTCAAACCACGCGTCGAAAGCTTGCCGACCAAAGCGACAGCCTGATCGATCTCAGCGGGATTGAGCCCGGCCATGACCTCGTCGAGAAGCAGAACCCGCGGCTGCGTCGACAGCGCCCGCGCCAACTCCAGCCGGCGCTGGTCTATGGTGGTCAAACTGCGCGCCGGCATGTGCTCTTTTGTCGAGAGGCCGACGAATTCTATTGCCTCGCGCGCACGTTTGCGCGCCACGTCGTAATTCTTGTCGCGCAAAAACGCGCCGGTCATCACGTTCGCCAGCACCGTCATCGTGCCGAAGGGCCGCGCCACCTGAAACGTGCGCGCCAGCCCATGCGCGCAAACCTCATAAGGCGGCAACCCCACGACTTCGCGACCGAACGCCGATACCGAACCGGAATCCGCACGATGAAATCCGGTGATGAGATTGAAGCTCGTCGTCTTGCCGGCGCCGTTGGGGCCGATCAGCGCGAGCGTCTCGCCTTCGTTCACGGAAAAACTCAGATCCTGCACGGCGCGCAAGCCGCCAAAGCGCTTGCTGAGATTGCGAACGATCAGCGCCTCAGCCATCGAGCAGCGCCTCTTCCGCGCGTGGCGGCCGGGCACGTGTCATGCGCCGATAAACGTCCGAGAACACGCCGAGCAAGCCGGATGGCCGCCAAAGAATGACGGCAATCAGGATCAGGCTGTAGACGGTCAATTGTACGCCACCGGCGCTGCTGCCGAGCCAGCTTTGTAGCAAAGCGGAGGTCGTTTCCAGCAAAACCGTTCCGACGACAGGACCCCATAGAGTGCCGATGCCGCCGACGATCGAAACCAGCGCCGCCTCGACGGAAATGTTGAAGCTGAACGCCGTCGCCGGATCGATGAAGTAGATGTACTGAACGTAGAAAGTGCCGGCGAGGGCGGTGAGAAACGCGCTGATCATGTAGATATCGCGCTTGATGCGCGGGGCATTGACGCCGACCGCCTCTGCCGCGTCCTCGTCCTCGCCGATCGCGACGAGATAATATCCCATCCACGAATGCTCGATGCGGTAGGTGATGATGAGACCGAGCGCCAGCAGCCCGAGCGCGACATAGTAATACGACGATTTGTCGTCGAACTGCATCATCAGGGGCGCATCGCCGAAATTCGGTATCGTCGTGCCCTCAGCGCCCCAGGCGAAATCGCGGAACTTTAAGAAGAGCAGCATCAGCACTTGCGCGGTGGCGATGGTGGCGATCGCGAAATAGGGTCCGCGCAGGCGGAAGCACAACCAGCCGATCGGCAGGCTCGCCAGCATCGCCACGACACCGCCGGCGACCATGCCGAGCCAAGGAGAGATGCCGAAGCGGATTTCCAGGATGGTCGACGTATACGCGCCGAGGCCGAAATAGGCGGCGTGGCCGAGCGACAGCTGCTTGGCGTAGCCGCCCATCAAGTTCCAGGCGACGCCGATGAAAGCGAAGAGCAGGATGCGGATGAAAATGTCGGTGGCAAAGCGGTTGGTCACGAGCAGGGGCAGGACGAGAACGATCGCGGTCAGCGCGCCGAGCCATAGCCAAGTGCGATGCTTGTCCGTCATCGCGCCCGCCCGCCGGCGAGACCGGTCGGCCTGATCGCCAGCGTCAGGAGGAGCATGACGAACACGACAATCAGCCCCGAATCGGCGCCGACGAACTGGATGCCGAGCGATTCTGCGATGCCCATCATCAGGCTGGCGATAAGCGCGCCGGTGACGTTGCCGAGCGTGCCCAAAACGACGGCGACAAACGCCATCAGCACGAACACCTGACCGGCCATCGGCGAGGCCGGGTAGAACGGCATGAGCAGCGAGCCGGCGGCGCCGGCGAGCGCCAATGCCGCGCCGAAGGCGACCGCAAACACGCGGTGCGGGTTGATGCCCATCAGCATGGCGACGTCGGGATTCTGCGCCGCCGCGCGCATCGCCTTGCCGAGATCGGTCGCGTGGAGGAACAGCCACAGAATGCCGCTGAAGGCCATCGCCAGCGCGAAGGCAATGAGCTTTGCCACCGGCACATAGAGCGCGCCCAGATGGATCGACTCGTCGGAGTACGCGGTGTGCACGGTGCGGTAATTCGCGGTGAACAGGAGCAGCGCCACGTTCATCAAGAGCAACGACAGCGCGAAGGTCAAAAAAATCTGCGGCATGTCGCCGAGGCCGAGCACGCGGCGGATGAGGAAATGCTGCAATAGCGCCCCGACGACGAACAGCACCGGAATCGACACGCCGAGCGAAACAAGCGGATCGATGCCGAACCGGCTCGCCAGGAAGAAGGTGATATACATGCCAATCATCACGAACTCGCCTTGTGCGAAGTTCACGATTTTGACGACGCCGAAAATCAGCGTGACGCCGATGCTGACAAGCGCGTAGATGCCGCCGATGAGCAGGCCGTTGATGACGGCCTGTGCCAATGTCTCCAGCATGCGCGCGACGGCTTAAGTTTTCATCAGCGGCGCGCGGGCATCCTCTTTCGGGAACACGCTGGCAAGATCGCCGTGCTGCCACTGCACGCCGACGGGGTGGCCGTAGATGTTCTTGCCGTCGGGGCCGAACTTCACCTTGCCGCCCGGACACATCGCGGCGTAGCCCGAGGAGACGTCGAGCGCGGCCAGCGCGTCGCGCACTTTCTGCGGAT
>Ga0164306_10000629_pt1 | contig 14725 bp, 13 predicted proteins | sample Whisoiple_242_MG_FD_110213 | JGI IMG/M metagenome (GOLD analysis project Ga0164306, IMG submission 110213) | Soil microbial communities amended with fresh organic matter from upstate New York, USA - Whitman soil sample_242_MG | ecosystem: Environmental > Terrestrial > Soil > Unclassified >... | reverse complement strand
GGCGCCGACCAGGCTTTCCAGGGCGGTCTCCCAGTTGGCGCGCTCGCGGTCCATGCGGCTCACGCAGATCACGCGCGGCAAATTGATCTCGTCGGCATATTGCCAGACTTTTTCCGTCACCACTTCAACGCCGGAAACGCCGTCGACGACGACGAGGGCGGCCTCGGCGGCGGACATGGCTACCTTGGCCTCATGCGCGAACATGGTGAAGCCGGGCGAATCGAACAGATTGATCTTGGCGCTGCGCCACTCGACGGAGGCAATGGCGGTGGAGATGGTCATCTGGCGCGAAATCTCTTCTTCGTCGTGGTCGGTCACGGTGGAGCCGTCGTCCACGCGGCCCAGCTTGGGGGTTGCGCCGCCGGTATACAACATGGCGGAGACCAGGGAAGTTTTGCCCGAGTGCGAGTGCCCGATGACAACAAGATTGCGTATGTCCTTGCCTTCGTAAACCTTCAAAAGTGCCTCCTTCAACAAGCGGGGCCCGGACGAGATTAGCAGGCGAACGGAAGAGTTCTACTTGGACTGCTAGCTGTTGGTCAAGAGGGTCCGGGGCTCCAGCGGGACAAGATAAGTACCTGTTAAACAGATATTATCCCGCCGGGCGCGGGTTTTGGGAAGGGGGACAAATCGCCGGGATCGCCGACATCGCGCGTGATCGCCGGAATCGGAAGGGGGCGACTTTGAAACGCGGCCGGCGTTTTGCCGCCGATCGCGGGCTGCATTTCCGGCGGCCGCCGTTAACTTACCCTGACTTCGAGACGTCTATAAAAAGAAAGAGCATTTCCGGGGAACTCTGACGTTCTTTCCACGTAATGCTATTGGGGCCGCAGCTCGTCCTGCGCCGCTCAAGTTAAGGCCCGTTATTACTGGACAGCAATGACCCTATGCGCTCACAATTCTCTGTACCCGCTTCTCACCGCCGTAAGCTCTCTTTAGAGAGAAAGGATTTTCCTGCCATGAATAAGTTGTTCAAGAGCCTCATGTGCCTTGTGCTGTTCGTCGCCGCCATGGGAGCGACGGATAAAGACAAAAAGACCCCTGCCGCGAGCGGGTTGCCTCCTATCATTGACCGCGAGCTGATCTTCGGCAATCCGGAGATTGCCGCGCCGCAGCTTTCGCCCGACGGAAAGTATCTGGCGTTCCTGAAACCCTGGAAAGATACGCGCAACGTCTACGTGAAGGGCGTTGACGAGCCATTCAGCGCGGCCCGGCTGCTCACCACGGAGAGCAAGCGGCCGATCGCCGGCTACTTCTGGACCCATGACAGCAAGTACATCCTGTTCGTGAAAGACAACGGCGGTGACGAAAATTTCAACGTCTACGCCGTGGACCCGGCAGCCAAGCCCGCTGCGGGGGCCGACGCGCCCGCGTCACGCGATATGACCGGACTGAAGGGCGTGCGGGTGATTCCCTATGAACTGCCCAAGAGCGATCCCGATGTGTTCTACATTGGCATCAATGATCGCGACAAAGCCTGGCATGACCTCTACAAATTGAAAATCTCCACCGGCGAGAAGACGCTGATGCGCAAAAACACCGAGCGCATCGCCGGCTGGGTCTTCGACCGTCAGGGCAATCTGCGCCTGGCCGAACGTTCCGCGGAGAACGGAGACACTGAAATCCTCCGCGTTGACGCCGACAAATTTACCAAGATCTTTTCCTGCACCGTCTTTGAGCAGTGCGGCATCGTGCGTTTTCAGAAAGACGGCAAGCGCGCGTACATGGCCACCAACAAGGGGCCTGATATGGACCTGGCCGCCCTGGTGCTGTTCGATCCTGAAACCGGAAAAACGGAGATGGTGGAATCCGATCCTCTCAAGAAGGTGGACTTTACGGGCGCCATTTTCTCTGAGGTGACTGACGAAGTGGCCCTCACCCAATACCAGGACGACAAGCTGCGCCGCTACTTCAAAGACAAAGACATTGAATCGGGTTTCAAATGGCTGTGGGCAAAGTTTCCCGGCAAAGAGGTTGGCCGCCTTTCATGGACCAAAGACGAACAGACCTGGGTGGTGGGAGTGAACAGCGATACGGAGCCGGGCGAGGTCTACCTCTTCAACCGCAAGACCCGCAAGCTCTCTCTGCAGTTCAGATTCCGGGAAAAGCTTTCCCGCGAAGCTCTGGCGGAAATGAAGGTGGTGCACTACAAATCGTCAGACGGGCTGGAAATCCCGGCATATCTGACGTTGCCCAAGGGCGTTCCCGGCAAAAACCTGCCTACTATCATCTTCCCTCATGGCGGGCCGTGGGGCCGCGATGTCTGGGGCTACAACCCCTATGCCCAGTTCTTTGCCAACCGCGGCTATGCCGTGCTGAGCATGAACTTTCGCGGTTCCGCCGGCTATGGCAAGAAATTCATCGACGCCGGCAACCAAGAATGGGGCCGCAAGATGCAGGATGACGTCACCTGGGGCGAGAAGTATCTGGTGGCCGAAGGCATCAGCGATCCCAAACGCATTGGCATCTTTGGCGGATCGTATGGCGGTTACGCCACGCTGGCGGGCGTAGCCTTTACGCCGGACGTTTATGCAGCAGCCGTCGATCTTTTTGGTCCGGCAAACCTGATCACGCTTCTGGATTCGATTCCGCCCTACTGGGAGTCTGGCCGCCAGATGTTCTATCAACGCATGGGGAATCCTACGACGCCGGAAGGCAAGGCGCTTCTGGTCGAGCGTTCTCCTCTTACTTCCGCCGGCAAAATCAAGACGCCGCTGCTGATCGCGCAGGGCGCCAATGATCCGCGGGTGAATCATGCGGAGTCAGAGCAGATTGTGGTTGCGCTGCGCGACCGCGGCTTCCCCGTGGAGTACCTGCTGATCCCGGACGAAGGCCACGGCTTTGCCCGGCCAGTAAACAACATGGCATCGATCATGGCGACGGAGAAGTTCTTTGCCAAATACCTGGGCGGACGCGCGCAGGAAGGCGGCACCCCGGAGGTTGTGGCGCGATTGAAAGAAGTCACGGTCGACCCCAAGACCGTGGTGCTGGCCAAGAAGGTGGACGCCAATGCCGTGGGCCTGCCGAAAGCAGCGGTCGATCTGCAGCCGGGAACGTTCAAGTACAAGGCGACGATCGAGGCCGGCGGCCAGACGATCCCGCTGAGCGTCTCCACTACCATTGCGGAAGACGGGGGCGGCTGGACGGCCACAGACGTGATCGATACACCCAACGGAGCGGTCACGCAGATCAGTTCGCTCGAAAAAGGCACGCTGATTGCGCGCAAACTCGGCGTAAAGCAGGGGCCAGTCTCCATCGATCTGAGCTTTGCCGACAACAAGGCCACGGGCAACATGAACATGAATGGCCAGGACCGCGCGATCTCCGTGGATATGGGCGGACCTTTGTTCGCGGAAGGCGCGGGAGCCAAGCAGTCGCTCTCATGCCTGCCGCTGGTTGAGGGCTATACCACTACCTACCGCAACTTTGACGTGCAGCAGCAAAAAGTAAAGCTGATGCAGTTGAAGGTCACCGGCGTGGAAAAAGTGACGGTCCCGGCCGGCACGTTTGACGCCTACAAAGTCGAGATCACCTCAGCCGATGGCGGCTCCGACAAGGAAACCTTGTGGGTGGCCAAGGACTCGCGCAAGCCGGTGAAAGAGTCGGCTGTGCTGGCAGCCATGGGCGGCGCGGTGCTGACACAGGAACTCTTGCAGTAAGCCAACCTAAGCGACAAATCAGTAACACTGGAAAGCCTGGCCGAAAGTGGCCGGGCTTTTCTTTTTTAGGGATGGCGGTGGCCGCGGTCAGATGCGCGGGTACTTTGGTTTCATGCAGACAAAGCGCTACGCGTTCCATTTCTGCACGGCCATCATCCTCATGGACCAATGGACGGTGTACGAAAAACGCGGGCAGCAGATGGATTCAATGATTGAACTGCCTGATGTTTGTCTTTAGTCTGTAGTCTGGTGATGTTCGAAAAGAACTCGCGCGATTGCGCATCGCGCGATTCACACGAGCAAAGACCAGTTTCAGCAACCTTGGATTGCTGCCCGGCATATTTGGAGAAGGAAACCAAATGTGAAAAGGAAGAATCTAGATGCTGAACAACAACAAACAGCTTCGGGTACTTAGCCGCATGGGTGCTCGGCAATTGACGTCGGAAGAATCAGAGCAGATTGTCGGCTCGAACGGCGTTATACACAGTCTTCTTAGCGTGATTCGGACCAACGGCGGTACTGACTACACGCTTGACGAATAAACTATGGCAGCGTCTCCCCTCTTCACTTGATGGCAGCGCTGCCATCTCTTAATTCTGCTAGACTGCATTCTCATATGCCGGAAACAGCTTTGCCGCAACCAACGGTGCGCCAACGCAACTGGGCGCCATGGATCGGATTGCTGCTGGCCGTGGCAGCGATGCTCTCTAACGCTGGATTTTTTCTTGGACTTCCGGGGCCAAAGCTCATCGCGTGGCTGGGCGTGGTGCTGGTTATCGCCGCGATCGTCTGTGCTGTTATTGGGGTAATGCGCGCCTTCCGCCAGCCGCAGGTCTATCGCGGCAAGGTTTCCAGTTCGATCCTAGGCGCGCTGTCGCTGCTCATCTGCGGGCTGGTTGCAGTTGCGTCAATCAGCTCGCGCGCCCTGCCTTCATCAGCAGCAGCGCCGCAAGTCGGGCAGAAAGTTCCGGACTTCACGCTGACCGATACCAGCGGCAACAAAGTTTCGCTGGGACAGTTACTGGGTAAGGCCGACGCATCTGCGCTTCCCCATTCCGCCACCGCCGGGAGTATCGCCAGCGGCGCCAATTCAAATATCGCGGCAACACCACCCAAAGCCGTGTTGCTGGTGTTCTACCGCGGCTACTGGTGACCATTCTGCAACCTCGAGTTACGAGGCATCCAGAAAAACCTGAAAGAGTTTGAGGCCGCCGGCGTGCGTCCTGTGGCCATCAGCGTGGACACGCCGGAAGTCTCGCGCAACCTGGCCGGCAAGTCTGGTTATACCTTCCCTATTCTGTCCGATCCCCAGGCTGAAACCATCCGGCGCTACAACCTGCTTCACAAAGGCGGAGGGCCTGAACGCAGTGACATCGCGCGTCCGGCGGAGTTCCTGGTGGATACCTCCGGCACCGTACGCTGGACCAATTTCACTGAGGACATCCGCATCCGCGCCAAAGCCGACGAGATGCTGGCTGCGGCCAGGGGGTTGAAGTAGCAACGAAACCGTCGCTGTAAGCTGCTCAATTCTTAGTTCCCTGATAAGGCGGAAGACAACCCAACTCTTTCCGCACACATCTTCTTGCATGTTCCCCGTGAACCCCCTTTGATAGGGGCTAACAGTAAGGCCGATTGCAAGACAGAACGTCCCTTCCTCTAGTAAGTGATTTTCTGCCGCTCACATCAATGATGAAAACTTAGAGGTTCTCACCTCTAACGGCGCGGACATTCCATGTCCCGCGCCAAAGCGGGGGGTTATGCGTGTAATTCATGTGCGTTGTTCCATGTATGTTGTGCTCTTTCTGCTCACAATGGCGCAGATCTCTATTGCCTCCGGGCCGCCGGCGCCCATCACTGTTTCTGCAAGCGGTCCAGAGTTTGGCAACTCGTCTTTTGCTGCGTCGCAAACCGGCAGCTTCTCAGCGGAAGTGGACGCTACACCATTCGGCTCGGGCATCGATGGGGCGGTGGCTTTGTCCAATGGCCCGCAGACAACGTTCCCCGGCCTGGCATGTATCGGCCGCTTCAATTCTTCCGGTTTTATCGATGCGAGAAATGGCGGCGCTTATACCGCCGCAAATTCAATTCCGTATCTGGCCAATCAGACGTATCATTTCCGCTTCGTCGTCACTTTGTCGAACCATACCTATTCGATTTATGTGACGCCACCCGGCCAGACGGAGCAGGCCGTTGGATTGAACTACGCATTTCGCACGGAACAGCAATCAGTCACGGCGCTCAATAACTGGTCAGCCTTTGCTGATATTGGATCGATGCAGGCGTCAAATTTTCTGGCCGCTTCAGAAACTGCTATCGCCAACCCAACTTGGACGAACTCTTCCTTCGCCAGCCAGTCCGGTTCGTTCCAGGCAGAGTGGGACGCCATGCCGACCGCCAGCGGCATGGACGGCGTAATGGGGCTTTCCAACGGCGCGCAAACTTCCTTCACCGGCTTCGCCTGTCTTATCCGCTTCTTTACCGACGGAACCATCCAGGTGCGCAATGGCGGCGTGTACTCTGCTGACACGACAATTCCTTATAGCCCCGGAACTATGTATCACTTCCGCGTGGCAGCCAACGTCGCCAGCCATACTTATTCCGTCTTTGTCACAGCAAGCGACGGCAGTGAGCAATCGCTAGCCAGTAATTATGCGTTCCGCACCGAACAAGCCGGTGTGACCGCGCTGAACAATGACGGCATTATCGTGGACACCATAACCGGCTCGCTACGCTTCGGCAACTTTGCTCTCAGCAGCAGCTCCAGCGCTTATAACCAGACTGTACTCGGCGATCACCCTGTCGCTTTCTGGAACGTCAACCCCACAGGCAGCACGGAGACCGATCTAACCGGCAAAGGGAATACAGGAACATACGTCGGAGGATCACCCACGACAAGCACCATGCCGAATGGCGATCAGGCCGCGGTGTTCAATGGATCAAGTGAGTACCTGACAGTCCCATCGAATAGCTCTTTCTCCATTCCCACCACCGGCAACCTGACGTGGGAAATCTGGATCCAGCCGGCGGTGCTTAATTTCCCCAACAGCATCCAGCCCGATGGTTATGTGAATCTAATGGGCAAGTGTGTGAGCCATCCAAATACCGGATTATGTGAGTGGGAAACGCGAATGTATGACACCACCACCTCGCAAGGACGACCGAACCGAATGAGCGCCTATGTTTTCAATCCCAATGGTGGAGAAGGCTCCGGAGCAGACTGGCAGCCTGTAGATAATCTGATCCAGGCAGGCCAGTGGTATCACGTTGTGGGGGAGTATTCCACCGATCCAAGCCAGACGCCTCAGGATTGCACAAACGGCAGCACCTTTCCCGGATCCATCAACATATGGGTCAACGGTGTGAAATGGAACCAGAGTGTTCATGGTCAGACCGGGTGTATGGGCCAGTTTAATATCGTGCCCCAAGCTACTGGAAGCCAGTTCAATATTGGCACCGTTGACACGCAAAGCTGGTTTGAAGGCGCGATTGCGAAGGTGGCAATTTATAACTACCTGCTCAGCCAGACCACAATAACCAACCATTATCAGACGATGACGGGCAAACAGCCGACAGGCAGTTGCGGCAGCGCAGGAACGTGCACGTTCTGATGTTGTACATAAGAACGCAGCCCCGGAAGGGGCGGAATGCGTTAGCCCAGGACGCGAGTCCTGGGCTAACGTTTTTTAGATGGCGAGCGCCGTAGGTGCGGCACAGGAAAAGTTTTGAGCGCGCTCCGCTTCGCTGCGCGCGAGCCTGCGGCGCAAGGAATAATCTCTCTTGCGCACTTTGCGGCACGACCAAGGTCGTGCCCGGGCACTTATCGTGTCCCTCCGAAATGGGAGTAGAATGCCCTCAACAAAGGATAGTTAACAATGAAAGATTTTGTCGTTTACCACAATCCAGATGTCATGGGCCAAAGCGTAGAGCAGGTCGATGGGCTCTCAATTGTGACTGACAAAAAAGTCAGCGACATGCAGGGAAACCGCGTCTGGCTCATGACGGGTGAAGGGACGCCTAGGACTTTTCTTCTGCGGAGCTATTTCATCGTGGATCGCTTTGAAATTGGCGACGGATATAAGACCAAGCTTTCAGGCAAGGATGGAAAAGTATTTGAACCTATGCTCGAACTCAATGCGCAAGAGTGGTTTGACGATTTCAAGAACAGTCAGGGTAACTTTGCATTTGGCTTGCAACGCATTAAAAATGAACAATTCATTCGTGGCCTTGAAGATTTGGCCGGAGTGACCCAGTGATTTGCCATTACGATCCTTGTGTCAATCCCCTCTCCTTCGATTTCACACTTTCTTAATCCATTGTGCCGCCCCGGCCGGGGCTCACTTTTTTTACCTACCCCGGGCTTCCGCCCGGGGCTACCATTGTTTCGCACCCTGTGGGCGCTCGGGCGGCGCTATGCAATCTTTGGTGAATTATCCCCATGAGTTTTGGTGAATCATGTTTTAAAGCAGGCAGCAATAAGTCAGGCAGAGGGTCGCAGATTTTTTGTTTATGGGGACGAGAAAGAATGCTAAAGTAGATTCGTCTTTGATTTGTAGCGTCTGATAACGGTATTTGCAGGTAAAGGCCACAGCCGAGGGCGGCTGTGCCACACAAGCATCGTAGGCTTGGGAGGTCGCAGGCGAGGGCGCCTGCGGTCCACAGTTTTTTGATTTTTGAATGCCCGGCTTTGAGAGCTGGGTTTTTGCATTTTGGGGTTGCGACCCTCTGCCGATGCTCTCAGCCGATCAGAATTGGGATATTTCGAACGCATGTTGATTCCATTGAAGTTGGGCAAAATGTGACGTCAAGTGAGGAGATTCGAAGATGCACGATTCAGACGCCGAAAAACATCGAAAAGGAACTTCGACCGTTCGGTCATCGGTCGGTCGAATTGCACTTTGATGTTTGTTTTCAACAAAAGGCTTATGGGGGGTGGGGTTCTGGCTGAGGGTACATCGGCAGTGGGCCGCAAAATCGTCGTGATCGCACGTCATCGCCATCATCGCGCGTGATCGGGAAACCAAAACCTTACGACTGATGAACACGGATGATACCGATCGGAAAAGAATCTTCACCGCGGAGGCGCGGAGACACTGAGAAGTCAGATCGGGTGATCCGGTGATCGCACGTGATCTGGTGATCGAGAAGCCAAACCCGATTCGCCCCAGAGGGAACATGCAAGCCAGAGGAAAAGCCGGGCGATCGGGAAAAACAGAAAGCCCCGCAACGATGTAAAATATAAGGTTCTCTTACATCATCCGCTCTCACTGTGAGCGCAAAAGGAAATCATTTTATGGCGACTGTACTTGAGACTTCCCGACCCACGCTGCGTGTACCCACCACTCCGTTTAAAAACGAGCCGCTGACGGATTTTGGCAATGCGGAAAATGCCCGCAAAATGAAGGCTGCGCTGACCAAGGTGCGGGCCGAGCTGGGGCGCGAATATGACATCGTGATCGGCGAGAAGCTGATCAAGACCACGGAGAAGATCAAGAGCGTGAACCCGGCGCGTCCGCAAGAAGTTGTTGGGGTGTTCCAGAGCGCGGGACGCGAGCACGTTGAGCCGGCGATCCAGGCCGCGCAGCAGGCCTTTGAAACGTGGAAGCGCACCAGCGTGGAGCAGCGCGCGTCGTTGATTCACACGGTGGCGGGCATACTGCGCGAGCGCAAGTTTGAATTTGCCGCGTGGATGGTCTTCGAGGTGGGCAAGAACTGGGCGGAAGCCGACGCCGACATTGCCGAGACGATCGACTTTGCCGAATTCTACGCGCGCGAAGCCCTGCGGCTGGCCCAGGCCAAGACGCCCACGCAGCTTCCCGGCGAAGCCGACCGGCTGATCTACATTCCGCTGGGCGTGGCCGCGGTGATTCCGCCGTGGAACTTCCCTTGCGCCATTATGGCCGGCATGACGATGGCGGCAATCGTAACCGGCAACACCGTGGTGCTGAAGCCTTCGCACGATTCACCGGCCATCGCAGCGAAGTTCTTTGAAGTTTTGCAGGAAGCGGGCATGCCGGACGGCGTGGTGAATTTCTGTCCGGGCTCGGGCTCGACGTTTGGCGCCGGGCTGGTGGAGCATCCGCTCACGCGCTTTGTAGCGTTCACCGGGTCGAAAGAAGTGGGGCTCGACATTAACCAGCGCGCGGCCAAGCCGCAGCCGGGACAGAAGTGGATCAAGCGCACGATCCTGGAGATGGGCGGCAAGGACTCAATCATTGTTGACGCCGACGCCAACCTTGACGCGGCCGTGGAAGGCGTGGCCCAGGCGGCCTTCGGCTTCCAGGGACAGAAATGCTCGGCCTGCTCGCGCGCCATCGTCGACGAAAAAATTTATGACGTGTTTCTGGAGCGCCTGAAAGACCGCGTGGCGAAAATCACGGTCGGCGATCCCACGGAGAACAAGCCGATGGGACCGGTGGTGAACGAGAAAGCGATGAAGAGCATTCTTGACTACATTGAAGTCGGCAAGAAGGAAGGCCGCTTGATTCATGGCGGCGGCCGCGCGACGGACGCAGGCGACGGATACTTTATCCAGCCCACGGTGATTGCCGACATCCCGCCGATGGCCCGCATTTCCCAGGAAGAAATCTTTGGGCCGGTGCTGGCGGTGATCAAGGCGCGCAACTTTGATGACGCGCTGGCCATTGCCAACAACACCGAGTTCGGACTGACGGGCGCGGTCTACAGCACGTCTCGCGACAAGCTGGAGAAGGCACGCACGGACTTCCACGTAGGCAATCTGTATTTCAATCGCAAATGCACCGGCGCGATGGTGGGCGCGCATCCGTTTGGCGGCTTCAACATGTCCGGCACCGACTCAAAAGCCGGCGGCCCGGATTATCTGCTGCTGTTTACCCAGGCAAAATCCGTGGCGGAAAAAATCGGCGATGCCGGGCCGGTCTCTGATGACATGAATCTGAAAGGCGAAGAATCGCGGTAGCGTTTTAACGCTGCTCCAATCTGTCGTCCTGCGCGGAGCGCCGCAGGAATTTGGAAGAAATTGTTACTGACGGGCGCGTAGTCGAAGGATCCCGATGATGAATTTTGTAACCAAGCTGTGTGAGGGAGTTCTACCAAAACATTTGGAGAGGACGCCCTGATGCGCAACATGCCCAACATCCCTCGACTCCGCGCGACACTGCGACGATTCAAAGTACGTTCATTGCTGCGCTACGCTCGGGACAAAAAGGACTAAGACACTCTTAGTCCCCGCGAGCTACTCACCCTGTTAAGAATATTTAAGTTGCGTGTCTGCATGAACCCGCTGGGTTCCAGTGTGCGTCTTATCTCAAACAGAGCACAAAAATTTCCGTAAGGAGAATTTTCACGCGATGAGGAGTAAGTCTGTCTTATCCCCGATAGCATTCGCCGCATTCATTTTTTTATTCATAGCTTCAGGCTTTGCCCAGGATTTCAAATCTGAATTCAGCGTTCAGGGCACAGTGAACCTGCCCAGGAATTCCACCAACATTGACATTCCGCATGACGCAACCAAGAGCGGCGGATTTTTGATCGGCTATCGTTATCACCTGAATCCGTGGTTTGCCCTGCAGGGCGACTACGGCTACACACGCGACACGCAAAAGTATTTTGATCCGTTTTTTGGCGAGACTGATATTCAGGCCAACATCCATCAGCTTACCGGAGCAGCCGTGATCACAGCGCCCTCCAGCAACAGAGTGCGGCCTTACGGGCTGGCCGGCATCGGCGGACTTTTCTTCCGTCTCACCAATTCCATCGATAATGCATTCGTCGGAGTCGGCAACAACACCGGCAATAACCAGGCCAAGGCCGCATTCGTTTACGGCGGCGGCGTTGATTTCGATATCAGCAAATTCCTGGCGCTGCGCGCGGAATATCGCGGCTACGTGTACAAGATTCCCGACTTCCAGCTGCCTGGCCTGGCCAGCGACAATTTCACCCACTTGGCCCAGCCATCCATCGGTCTGGTCTGGAGGTTCTAAGCATTCGAGCGCCGATTTCCGGCCAAGGCCCAAGCACAGGGGCAGTGGCCGGAAGTCCAATTCGGGGCCGCGCATGTAGGACTAAGGTCCCGGGCGAAAAAATGTTAAAAGTACAAGGAAAAGCAGGGATTATTTGACTTCAGCGCATGGCTGCTTGAGAATAGGGCCAGTTCTTAGCTGCTGTTTCCGCAGCTAACCATTTCCGAAGACGCGCCCGCATTCCTGAAAGCGCGTCACGTTTAGGGATGTTCCCAATATGGCCAGGATCCTTTGCGTCGACGATGAACCGCACGTTGTCACCTTGAAGTGCGCCATCCTTGAATCTGCCGGACACACAGTCACCGCTTCCACATCGGCCCGCGACGCCATGGAAAAACTCCAGAGCAATACCTATGACGCTGTGGTAACAGACTGGCGGCTGGGTGATGCCAACGGTCGCGCCGTCGTCCAGGCCGCAAAGAACAACAGCAGCATGCCCGTGGTGGTGGTGTCTGGCTACGTGGCCGAGGCTTTCCAGGCCGCCGAGCCGCTGGCGGATTTGTATCTGGAAAAGCCGGTCAATCCTGAAGAGCTGGTCACCATTGTGAACGAACTGCTGAAGAGCAGCGAACGCGCGACGTCGCATTAGTTTTAACGTAGCCGCGAATCAACGCGAAAGACGCGAATCATATTAGATGAATATGATTCTCCTGCATGTCTTATCGTTTTCCTCCAATTTTTTTGAGCTCTCTCAATTCGTGTTCATTCGCGCGCGATCATCAGCTGCGCGTCGGCCAGTGCAAATTTGCGGATATCAAATCCCGGTTCTGCAAGCTTTTCAAAACGTGGATGGTTTCTCTTAACGCGGCGCATCGTCTCCACGTCGGCAGAGCGATAGGCTTTCAACAATTCCTTGGCTTGTTTTTTATATTGCTCCAGGCTGGGGCGGGCAGGTAGCGGCTTGGGATGCATCAACGACCTTCCTTTCACGGTTGCGCCTGCTGGGTCCGCATGAATCAGGCTGAAAGAAAGTTCGCACTCTCAATTGTTGTTCAAGGTGGGCACGGCCCTTTCCGCGGACTGGATGCGCCCTTTAGCGCTGAAAGCCAGCGTAATTTGGAACGGCGCCTGAAGTCAATCGCGGGCCGCAACAATCTGGCGCAGAACATTGCCACATGCTGAAGCCGCAAGGGTGATCGCTACTTATCGAATTTCACCGTTTCCATCGTCTTCACAAGAGCCTCCATTTCCCCTTGTGTCCGGCCATGAAATAGACGGTGCTGCGGCGGTAAGTCAAATCCAAAAGAACGGGGCGAAGATGGTGGGTATCGCAGTTCAGGTTTTACTGCGGGTTGTTTAGTAACCTGAATGAATTAAAAATGCGCTCGGCGTTTTTAGGGCGCGGCTGATTTGCCGGATAGACGAGCGAGAGCGCGTAACCCCAGTCTTTACTACAGTAGACGCGGTCCGCCCCCCAGCCGCCGGGATAATGCGATTCGTATTCCAATCCCTCCAACCCGTTCTTGGAAACATCCTTGAGCGAGCCTGTAACGTCTGTTTGGCGCGGATCTTTCGCTATTGCTTCCCTAAATTTTTTCAACGTATCGTGGCAGTTCGTACTAAACCCTGCACGTAGAGTCAGGATCATTCTGGGACCCAGGTCCCAGTGGTAGATTCGAACCCCCTCCTTTTGAGAATCAGGATAGGTTTGCGGGCTGAAAGGGGCGGTAACGGCAAAGTTGTCAGCGGGAAAAGTGTACTCCTTCCACTCCGGCGGATCTGGCTTTTGCGCCTGGAGCAAGCAGGAGAGCAGGCAAATCACGATGATCGAAAGATGTTTTCGCTGCATTCTAATCAAGCCCGGATGGAGCGTGCGCTTCATCATCAGAATCACAGATACATGACCACGGCCGAGATCCTTTGCTTCTGGATTAGCATATCGCATGCGGTCGGTTTCGTCAGCCAGCCACTGCTTCCATCTTTTTCTTCTTCTCTGCTTCCATTGCGGCCAGATTGGGTTCGAAGTGGTTCAATGGCGCCTCCCCGAAAAAACGAACGCCTCCGTTGCCGAAGGCGTTGCTAGCGAAAAGAAATTTGCAGCGTCTTACCTTGCTGTCGCTGGTGCTGTCGCCGCCACTGATGTCGCCGCCGCTTCAGCCAATATACGATGGTGGATCGTGAACAGCGCCAGTTCCAGCCGGTCAGAAACGCCGATCTTGTCATAGACGTTGCGCAGATAATTCTTGATTACCTGCTCCGTCGTTCCCAGTTGCGTGGCGATCTCCTTGTTCTTGTATCCCTGCACGATCAGCGCCACAATTTTCAGTTCCTTGGCCGTCAGGCGGTCGCGTACGCGCGCGCCCACCAGATCGTTTTCCGCGGTCTCTTTGCTTTCCTGCGTGTCCTGCACCCAGGTTTCGCCTTTGCTCACCTTGCGCACGCATTGCACCAGTGATTCGCCGCTCACGTTGCGGTAAATCACGCCGTGAACGCCGTTGGTGAGATAGTGGCGCGAATCCTGTCCGGTTTCGGCGATGGCCACCAGCTTGGTCTTGTATTTTCTTGCCGTCTCCACCACGGTGGGCAGGCTGGGATGGGTATCCACGCCAAAGATCATGACCGTTGCGTGGAATTTTTCCAGCGCCATCATCATCTTCTCTGTGTTTTCCGCCTGCGCCACAATGCGCAGATCGTCTTCCACGGCCAGTACTTTGGCCGCGCCGGTGCGGAAGATTGCCTGGTTGTCAGCCAAAATGATCTTCAGCATTTACTTGGCCCCTTTGCTCTTGCGGATAAATTCGTATTGATCGATCACACACGCCACGCCGCTTTTGGATTTCTTTTTCTTGGTGGACTTGGAGTTGGCGCCGGCGGCCGCGGCAGCGCTCGCGTCTTTGCGGACGACACGCCCCGTGCAGTGGACTTCCACGTCGCCGGGCGTTCCCAGCACCTTGGCCGGCAGAGTTATGTCGAATTCAATGTTGGAGCCAATGGCCAGGTCCAGATCGGCCATAAAATAGACCCCTGCGGCGCTCATGTTGCCGGTGGTGGCGCTGTCGTCGCCGCCCTTGCCGTGGATTTTGATCGGTAGCTCCAGATCAAATCGTTTCCCTGTTCTAGCCTCTT
>Ga0164306_10000628_pt1 | contig 14745 bp, 11 predicted proteins | sample Whisoiple_242_MG_FD_110213 | JGI IMG/M metagenome (GOLD analysis project Ga0164306, IMG submission 110213) | Soil microbial communities amended with fresh organic matter from upstate New York, USA - Whitman soil sample_242_MG | ecosystem: Environmental > Terrestrial > Soil > Unclassified >... | reverse complement strand
TCGGCTTCGACGCCGCCGCTGTCGGGGTGATGGCTGCGGCCTACGCAGCGGTGGTGCCGATCTTCGAGTTGCCGTCCGGATTGCTGGCCGACAGGTGGAGCCGGCGCGGTGTGCTGGTGATCGCCAGCCTGGCGTTGGCCGCGAGCGCGTTGATCGGTGGATTGAGCACCGGCGTCGCGTCCTACATCTGCAGTGCGCTGCTGCTCGGCGGCTACTTTGCGATGTACTCCGGCACGATGGAGGCCGTCGTCTACGACACGTTGCTCGAAGAGACCGGCGGCAGCGGAGATTTCGAACGTCGGATCGGCCGGATCAGGGCGCTGGAAAGTGCTTCCCTGGTGGTGAGTTCGCTGCTCGGCGGTCTGCTCGCCGCCGTCGTCGGCACCAGATTCACCTACTTCCTGACGGTACCCATCGTGCTGCTGTCGGTGGTCGCCTACCTGCGCTTCCGGGAACCGTTGCTGCACAGGGTGTCCGCACCGCAATCATTGAAAAGCCAGGTGGTGGTGACGGTACGGACCATCACCGACCGCCGCCGGCTACTGCCGATCGTGACGCTCGCGGCGCTGAGTGCTGTTGTCCTGCAACTGATCTTCGAATTCGGGCCGTTGTGGCTCGTCGCCCTCGCCGCTCCGGCGGTGTTCTACGGCCCGCACTGGGCGGCGCTGATGTCCGCCCTCGGTCTCGGCGGTGTGGTCGCCGGCCGGCTGGGATTGCGCCGACCGCCTCGCGCAGCGGGGGTGGCGGTGGCAATGACGGCGGCCGCGGCGGTGCTCACCGTTGCCACCTCGTTGATCGTCGTGACGATCGCCCAGATCGTGCTCGCGCTGCTCATGGTGGCGTGCGGCATTCACGTCACCCGGTTGCTGCACGACGAGATTCCTTCCGCCGTCAGGGCGGGGGTCGCCTCGGGGGTGAGCTCGGTGTCCTGGCTCGTGTTCCTGCCGATTGCACTCTGCTTCGGCCTGATCGGAGCGGCGCAGGGCGTCCACAGCGCCGGCTGGTTGCTGGTGGCGTTGACGGCCGGCACCGGCGCGCTGATCACCTGGATCTCCCTGCGCCGGGATCGCTCGGCCGACGCCGGACCTCTTGCGGTGGCTAGGCTGGAATCGTGAGGGTGGAATCGTGACGGGGCGACCATGGCCGAAGACCTGACCTGTGCCGAACTCGTCGAGCAGCTGACCGACCTGCTCGACGGGGCGCAGGATGCCGCAGCCCGGCGGCGGACCCTCGACCATCTTCACGATTGCGAGGGTTGCCAGGAATATCTCGACCAGTACCGCACCGTCGTCACTGGTCTCGGCTCGCTCCGCGTTCCCGATGCGTCGCTGCCGGACACTGTCCGGTCGACGGTGGTGGCGGGCCTGCGAGCACGGGGTGTCACTCCAGGTGGCACGGAGTAATCTCAGCTGCACTGACTGATCGCCCGGCGCCCTGGGGAGTCCGAACGCGCCATGGACCTGATTGCCCGCGAGGCCGAACTGGCCACCGCAGTCCGCAGCATCAGGTTCGGTTCCGGGACCGTGATCACAGGTGAGGCCGGGGTCGGCAAGACGACGCTTGCCGTTGCCGTCACCGAATCGGCGGCGCTGGCAGCGGTTCCGGTGATCAGAGTGCTGGCCACCGCGGCAGGCCGCTCGATCCCCTATGCCGCACTGAGCCCGCTGTTGCCCACCGAATCCGGCAATTTCCACCCGGCACTGGTGCCCGGCCTGATCCTGAACTCGTTGACCGCACTTCCCGGTTCGCAGCTTCCGATCGTGTTGGTCGACGATGCGCAACTGCTCGACGACCACTCCGCGCAGGCGCTGCTGACGTTGGTGGCCCAGCGGGGTGCGCGAGCGCTCGTCACCGTGCGCCCCGGCGGCCGACCGTCCGACGCGGTGACGGCGTTGTGGAAGGACGGTCTGCTGGATCGGATCGACCTCACCCCACTGGATGTCGCCGGGACCAATCGGCTGCTGCGTTCCCGGCTCGGCGACGAGGTCGCGGCGATGACGACGCAGATGCTCTGGGAGCACAGCCGGGGAAACCCGCTGTACCTGAACGAGTTGGTCCGGTTCGGGCTGGGCGCCGGACGGCTGCAACGGGTCAACGGCGTCTGGTGGTGGGCCGGTGATGCCGATGTGCCACCCCGGCTGGCCGAGCTGTTGCAGGATCGGCTGGAGAACCTCTCGGCCGACGCGACATTGGCCCGCGATCTGCTCGCCCTCGGTGAACCGCTGCCGTACGACACCCTGGCGGCGGTGTCATCGGACGACGCCATCATGGAGCTCGACAACCGGTCCCTCGTCACCAGCGATTCCAGCGGAGGCGTTGTCCGGCTGCGGTTCTCACATCCGCTGCTGCGTGCGGCCGCCGCGCACGGGTTGAGCGCCGCCCGACGACGGGCGCTGGCCGGAAAGCTGATCGGCGCACCTGCGCAGGACGTCGATTTCCTGCGCCGCGCGGCCTGGCAGGAGGCGGCAGCGGGGCGGCCGGATGTCGATCTGCTGCTCAGGGCGGCCCAGGCCTTGATCGTCATCGACCCCGCCAAGGCTGTCCGGTTCGCCGAGCGCGCGATCGGTCACGACGACGGGGCGGAGTCAGCGGTGATGCTGGCCGATGCCCTTGCCGAACTGGGCCGTCCCGACGAGGCCAGGGCAGCGTTGACCAGGGCGTGCGACCGGGCGCGAGACGAACCCGAAAGGTGGCGGATCGCGGTCAGCCAGGCATCCCTGTCGTTGTGGAGCTTCCGGTCGCCGGTCGACGCGATCGAGGTGATCGACCGGTTCACCGCCGACCTGCCCACCGGGGCGACCGACGAACATCGATCGGTGACCGCCCTGCTCACGCTGTTCTCCGCGCGACCCTCGGCCGCGGACATGATCGCGGACGCCGTGCTTGCCGGGGCGCCGGCGCCCACCGCCCGTCGCCGCAGCCTGCTGGTCCGGGTGGCCGCCGCCACCCTCGCCGACCGGCCGGACCGCTCGCAGCAAGCCGGGGACGAGCTGGCCCAGGTGCTGTCACGACACCCGCAGCCGGAGTCGGCGCGCAGCCTCTCCACCGCGATCGCCGGGACCGCCGAGATCTTCGGCAACCGGTCGGCGGAGCTGCCGCGGGCCGGCGGTGGCTCCGGGCGTTGGCCGAGCCCGTACCGGTCGATGCTGGAATCAGCCGGCACGCCCGCGGTCGACGACGAATCGGTGCTGACCGGACCGGTCTGGCCGCTGTTGGAGGGCGTGCGCCACCACCTGGCCGGCAACCTGCCCGCCGCCGAGGTCGCGTTGCGGGAGGCGACCGTGCAACAGCAGCAGGGTGAAGGCCTGTTCCGTTCCGAGGCGACCGGCGGACTGGCCGTCGTGCTCGCCGAATCCGGGCAGCTCGCCGAGGCCAGGCAGGTGCTGGACAGCAACGGTCCGGACGCCACCGCGCTGATTCCTGGCCTGCAGGGGTGGGCGGAGGCCTGGCTGCTGGCCGGAGCGGGCCGGGCCGATGACGCCGGCGCGCTGGCCGTCCGGACCGCCATCGAGTCCGCCGCCGTCGATGCCGTCACCACGGCCTTCTGGTACCTGGCCGACGCGGCCCGGTTCGGCGCCACCCGGCTCGCCGCCGAATGTGCCGAAACCCTTGCCGACCGCGTGCATTCCGAGCTGACTGCCGCCAGGCTGGCCGGTATCCGAGCCAGGGCAGGACGTGACGCCACCCAGCTGGTCACCGCCGCTGAGATGCACCTGCGGCTCGGGTTGTTCGGCCACGCCGGCGAGCTCGCCCAGTTGGGTCTGGAACTGGCGACCCGACCCGGCAGCCGGGTCGGCGACGAGGTCGCGCGCCGAGCCAGGGCCGTCACCGTCGCAAGTCGAACCGTTCTTGGTCATCCCGCGCCGCCGGACACGTCCGCGATCCCGGAGCAACTGACCAAACGGGAGGCCGAGATCAGCCGGCTGGCCGCAAAAGGTCTGCGGGACAAGGACATCGCCGACGAACTCGTGCTGTCGGTGCGCACCGTCGAGAGTCACCTGGCCACCGCCTACCGCAAGCTGGGCATCTCCTCACGGCGGGAGCTGGTGGAGGTGCTGGGCGCAAGCGTCCGGTGAGCCCGAACTCGTCGTCGATCCAGGCGGCCGGAGCCCAGGAGGGTGTGGTCCCGCTCGAAGAAGGCAGAAAAGCTCAGGTTGCTGTCGACGTGACCCTGCCAACCAGTGCTACGGCCATCGTTTCGTCCCCTCAGCTCTGACCGATCGGTGGCCGACCGCCACCGGCGGATGTTCTTCAACGGCTGCGTTCGGCTGAACTGCGACATCCATGGGACGGGGCAACGCGGGGTACCGACATGAGTACCGGCTACTGATCTGCGCAGGGCGGCGGTACGGAGATCGCCGGGCGGTCGGCGGCATGATCGGCACGCCGGACCGTATTCTCCGCTGGTGACCAGCCCAGCCCCCGCTCCGGCATCCCGATGGCTGGTCACCACCGCCGTACTGCTGCTGGCGATCAACCTCCGGCCGGTGGTCAACGCGCTCGGCGCGGTCATCCCGGAACTGCGGGCCGCCACCGGGCTGCCGGCCGCCACCACCGGGGTCCTGCTGTCGCTACCCACCCTGGCGTTTGCGGTGATGGGATTGGCAGCACCGGTTCTTGCGGCCCGACTGGGCTCGCACCGCACCGTCGTGATCGCCCTGCTGGCGCTGATCGCCGGGCAGGTGATCAGGTCGGTGATCCCCGGAACCGCCGCGCTCTTCATCGGTTCGCTGGTCGGACTGGCCGGCATCGCGGTCGGCAACGTGCTGCTGCCCGGCCTGGTTCGGCTGCATTTCCCCGACCGCATCCCGCTGATGACGGCGGCGTACACCACGTTGCTCACCATCGGAGGTGCTGCCGCCGCGGCTGCCACCCTGCCCATCGAGCGGGCCGTGGGCGGCGATTGGCGCACCGGGCTGGGGATGTGGGCCGGTGTCGCGGTGGTCGCGCTGATTCCGTGGCTGATCCTGATCCGCAGCCGGGCCGCGAGTGGACCGGCGCCGACGGCCGGCCGCCGGCTGCCGTTGTCGGCGTTGGCCCGCACCCGGGTCGCCTGGGCCCTTGCGGTCTATTTCGGCTGCCAGTCGATGGTGGCCTACGTGGTCTTCGGCTGGCTGTCGCAGATCCTCACCGACGAGGGCATGTCCGACACGGCGGCGGCAGCGCAGGTCGGCATCGCCATCGCGGTGGGCATCCCGCTGGCCGCCCTGGTGCCGCCGTTGTTGGGCCGGATCAGCAAGCCCGCCTTGCTGGTGATCGCGCTCTCGGCCTGTTACCTGGCCGCGTTCGTCGGGCTGTTGTTCGTACCACCGGCGTTCGTCTGGGTGCTGTCGGTGCTGATCGGCATCGGTACCGGGGCGTTCCCGCTGGCGCTGACGCTGATCGCGCTCCGCTCGAGGACATCGATGGCGACCACATCGCTGTCGGCCTTCACCCAGTGCTGTGGCTACCTGATCGCGTCGGTCGGGCCGTTCGGGTTCGGCATCCTCTACGACCTCAGCGGCGGCTGGACTGCGCCGCTGCTGGCATTGTGTGCGGTCGTCGTGCTGCAGGCTGTCGCCGGATGCCTTGCGGTACGTCCACGGTTCGTCGAGGACGAACTCCCGGCCGCCGCCGGTCCACCCCGGTGATTGCGGAGCCGTGAGAGTGCGGATCGGCGGGGCGACCGTCAGCGAGAGTGGGCCGGCAACCGAGTCAGCAGTGCGGTGGCCATTGCCGCGCGTCCCTCACCTCGGCCGGTCAGCCCGAGGCCGTCCGTGGTGGTGCCGGCCACCGACACCGGTGCGCCGATGACCTCGGACAGCACGCGCTCGGCCTCGACCCGGCGGGGCGCCAACCGAGGCCGGTTCGCGATTACCTGAACCGACGCGTTGACCACCCCGAAACCGGCCCCCCGAACCCGGGCAAGCACTTCGGTCAGCAGGGTCGCACCGGAAGCCGCGGCCCAGCGGGGGTCGTCGGTGCCGAAGATCGTCCCGAGGTCGCCGAGACCGGCGGCCGACAGCAATGCATCGCACAGGGCATGGGCGGCCACGTCACCATCGGAATGCCCGGAGCAACCGTCGGCATCGGGGAACAGCAGACCGGCGACCCAGCATGGCCTGCCGACCTCGACCGGATGGACGTCGATCCCGCTGCCCACCCGCAGCGACGGCAGGGGATCCGGAGCATCGGTTGCCATCATTCGCTCCGCTTCGGCCAAGTCGGCGGCAGTGGTGATCTTGAAGGCCGAACGGTCACCGGGAACGGTGCCGATCGGGATGCCGAGGGCATCGACCAGTCCCGCATCGTCGGTGGCCGAGGAGTTCTCGGCGGCAGCCCTGGCATGAGCCAACCGCAGCACGTCCGCCTCGAAGCCCTGTGGGGTCTGCACCACGCGCAGCGTGTCGCGGTCCACCACGCCGGCCAGCGATCCGTCGGAACGTACGCCGCGCATCGTGTCGGTCACCGGCAGCACCGGGATCACCGCACGGCTGCCGGCCCGGACGGCATCGACGACCGAGCGGATCAAAGATTCCGGTGCCAGCGCCCGGGCGGCGTCATGGACCAGTACGACGTCCGCGTCCGCATCGACCGCAGCCAGCGCAGCAGCCACCGACGCGGTCCGATCCGCACCGCCGACGACGACCGTCACCCGATCGCCCAGCAGCTGACCGGCCACCACCTCATCGGCCAACAACTGCCGGGTACGGATCAGCTGGGCGGGAGCGACCGCGACGACAACACGATCGACAGCGGCAGCAAGCAGCCGATCCACCGTGTGCAGCAACAACTCCCGGCCGGCGACCGGCACGAACGCCTTGGGCACGGCAACACCCAGGCGTTCGCCGGTCCCGGCAGCGGGAACCAGGGCGACGACGCTCACGTCGGGAGGCGATCCATGATCAGCGGGCCCGGCCGCAGCCGAGCCCGCATCCGATCAGGAAGCCAGGACCTCGTCGAGGATGCCCTCAGCCTTGAGTTCGTTGGTGCCTTCGGCCAGGGCCAGTTCGGACACCAGGATCTGCCGGGCCTTGGCCAACATGCGCTTCTCGCCGGCGGACAGGCCGCGCTCGCGATCACGGCGCCACAGGTCGCGGACGACCTCGGCAACCTTGTTCACATCGCCGGAGGCCAGCTTTTCCAGATTTGCCTTGTACCGACGCGACCAGTTCGTCGGTTCCTCGGTGTGCGGCGCGCGCAACACCTCGAAAACATGATCCAGACCGGTCCGGTCGACCACGTCACGAACGCCGACGATCTCGGCGTTGTCGGCGGGGACCTTCACGGTCAGGTCGCCCTGAGCGACCTTGAGGACCAGATAGAGCTTCTCGACACCCTTGACAGTTCGAGTCTCGGTGGCCTGGATGAGTGCTGCCCCGTGGTGGGGGTAGACAACGGTTTCACCAACATTGAAAACCATGAGCGTTCAAGACCCCTTTCGCTCAGACCAGTTTAGCACGAGATCGGCCGGGCTTCGTCCCGTTGTCGCAGGTCAGGGCCTATGCACGTACTTGACAAACCGGAGCGCCGCGTGCATCCGCGCTCTTGACCTCGCGTTGGCGTGGTCGACATCGGATGGAAGGGAAGCGGATTGGCGCGCCCGGCGCGCAGAGCCACCCTTCCGGCAGCTAACCTCATGCCAAGCTCACGCACCGCTCGCGGCGCCGGGTGGTCGCTTCATGGCGCCCGCCTTCGTGCCCACCAGCCGAGAAGAGGGGAACCGCCGTGTCCCGCACCGCCCGCCTTCCGCGTCGCGTGTTCGTCCCGACCACCATGGCGCTCATGACGGCCGGCGCCCTGTTCCTGAGTGGTTGTGCGGCCGGGCAGAACTCGCAGACCGCCGACCAGGTCGCAGCGATCGACGGCGCCAACGGAACCGTGGGCGACATCGCAGTACTCAACGCGCGTCTCGAGCCGACCAGGCGTGAGGACTACCCCGCGGGCTCGGATGCCCAACTGCTGCTCTGGATCTCCAACGACAGCCTGAAGCCGGACACCCTGAACGGCATCACCACCTCGGCCGCCGAGTCGGTCGACATCGTGGGCGACCCGACGGTGCAGGCGCAGACGCTGGCCGATTTCGCTACCGCGGAGGGCACCCAGGTCACCGTCACCGGGTTCCTGCAGGACCAGTACTACGGCGTGTCGATCCCGATGACGTTCTCCTTCGCGAACGCCGGCACGCTGTCGCTGAACATTCCGATCGAGGTGCCCGCCGAGCGCTCGACCGACCGGCCGACGGTCAACATCCTGCCGCCGCACCCCATCCCGATCTGGGAAGAGGGCCAGCACGGCGAGCAGGCGGCCGGCGGCGACGAGATCGACGGCGCCCAACCCACCGAAGGTCACTAGTCGCGCTCGCCCGGAGCGGATCCCGCTCTGATGTTCGACCCTGGCGCGGGCGAGTTTTAGTACAAGTGTCGGACCCGCCGTCTAGGGTTCGGCCCATGAGATCAACCACCCCGGATCGATCCGCGCGGACCGGCAAGCCGGCCGTGAAACCGTCTTTCCGCTGCAGTGAGTGCGGCAACGAGGCGGCCAAGTGGCACGGCCGTTGCCCCGAGTGCCAGGCCTGGGGCACGGTCCTGGAGGTCGGCCCGGCCGCGGTGACGATCAGGCGGCTGACCGCGGGTCCGGTGACCAACCCGGCCCAACGGATCGATCAGGTGTCGGCCGACCGGGTCAACCCGCTGGCCAGTGGGGTCGCCGAGCTCGACCGGGTGCTCGGCGGCGGATTGATCCCGGGTGCCGTCGTACTGCTGGCCGGTGAACCCGGCGTGGGGAAATCGACGCTGCTGCTGTCCGCCGCTGGTGCCTGGGCCGCTGCCGGGCAGGGTCCGGTGTTGATCGTCAGCGGCGAGGAGTCAGCGGCCCAGGTGAAACTGCGCGCCGACCGGATGGGCGCGTTGCACCCGGGCATCTATCTGGCCGCGGAGAGCGACCTGTCGGCCGTCCTCGGCCAGGTGGATCAGGTCGCGCCGCGGCTGCTGATCGTCGACTCGGTACAGACCATCGCCTCCGGTGAGGTCGACGGCAGCGCCGGCGGTGTCAGTCAGGTCCGGGCGGTCGCAGCTGCGCTCTCCGCGGTGGCGAAGGAACGCAACATGGCGTGCGTGCTGGTCGGCCACGTGACCAAGGACGGTGCCATCGCCGGACCGCGGGTCCTCGAGCACCTGGTCGATGTGGTGCTGCAGTTCGAGGGCGACCGGCATTCGACCCTGCGGACCGTCCGCGGCGTGAAGAACCGCTACGGCCCGTCGGACGAGGTGGGCTGCTTCCAGATGGTCCCGGACGGCATCGTCGGCCTGGCCGACCCGTCAGGGCTGTTCCTGACGAACCGCCGCGCGCCGGTGCCCGGTACCTGCGCGACGATCACCCTGCAGGGACGGCGGGCATTACCCGCCGAGCTGCAGACCCTGATCGTCGCCAGTTCCGGTGAGGTCAGCCGGCGCACCGTGTCCGGTCTCGACTCGGCCCGCGCGGCCATGGTGATCGCCGTCCTGCAGCGCTGGGGCGGCGTCGCGATGGCGGGAAAGGACGTGCTGGCGGCAACCGTCGGCGGCGCGAAGATGACGGAGCCGGCCGCCGACCTGCCGTTGGCGCTGGCGATCTGGTCGTCCGTTCGGGACATCCCGCTGGCCGCCGGGCTGGTGGTCGTCGGCGAGCTCGGTCTTGCGGCCGACGTCCGCCCGGTGTCCGGCCTCGCACGCCGGCTGACGGAGGCCGCGCGGCTCGGTTTCGACCACGCGGTGGTGCCGGAGGGGGTCGGGGCCGACCGTCCCCGCGGTATGCGGGTCGACGAGGTGGCGAACCTGGGTGATGCCTTCCGGTCGTTGGGCAATGACGACGGCGTCGTACAGTGGCTGCGCCGTCGCAGCGGGTAGGCCCACGGACTGACGCCACCACGCCCTCACCCCCCTAAACTGGCACGAAACGCACGCAGGGGGAGGGCTGGGGTGGAAGACCGGATGAGTGTCGCGGCACACCGCGCCGTATTGGCCAGGGTCGCTCCCGGCACCCCGTTGCGGGACGGCCTGGAGCGGATCCTCCGCGGCCGGACCGGCGCGCTGATCGTGCTCGGCTTCGACCCGGCGGTCGAAGACCTGTGCGACGGCGGATTCCGGCTGGACGTCGAGTTCTCCTCCACCCGGCTGCGCGAGCTGTGCAAGATGGACGGCGCGGTCGTGCTCAACGACGATGCGACGCGGATCCTCCGAGCGAACGTCCAGCTGACGCCCGACTCCACCATTCCCACCGTCGAATCCGGCACCAGGCATCGCACCGCCGAACGCACCGGCCTGCAGACCGGGCACCCGGTGATCGCCGTCAGTCATTCGATGTCGATCATCAGCCTGTACTTCGGCGGTCGCCGGCACGTGGTCGCCGATCCGCCGACCATCCTCGGCCGGGCCAATCAGGCCCTTGCCACCTTGCAGCGCTACAAGTTTCGCCTCGACGAGGTTGCCCGGGCGCTCTCCGCGCTGGAGATCGAGGATTTCGCCACCCTGCGCGACGCGATGACGGTGCTGCAGCGGCTGCTGATGGTCCGCCGGATCGCCGACGAGCTCACCAGCAGTGTGGTGGAGCTCGGCACCGACGGCCGGCTGCTCGGCCTCCAGCTCGACGAGATGCTCAGCGGGACGCAGGGTCTGCAGGAATTGCTGATCCGCGACTACCTGCCGCCTGAGCACCAGGCCGAACAAGTCGACGACATCGTCGCTGCGCTGGACGAATTGGACGAGGTCACCCTGCTCGACCTGACGGCGGTGGCGAGGGTGCTCGGGCTGTCCACCTACGGCGATGCCCTGGACGCCGGGGTGAGCCCGCGCGGTTACCGGCTGCTGGCCGGCATCCCGCGGGTACCACCGGCCGTGCTCGACCGGCTCATCCAGCATTTCGGCAACCTGCAGGGGCTGCTGGCCGCGACGGCCGCCGACCTGCAGGCCGTGGAGGGCGTCGGCGAGGCAAGGGCCAGGGTGGTCCGGGAGGGCCTGTCCAGGCTGGCCGAGTCGTCGATCGTGGATCGGTACGGCGCCGCCCTGTAGCGAACGAGCCCGGGTCCCGGTCAGCCGGTGATGGTGAACGGGGCAGGCGCGCTGCTCAGGCCGCCGAGCTGGGCGACGACCGTGTAGTCACCGGCCGGCACCGTGGTCCGCTCGCCCGCGCAGCCGGGGGTCGACGTCGAGCCGGACCACTTGACGGTGTACTTGACGCTCTCACCAGCGGCCAGCTCCCTGACCTCGGTGCCCTCGCCGGGGAAGCAGTCGGTCGTCGACCACATCCGGGTGCCGTCGGCAGCGTTGACGGTGAAGGTCTGGATCGTGCCGGAGAGATCCTGCTGGCAGGGCTGCGCACCGGTATTGGTCACGACCATGCCGAGTACCGGCTGGCCGCCGGCGGCGAAGCTGGGGGCGGCAGTGACCGCCGTGACCGACACGGATTCCGCTGCACAGATCAGCTTGCCCGCGGCGTCGTAGGACGGCGGCGGTGGCGCGGGTGCCGGCGGTGGTTCGGGCGCGGGAGCCGCGGCCGACGTGGCCGGATCGGCGTCCGGAGTGGTGGCCGCGGGATCTGCAGGCGCGGCGGCGGGGTCGGTTGCCGTGGCCGCGGGATCGGCGGTCGCGGCGGGGTCGGTGGTCGCCGCCGGGTCGGCCGGCGCGGGACTGGCCGCGACGCTGCTGGAAGCTGCCGGCGATGCGCTCGCACTCGGGCTGGGCGAGGGGACAGTCGATCTCGACGGTCCGCTGGAGGCGGCGAGCACCCCGGTCATCGTCGGCGCGGCGGAGGTCTGCGCGGCCGCGGCGACCGGATCCTGTCCGGCGGACGAGCGGGAGGTCCGGCTCGCCAGGAACCACACGACGCCGATCAGAACGGCAACCGCCAGTACCACGATCAGCACTCGACGGATCCAATACACCCTCGGATTGAGAGGGCAAACGGGGTGCATCACGGGTGCGACGGTAGTCTCGGAGCGTCGAGTTTCCGGGGAGCAACGCCGAGGAGTGCAGTGTGACGGCTATCGACGAAATGTTGGAGCGCAACAAGACCGCCGCGGTGTATCACCCATCGGGTCTCGGCCCGTCCCCGCTCAAGGGTCTGGCGATGGTGCTCTGTATGGACTGTCGGGTGGATGCCCACGTGGCCTTCCAGCTCAACCCCGGTGAGATCCACCTGATGCGGAACGCCGGCGGTGTGGTCTCCGACGACGTGATCCGCTCGCTCGCGATCTCGCAGCACGCGCTGGGCACGCGCGAGGTGATGATCGTGCACCACACCGACTGCGGCCTCGCCAAGCTGCAAGAGGACGACTTCCGGGCCCAGCTCGCCAGGTTCGCCGGCTACCGCCCCACCTGGTCCGTGCAGGCCTTCAAGGATCCGCACGATTCGGTACGGGAATCGCTGCGCCGGGTTCGGGACTCCCCGTTCCTGCACCACACCGATGCCATCCGTGGCTTCATCTTCGACGTGGACACCGGCCTGCTGGAAGAGGTTTTCGTCGACGAGGCGGTCCCGACGGGCCAGCTCGCGCCGGTTGCCACCCCAGCTCCGGCGGATTCTGCCGCAAAGGTCGACGCCGGCTCAGCGGTCGGCGATGGCAGCGCGGTCGGCGTCGGGTCGGCTGCTGCGGACGGCGGGGACACCGCTTCTTGAGCGCTGAGGTTGTCGAGAGTCCGCCCACGCCGCTGGACGCGGACTTGTTGATCGCCTTCTTCGACGAGCAGGGCCGCAAGCTGCCCTGGCGGGAGCCCACTGCGTCACCGTGGGCCGTGCTGGTCAGCGAGGTGATGCTGCAGCAGACGCCGGTGATCCGGGTGCTGCCGGTGTTCTCCGCATGGATGGAACGCTGGTCCGAACCTGCCGACCTCGCCGCTGATTCGCCCGCGTCCGCCATTCGGATGTGGGGTCGGCTGGGTTACCCGCGGCGAGCGTTGCGCCTGCATGCCGCCGCCACGGCCATCACCGTGAATCACCGCGGAGCGGTGCCGGATACGGTCGAAACCCTGCTGACGCTGCCGGGTATCGGCGAGTACACGGCGCGCGCCGTCGCGGCTTTTGCGTTCGGCGCCCGGACACCGGTGGTCGACACCAACGTCCGCCGGGTGCTGTCCAGGGTGGTACGCGGAGTCGACGAGCCACGAGAACCGGCGACCTCCGCCGATCGCGCACTCATGACGACCCTGCTGCCCATCGAGCCGGCGCGCGCCGCCAGGTTCTCGGCTGCCGTGATGGAACTGGGCGCGCTGATCTGCTCCGCCCGGTCGCCGACGTGCGAGAGCTGCCCGCTCGGTGATCGCTGCCGCTGGCGACTCGCCGGCTCGACGGCAGGTCGGGCAAGACGCGCGGTGCAGACCTGGCACGGCACCGATCGGCAGGTCCGGGGGAAGATCATGGCGTTGCTGCGGGCGAGCCATGGCCCGGTGTCTTCGGCCGAAGTCGGGCAGCTGGAGGTCGAGGCCGTGCAGGTGGAGCGCTGCCTGAGCTCACTGATTGCCGACGGGCTGGTGGTCCGGGTCGGCGATGCCCACCTCGGCCTCCCGGACTGACCTGCAAGACAAGTTGATCATCACCCGTTGCGCCCCGGCCGGATCAATGCCCTTCGCAACAGGCTCCTCCCCCGAGACCACCGCGCCTCCCCCGAGACCACCGGCGCCTCGCCCTCGAGAAACCACTCCGGCCCGCCTCCCTTGATTGGGAGACGGGCCGGAGCGTTCGAGCCTGTGGTTCAGCGTGCGGTGATCAGACGGCCTCGCCGGCGTCGGTGGCCAGCCCGACCGGGACGACCTCCGGAACCGGTGACGGCCTCGGCTCGCCGCGGAAGGTGAACTCCGCGTCCTTACCCTCGCCCTCGACGTCCACCAGAATGATGTGGCCGGGACGGATCTCGTCGAACAGGATCTTCTCCGAGAGCTTGTCCTCGATCTCCCGCTGGATGGTCCGGCGCAGCGGCCGGGCGCCCAGCACGGGGTCGAACCCGCGCTGGCCCAGCAGCGTCTTCGCGGCGTCGGTGACCTCCATCGTCATGTCCTTGTTCGCCAGCGCACCCTCGACCCGCTTGAGCATGAGATCGACCATCCGGTTGATCTCTTCGGTGGTGAGCTGGTGGAACACGACGACGTCGTCGATCCGGTTGAGGAACTCAGGGCGGAAGTGTCGCTTCAGCTCGTCGTTGACCTTCTGCTTCATCCGGTCGTAGTTCGACTCCGCATCGTTGCCCTGGGCGAAGCCGAGGGACACCGACTTCGAGATGTCCTGGGTACCCAGGTTCGAGGTGAACACGATGACGGTGTTCTTGAAGTCGACCGTGCGACCCTGACCGTCGGTGAGCCGACCGTCCTCCAACACCTGCAGCAGCGTGTTGTAGATGTCCTGGTGCGCCTTCTCGATCTCGTCGAACAGCACCACGGAGAACGGCTTGCGACGCACCTTCTCGGTGAGCTGCCCGCCCTCTTCGTAGCCGACGTATCCGGGAGGGGCACCGAAGAGCCGCGACGCGGTGTACCGGTCGTGGAACTCACCCATGTCGACCTGGATCAGCGCATCCTCGTCACCGAACAGGAACTCGGCGAGCGCCTTGGTCAGCTCGGTCTTACCGACACCGGACGGGCCGGCGAAGATGAACGAGCCGGACGGCCGCTTCGGGTCCTTCAGACCGGCCCGGGTCCGGCGGATCGCCTGGGACACCGCCTTGACCGCCTGATCCTGGCCGATGATCCGCTTGTGCAGCTCATCTTCCATCTTCAGCAGTCGGGTGGTCTCCTCCTC
>Ga0164306_10000627_pt1 | contig 14750 bp, 15 predicted proteins | sample Whisoiple_242_MG_FD_110213 | JGI IMG/M metagenome (GOLD analysis project Ga0164306, IMG submission 110213) | Soil microbial communities amended with fresh organic matter from upstate New York, USA - Whitman soil sample_242_MG | ecosystem: Environmental > Terrestrial > Soil > Unclassified >... | reverse complement strand
GCCGTCGTCAGGACGGGCGCGAAGGGCACCAGCTCCTCGCGCCCGTCCTCGACGACCAGGCAGGTGCTCTCCGGGACCTCCAGCCAGGCGCCCTTGAGGTCGCCGAGCGGCTCCGAGACGACGATCCGGGTGTCGTCCGACAGGCCGTGCAGCACCGGGTTGTCCGGGTACTGCGCCCGCAGCACCGCGACGTCCCGGTTCCGGAACAGCGACCGCGACCGCCCCTCGGAGGAGTACCGGAACGTCCAGAGCCGCTGCCCGTCGGTCGTCGCGAACGTCCCCTGCACCGGGAAGGCCACGCCGTGCCGGAGGGCGACGTCCTCGATCAGGCCGACCGCCCGGGCCACGGCGGCCGGCGGGTCGTCGGTCAGCCCGAAGGTGAGTGCCAGGTAGAACAGCGTCTCCGAGTCGGTCGAGCCCTCGATCAGCGGGTAGAGCGTCGGGTCGACGGCGAGGCGCAGGTCGCGCTTCAGGGTGCTGAACCCGTTGATGACGCCGTTGTGCGCGAACAGCCACTGGCCGTGCCGGAACGGGTGGCAGTTGGTCTGCTGCACGGCGGTCCCGGTGGTCGCGCGGATGTGGGCGATGACCATGCCGGACCGGATGTGCTGCGACAGCTCGCGCAGGTTCCGGTCGCTCCACGCCGGCTCGATGCTGCGGAACAGCCCGGGGATCGGCGAGTGGTCGTCGTACCAGCCGACCCCGAACCCGTCGCCGTTCATGGGCTCGACGCCGAGCCGGCTGTGCCGGCTCTGCATCACGAGCGAGTTCTCCGGCTTGTAGAGCAGCTCGTCGAGCGTCACCGGCGAACCCGTGTACGCGAGCCATCGGCACATGGCGGCCTCCCGTGTGGGTGGGCCCGCGCCGTCGCCGGCCCCTCGGGGCCACTGTGCACCGGGGCCTCGCAGGCGGGCCCCGGTGCGCGCGGGTCAGCGCTCGGTCGGCGCCTGCTCGACGGCGGCCGGAGCGGGCTGCCGGCGGCGCATCGCGATCGACGCGACGGAGACGACGGCGGCGGCGCCCATCGCGGCGAGCACGAGCCAGGTAGCCGCCTCCATCTGCGACGCGACGACGCCGAGGACGAGCAGGGAGCCGCCGATGCCGAGCAGGGCGGTGGCCGGGGTGGACGCGGTGTACTTGTCGGTGTTCATGCTGGTCAGCCTAGGTTCGCGCCCGGGGCCGACGCCTCGGGCCGGCGGCGGATCTTCTCCCTCGTGCTCGAGGACGAGACACCGCGCCGCCGGTCCGTCGCGGGGTGGACCACGCCCGCGAGCGCTAGGCGGACGCCTCGCAGCCCCGCTCCGCGAGCCACCGCGCCGCGTGGGCCGCGGCGTCCCCGGCGGGCGTCGCCTCGTCGGGCGGGATCGGCGCGTCCCCGAAGAGCTCGCCCGTCCGGGCGCGGGTCTCCCCGACCGTGAGCACGAGCGTGGAGCCGCTGAAGAGCGTGGTCGACCGGTTGACGCTCGCGTACCCGGCGGTCGGCTCGCCGAAGGTGCGGGCGTCCTCCAGCCCGCGGAACGCCAGGACCACCTGCTCCGCCGAGCTCCCCGTCCCCCCGTCGGTGAGGACCGCCACCGGCACGCCGAGCGCGGTCCCGCCGCTGTCGGCGCGCGTGGGCGTCCCGCCCCCGGTGAACCGGCCGTCGTCCAGCCGCAGGTCGGTGACCACGTCCCCCACGACGAACGACCCGAGGACGCCCTCCGGCAGCAGCGGGGCCAGACCCGCCAGCATCGGGCCCATGTCCCCTCCCCCGTTCCCCCGGACGTCGACGACGACGCCGCACGCCCCGGACCCGGCCAGGCCGTCGGCGAGGGTCTCCGCGTACCTGCGCCCCGCCTCCGCGCCGCCGGTGAACTCCGGCACGACCGCGGTGGCGACGCCGCCCTGCACCGCGACGGTCGGGACGAGCTCGTCCGACGCATCGGCGTCCCGGTCGCGCGGGGGCAGCACCGTCGAGTGGTGCCCGCCCGCGACGGCCACCGCCACCCGGAGGACGTCGTCGGCCTCGGCGAACGAGGTCACCCGCTCCAGCTCCGCCAGCGCGGAGCGCCGCGCGGCGTCCCACGCCTCCCCGTGCGCGTACAGCCCGGCGTCCATCTGCCGCACGGCGTCCTGCCCGTAGCGGGCCGGGCTCGGCGGCACCACCCAGATCCCCACCCGGGGGCCGAGCTGCCAGGCCGCCCACCCGGCGCCGGCGACCGCCAGCCCACCCACGACCACCATCGTCAACGCGACCCGTCGCGCCGTCCTCCGCCTGCTGCGCACCACTGCTCCTCCGACGTCACCACGACCCGCGGCCGCTGGACCCACCGTCTCGTGACGTCGCAGGTCAGCGCGTCCGCCCGCGGTTCCGCCCTCGGTACCACCACGGGATGACGACCCCCGGGCCGTTGCCCCGATCGGCCTACGCCTCGGGGTCCCAGCGGGACGGCACCAGGTCGGCCAGCAGGGTGCGGTGCGCCCACCGGGCCCAGGCGAGCGCGCTCCACCCGCCCCGCCGCACGAGCGCGTTCCACGTCTCCGGCCCCAGCACGAGCGCCACGACGTCGGTCGCGCGCTCGACGTCGAGACCGGGCCGGAGCACCCCGTCCCGGTCGCACGCCTCGACGAGCAGCCGGTGCACCCCGCGCCGCCGCGCCTCGTCCCGCTCCCACGCCGCGTGCAGCACCGGGTCCCCGACGGCGTGCGCCCGCACGAGGTCCTGCACCCCGGCCGCCCGGCCCAGCAGCTCGGCGGCCCCGCGCGCGTGCAGGAACACCCGGCGGGCGGGGTCCGGCTCGGCCACGACGGCGCGCACCCACGGCTGGTCGGCGAGGTCGGGCGCCGCGTCCCGGCGGTCCGCGCCGTCGACGGCGTGGTCCAGGCAGCCGACGAGGATGTCGGACTTGGACGGGTAGGAGTAGTAGACGGTCTGCACGCCGAGGCCCGCGGCCCGGCCGACGGCCGTGATCGTCGTCGGGCCGTAGCCGTCGGCGAGGAACAGCCGGGTGGCGGCCTCGGCGATCCGCGCGCGGGACGCGGCGGCCCGGGCGGCCCGCCCGTCGCGCGCGGGCGCGGTCTCGCTGCTGGTCACGCCGGTAACCGTAGCAGCGCTACGCATTCCTTCCGGTAGCGCCGCTCCGGAAACCGTGTGCACCCCTTGACTTCCTCCGCCCCTCTCCCGGCGCACCCCGCACCGAGATGGCAACTCTCGGCTGCGACCAGGGCCTTCGCCGCAGCCGAAAGTTGCCATGTCGGCGATCCGGGCCGGCGGGGTTGTCGGAGCGGCGCTACCGAAAGCGCCGTCAGTGGCCCGTCGCGAGGAGGACCAGCAGGGCCAGGTTGAGCGCCACCACCAGGGCGACCACGACGATCAGCACCGCCTGCAGCCGCGTGCCGTTGGCGTGCGCGCCCATCAGCGCCCGGTCCCGGTTCAGCCGCACCAGCGGGATCACCGCGAACGGGATGCCGAAGCTCAGCACCACCTGGCTCACCACCAGCGTCCACGTCGGGTCGGCCCCGACCGCGAGCAGCACCAGCGCCGGGACGAGCGTGATCGACCGCCGGACCAGCAGCGGGACGCGCTTGCGGATCAGCCCCTCCATCACGGCGGCGCCGGCGTAGCAGCCGACCGACGTGGACGCGAGACCCGACGCCAGCAGCCCGACCGCGAACACCACCCCGACGACCGGGCCGAGAGCCCCGCTGATCGCCGCGTGCGCGCCCTCGATGGTGTCGGTGCCCTCGACGCCGCGGAGGTTCGCGGCGGCGAGCAGCAGCAGGCCGATGTTCACGGTCCCCGCGAGCGTCAGCGCCGCGCCGACGTCCCACCGGGTCGCGCGCAGCAGCCCCGACCGGGCCGACGCGTCGGGCACCCGGCCGAACCGGTCCCGGCTCAGCGCGGAGTGCACGTAGATCGCGTGCGGCATGACCGTCGCGCCCAGCATCGACGCCGCGAGCAGCACCGAGTCCGTGCCGGCGAACCGCGGGACCAGGCCGCCGAGCATCTCGCCCGGGTCCGGCGGGCCGACGAGCAGCCCGGCGAGGAACCCGACCACGATCACCAGCAGCAGGCCGACGACCACCGCCTCGAACCGCCGCTGCCCGTACCGGTTCTGCGTCGCCAGCAGCAGCATCGAGACCGCGCCGACGATCAGGCCGCCGAGCACCAGCGGCAGCCCGAACAGCAGATGCAGCGCGATCGCGCCGCCGACCACCTCGGCGATGTCGGTGGCCGCCGCGACCACCTCGGCCTGCGCCCAGTAGGCCAGCCGCGAGCGCCGGCGCAGCCGCCGCCCCAGCACGCCCGGCAGCGAGTCGCCCGTGACGATGCCGAGTTTGGCCGACTGGTACTGCACCAGCACCGCCATCGCGTTCGCCCCGACCAGCACCCACAGCAGCAGGTAGCCGTAGCGCGCGCCGGCGGTCAGGTTCGCCGCGACGTTGCCGGGGTCCACGTAGGCGATCGCGGCCACGAACGCCGGGCCGAGCAGGGGCAGCACGCGGCCGCGCCGCGCGGTCTGCCGGTCGACAGTGCTGGTCACCGCACCTCCAAGTTCGGATGTCCGAACTCAGTCTAGGCACACGAGTTCGGGTGTCCGAACTCTGCTCCCGGGCGCGGCGCCCCGCACGCCGGGCGCGGCGGGTCAGGCCGCGGCGGCCTCGACCTCGCGGCGCCACCGGCCGTCGACCCGGGCGAACCCGACCCGCTCGAGGTAGGGCCCCGTGTCCCGCGCGTCCTCGGCCACGACCAGCGACCGCAGGCCCGTCCCGGCGAAGGCGCCCGAGCGCCGGTAGACGAACTCGCCCGGCGCGAAGTCGCGGAACCGCGGCGTGACCCAGTCGAGCTCGACCTCGCCGACGCCGTCGCCGGCGTCCCGGACGACCACGACCCCGACGGTCTCGTCGCCGCGCAGCACGAGGTAGGCCCAGCGTCCGGCGGCAGCGGAGTCACCCGGCGCGTCACCCGGCGCGTCACCCGGAAGGCCGAACGACGGGTAGAACCGCGCGATGTCGTCCGCGTGCACCCCGAGCACGTGCCGCAGGTAGTGGTCCCCCGCGCCGACCGGCACGACCTCGTACACGTCGGCGTCGTGCCGCTCCCGCGTCAGCCGCCACAGCCAGTACGCGTCGATGACCGCGATCACGCCGTTCATGGCGGCGAACGGCCAGATGCCGACGATCGTGTTGTACGCGGTCGCGATGACCGAGCCGGCGAAGTTGAGCCACCGGAACCGCAGGACGCGGGCCTGCATCAGCGACACGACGACGAGGACGGACCCGACCCACCCGATGATCTCCAGGACTGGCATGGCGCGAACCGTACCGGTCGGCGGGGGCCGCGGCCCGGGACCCGGTTCCGGTAGCGCCGCTCCGGAAACCGGGTCCGGTCCCGGAAATCCGTGGCCCGCCGCGACGACCCCGACGACCATGGGCGCCATGACCGCCTCCGCCGCCACCCGGCCGCACCTGGTCCCGCTCCCGGTGCCGTCCGCGCTCGACGCCCCGGACGCCTGGCTGCTGCACGGGCTCGTCGACACCGCGAACGCCGCCGTGCTCGACGCCTGGGGCGACCTGGACCACGCGCGCACGCCCGCCGAGATCCTGGCGGGCCTCCGGCACCAGGAGTACGACGAGAAGCTGCGGTTCGTCGCGCTCGACACCCGGGTCGACGCGGGTCCCCCGGACCCGGCCCGGGTGCTCGGCTACCTCGCGCTCAACCTGCCCCGCCGGGACAACACCCACACCGGGCTGCTGCAGCTCGACGTCCGGCCGGAGCACCGCGGCCGCGGGATCGGGGCGGCGCTGCACGACCTCGCGGTGGCCACGGCGCGCGGGCGCGGGCGCAGCATGCTGACGACGTCGACCGACCAGGCGGCCGAGCCCGACGCGGCGACCGACGCCCTCGTGCCCAGCACCGGCACCGGCCGGGTCCCCGCCGCGCACCCGGGCGTGACGTTCCTGGTGCACCGGGGCTGGGACCTGGAGCAGGTCACCCGGCGCTCGGTGCTCGACGTGCCGCTCCCCGCGGACCGCCTGGCGGCGCACGCGGCGGAGGCGGCCGCCGCGGCCGGGCCCGACTACCGGGTCGTGCTCTGGGAGGGCCGGTGCCCCGACGAGCTGCTCGACCGGTTCGCCCTGCTCCAGACCCGGATGAGCACCGACGCCCCCGCGGGCGGCCTCGACCTGCGCGAGGACGTCTGGGACGGCGCGCGCGTGCGGGACGCCGAGCGGGCGTTCGCCGAGCGCGGGATGACGTACCGCGTGGCCGCGGCGCTGCACGGGCCGACCGGGGCGCTGGCCGCCTTCACCGCGCTCGTCAGCCGCCCGGACACCGACGCGTACGTGTTCCAGGACGACACCCTGGTGCTCCGCGACCACCGGGGGCACCGGCTCGGGATGCTGGTGAAGACGGCGAACCTCGCCCGGCTGGCCGAGGCGCAGCCGGGCGCGCGACGGGTCGGCACCTGGAACGCCGAGGAGAACGCGTACATGCTCGCGATCGACGTCGCACTGGGCTTCCGCCCGGCCGGTGGCGCCGGGGAGTGGCAGCTCCGGCTGGGGTGACCGCGCCGCGCCCGCGCCGGGCCTGTGCCGCGCCCGCGCAGCGCGCCGGGGCCGGGCCGGTCCGCTAGCGTGCGGCCGTGGGCCGGACCGATCGCGCGAGCCTCCTCGTGCACGTGAGCGCCGCCGAGGCGTTCGCCGCCCTGACCGACCGGGACGCGCTGCTCGCCTGGCTGCCGCCGGCCGGGATGCGCGGCCGGTTCGAGCGGTTCGACATGCGCCCGGGCGGCTGGTACCGGCTGGTGCTCACCTACGCCGACGCCTCGGGGGCCCCGGGGAAGACCACGGCCGACTCCGACGTGTCCGAGGTGCGCGTCGTCGAGGTCGTCCCGGGCGAGCGGGTGGTGCAGGAGGTCGAGTTCGCGTCCGACGACCCGGCGTTCCGGGGCACCATGCGGATGGAGTGGCGGCTCCGTCCCACGGCGGAGGGGACCGACGTCGAGGTGCTGGCGCGGGACGTGCCGCCCGGCGTCCGCGCGCGGGACCACGCCGAGGGGATCCTGTCGTCGCTCGCGCAGCTCGCCGCGCACCTCGAGCCCTGACCCCCGGCCGCGGCGCGGCACCCGCTCACCCCGCTCCCCCGCTCGACAGTGGAAGGTTGTGACGGACACGCCGACGGCGTGTCCGTCACGACCTTCCACCGTCAGACCGGTCCGACCCCCGGCCCGGAGGCCTACGGCTGCCGCTCGGCGCCGACGACCGCGACCGCGCCCTCCTCGGCCGCGAGCCGCACCCGGTCCCCCGGCCCCGGCGCCCCGGCACCGGCCGCGGGCAGCGCCGCCGTGACCCGGGCGTCCTCGGGCTCCAGCACCGCGACGACCTCGGCCCGGCCGCGCCGGGTCCGGCGCTCCGCGACGACGGCCGCGCGCACCGGGGTCCCCGACCCGGGCTCCGGGTCCGCGGGTCCGAGCACCCGCCAGCCGCCCGCGGCCACCGCGAGCGCCGCGCCGTCGGGGTCGGACGCCCCCTCGGGGTCGGACGCCCCCTCGGGGTCGGACGCGCCGCCGCGGCCCGCGGCCAGGAACGTCCGGTACCCCAGGAACTCCGCCACCTCCCGGGTCGCCGGCCGCCGCCACAGCGTCTCCGGGGCGGCCACCTGCAGCAGCCGCCCGGCCGACATCACCGCGACCCGGTCGGCGACGGTCGCCGCCTCGTCCTGGTCGTGCGTCACGAACAGCGCGGTCGTGCCGGTGGCGACGAGCGCCCGGCGCAGGTCGTCGGCCAGCCGCTCGCGCAGCGACCGGTCGAGCGCGGACAGCGGCTCGTCGAGCAGCAGCAGCCGGGGCCGGGGCGCGAGCGACCGGGCGAGCGCCACCCGCTGCCGCTCGCCGCCGGACAGCGTGGCGACGGTCCGCCGGTCGTAGCCGGGCAGGCCGACGAGGTCCAATAGCTCCGCGACCCGCGCCGCGCGGGCGTCCCGCGGCAGCCCGCGCAGCCCGTAGGCCACGTTGCCGGCCACGTCCCGGTGCGGGAACAGCTGCCCGTCCTGGAACACCAGCCCGAACCCGCGCCGGTGCACCGGCACCGCGGCCAGGTCCACGCCGTCCCAGGTCACGGCGCCCGCGGTCGGCGGCTCGAGCCCGGCGACGGCCCGCAGCAGGGACGACTTGCCGCAGCCCGACGGCCCCAGCAGGGCCAGCACCTCGCCGACGGGGACGTCGACCGAGACGCCGTCGACGGCCGTGACCGCCGGGGCGCCGCGGCCCGCGCCGGGGTAGCGCACGACCAGGTCGCGCACCGCCAGCCCGCGACCCGCCGCCCCGCGACCCGCCGGCCCCGCCCCGGACCCCGTCCCCGTCACAGCTCTCCTCCCGCCGGCCCGCGGAACCGCTCCGCGAGCGCCATCACCCCGGCCGTCAGCACCGCGAGCACCACGCTCGCCGCGAGGGCCATCCCGTAGTTGTCCGCACCCGGCTGCCCGATCAGCCGGAAGATCACCACCGGCAGCGTCGGCAGGTCGGGCCGGGCGAGGAACGACGTCGCGCCGAACTCGCCCAGCGAGACCGCGAACGCGAACCCGACGGCCAGCCCGATCGACCGGGCCGCGAGCGCGGCGTCGACCCCGAGCAGCACCCGGCCCGGCCCCGCCCCGAGGGTCCCGGCCGCCTCGCGCAGCCGCGGGTCGATCGCCCGGAGCACCGGCAGCACGGTCCGCACCACCAGCGGCACGGCGACCACCGCCTGCACGACCGGCACCAGGATCCCGCTGCTCCGCAGGTCGGTCTGGATGCCGAACGGGTGGCCGAGCGTCAGCAGCGCGCCGAACCCGACGGTCACCGCGGACACCCCGAGCGGCAGCATGAACGCCCCGTCCAGCACGCCGACCGCGCGCCGCGCCGCCCGGGCCCGGGGGCGCCGGGACACCACGAGCGCGACCAGGCAGCCGACCAGCAGGGCCAGCAGGGTCGCGTCGACGGCGATCCGCAACGAGTTGCCGAGCGCCTCCCACACGGTGACGGTCAGGGCGTTCCGGCCGCCGGTGGTGCCGAGCGCCCGGTAGTGGCCGAGGCCCCAGCCGTCGCCGGTGCGCAGCGACCCCAGCAGCAGCGCTCCGAGCGGGAGCGCCAGCAGCACGAGCACCCCGCCGGTGACCAGCGACGGCGCCCAGTGCGGCCGCGCCGGGGCCGATCCGGGGGCCCCCGGCGCCACCAGCGACAGGGCCCGCTCCCGCCGCGCCCGCGCCCGCCCGGCCACCGCGAGCGCGGCGACCACGACGACCACCTGCACCACCGACAGCACCGCGGCGGCCCGGAGGTCGAGGAACTGCGTGGTCTGGATCCAGATCTCGGTCTCGACCGTGCCGTACCGCATCCCGCCGAGCACCAGCACCGTGCCGAACGCGGTGGCGCAGAACAGGAACACCAGCGAGGCCGCCGAGACGATCGCGGGCGTCAGCGCCGGCAGCGTCACCGTCCAGAACGCCCGGGCCGGCGACGCGCCGAGCGACCGCGCCGCCTGCTCGGGTCGCGGGTCGAGCCGCTGCCACAGCCCGCCGACCGTCCGCACGACGACCGCGTAGTTGAAGAACACCAGCGCGGCGACGATCGCCGCGAACGTGCCGTCGAGGTGCAGGAACCCGAGCGGCCCGTTCTCCCGGAGCAGCGCGCGGAACGCGACGCCGACCACCACGGTCGGCAGCACGAACGGGACCGTGACGAACGCCCGCAGCGCCCCGACCCCGCGGAACCGGCACCGGTAGAGCACGTACGCCCCGGGCACGCCGAGCAGCACGGACAGCACCGTGCCGATCGCGCCCTGGGCCAGCGTCAGCCCGACGATCCGCCAGGTGCGGGGGCGGGAGAACACGTCCGCGAACCCCGACAGGTCGAGCGCCCCGTCCGGCAGGAAGCCCCGCCCGACCAGGGACAGCACCGGCCAGGCGAAGAACGTGCCGAGGAACGCCAGCGGCACGGCCGCGGCGAGCGCCCACGCCGCGCCCCGGCCGAGCGCCCAGCCGCGGGACGGCGCGCGCAGCGGAGGGCGGTCCGCCCCGGCGCCCGCCGGCCCCGGGCGCGCGGGCGCCCCCGGCCGGCCGGTGCCGGTCGGGGGCGTCCGCGTCGCCGTGCTCATCTCGTCCGCCGGTCCCGTCGCGTCAGCCGACGACCAGGTCGGTCCACTCGCGGACCCAGGTGTCGCGGTTCGCCGCGATGTCGTCGAGCGGCACCTCGTACGGCGCGTCCGACAGCGGGGCCCACTGCGCCCAGTCCTCGGGCAGGTCGACGGCCGTGCTCACCGGGTACATGTACATGGACCCCGGGATGTCGGCCTGGACCGCGTCGGACAGCAGCCAGTCGACCAGCTGCTGCGCGCCCTCGGGGTTCTGCGCGCCGGCCAGGACGCCCGCGTACTCGACCTGGCGGAAGCAGGTGCCGAGCAGCGCGCCGGTGGTCGGCTCCCCGCCGCCCTCGGGGATCGTCTCCGGCGGGCTCGACGCGTAGGACAGGGCGATCGGCCGCGGGCCGCCGCCCCCGCCGCCGGAGAAGTCGGTGTAGTAGGCGTCCGACCAGCCCTCGGCGACCTTCAGCCCGTTGGCCGTCAGGTCGGTCCAGTACTGCTGCCAGCCGTCCTCGCCGAAGGCGCCGACCGTCGCCAGCAGGAACGCCAGGCCCGGGCTGCTGGTCGCGGCGTTGGTGACGACCGTCAGGTCCCGGTACCGCGGGTCGGTGAGGTCCTGCAGCGACGTCGGCTCCGCGATCCCGCGCTCCGCGAACCAGGCGTGGTCCACGTTCAGGCACACGTCGCCCATGTCGACCGCGGTCAGCGCGTGCGAGGCGTCCGGCGCGTACTGCGCGGCGTCGGCGGCCGCGGGCGCCTGCGACTCGTACGGCTCCAGGACGCCCTCGTCGATCGCCCGCGACGCGAAGGTGTTGTCGATCCCGTAGACGACGTCGCCCAGCGGGGCGTCCTTGGTGAGGATGAGCTGGTTGACCAGCGCCCCGCCGTCGCCCGGCGCGACCTGCTTCACCGTCAGGCCGGTGTCGGCCTCGAACTGCTCGAGCAGGCCGTCGCTGAGGTGGAACGAGTCGTGCGTGACCAGCGTGACGGTCCCGCCGGAGCCGTCGGTGCCGGAGCCGGAGGCCGCGTCGGAGCCCGAGCCCGACCCCGTGACGGAGCAGGCGGTGAGCGCCAGGACGCCGGCGACGGCGGCCAGGCCGGCCGTGGTGGTCCGCCGGGGCGCCCGGCGGCGTGCGCGCGTGCGCGCCATGGTGGTTCCTCCTCGATGTGCACCGAGGGGGCCGCACCGCGCCGGCGCGCCCCGGGGAGCACGACGGCACGGGGCGACTGAGATCCCGACTCCCTACGCCGGTGCTAACCGGATCAGGTGCGAGGGTCTGCGGATTCCGTCCGCACTCTCAGCGTCGGTCGGGCCGCGGTGTCACGCACGGCCCGGGACGCTCCCCTGTCGTTCGGGGCCGACCCTACACCGGCCCGGCGCGCCGCCCGTCCCGCGCGGGCTGACCTGCGGCGCGGCAGCGGCGGCGCTAGCGTGGGGCGGAGCACAGCCGTCCCGACGCAGGAGGTCCCGTGGCCGACGAAGAGACCCAGTCCACGTTCGCGAAGATCACCGGCCTGGTGGTCGCGGGCGCCGTCGCCTGGATCGCCGGCAAGGCGGTGGACGCGGCGTGGAAGGCGGCGTCCGGGCACAAGCCGCCGAAGCCCGAGGACGACGACGACCCGCGCATCGCCGAGGTCGTCGCGGCCGCGGCGGTGACCGCCGCCGCCGTCACCGTGGCCCGGGTGTTCGCGACCCGCGGCACCAAGAAGTTCGTCGAGCGGGTCGACAAGAACCGGCGCCTGCCGAAGGCCTGACCGCCCGCACGTCGACGGCCGGAGGTCCCGCCCGCGGGGCCCCCGCGCGCCCTAGCCTGAGCACCCGTCCACCGACGAAGGTGCAGGTCAGTCGTGCCCCAGCCCTCCGCGCACACCCCCGCGCAGCCGCCCGTCGGCGGCGGCCGTTCCGTGCAGACCGTCGACGACGTCCTGGCCCTGATGGACCTGCTGTTCGCCGAGCGCGCCGACCGGTGGACCGACCGCGGCGGCGCCGACTTCTGGGACCGGTTCTACGCCGACCGGGACCGCCCGGTGCCGTTCTTCCGCTGGGCGCCGGACGAGAGCCTGGTCGCCTGGGCCGCCGACGGCCGGCTGCCGCTCGGCCCCGGCACCCGCGTGCTCGAGCTCGGTTGCGGCCCCGGCCGGAACGCCGTCTGGCTCGCGCAGCAGGGCTGCACGGTGGACGCGCTCGACCTGTCCGCGACCGCCGTCGCCTGGGGCGCCGAGCGCGCCGCCGAGGCCGGGGTGGACGTGCGGTTCGCGCGCGCGGACATCTTCGCGTGGCGGCCGCCCGCCGAGCCCTACGACCTGGTCTACGACTCCGGCTGCTTCCACCACCTGCCGCCGCACCGCCGGGTGTCCTACCGCGCGCTCCTCGAGCGCACCGTGCGGCCCGGCGGCCGGTTCGGGATCGCGTGCTTCGCGGCGGGCGACGGCGGCCACGACGACCGCGGCGGCACCGGGGCCGACGACGTCGACCTGTACCGGGAGGGCGGCCTGGGCGGCGGGCTGGCCTACCGCGCCGAGGACCTGCGCCGGGCGTTCGGCTGGCTCGCGGAGGTCGAGCTGCGCCGGATGCGCCCGGCCGCGGGGCCGGGCGCCGCGTTCGGCGAGGACTTCCTCTGGGCGGGCCTGTTCCGCCGCTGAACGGGCGGGCGGGCGCGCCGCGGCTCCGTCAGCCCCGGTCGCCCGACCCCGGGGCGTCCTCGGGCGGCGTGCCGCGCTGCGTGGCCTGGTCCTGCGCCTCGGTCAGCTCGTCGACGACCAGCAGGTCCCGGCGCACCTTGCCCGTGCGGTAGCCCGCGCGGCCGACCAGGTGCGCGGCGACGGGCGCCGTCAGCATCTGGAACAGCGCGACCAGCACCAGCGCCCACACGGCCGCGCCGGAGCGCAGCCGGAGCGACAGGCCGATCAGCACGAGGATCAGGCCGAGCACCTGCGGCTTCGTCCCGGCGTGCATCCGGGACAGCAGGTCGGGGAACCGCAGCACGCCGACGCCGGCGGCGAGCGCGAGCAGCGCCCCGCCGATCAGGCAGATCGAGGCCACGACGTCGGCGACGACGTTCCAGTCCCAGCTCATCGGTCGCTCCCCTCGCCGTGCTCGCCCGGACCGTGCTCGCCCGGCCCGTGCTCGTCCACGTGCGGGTCGTCGCCGTGCTCGCGCCGGTCCTCGTCGGGCACGACCTCGGCCCGGCGGGCCTCGTCCCCGTGCGAGGCGTGCTCCGCGCGCACCTCGGCGGGGTCCGTCGCAGGCCGGGGCGCGTCGGTGGCGGCGTTCTCGGCCTCCCGGGCCCGGCGCGCACGACGGCGCTGCTCGGCCTCGTCCTCCGCGCGGATCCGCTCGGCCTCCTCGGCGGCGATCTCCTCGCGGGTGCGGACCCGGCCCTCGCCCGCGGGCTCGACGGACGCGAACCGCGCGATCGTCGTGGAGCCGACGAAGCCGACGAGGGACAGCACCACGAGGATCGGCACCACGTCGGTGCGCCGCTCGGCGGAGGCGTACAGCGCGACGGCCGCGACCACGACGGTCACGATGATGTCGAGCGCGACCGTGCGGTCGAGCATCGACGGCCCGCGCTCGGCGCGGATCAGCGCGAGGATCCCCGCGGCCGTGAGCAGCACCGCGCAGGTCAGCAGGACGGCGGTCACGCGCGCACCTCCCGGCGTCGGGACGGGCGCCCGCCGGGCAGCAGGCCCGCCTCGCGGAGCTCGTCGTCGGAGGCGAAGGCCCGCAGCACCCGCTCCTCCTGGTCCAGCACGTTCTGCCGGGCGCGCTCGACGCCGCCGGACTGCTCGACGTCGAGGACGTGCAGGTAGAGCATCCCGGTGAGCCGGTGCGCCTCGACGACCAGCGAGCCCGGCACGAGCGAGCAGAGCTCGGCCGTCATCGTCAGGTACAGGTCGGAGTGGTTCCGCAGCTGGACCCCGATCACGGCGCCACGCGGGGTGTGCCGCGGGCGGAGCGCCACCCACGACACCTCGACGGACGCGTGCACCAGGTCCCAGGCGAACCGGCCGACCAGCACGAGCAGCGGCCAGGGCCGGACGGTGCCGTGGAAGTCGATCGGCGTCATGCGCAGCAGGCCGGTGACCGCCACCGCGATCAGGGCGCCGGCCAGGACGTTGCCGACGGACAGGTCGCCCCAGAGCAGGACCCAGACGACCACCAGCCAGACCATCGTCGGCCACTGGGCCGCCAGCTTCTTCCGGCGCGGGTGCAGGCTCACGCGTCGTCACCCCCGTGCGCCACGTCGACGGACTCCCCGGAGCCGCGGCCGCCCTCCGGCAGCACCGACTGGATGTACACCGACCGGTCGGCCAGCGCCCCGGCGGCGCGCTCGGCGTAGCCGTAGAGCGGGCCGGCCCCGACGGTCAGCGCGAGGCCGAGCACCACGAGCGCGGCGGCGGAGCCGACCATGCCCTTCGGCAGCGTGGCGTCGGGCAGCGGCTCGGGCGGGGTCTGCCAGAACGCCTTGTTCCACGCCTTGATGAGCGCGTACAGCGTGAGCAGCGAGGTGGCCACGCCGCCGACGACCAGGGTCAGCGCGAGCCAGGACCCGTCGGCGACGCCGGCCTGCAGCAGCCCGACCTTGCCGAGGAACCCGGACAGCGGCGGGATGCCGCCGAGGTTCATCGCGGGGATGAAGAACAGGATG